>ULRN01030451.1_pt1 | contig 35255 bp, 25 predicted proteins | sample 1955461 | NCBI WGS metagenome assembly ULRN01 (sample SAMEA4835683, study PRJEB28245) | human gut metagenome | biome: gut microbiome; material: fecal sample | place: Denmark | collected 2008 | reverse complement strand
GAGACGCAAGCCTCCGCAGAGATCGTAACGGAAGAATTACGTCTGATCGAACGATTCTTCCTCCCGATCAAACGGATCGTGAAGGAAGGATTTTAAAGTCGCTAGGGTCCATCATGCACCTTGTTTAGAACTATTATAGTTTAATAGCTGTACTGTTAAAACTAAAAACTTATATTTGCATGTTGATAAATAAGAGGGCGGGTGATTGTCCTGCCCTTACAGTGCAATGATTTAGATTATGTTAAAGCAACAGTTACAACAAAAGTTACAGCAAAAGCTATCCCCTCAGCAGATACAGTTGATACGGCTTCTGGAGCTTCCCGCGATCGAGTTGGAAGAACGTGTGAAGCATGAGCTGGAAGATAACCCAGCCTTGGAGGAAGGAAAAGAGCCTGTTGATGATTTTGAACGAACTGAAAGCGAGGAGGGGGGAGAAGAGATCCCTTCTGTTGATACTGAGACCGACCTTTCTTTGGGAGATTATTTAACGGAAGACGATATACCTGATTATAAGCTACGGGAAATGACCGAGCGTGCGGAACGGAAAGAGGATGTCCCCTTCTCCGTAAGCCAATCCTTGAATGAGTTTCTGTTACAGCAGCTCGGGTTAAGGGATTTACCGGATAAGCAAATGAAAATAGCGGAGTATATCATTGGAAATATCGATGATGACGGTTATTTGAGACGGGACCTTTCGGCGATAGCGGACGATTTGATCTTCCAAGCCGGACAAGAGGTAGATGAGAAGGAGATCGAGTCTATCTTGAATATCATCCAAGATTTTGAGCCTGCCGGGGTAGGTGCCCGTGACTTGAAAGAATGTCTGTTGATCCAGCTGGATAAGAAGGAGAATACTCCGGTTACAAATTTGGCGATTCGTGTTTTGACCGAATATTTCGAGGAGTTCACCCGCAAACATTATGATAAGATCTTACGAGGTCTCGATATCGATGAGGAAACGTTAAAGAAGGTCATTCACGAGATTACTATGTTAAATCCGAAACCCGGAAGTAGTTGGGGTGGTTCTATGGAAGTGGCGATGAGCCAGATCATCCCGGATTTCGTGGTGGAAGCGCATAATGGAGAGCTTATCTTGAGCATGAATAACCGGGGGGTACCGGATATGCGTATCAACCGGGAGTATGCCGAGATGTTTCAGGATTATACGGCGAATAAGGCGAACCAAACCGCTGAGAGGCGGGATGCCGTACAGTTCGTGAAACAAAAGTTGGATTCCGCCCAGTGGTTCATCGACGCTATCAAGCAACGTAATGAGACCTTGCAGCGTACCATGGAGGCGATTATCTATTTACAACGGGACTTTTTCCTGACAGGCGATGAGGCTACCCTCCATCCCATGATCTTGAAAGACGTAGCGGAGCGTGCGGGATATGATATCTCCACTATTTCCCGGGTAAGTAACAGTAAATATGTGCAAACGAATTTCGGTATTTATCCGTTGAAATACTTTTTCTCCGAGTCTATGCAGACCGATACCGGTGAGGAGATCTCGACCCGTGAGGTGAAAAAGATCATGAAAGAACATGTAGATGCCGAAGATAAACGAAAACCGTTGACCGATGAGGAGTTGGCTACGATCTTGAAAGAAAAAGGATATGTCATCGCCCGGCGTACGGTAGCGAAATACAGGGAGCAACTGGGGATTCCGGTAGCTCGTCTGAGAAAAGAAATATAAAAGCGTATGAAACTATTCTCGAATATAATATCCTTCGTGTTCCATCCGTTGCTTATGGTAACCTATGGGATCGTGTTGGCGTTGATGTTTACATTTCTCGCCATTTACCCGTTACCTGTGAAGCTGCTGATTGCCGGAGGTACCTTTATTTCGACAGCGATAGTTCCCGGGCTTTTCATCTTCTTATTGGTGAAAAATGGCGCGGCCGGCGATATAGAGCTTTCCGACCGGAAGGAGCGGGTGGTTCCTTATCTGATTTTTATCACTTCCATCTTGGTATGTATCTTTTTCCTGTATAAGATGCTGATGCCGTTTTGGTTGTTAGCGATGCTGATCGGGGCTTGCGTAGCCTTGGTAATCGCCTTATGCATCAATTTTGCTTGGAAGATTAGCGCGCATGCCATTGGTGTCGGCGGGTTACTGGGCGGTATTATGGGAGTGGCGCGTATCCATATGATAAATCCCTACTGGGCTTTTATAGTCGTGTTGATCGTGGCCGGTTTATTAGGAACCTCGCGTATCTTTTTAAAAAGGCATACACCAATGCAGGTATATGCGGGGTTTTGTCTGGGATTTATATGTACCTTTGTAGCCTCATTAATGAGTTATATCTATTTATTCATCTAATAAAAACACTAAAATTATGAATTTTCCTGCAGATTTAAAGTACACAAAAGACCATGAGTGGATTCGTGTAGAAGGTGACGTAGCTTATGTTGGTATTACTGATTACGCTCAAGGCGAGCTAGGTGAGATCGTTTATGTAGACATTACGACAGAGGGGGAGACCGTCGCTAAAGAAGAGGTGTTCGGTACGATTGAAGCTGTTAAGACTGTTTCCGATCTTTTCATGCCGGTTAGCGGAGAGGTTTTGGAAGTAAACGCTGAATTGGAAGACGCTCCTGAATTGGTTAATGAAGACGCTTATGGTAAAGGTTGGTTAATCAAGATTTCTCTTACGGACGCTTCTGAGTTGGAGGAACTATTATCCGCTGAAGACTATCAAAAATTAATCGCTAAATAAGAATGACACCTGTTGTAAGTATTATCATGGGTAGTACCTCGGATCTACCCGTTATGGAGAAGGCGGCTAAGTTCTTGGATGAGATGGAGATCCCGTTCGAGATGCATGCTCTATCCGCGCACCGTACTCCCGCTGAGGTGGAGGCTTTCGCCAAAGGAGCTAAAGGACGTGGAATCAAGGTTATCATCGCCGCTGCCGGAATGGCCGCTCATCTTTGCGGTGTGATCGCTTCCATGACGACGGTTCCCGTGATCGGCGTGCCTATTAACTCTACGCTGGACGGTATGGATGCCTTGTTGGCTATCGTACAGATGCCTCCGGGAATCCCTGTGGCTACTGTCGGCATCAATGGCGCTTTGAACGCTGGTATCCTTGCGGTGCAGATGCTTGCCGTCGGCGACGAGCAACTTCAGGAGAAGCTATCCGCTTATAAGGAGGATTTGAAGAAGAAAATCGTGAAGGCTAACGAGGAGTTGGCTAAGGTTTCTTTTAAATACAAAACTAATTAATTGAAAATTGAAAGTTGAGAATTGAAAATTAAGGAGAAAGTCTCTCTTTAGGTTTTCAGTTCTCAACACTCATTCTCAATTTTCAATTCTCAATTTTCAATTAACAATGGCTTACTTTAATTACAACCGCCGTAAATCATCCGTTGCCCAAATCGGTGACACACCCATGGGAGGTGAGAATCCTATCCGTATTCAATCCATGGCTAATGTATCAACGATGGATACGGAGGCGGCGGTAGCTCAAGCGATCCGTATGATCGAGGCGGGAGCTGAGTATGTGCGTTTTACGGCACAGGGGGAACGGGAAGCCCGAAACTTGGGCGAGATTCGTAAACAATTGAATGAGCAAGGGTATACGACTCCTTTGGTCGCTGATATCCATTTTAATCCTAGAGCGGCTGATGCCGCCGCCGGTGAGGTGGAAAAGGTACGTATCAATCCGGGAAACTATGTAGATAAGGTAAAGACATTCAGCCATCTTGAATATACGGATGAGGAATATGCCGCCGAGATCGAGAAGATCCGCGAGCGGTTCGTCCCTTTTTTGAATATTTGTAAGGCGCATGGCACCGCTATTCGTATCGGTGTGAATCATGGCTCGCTCTCCGATCGTATCATGAGCCGTTATGGTGATACGCCCGAGGGGATGGTAGCGAGTTGTATGGAGTTTCTTCGCATTTGCCGGGAGGAGAATTTCCCGGATGTGGTTATTTCGATTAAGGCTTCCAATACCGTTGTCATGGTAAGGACCGTGCGGTTGTTGGTTCGTACGATGGAGGCCGAGAATATGCATTACCCCTTGCACCTTGGGGTAACGGAGGCGGGTGACGGTGAGGACGGGCGTATCAAGAGCGCTGTCGGAATCGGTACGCTTCTATGTGACGGTATCGGTGATACGATCCGGGTTTCCTTGAGTGAGGACCCCGAGGCGGAAATGCCGGTAGCGCGTAAATTGGTGGATTATATTAGGGAACGGGAAAATCATCGTCCTATCGAGGCTTCGATGGCTCCCTGTTTCGATACGGTGGCGACATGCCGTCGTATAAGCCGTGTGGTGGAGGGTATCGGAGGTACTTTCCCACCAGTCGTGATCTCCGATCGTAATAACGGGGATTTTGAGTTTGATCATTTGTCCTTGCCGGACTATATATATATAGGAAAGGAAGATCCGGATAATTTGCCGGATAATTTCCGTTTATTGGTAGACGCTCATTTTTGGAAAGAGCGTCCGAATGCTTTTCCTTGCTTCATCGCCTCGGAGGCGGAGGAGTTAAAGGATTACGATTGTCCGCTTAAGTTTATCCGTCTGACGTATATGGATCTTACGGATCGTATGTTGGAGATCTTGAAAGCGGATAAGACCGTGGTGGTTTTATTAAGTACACATCATCGGAATGGGGTTGGCTCGCAACGTGCGGCTATGCATAAATTGCTGATGGCGGGTTGTGACGTGCCGGTTGTCTTGCATCGTGATTTCCGGGAGACGGATGTGGAGTTGTTGCAACTGAAATCCGCCGCCGATTTCGGTACGCTTTTGCTGGATGGTTTCGGGGATGGCTTGATGCTGCACAATGAGGGATGCGAGGCGGTTGTCTCGGATCGTTGTATGTTCGGGATCTTGCAGGCTACAAGAGCCCGTATCAGTAAGACGGAATATATCTCTTGTCCGAGTTGCGGACGTACCTTGTACGACCTGCAAACAACGATCGCCCGTATCAAGGAGGCTACTTCCCATTTAAAAGGCTTGAAGATCGGTATCATGGGCTGTATCGTAAACGGCCCCGGCGAGATGGCCGATGCCGACTATGGTTATGTGGGTGCCGGACGTGGACAAATCAGCCTGTATAAAGGTAAGGAATGTGTCCTCAAGAATATCCCCGAGGAAGACGCTGTAGAACGTTTAGTTCAGTTAATAAAAGAGAACGGGGATTGGGTTAATTGATTGACTATTGACAATTTGTTTATCTTTGCAAGTATGAAAGTAAGAATTATCAATAAATCGCATCACCCGCTGCCGGGTTATGCGACTCCTTTATCTGCCGGGATGGATATCCGGGCGAATTTGTCGGAATCGGTTGTGTTGAAACCGTTGGAACGTAAATTAATCCCGACCGGACTTTATATCTCGCTGCCGGAAGGCTATGAGGCCCAGATGCGTCCTCGTAGCGGGCTGGCTTTAAAGCATGGGATAACCCTGCTGAATACGCCGGGTACGATCGATGCCGATTATCGGGGGGAGATCGGTATCATTCTCGTGAATCTATCTTCCGAGCCTTTTACGGTGAATGATGGTGAGCGTATCTGCCAAATGGTTATAGCCGCTCATAGCCATGTGGATTGGGAACCCGTGGAGACGTTGGATGATACGGAGCGGGGAGCCGGGGGATTCGGTCATACCGGAAAAGAATAAGAATAATAAGGTTAACAAGAATAATAGGATGTTTAAGCAACTGATATATCTCATCTCTTTCCTCTCGTTGGTCGCTGTGCTCCCGGCTGGTGCTACAGAAGCGGAGAAGGATCAACGTAAATTCGATTACTTCTTTTATGAGGGCTTGAACTTGAAGAATGCCGGGAAATTCGACGCCGCTTATGATGCCTTCAACCATTGTTTGGCGATTGACTCGACGGCGGCTCCGGTCTTGTATGAGCTTTCTTCTTTTTATGTGCAGCTGAACCGTCCGGAGAAAGCGGTCGAGATGTTGAAAAGAGCCGTAGCCAACAGCAAGGATAATTTCACGTATAAAATGGCATTGGCGTCTATCACCCGGAATCTGGGTATGTATGGCGAAGCCGCCGAGGAGTACGAGGAATTGGTTCGTGATTATCCGGAGAAGGAGGAGCTGAATTATTATCTGGCCGATGCCTTGACGCAAGCCGGCGAGATCGGGAAGGCGATCGAGGCTTATGACGCGTTGGAGTCGGTTATGGGTATGAACGAGGCGATCTCCATGCAGAAATACAAACTGTACGTCCAGTTGGAGAAACCGGAAGAGGCTTTCAAGGAGATCGAGAAGCTAGCGGCTAAATATCCTATGGAGGCCCGTTACCAGATCGTATTGGGTGATCTTCATTTGGAAAACGGGGAGATGGACAAGGCTTTGGCTTGCTATCAAAAAGCGAATGAGATTGATCCGACCGACCCTTATTATATCGTCTCTATGGCCAATTACTACGAGGCGAAAGGGGATAAGGAGGCCGCTGAGCAGCAAATCCGTAGCGCTTTGGTAAACGAGAAGCTGGACGTGGAGACGAAAGTGAACATCCTTTCCCGGTATATCTTGAAACTGCAACAAACGAAGCAGGGAACTGAGAACGCGAACCATTTATTCCAAACCCTTTTGGAGCAACATCCGGAGGATATCGACTTAAAACTGATGTATGGCGGTCTCTTGATGGCCCAAGGAAAGACAGAGGACGCGAAATTCCAGTTCCAGTTGGTAACCGAGATGGAACCGGGTAACGCCGGGGCTTGGCAGCAATTGCTGAATCTGGCTTTGAAAGGGGAGGATATCCCGGAGGTCATCCGTATCTGTACGGCTTGTATGGAGCTTTTCCCCGAGTCGCCGGAATATTACTTCTATCTGGGTATCGCTTACTACCAACAACAGAAATATCAAGAAGCCTTGAATACCTATTATGCGGGCTTGAATATCATCCCGAAGGAGAACCTGCCGCTGAAATCGGATTTCTACGGCCAGATCGGTGATATTTATTACCAGATGGGGCAATTGGATCAAGCGTATAAAGCGTACGATGAGGCATTGAAGTACAATGACAAGAACGTGGTCGTACTGAACAACTACAGTTACTTCCTTTCCTTGGAGAAGAAAGACTTGAAGAAGGCGGAGCGTATGAGCGCTCAATGTATCAAGCTGGAACCGGACAACGCCACGTATCTGGATACCTACGCTTGGATCTTCTTCGTACAAGGAAACTATACCTTGGCGAAAATCTATATCGAGAGCGCTTTGGAGAAAGATAAGACAAAGAGCGCCGAACTAGTGGATCATTATGGGGACATCCTTTTCATGAACGGTGATAAGGAAAAAGCGGTGGAGCAATGGAAAAAGGCGAAAGAGATGGGGAAGGATTCCGAGATCTTGAACCGTAAGATCGCCGAGCAACAATATATAGAAGACGAGAACGCGAAATGAAAAGAGACTATTTCTTGACCTTCCTGTTATGTGGAGGTCTTTTACTTTCGATGTTGACAGGCTGTAAATCGTCCAAGAAAGTCGGGACGGTGGAATCCGCTAGCGTGAAGGCTCATAATGAGTTCTTCCAGTCGGTGGAGGATCAATCCTTCCAGTTCCGTACCTTGACGGCCCGGCTGAACGTGGATCTGGATATCCCCGGTAAGCAAATGAGCTCTCGGGTGGATATGAAGATGGTCAAGGATAGCGCTTTCCAGCTGTCGGTACAGCCATTTCTCGGGATCGAGATCTTCCGTATCGAGTTGAGCCGGGATACGATCAAGGTGGTAGACCGCATGAATAAACGCTATATGATCGAGAATTATTCCAATTTACAAGGGCAGACTCCGATCGAGTTCAACTTCTATAATTTGCAGGCTCTTTTCACGAATCATCTGTTTATCCCGGGGGAGCAAGGCGTTTCCCGTAAGCATTATAATCGGTTTAAGCTGAATCAAGAAGGTCCGGTAGCCGAGATCAAGACAAAGGATGCCATGGGGCTATTCTATACCTTTAAGGCGGACGGCGAGGAGAAACTTCTCTCTACCTATGTGGCGGACCCTTCCGATCGTTATGCCTTGCAATGGCTGTACGAGGATTTTCGCTTGGTGGATCGGCAGCCGTTCCCGATGTTGATGGATGTGCAGGTGTTGAAGAACGGGAATCTCGAGGGTGGGGTGAAGATCCATTACTCCCGTATCCAACTGGACGAGCCGCTCAAGTTGGATTTCTCGGTTCCTTCTAAATATAAGCGTATTACCTTTGCGCAAGTATTGAAAACGATTACGAATCTGAATCAATAATCTATCATGAGGTACGTCTGGATCGTTCTATTGGCATTGTCTTTATCTACCGTGGTTTACGGTCAGAAATCCGCTGCTGTCCGTCAGTTGGAGCAGCAGCGCAAGGAGGCGTTGGCCGATATCGAGGAGACGAATAAATTATTACAAGAGACGGCCCAGACTGCTAAAACTTCCCTGAACCGTTTGAATCTACTTTCCAAACAAATTCTTTCCCGTAAGAAAGTCATCAGTTTATTGAATCAAGAGCTGGATGAGATCGAGAAAGATATCTTGAATATCCAAGGCCAGTTGCGCACCTTAAAACGGGAACTGGGCGATAAGCAGACGAATTACGGTAAATCGATGCGAGGGCTTTATAAACGCCATAGCTCGCAAGATAAATTGTTGTTTATCCTATCCGCCGAGAGTTTCTCTCAATCTATGCGGCGTATGCGGTATTTGCGGGAATATGCGGATTGGCAGAAGCGGCAAGCGAATGACATCGTTGAAAAGCAGGCCGAGATCAGCCGCAAGCAAGCTGAGATGGAGAAGACCCGTGCCGAGAAGCGTACCCTTTTAGGAACTCGTCAAGAAGAGAGTAAGAAGCTCGAAAGTGAGGAAGCTTCCCAGAAAGAGGAAGTCCAGCTATTGAATAAGAGACAAAAGGATTTGAAGGCGGATCTCCAAAAGAAGCGTCGTCAAGCCGAGGCTTTAAACCGACAGATAGAGAAGCAGATCGCCGAGGAGATCGCCCGTGCCGAGGCCGAGGCGAAAGCCGCCCGTGAACAAGCTGCCGCTAAGGGTAAACCCGTACCGGAGAGTAAAAAAGAGCCGATCCGTGAGGAACGTGTGGCGGATACGAAAGGGGGCTATGCGATGACAAAGGCGGAGAAGCAATTGTCCGATAACTTCGCCAATAACCGGGGACGTTTGCCGTATCCGGTGGCCGGAAGACATACGATCGTCGCTACATTCGGCGAGCAACAGCATCAGGAGTTGAAATATGTTCGTACCAGTAATAGTGGTATCGATATCCAGACCTCACCCGGGGCGGATGCCCGTGCGGTGTTCAATGGGGAGGTAACGCGTGTGTTCGTGGTGCCGGGGTATAATAATTCCGTAATCGTTCGTCATGGTAACTACTTGACGGTTTATAGCAATTTGAGTCAGGTATATGTAAAAGCGGGTGACCGGGTCTCTACCCGTCAAGCGATCGGAAGGATCTATTCGGATCCGGAGGACGGTAATTCCACGATCCTCCATTTCCAATTGTGGAAGGAAAAGACGAAGCTGAATCCGCAGCCTTGGTTGGAATAAAAGCGGTTGTGATATGTTAAAACTATGATGGGCATTATAAGGCTGTTACGATGCCTGTTGTAAGGATGCTAGAATGCCCGTTGTAACAACCTTATAATGCCTATTGTAATTTTCTCGTTTAACGCTCGTTCAATACGTTGTATAACCCATTCAGGTCATCGGCACCTACCAAGTCTACGCCTTCCTTGATGAAGAAGCGTTTGAACTGCTCGGTATCCGGGGCGCCCCACCAACGGAATAGTTTTCCCTCATCGTGGACTTTCCGGATGATCTCACGCATCTTCTGTAGTTGGTCGGCGGGCATCTCGCCTTCGCCTTTCCATGTGAAGAAATCGGAGTAATTATCGCTTATGACCGGGGCGAGGGAAGCAGGGATGCCTTGTCCCAGATCCTTTATTTGTCCGTCGAGGAAGGTGAAGCGGCTGTTCTCTTTCGGCAGGCTGTTCCTCGGACGGTCACCGGAAAGGAAGAAGAGGACGGCACCTTCTTTATATTCGCCGTTATCGACGGAACAGAAATATTCCTTGTAAGGTTCCATCTGTTTCTTTAATAGCTTGTACATCTCTTCGCCTTGTGTCTTGCAATCCACCATCAGGTAGAAAGGACGATCGCTACCGGGATAGACCTTACCTCCATTCGCTTGTATGCGGGCCACGAGCGGCTTGAGGTATAGGTTCTCGAAGGTAATGGCCGGGTTGGGTTCCGGGCGATCATGGGAAACGTATAGCTCGCCATCGATCAGCCACAGATCGGCCTCCACGCAGTTGAAGCGGAAGGACAAGGCGTCCAGCAGAGGTCTCTCCCGCCAGTAATCATTGTGCGAGAAGGCGTTGTAATGAATTGCGGAGGAGGCTTTCTGAATCGTCTGCTCCGTGGTTGTCTCCGCCACTTGAACTGTGTCCGATCCCTTCGGGGAGGAGCAAGCCGTACAGAGGGCGAGGGAGGTGATAAATAAGGATAGAATCTGTTTCATATACTAATTGTTTTTTGAGTCTAGTTGTAGAGACGGGGCAGGCCCCGTCTCTACAACTGGATGTTTGATGGATTTACTGTTTTATATGGTTCGCGTGCCGGGTTTTACGTTAGCCGTCTTCTGTTTGTCGCCCCAAAGGACGGTTAGTTCCAAGGGGACGTCGCTGGTAATTTCTACCTGCGGCTCTTGGGTAGCGGAAGAACGGGCCTTGACTTTGATCGCTACCAGACCGTCGAGGCCGAAAGGATAACGGTCGATGCCATAAGCCTCCGTCAAGTTCACGTCTACGGTCAATTTCTTCTCGTACACATTGGAGCGGATACCGAAGATTTGCTCGATCAAGCCGGAGATCGGTGCCAGTCCGCCCCAGCCCACGAAATTCGGGCGGGCCATGAAACCCGGCTCCTCATGCTCGGGGGCGTAGTATTCCCAGAACGTACCGGTATTCTTATACACCTTTAGGACATTATCGTAATGGTTGCGTGCGATCTCGTAAGCCAATTTACGATAGCCTTGTTGCAATAGGCCGGTAATCACCATATAATTCGCTCCCGGCCATACGCCACCCTGCCAGTAGCGGCCGTTATCCTTGTATTTAGGATGGTTGGCGGCAAGGGAAGGGACGCGGTGCAGGCGGTTGAATGTCTCCTTGTTGTCCAACTCGGCAACGAAAGCATCCATGCGTTCTTTGGATAGGACATCGGTCAATAAGGCCCAGTACGCGTAGATTCCCTTGGTGGAGGAAAGGCTTCCGTCGGCGTATTGATCGAAAAGGAAATGCTCCTTCTCGTCCCATAGGTTCTCGTTGATATACTTCTTTAGCATCTTCTGCTCGTCCTCGAACTCCTCGATCTCCTGCCAACGTTCCAGATAGAAACCCATCTCAAGCAGATGCCCGGCGGTGAAGTATTGTTGCAAGCAAACGTCCAGCCAGATCATATGGCCGTGGCTGTATATCGGATTGTATTTCGGTTCCACCCGGGGCATGTTGTCCATGCCGGTACCCCAACCGCTGGTCCAATACGTACCGTTGCGCCACGTATGGTTTAGCTTCAACCATTTATAATAAGCGCAAAGGGCGGGGAAGATCTTGTGCAAGCGGTCCATATCGCCGAACTGCTTGTAATAGACGATCTCGCTCCAAGGGAGGATATTCGGTCCGGTGCTGGTCGGATCGTAACGTTCAAAACAGTCTGCTCCGTCCGCCTTGATCTCTCGGCAGATGAAACCGTCCGGGTGTTGTTTGGCGTAGAAATTATCTAACGTACGTTGGAAGGGGAAGAAGCGGGTACCGAAACGGGCGAACATCATCATGAAGGCGGAGTCCCACATGAAGATGTTGCCGTTGTAGGCGACATCGAGGTAGCTGCATACGAAACCGGAATCCGGTTCCGGGGCCTTGATGTTGCCGATGCCGATTTGCCAAGCCTTCCAGTACATCTCGATTTCCTTTTCGTGTCCGCTCCAAGTCGGGGTCGGGAGGATTTGCTTGGCCTCCTCGAAGGTTCCGGGCGTGATGGTCTCCGATTTCGCCGTCCGGAACTCGTTCTCGGTCACGAAGGGTTCCTTCAGGTAGGTGTTCTTGTAAGGAAGATTGTACTTGGGTCGTTTCTCTTCCATTTTCTCTTGCGCTAAAAGGTTCCCGGCGGGAACGGAGGCCGCGCCTGCCGCGAGAAGGGATTGCTTTAAGAAGTTTCGTCTTGTTGTCATTCTTTATGATATTTATTGGGGGATTGCGGTACTTGACTAGCGGGATAGCCCTGTTATACTCTCCATCGGATGAATACTGTTTGATTATAGATTCAGGAGCTTTTTGATCTTCCAGAAGATATCCGTATTCTCGAAGATACCCGTGAAGTTCTCGGCGCCCGGGCCGAAAGCATAAACGGGAACCATTACGCCGCTATGGCTACCGGTAGAGAACTTACAAACGATCTTACCCTCGTTCAGATCCCCGTCCACCAAGGTAAGGCCACCGGTCTCGTGATCGGCGGTTACGACAACCAATGTCTCACCATCTTGGGCGGCCCATTCGAAGATACGTCCGATCGTACGGTCGAAATCATGTGTCTCTTGCATCAACAGGTCGATATCGTTGAAATGCCCGTAATCATCCAATTGGGAGCCCTCTACCATCAGGAAGAAACCTTCCGGGTTTTGTCCCAGCAGATCGATCGCTTTCATCGAGGCACGAGCCAAGAGATCGCCTCGCTCGGCGGGAAGCGGGGTATCTACGGTATCGGTAACGCAGAATACCTTGCCTTTTTGAATCTTCGCCAGTTCCTCCCAGCTACGGGGAGTCTGGTAGCCTTTCTCCCTTAACTCCTTGAACAGATCGCGACCGTCCGCACGGTTCTCGAATAGCTTGGAGCCGCCGCCGAATACGTAATCGACGCCACAGTTCACGTAATCCGCTACGATCTCGGCCTCGGCGTCGCGATCCGTATTGTGGCAGCAGAAGTCGGCGGGCGTAGCGTCCCATAGGCGACAGGTAACGGCGATGCCGCTTGACAGGCCTTTCTTATTCGCCAAGGTAGCCAAAGATTCCAAGGGCTTGCCTTCCGGGTCTACGCCTACCATATGGTAGTTCGTTTTATGGCCGGTGGCCAGTGCGGTACCTCCGGCTCCGGAGTCGGTGATGAGGCGGTTGGCGCAATAGGTTTTCGAGAGGCCGGTGTATTGGGAGTTGTCCAGCCAGAGCTTGCCCCGGTTGGCGGTCCAAGCGGAATACATGTGCATAAGGCTCATACCGTCGCCGATCATGAGGATCACGTTCTTTATTTTCTTTCCGGTAGGGGGGACTAGTTTCTTGACCTCGTAAGGTTTCTCTAATACATACGTTTGTTCTTTGTCTCGGCGACTTTGTGCCGCGGCCTCCGGAACGATCATGCCGGATAGCAGGATGGCTAAGGCGGTGATGATCGATAAGGTTGTTCTTTTCATATTCTTTGTTGTGTTAATATTTATATCTTATCTAGTTGTAGAGACGGGGCGTGCCCCGTCTTCCACTGTCTGATAGTAATTAGAATACCATTTTGAGGGGATGAGACGGGGCACGCCCCGTCTCTACAACTAAGTATTATCAATTTATATAAAGGTTCTCTGTTGGGATCTCGTCTAGTTTGGACATGCTTGGCGTACGCCAGCTCCAGCCTAGGTACTCACCCTCGTAATCCTCGAAATAATGCAAGGCGAAGGGGTGGTAGCCTTTTTGTAAGGGGATGCGTCCCGTCGCGTCGATGGCGGCGTGGGAGGCATCATTGTCCACTACCTTTTCTTTGCCGATATAGAGGACGCTACCGTCATCCGAGCGGGTACTGAACTCATAGACTCCATCTTCCGGGGCGTATATATATCCGGTGAAGATATAACCGAAATGATCCGGCAATTTAGCGTTCAGGATAGAAGGCTCAGGTATTGTTCCGGTCTCGACCACCTTCGCCTTTTGCAGATCGGCTACCCATTGGAACTCTCCTTCGTAATAAGTATAAGCTACCCCATGCTTCGTAGGCTGTATGGATAACGCGGGGCGTAATACGGCTTTTGTCGCTTGGATCGAGTACGTACGGCTGGGTACGAATCCCTTTTTATATCCTTTGGCCTTGATAATCGTGGTCTCTTTTAAGACGAATGGCTCGCTGTATACCGGAGCGTTCTCATCCGGTTCCGATCCGTCAAGCGTGTAATGGATAGCCGCCTCGGGTGTCGTGGATTTTAGTTCCGCCGTAATCTCACCTTCAAATAAATCCAGATCATTCGCTATGTAAGGGATAGAGACGGTAGGTTGCTCCGTATAGGAATAGGGAGCGTACTCGGGAGCGGTTCCCCAACGCTTGTCCGGTGTCGCCGAGAGCGTAAAGTCCAGTGTACCTCCTTGCATCAACTGGTCGTACGTGATATAGCAATGCTTAATCTCTTCTCCATTCAGCGATACGCTCGTGATGTATTTATTCTTTTCCGGTTGGTTTGCCGTGATCGTAAGTATCTTTCCGTTTCCGAGTTTCACGGTCGCTTTGTCAAAGAGCGGCGTAGTCAGGATAAACTGGTTGCTACCCGGACAAACGGAGTAGAAACCAAGGCTGCTCAACAGGTACCAAGCGGACATCTGCCCGCAATCCTCGTTGCCGATAATCCCCTCGGGAGTCGGTTGGTACATCTCATCCAACAGGCGGCGGGTCCATTCTTGGGTTTTCCACGGCTCGCCTACGTAGCTGTACAGGTAAGCCATGTGGTGGCTAGGCTCGTTGCCATGCGCGTATTGACCGACCAATCCGGTAACGTCTACCAGATCGCCGACTACCTCGGAGGTAACCATAAATAAGCTATCCAGATCAGCGATGAACGCCTCCCGGCCTCCGAACAACTGGGTCAATCCATATACGTCATGCGGGGTAAAGAAACGATATTGCCAGGCCGTAGCCTCCGTATAGGAACGTCCGATAGCGAATGGATCGAAAGGAGTCTCCCAATTCCCATCCTGCCGTTTGCCCCGGAAGAACCGGGTACTACCGTCGAATACGTTGATAAAATTCTGGGAGCGCTTGATGAACGTCTCATAATCATCCATATGTCCTAAAGCTTTCGCCATTTGTGCGATACACCAATCATCGTAGGCAAATTCCAATAGGCAGGAAACCGATTCTTTCTTGATATTCATCGGGATGAAGCCTTCCTTTATATAATAATCCGCTCCTTTCTTATTCTTCTCCGCTGAGATTTTCATCGCTTCGAGAGCGTGTTCCGCGTCATATCCGCGAATACCTTTCAAATAAGCGTCCGCTATAATCGATGTGGAGTGATAACCGATCATGGTTCCGGTCTCACCCGCCGATAAAGGCCATAACGGAAGTTCGCCGCTTGCGTCGTACATATCCAAGAGAGACTGTACCATATCATTCACCAAGGTAGTATCCAACAGAGTCATCATCGGATGCCATGCCCGGAAGGTGTCCCAAGTGGAGAAGGTGGAGAATTGGCGGCGACCTGCCGGGATCGTCGCTACGCTCATGTCGTGACGGCGGTATTGCCCGTTCACGTCGCTCGCTATATTCGGGATGATCTTGCTATGGTATAGCGCCGTGTAGAAATTCGTGCGCTCGGCTTCGGTGCCTCCTTCTACCGTGATAACGTCCAGCTCTTTTTCCCAATCGGAGCGTGTCGCTTGATGGATAGCGTCGAAATCAAAGCCATAGGAATCCGTCTCTTGCTCAAGGTTCAGACGGGCGTTCTCCTCATTTACGATTGATACCCCGACTTTGCAGACGATGGGTTTTCCGGTAGTCGTATCGAAGGTAAGTACGGCTTGCCGTTCGGAAGGTTGTTCCATGGAAGAGAAGGGTTGCGAGAACTGCGCTACAAAGAAGACATATTGATTGTCTACCCAGCCCCGGGTACGCCGCATACCGGTAAGCTCGTTATCCCCGGTTCGCTTCACCCAGCCCTCGTACATATATTCGTTATCCAATAAATGGTCCATATCGACCACCAACGTAGCCTCTGTCTCTTTTTTATAGGTATATCGGTGTATCCCGACATGCGGGGTCGTGGTAAGTTCCGCTAATACACCTGCCTCCTTGAGATTCACCGAGTAGTAGCCCGGGGAAGCCTTCTCGTCCGAGTGCGAGAACGCTAAAGGTGTCTGGAGAGACGGGCGGAATAGAATATCGCCTAGGTCGATACATCCCGTACCGCTTAAATGGGTATGGGAGAAACCCATTAAGGTAGAATCGCTGTAATGATAGCCAGAACAAGCGTCCCAATTACCTTTCCGGGTGTCCGGGCTTAGTTGGACCGCTCCGTAGGGAGCCGTGGCCCCGGGATACGTGTGTCCGTGAAATCCTGTGCCGATAAACGGATCCACGGAATCGATGGGGGATTGTGGAGCTTGGCTACAGGCCGTGAATAAGGCTATTATTCCTGTACACAAGCAAGAAGAAAGCGTTTGAATTAATCTCATGGTATATTTTTTGTTTAATATATAGTATACAATAGGCAAAGGTAAGCTACCTATTTGAGATATGCGTTTTTACCCGGTAGAAAATAACACGGGCTGTCTTAGAAAATGAAACAGCCCGTAATCTTCTACATCACTTATGGCCATATATTTATCTACATATACGCCATCGACCTCTAACATGGGGAAACCTATGGAGCAGGCTTTGTCTATTTATGAAGCCCGTCCCATAAGAGAGAATATCTAAGGTTTCCAACCAAAGTATTGCTTTGCGTTATGGTAACTAATGTTTTCTACCATTTGGCCGATAAAGGAAAGCTCGGAGGCGGGTAATAAGCCTTTCTCTATCTCATTGCCTAGCATATTACAAAGGATCCGGCGGAAATACTCATGACGGGGATATGATAGGAAGCTACGGGAATCTGTCAGCATACCGACGAAACGGCTTAAAAGCCCGAGGCTGGAAAGCGCGTTTAATTGATCTTCCATGCCTTTGATCTGATCGAGGAACCACCAAGCCGCTCCATATTGCATCTTCCCGGGTACACTGCCGTCGTTGAAATTGTAGGCATTGGCTACCATCAACTCGGTGTCGCGGGGATTCAGGTTGTAAACGATCGTTTTCGCTAACAGCCCTTCTTGATCTAAACGGCTGAAAAAGCGGTTCATGGAAACAGCTACCGGCTGATCATCGATAGCGTCGAAACCCGTGTCCGGTCCTAATAACTTGAACATCCGTTTGTTATTATTTCTGTTTGCGCCGATATGGAATTGTTGTACCCATCCACTTCGGGCATCCATCGCCGCCAATTCGTATAGCAATGCCGAACGGTATTTGCGAACTTCCTGCTCCGTGAGCGATTTACCCATACGAGCCTTGAGGAAGATCACCTCAATCTCCTGCTCGGTATAAGGTTCGGCATAGAATGTATCCAACCCGTGGTCCGATAACCGGCACCCTTGGGCGGCGAAGAAATCATGTCGTTTTTGTAAAGCCTCCAATAAATGCTTGTAGGTGAGGATGGTCTTATCGGCGGCGGCCTCCAGCTTGGACAAATAGTCATTAAGCGCCTTGAAATTATCGATAGCGAGTACCTTGTCCGGTCGCCATGCCGGATATACACGGGTGTGGCATCCGCTTGAACGTATTTTTTGATGGAATTCCAATGAGTCTATAGGATCGTCGGTCGTACAAACAATCTCTACGTTCATCCGTTTCATGATGGCTTGCGCACGATACTCGGGGGTACGTAATTTATCCGTACAAGTCGCGTAGATATCCTCGGCGGAAGCCGGATTCAAGACTTTATGGATTCCGAATATACGGCTAAGTTCCAGATGTGTCCAATGATAAAGCGGGTTTCGCATTGTGTAAGGCATCGTCTCTGCCCATTTAAGGAATTTCTCGTAAGGGGGCTTATCTCCGGTGATATATTCCTCGGGAATACCGTTCGCTCTCATCGCCCGCCATTTGTAATGGTCTCCGCCCAGCCATATCTCCGTAAGATCCTCGAATTGATGATTCTCAGCTATTTGCCGGGGATCCAGATGGCAATGGTAATCAATGATGGGCATCTTCGCCGCATGCTCGTGATATAACTCACGGGCCGTGTCGGTCTGGAGCAAGAAATCTTGATCTAAAAAGCTTTTCATACTTGACGATACTTTTGAATGATAGATAAGGCGTTGCGGCATAAATCAGTAATGGATTGCCAATCGTTTTCCGCTATCGCTTCTTTTGGGAAGAGTTTGGACCCCATTCCTACGCAGGTCACGCCGGCCTTGAACCAAGCGGATAGATTCTCCTCTGTCGGCTCCACGGCACCGGTCGCCATGATTAGGGTCCATGGCATGGGCGCCTTTATGTTCTTGACAAATGAGGGACCTCCTACATTTCCGGCGGGGAATATCTTGCAAAGGTCGCAACCTGTTTCTTGGGCAAAGCCGATCTCGGATACGGAACCGCAGCCGGGCGTATAAGGGATGAGGCGACGGTTACATATCTTCGCTATCTCCGGGTTAAACAGCGGGCCGACTACGAAGTTTGCCCCTAGCTGTATGAATAAGGCGGCTGTGGCCGGGTCTACGATAGAACCTACGCCCAATACTAATTCCGGACATTCCTTGGCGGCGTATTTAACCAGCTCGCCAAATACCTCGTGGGCGAAATCTCCCCGGTTAGTAAACTCGAAGGCTCTGACGCCTCCCTCGTAACAGGCTTTTACAACTTGTTTTGCGATCTCTACCTCTTTATTATAATAGACGGGCACCATTCCGGTTTGGATGATAGCCTGTAATGTTTGTATTTTATTGAATCGAGCCATATTGGGAATTAAAAATTGAAAGTTGAGAATTGAAAATTAGCGGGAGACACGGCCGGAGGTGTCGCCGGACATGAGTTTTTCTACTTCCTCTACGGTTACTTGGTTGAAGTCGCCGTAGATCGTGTGTTTCAGGCAGGAAGCCGCTACCGCGAAGTCCAAGGCTTTCTGGTCGTCACTGGGGTAGGAGAGCAAACCGTAAATAAGACCTCCCATAAAAGAATCGCCTCCACCTACTCGATCGACGATATGGGTGATGTCATACCGACGGGATTCGTACAACCGGTTGTCGGCGTATAGCACTCCGCCCCATGTGTTATGATTGGCATTGATGGAGCCTCTTAGCGTGATGATAACTTTCCGGGCACGTGGGAATCGAGCCATTAATTGGGTACATACCGATTGGAAAGAGGCGGCGTGTACCTCGCCTTCCGTGGCGGCGGCGTCGAAACCTTCGGGCTTGATACCGAAGACTTTCTCGGCATCTTCCTCGTTTCCTAGGACGATATCGCATCCGGCTACTAGTTCCGGCATGACCTCATGGGCTGTCTTACCGTATTTCCAGAGATTTTTCCGGTAGTTGAGGTCGCAGGATACCGTGATGCCCAATCGGTTTGCCGCCTGTATCGCCTCCAAGCATACGTTGGCGGCACCTTCGGATATGGCTGGCGTGATACCTGTCCAGTGAAACCAAGAGGCATCCTTGAATACCGCGTCCCAATCAATCATCCCCGGTCGGATCTCGGCGATGGAGGAATGAGCCCGGTCATATACCACCTTGCTGGCACGAGCGACCGCTCCGGTCTCCAGAAAATAAATGCCTAACCGTTCCCCTCCGTAAATGATCTTGGAAGTTCCGATACCCTGTTTGCGTAATTCCATAACGCAGGCACGGGCGATGTCATTTTTGGGTAAACGGGTTACAAACTCGGTCTCGATGCCATAGTTGGCGAGTGAGGCGGCGACATTCGCTTCCCCTCCGCCAAAAGTAGCGTTGAACTGATTGGCTTGGCAAAAGCGTAAATAGTCCGGAGTAGCCAGCCTAAGCATGATCTCTCCGAAAGTTATGACTTTCTTACTCATGGTGGTATAGTATTATGTTTTTCGCAAATGTAAGGGTTTATTTCGAATAATGTATAGCGTGTGTGCGAAAACATAGGCTTTTTTATTCCACCACCCACCGCTCAATGTTTCGTGTCTCGGAAGAAAAGTTTACACCGATCTTGAAAACCTTGCGTCCATCGTTGGCGAAAGGCAGGGCGTATCGTTTCTCGTCGATTTGCCGCAGGGCATCTTCCGCGGAGCCATTCAACTTAAACTCCATGATGTATATGTAACGATCGGTCTGTACGACGAGGTCGATACGACCGTTTGAGGTGTGGTATTCCACCTTGGCGTAAAGCCCGATCAGTCGGAAGACAATGAAAAGTACATTTTGGTAATGCAACTCCGTGTCTCGTTCCGGCTTTTGGCCGGCGATCACCTCGTAAGGGGTGTCGGCGAAGAAGCTTTGCAAGCGACGGAAGAAAGCGTCGTAATCACCATTCTCCACCTCCCGGACAAAACGCCCGATTTCGAAAGGAGTCTTTGGGGCGCTAACACTGGTGTAGAAAGGAAGCAGGTATTTGACAAAGCCTTCTTCTACCTCTAAATTGGGAAATCCTAGTTTATAGATACCAAAGCGAGAATCATAATCCTTGATCGTAAGGTAGCCGCTTTGGTAAATAACAGGGACAGGATTGCTAGAGGTTGAGTCGATACTGTTCAGCACATCGGCATCGGTTTCGGTATTTGCCAGCTCATAGAGGTCGTAATGGGTGTGCTTGAGTAACTCTACTAAATAGGAAGGTGTTCCTGTCTCGAACCAATAATCCTCGGGCCGCATATATTTAAAGGTATTCAGCAGGCTGAAAGGGTTATAGATACCCGGTCCGTTGGCCACGAAATGATAGCCGTCGTAACGCTTTCTCAACAAGGAGCGTGTTTCATCATAGGTCAGTTCGAGGGAGGAGGCCAGTTTATGGATATCTCCGTCGAAATAAGTTACTAACTCTGCTTCCGTAATCCCGCAAATCGCGGCGTATGGCTCTCGCATAGATATATCGTCCAAGTTATTCAGGTCGCTGAATACGCTCACTTTCCCGAACTTCGTGACACCGGTTAGAAATGCCAACCGGATATATCCATCCATGGTTTTCAACACACCGTAGAACGCCTTTAATATCGCACGATATGCCTCTTGAAGTTCTGCGTTCTCTAGGGCTTGGAGTAAAGGCTTGTCGTACTCGTCTACCAGCACGACAACTCTTCGTCCTGTTTTCTCATAAGCTCGGCGTATCACACCGGTGAAACGATCGGAAGGTGTGATCTCCCTGTCATCCTTCCCCCACCGGTCTTCCCAAAGATTCAAGAAACGCCGTAGTATGCTTTCCAAGGCGCCTGCGTCTGAGTATTTCTCGGCATTCAAATCCAGATGCAGGATGGGATACTCCATCCACTCTTTCTCCAGATTCGCGATCGCCAATCCTTCGAATAGCTTCTTCTTCCCTTGGAAGTAAGCCTCTAATGTGGAGAGCAACAAGCTCTTCCCGAAACGTCGGGGACGGCTGAGGAAGTAGTAACTTCCGGTATTCGCCAATTGATAAACCAAAGCGGTCTTATCGACGTAGAGATAGCCGTCCTTACGAATCTTCTCGAAGTTCTGTATACCGATGGGATAAATAGTCTGGTTCATAGTGCCAAGTATTTAATGTGACCTATTGACAAAGATACGATAAGTTTCTTGATTTAGGATATAGAGTCCGGAAAAACAAAAAAGCCGCTAGTCCCAATATGGATGCGGCTTTTTTTGCTCCTCAATGAAACAATCTCACGATTCCCCCCTTGCAAAGACTTGTTAACCTTAGATCTAAAATACTATGAAAAAAACTCGATGCAAATATAAGGGGTTTTATAATATGCGTCAATAGTATTTGTAACATTTTATTGTGAAAATATTGCAAAGAGATTTCAATTTGATATATATCAAGCTTGTTATCCTAAAATTCCATACTTTTCGGGAATATTATTCATAATCTCGAATAATTCGTTAACAGTCTCCGCACGTAGCATGGCGATCCGTGTTTGCTTGAAATCGGTAATACCTTTGAAGAGCGGAGTAGCTGCTAGATGACGGCGAATATGTAAGATTCCCCTACGTTCGTCCAATCGTTCCACGCTTTGCTCTACTTGTTTTTTTAGGATATCCAGATACCAAGAGAAAGGCTCTTGTGGCAATAATTCCCCGGTCGTAAGATAGTGTTTTACCTCCCGGAAGATCCAAGGGCGGCCTATGCTAGCCCTACCGATCATTACGGCGTCTACGCCATAGTCCTCGAAACGCTGCTTGCATATCTCGGCGGAAGTCACGTCGCCATTCCCGATGATAGGGATTTGCATGCGAGGGTTATTTTTTACGGCACCGATCAAGGTCCAATCCGCCTCGCCCGTGTACATTTGCGCCCGTGTACGTCCGTGGATGGAGAGGGCGGCGATACCGCAGTCCTGTAGTTGCTCGGCCAGATCCACGATAACGCGGTTGTCGGCATCCCATCCCAAACGGGTTTTCACGGTGACGGGGATGTTCACGGCTTTCACCACTTCTCTCGTGATTTCCAGCATCAACGGGATATTGCGTAGCATGCCGGCCCCGGCTCCCTTGCCCGCTACTTTCTTTACGGGGCAACCAAAGTTTATATCTAAAATATCCGGACGAGCTTCCTCGCAAATACGTGCGGCCTCTACCATCGAGGCTACGTCCTTGCCGTAAATCTGGATAGCGACCGGACGCTCATCATCGGAGACATTTAGTTTTTGCTGTGTTTTGTTCACACTGCGGATCAACGCGTCGCTCGATACGAACTCCGTATATACCATGTCCGCTCCGAAGCGTTTGCACATCAAACGAAACGAGATATCCGTCACGTCCTCCATAGGCGCCAAGAATACCGGACGCTCCCCTAAATCTATTGAACCAATCTTCATACCTTCTGTTTGCTAACTAAATAGAGATTACAAAAGTACTTCTTTTTGGGGAATAATTTTTACATCTCGTAAGATGATCGGTGGATGGAACAGGCGTTTTTAATAATCCGGATCATTTATGATATATTGATAGAGCTCGGATTGCCCCGCTTTATTTAGGATCTTGTGCTTCTCCAACTGGAACTATTCTTTCATGATGGGATGGAGGGTTTGTGCTTATAAGAAATCTTCTCAAATATTATTCGTACCTTTGCTACCGTAATATTAAAATATATAACCTTGAAAGAGAAGGATTTTGAAATAATGGCGCCTGTCGGTTCCTATGAATCGTTGATGGCTGCTATACAAGGAGGGGCCGACTCCATTTATTTCGGTATCGAAGGATTGAATATGCGTTCTCGCTCGTCGAATAATTTCACGACGGAGGATTTGCGTAAGATCGTCGCTGTTTGCGGGGAACATGGTATCAAGAGTTATCTCACGGTTAATACGGTTATTTATGGTGAGGATCTTCCGTTGATGAGGGAGATCATAGACGCCGCTAAGGATGCGGGTGTCTCCGCCATTATCGCCGCCGATGTGGCCGCTATGAATTACGCGAATAGCATCGGGCAAGAGGTGCACTTATCTACGCAGTTGAATATCTCGAACGTGGAGGCGTTGAAGTTTTACGCCCGCTTCGCCGATGTGGTCGTATTGGCTCGCGAATTGAACTTAAAGCAGGTGCATGAGATTTATCAAGAGATCGTGAAGCAGCAGATCAAAGGCCCGAAAGGGGAATTGATCCGCATAGAGATGTTCGCTCACGGGGCTTTGTGCATGGCCGTGTCCGGTAAGTGCTATTTGAGTTTGCATGAGATGAACGCTTCCGCCAACCGGGGGGCTTGCATGCAAATTTGTCGTCGTGCCTATACGGTGCATGACAAGGATAGCCAGATCGAGCTGGATGTGGAGAATCAGTATATCATGTCGCCGAAAGACTTGAAGACGATTCATTTCATGAATAAGATGATGGATGCCGGCGTACGTGTGTTCAAGCTGGAGGGGCGTGCCCGCGGGCCGGAGTATGTGCGTCTCGTGACCGAATGTTATAAAGAGGCGGTCAAGGCCTATTGCGAAGGTACCTTCGATGAGGAGAAGGTAGCGGTTTGGGACGAGCGTCTGCGCAGGGTCTTTAATCGCGGTTTCTGGGATGGCTACTATCTGGGACAACGATTGGGTGAATGGAGCAGTAAATATGGCTCCGGTGCTACCCGTAAGAAAGTGTACGTGGCACGGGGTATCAAATACTTCAGCGGAATCGGTGTTGCCGAGTTTGAGATGGAGTCCGGTTCCTTGAGAGTAGGCGATGAGATCTTGGTAACGGGTCCCACGACCGGAGCCGTTATGCAGACCGTCGATGAGATCCGGGTAGACCTGAAACCGGTGGAGGAGACCGTGAAAGGGGAACGCTTCTCGATAAAGATGTCCGAGAAGATCCGCCCGTCCGATCGTCTTTATAAAATGGAGAAAGTACAAATCGAAAAAGAACTACGATAATGAAGGAATATATTTTTAAACTGACAGACAAGGTTCGCGATTATGAGTGCGATTTGCAAGGCGTGGTGAATAACTCCAATTACCAGCATTATATGGAGCATACCCGGCATGAGTTTCTGGAGTCGTTGGGTGAGAACTTCGGCGCCATGCATGAGAAGGGCATCGATGCTTTTGTGGCCCGTGTGGATATCCAGTTCAAGAACTCCTTGCGGAGCGGCGATCGGTATACTTCTTGCCTGAATGTATATAAGAAAGGGGTGAAACTGGTGTTCGAGCAAGATATTTACCGGGAATCCGATGGGGTGCTGGCTACTAAAGGAGTCGTGGAATCCGTTGTCGTAGAGAATGGCAAATTAACCAGAGGAGAATATTTCGATGAGATGCTAGAGCGAATAGAATCAAAACAAGCATAAATGACAGACAAACAGATTTACCAAATTGGCCTTACTATGATTAATGGGGTGGGAGATATCCTAGCCCGCCATCTTCTGGAAGCGTTGGGAGATGCGGAGGCCGTGTTTACGGAAAAGCGCCAGTCGCTAGAGAAGATACCGGGTATCGGCGATTCGATTATCGCCGAGATCAAGCGGGCGGATGTGCTCTTACGGGCAGAGAAAGAATTGGCTTTTGCCCAAAAGAACGGTATCTCTATTTATTTCTTGAAAGATATGAATTATCCGGAACGTCTGCGGGAATGCCCGGACGCTCCGGTTTTATTTTATTTCAAGGGGAACGCGGATTTAAACGCCGCCCATATCATCAGTGTTGTGGGTACTCGTAGGGCCTCCGCTTATGGACAGGAAGTGACCGAGCGTTTATTGCGGGATTTGTCCGTGAGTTTCCCGGATCTATTGGTCGTTAGCGGACTCGCGTATGGCATCGATATTTGTGCCCATCGGAATGCGCTGAAGAACCAATTGCCCACGGTGGGCGTATTGGCGCATGGTTTGGATCGTATCTATCCTCCCGTGCATCGCTCTACGGCGGTCGAGATGTTGGAGCGGGGAGGTTTATTGACCGACTTTCCTAGCGGGACGAATCCGGATCGGCAGAACTTTATCCGGCGAAACCGGATCGTAGCCGGTCTGGCGGATGCCACGATCGTTATTGAATCGGCGGAGAAAGGAGGCTCTTTGATCACGGCGGATATCGCTTTCTCGTATGGCCGGGATGTCTATGCCTTTCCGGGCCGGGTAACGGATATCAACTCTAAGGGATGTAATGGCTTAATCCGGCAGAATAAAGGAGGCTTGATCACTTGCGCTGACGATTTAATCATGGCGATGCGTTGGGATGTCGCTCAAAAGACAGACGCGTTACCGGTCCAAACCCAATTATTGTTTCCGGAGAACGAGGAGAGCGAACGGATCTTGTCGTTCTTGGAGACACGAAAGGAATCTCATATCAATGAATTGTCCGTAGCCTTGAATCTTCCGGTACATCAATTATCTTCTCTGCTCTTTGAGTTGGAATTGGATGGAAAGATAAAATCGATGCCGGGAAGCATCTATAAACGAATGAAACCCCTATAAATAATTAAAGCCTGTCTCACGACAAGCCCTAACCAAACTTTGTTAACCTTAAATCTAATACTATTATGAAAAAACCACAATGCAAAGATAAGCTTGTAAAGCCCCTTTGTCAAGGGTTTTGAGTATAACTTGTGTTAAACAACATGCCAGTCCGGTGTAAAAAATGTTTTTGAATTTGAAACTATACAGAATATGCGCAAAATCTTCTAAAATTAACAATTTGGATGTTGTTTGTAATCCTTGATCTGCACAGTGCTTGTATATATGGAGGAGGTTTATCCATACTAAAAAATCCTTGTAAGTTCGCTTACAAGGATTTCTGGATTTGTGCGGCTGAAGGGACTCGAACCCCCACGCCGTGAAGCATCAGATCCTAAGTCTGACGTGGCTACCAATTACACCACAGCCGCATTGGAATCGTGTGCAAAGGTAATGCTTTTTTATAAACTTGCAAATATTTGCGTTGTTTTTTTAGCGAAACCTTATTTCTTCTCGGTCTCGGACAAGAGGTGGGTGATCGCCGCCTCGATAATCGTATCTTTACCTTTCTCGATATCTTCTTGGGTCATAGAAACCTTATATGTAGGATCGATACCGAATTCCGTATGCTGTTTGTTTACATCCAGCATGGGAGACGCGGAGAAACGGACACCCCAGCCGTTGGGCAACTCGGAGTTGAAGGGGAAACCACTTCCGCCTCCGGTGCGATCTCCCATCGTCGTTACATAAGGCATCATGCGTACTTTCTGCACGAAATCGTTGGCCGCGCTGTAGCAATGACGATTCGTTAAGACCACGACAGGGCGTAACCAGCGGATACGCTCGGAAGGTGAGAGATAAAGGGGATAAGGTTCGGAAAAGTCATCGTGCCCTTTACCCGTCTTATGTTGGATATAGCCGGTCAGTATCTTTTCCTCCAAGAAACGAGAAGCGATGCGATCGGCGTTTGATAACATGCCACCGCCATTATCCCGGATATCGAAGATCAAACCTTTGCAATCCTTGAATTGATAGAATATGTGATCCAAGCCGCTTTCGCCGGCCGAACTGGAAAAGCTACCGTAATAAATATACCCGATCTGCCCGTCACTCAATGTCGTGTATTTAAGTCCTCCGGCGATCGAGTAGTTCCTTCCGAGATAATTCTCTTGTATGTCCGAGTCGAAATTATCCGGATAATCGAGGTACCAATCCCAATAGCGGGACATATTGAAGGTGGATATCAAATTGGTATGCCCGTCTTTCAGCTCGTTTAGCATATCGCCTAATACGTCGAATAGGACGTATTGGTTCATCGTATCGCTTATCTGCGTCTTATAACGGTCGTGAACCTCGTTCCAATCAATGTCCTTGTATTCGAAGAAGCAGTAATTCTCATCCAATATTTTCCAGAGCGTCTCAAAGTTCTCTTGTGGGGAGGCCACGTATTCGTCCGATTTCTCACATCCGGTAAACAGGAATCCGAGAGATATACATATATATATAAGGTATCGTTTCATTTGATTTCCTTTTAATAATAAGCGCTTTTGAACCGCTGGGTATTCTTTAGGCGTTTTCCTCCGAAAGAGATGAATTCTTTTACGAGGCCGATCATAAAAGAGTGAGAGATTATATGAGACTGTATCCCATTGACATCTGTACGGTAAGAGCTGTTTAGGTAACCTGCCCGTATCGTAAAATTACAAACCGGGAAATCTACCGTGAAAAAGTTCTTCATGGCGAATTTATTATGGAAGGAATTGAATTGCACCACTCCCGAGGCATTCCCTAGGTTGAAGATCTCGTAATACGATTGCCCGTAATGGGGGGAGAATAAAACACCGGCGAAGGGGATCGTGAACTGGTAGCGTAGCGTCATGGGATATTCCTTGACGCGTAACTTATAGATCGCCATGGCGGAGATGTTCAAATCGATATCCGCTTTCGCCGAGGCCGGGTTATTTCCGTTGCGGGTATTGTATATAAAACCACCCATGCCATGCACGGCACCACCCGCCAGAAGCTTTAAATCCGGCAATACCGTGGGCAAATGATAATGGTAACCCAACGTATAATCGATAAAGCCCGCGAAATCCGTAGCGGTAGAGGCCGCATTATCCGTGCTAGCCAGATCGACGCTTATGATTTGCTGTCTGGATACCTGATAGTTTGCCAGCCGGACCCTCTTCATCCGTTCATTCATTACCCGTAATCCGGGGCCTGTATATTTCTTATCTTCCATGCTGGGAGATAAATAGGTGTCCATTAGGTTGTAGCTTCCTATACCGACCATGGTCCCGCTGTTGATAGACCAAGGGATCTCGTCTCCATCGGACTGGGCCTTGGCTGGTGACGCGAGAAACAGCAGGAACAAACCAATCAAACAAGTGATAGCTTTCATAGGCTATTCGTCAAACAATTTCATCTGTCCCGTAATTTCATCGATAATATCCGTGGTACTCTGCCCGTCGTCAGTGTCGTTTCCCTCCTCATTGCCTTCGGTATCGTCTGATTCCGATGCGTTTTCGGAAGGGACGAAGCGATTCGGTTCCAGCTCATTGATTGTCTCGACCTCAAATGTAGAGATTCGTTTACCTTTGGCTTTGAAGCCTTTCACCGCGATAAATTCGTCGGCATCGAGGATGAGAGCCTCCCGGAAGGCGTCATGGCCTCCGAAGATCACCTCGATACGAGGATAGACCTCATCCGTAAGCAACATCAAGCGGTTCTTCGGATTCTCTCCTAGGAAATTCTGTTTCCGGGTGTTTACCTCCAACAAGAATCGTTTGATGTAATAATATTTCTGGTCCGCGTCGTATAATACGGCAGTCCATATCTTGCTCGGCTGGTATTTCTCGATGACCATGATATTGGACTCGTAGTGATTGCTAAGGTCAAAATTCGTGGCGTAGAAATCGCCGTTCGGCAGGATCACCAATATCTGATCGTTGCTATGGAACTCGCCTAGCTCTTCTCCCCGTCCATCGTAATTTAACCGGAGTACGTCCCAGTCGAACCATACTTCCCGGCCTCCCAAGGTGGAAGAGCCTTTCTGCTTGAGGCTGATCTTGTGCACTTCCGCTTTCGTCAGGATATTACCTTGAGAACCCCGTCCCTTAATGGCTATCTCGCTGAAGTTCTTCTCGAAGACGAGTAGTTTCTGCCGGGGTTTGGGTTTCAGGATTACCTTGACGGTCTCCGCCTCTCCGTTCGGGTTCGCGCTGAAGTAAAGGACACGGGAGTTTTCCGTACCTTTGGTCAGGTCGTATTCCCGATCGCGTGTAGCGCCTGTGACGGCGAAGCGTTTGATGTAATTATATCCGAACTTACCGTCCCGGTATATGACGTTGTAAATCGTCCGGTTGTCATTGCGCTTAAATACGTTGACATATAGAATATCCTTGCCGATAAACATCTTATCCGCTACCTTGACGATCTTATAAGTACCGTTGCGATAGAAGATAATGACATCGTCTATATCCGAGCAGTTACATATGAACTCGTCCTTTTTCAGTCCCATGCCGATGAAACCTTCTTGACGATTGATATACAATTTCTCGTTCGCCTCTACGACCTTGGTCGCCTCGATCGTGTCGAAATTGCGTATCACGGTATGGCGGGGGTAAGCCTTGCCGTATTTCTCTTTCAGCATGGTAAACCAATCGATAGTATAGTCGATGATATGTTCCAGTTTATCGTTGATCTTGGCGATTTGTTCTAAGGTCTGGGTAATGAACTCGTTACTCTTGTCGGAGTTGAACTTTAAGATACGTCCCATCTTGATCTCCATGAGTTTCAGGATATCGTCCCGGGTGACCTCACGGATAAATTGAGGCTTGAACGGCTCTAAACGAAGGTCGATATGGGATATCGCCTCGTCCATGTTCTTGGCGTTCTCGAACTCCGGATCTTTATAGATGCGCTCCTCGATAAATATCTTTTCAAGGGAGGCGAAGAACAGGGCCTCCTCTTGTTCTTGTTTCTGAATCTTGAGTTCTTCCCGTAACAGCTCCAGCGTACGATCCGTAGAGTGGCGAAGCACATCGCTGACCGTAAGGAAATGCGGCTTGTCCTCCTTGATCACGCAACAGTTCGGGGAGATACTGATCTCACAATCCGTAAAGGCGTATAAGGCATCGATGGTCTTGTCTGAAGAGACCCCCGGAGCGAGATGCACCAAGATCTCTACATCCTTGGCGGTATTATCGTCTACCTTCTTGATCTTGATCTTTCCTTTATCGTTCGCTTTTAGGATGGACTCGATCACGGTAGAGGTTGTTTTTCCATACGGGATCTCCGAGATCACCAATGTCTTATTATCGAGCTTGCCGATTTTCGCACGGACTTTCACCGATCCACCCCGTTCTCCATCATTATATTTGGCTATGTCGATAGAGCCTCCTGTCTGGAAATCCGGATATAACGCGAATTCCTCTCCCCGTAAATAGGCGATGGAAGCATCTAATAACTCATTGAAATTATGAGGGAGTATCTTGGAAGACAGGCCTACGGCGATACCTTCCACGCCCTGTGCCAGCAATAAAGGGAATTTTACCGGTAAGGTAACCGGTTCCTTATTACGTCCGTCGTAAGAAAGCTGCCAAAGGGTTGTCTTGGGATTGAATACGGTCTCCAAGGCAAACTTGGAAAGGCGAGCCTCTATATAACGAGGAGCGGCGGCTCCGTCTCCCGTCAGGATATTACCCCAGTTTCCTTGGCAATCGATCAACAGATCCTTTTGTCCCAATTGCACCAAGGCATCTCCGATAGAGGCGTCTCCGTGAGGGTGGAACTGCATCGTATGACCTACGATATTCGCAACCTTGTTATACCGCCCGTCATCCAACCTCCTCATGGAGTGCAGGATACGTCGTTGTACGGGTTTCAGTCCATCGTTGATATGCGGAACGGCCCGTTCCAAGATCACATAAGAAGCGTAGTCTAGGAACCAGTTTTGGTACATCCCAGACAAATGATAGGTCGTGACACGTGTATCCCCTTTCCCCGGGACTTTATAGTCGGAATGGGTATTCGCCTCTTCCTCCGTAGTCTCGTTATCTTGGGTATCACTATTTATATCCTCAATTTCCTCGTTTTCCTTATCCTCGATATAATCGTCTTCTTTATCTTCCGGTCTCATAAAATCCAGTTCTTTCTACACAACGCTATTACGCCAAATTGCTAACAGGGTGTAAATATAGCAAATATTCGGCAGTTTTTATAAGAATGAGGCTTTTACGAGAGTGAGTTTGCGTTAAATAAAGAGATTTTATAAAATAAATATTTAGGTGGTAGGGGTTTTTCAGAATCTTTTGTCTTATCAATAACAATTGATATTTACATATAAAAGAATATGATATGAAGAAGCTGATTTTATTTGTGTTATGCGCTTTGAGCGGCTTGATGGTAAGCGCTCAATCACGTTGGGGGATTACTCCGGAGGGTGGATTCGCCGCGATTAATCGTGTTGGAATGGGCTCTAGCTGGCGTGCGGGGGTTAAGGTAGGCGTTGGTGTATCTTACCAGTTTGAACCGGGATGGATTGGATTGAAATCCGGTTTATATTATGCGAATAGAGGGTATTCGTTGGGAGATTATCCGAGAACGACGGAGTCTGCCACGTATGTCTTGAAAGAGATGATGACCGGTGGTATCACGCAACATTTTTTGCAATTGCCCGTGATGGCTGATTTCTCATGGAAAGTGTCGAAAGAGGTACGTATGCATTTAGCGGTCGGTATGTATGCCGGTGTATCTGTCAAGAATGATACGAATTGGGGATCTTCGTTTACGATGGGGTATTCGAAGGAGCCGCAGGCGCTTGGTAAATATGTCAAATCTACTGGCCTAGGGTATAGTTATGGTTATGGCCATTCGGGATATGATGAGGCTGAAAACGCCGATCATCCATTTCGAGACGTGAATTCTTTTGATTGGGGATTGACAACTTCTTTTGGTATAGAGGTGAATAACTGGGTGATGAATCTGGGGTATGATCTCTCTCTAGGTGATGAGGGCGGTAACTATAAGATCGATGGCGATAATTTCTCTCTGTATGAGGTAAGAAGTGTCGGTGCCAATTACAATACGATGAGTCTGACGGTTGGGTATAAGTTCAAGCTTTAACGGCAAATCACTCATAGGATACGAATCTGACGAATATTCGGTGTCTTTTGGCGTAAGAAGTTTACTTCAACAGAAACCTAGATCAGACGTATCATAATTTGTCTACGCTTCATTATAAGTATGATGAACAAGGCCGGAAAATAAAGGAGATTACTGAATATCCGGTTATTGGCAAGAGCAAGGTGACAGTCTTTTCTTATAAGAATAATCTTCTGGAACGGAAAGTTGAGTACGACGAACTCGGCCGGAAGCTTACTTATACGGACTATGAGTACGATGAGACAGGGTTGTTGACAAAAGAAACGATTCGTGATCCCGAAACGTCCGAGGTTCTCCGATATAGCGAGTACCGCAATGAGAACGGATTGAACATGGAGATCATGGTTTATGCCGACCTTCCGACAGAAAAAGAATCCATAGAGCTTCGTCGGATCACGAAGTCCTATGATCAGAATGGCAATCTGCTTCAATTAGTCTCTGAAGAATTGGCTTCTTCTAGCTCCCAGTCGAGTTTCTCGGAGTCCTATGAGTATATTTGAAGGCGTTCGTGATGACTTTATTCGATATGGAATGTCATCACGAATGTTTTTTCCTTCGTATAGGGTGCCTATTCGTCCAATCCTTGTTCGTTCGGATTTCCGGTCTTCATGAAATACCCTTATACAATAAGACCCCTTCCGTAGTTGTTCTCACTCCTTGTACTTTTCCTCCGGTAATTTGAAAATTCTTTTAGTTCTTATGGTTTTCTATATTTGCCATAAATATAACAAAAAATGCAGAGCGTAGCGTAGGGATTAAAAGCAAAAGTGGGTTTCTCTTAGAGGTAACAAAAGTTTCATACTGAGGAAACTTTAGTTTCCCTATAGAGAAACAAAAGTTTTCCGCTTATTAAACTTTTGTTTTCATATGGACAAACTTTTGTTTTTTAGGTTAAAAAACTACAAATGGCTAGATGTTAATATTTTATCCGTGTTGAAAGGAGATCGGATAATGCTATATGGTGAGTGTGGAGAAGCGTTGTGTTAGGTGATGGAAAAGTGGTAAATAGCGGTAAATAGTGGTAGATAGAGCTAGATAATTGTAGATGTTTTTTATCTACCACCATTAGTTAATCATCCTAAGACCAGATGAATGCAGGGATAGTTGTAGATGTTGTAGCAAATAGGCTTATAAACTATATGAGAGAATTGAAAGTTAAAGCGATGAGCGAATAACTTTCAATTCTCCATGTTTCAATTAAATGGTATAATATTGTTCCCATCCTTTGCGAGGCGGCAAACCACACAGCATCTTATTCGCCTCCGGATCGTTCGTGATCTGTTTCGTGTCACGGTCGAAGACGAGCTTGCGGTTCAAGCGCTGGCTTAATACGCCGAGACAGAATACCTGACTTAATGGGCCGGCGATAGAGAACGGCGATCGAGTATTCTCCTTACCCATACAGCTTAACAGGAAGTTCGCGAAATGGTTTGAAGGGCTTTTCGGCACTTCCGGTAAGCGGGATTCCATCTCTTTCGCTTTCTCATCCGGGATGATAGATAAGGTACTTCCATGAGAACCACCCTTGAAGGTTAATTCTTTCGAGTAGATTTCCTTGCCCGGGTTCAACTTCGCCGGTTGTATCTTGCCGCCGGCTACGGTCGGGATATTCGGGTCGAGCTCGGAAACACCGTAACCTTCCGGGACGGCGGGGATATTGTCCAGTCCATCGTACCAAGTGATATCCACGGCCGGCATATTCCCTCTTTCCGGGAATTTAAACAGAAGGGTGGACGACATCGGGAAGAAGAACGGGTTATGGTCTTTCAAATAAAGCGGATTTATTTCTGTAGGCAATCCTAAATCTAGGAATTCATGTGCCGTATCCAAAATGTGCGCTCCCCAGTCTCCTAAGACACCCATTCCGAAGTCGTACCAACAACGCCATTGTCCCAAATGGTAGTCATGGTTGTAATCATGATATTGAGCTACGCCGATCCATGTGTCCCAATCCATCGTCTCGGGAACCGGTTCTCCCATAGGCATATGCCTAATATTCGGGTTCCATCCGTGCCAGCGACGCGGATTATTCATATGGGCGGTAATGGCGGTAACATCCTTGATAATACCGGCCTCTTTCCATGCCTTGAATTGGAAATAGTTCGCCTCGGAATGTCCTTGGTTACCCATTTGGGTGACAACGCCGTATTTCTTCGCTCCACGCATCATGATCTCTATCTCTTGGAACGTGCGGGCCATCGGTTTCTCTACATATACATGTTTGCCGTGCGCCATCGCCTCGATCGTGATCGGGAAGTGGGAATGATCCGGCACGCCTACGCTTACGGCATCGATCTTATCCGCCATCCGGTCGAACATCGTTCGGAAGTCCTGAAAACGGGCCGCTTTCGGGAACATGTTGATAATCTCTTGCGTGTGAGGGGCTCCCATGTCCACGTCGCAGAGAGCTACTACGTTACACAGACCTGTGTTATACAATTCCTTGGCGATCTCGCCCCCTCGTTGTCCGATGCCGATGAACGCGATGTTTACCCGGTCATTAGCGCTGATTAGCGGGGAAGTAGGTAGAACACGTCCGTGGGCGGGTGTCCAGAACGACGGGATGGCCGATACTGCCGATAAGGCTAGCGCTCGCTTAAGGAACGAGCGGCGTGAGATTTCTTCTGATTTCATGGTATTATCTTGTTTAAATTATACTGTTTGCGCAAACACTAACGATTTACGTCGTAAATATACAAAACTTTCTATAGTTACGGAAAAAATCATTTACTTTGTAGCCGCATAAAGGAGACCATGTGCTAATGTGCCACTCAGGCGGGTCTCCGATGGACTTATCATTGGCACATTGGCATATTAACAAAATTGGCAAATTATTAGATTATGGCACAAGAAGATGTATTTAAGAAATTAGTTTCACACTGTAAGGAGTATGGTTTCGTATTTCCCTCCTCAGAGATTTATGACGGTTTGGGAGCGGTATACGATTATGGCCAGTATGGTGTTGAGTTAAAGAACAATATAAAGAAATATTGGTGGGATAGCATGACTTTGCTGCATGAGAATGTGGTGGGTATTGATTCCGCTATTTTTATGCACCCTACTATCTGGAAAGCTTCCGGCCATGTTGACGCTTTTAATGATCCGTTGATCGATAACAAGGACTCGAAGAAACGTTACCGTGCGGACGTTTTGATCGAGGACCATTTGGGCAAGATCGAGGAAAAAATGAATAAGGAAGTGGCGAAAGCCGCTAAGAAATTCGGGGAGTCTTTCGATGAGGCTAAG
>ULRN01034744.1_pt1 | contig 35404 bp, 25 predicted proteins | sample 1955461 | NCBI WGS metagenome assembly ULRN01 (sample SAMEA4835683, study PRJEB28245) | human gut metagenome | biome: gut microbiome; material: fecal sample | place: Denmark | collected 2008 | reverse complement strand
AGACAGGTATGGCGCTTCGTCATTCAGACCGCCATCTCGATTCTCACGGCCATCGCCACGGCCCTCGGCGTGACGAGCTGTATGGCGGCTGCGTAGCCACGGCAAAACTACGGCAAGCATGCGGCAGTAGCTCACGGTCAGGCGCAGGAAGAATCGACTTTTTTATACCACCCGACTAATAATATAGCTTGATCTTTGCGGTATATGCGAAAAAAGTCATATATTTGCAGCGATAAATCTATTGGTAACAAATAAGCGATTTGAAAATGAGAAAAACCGCAATGAAAACTGTTCTCGCCCTGTTGGTAGGCGCGGTGACCTTGAGTTCATGTATCGGCTCTTTCGGACTGACCAACAAACTGTTGGACTGGAACAAGGGCTTGAGTAACAAGTTTGTCAACGAGCTGGTCTTCATCTTGATCAGTCCCGCCTACGCCGTCTGTGGCTTGGCCGACCTCCTGGTGCTCAACACGGTGGAGTTTTGGACTGACAGCAAGGTCATTGCCCATGTGGGAGAGACGAAGGAAGTGATGGGTCAGGACGGCAGGATGTATGCCGTGAAGACGCTCAAGAACGGTTATGAGATAACGGACCCCAACGGCGAGAAGTCCTACTTGGTATATAACAAGAAGGAGAAGAGCTGGAACTACAAGGACAATGGCGCCCTGAAGGAGCTCTTCCGCTTCAACGACGACGGCACGATCCGCGCCACGCTGCCCGACGGCAAGAAGATGGACGTGACGCAGGACCAGGCCGGTCTCTACCAGCTTCGCGCAGCCGTACACGAGAGTGTCTATTTCGCAGCAAGATAGTACAGGAAGCTCTGACAAGAGACCGCATATTGGGCTAAAACAAGGCCGTACAGATCGCTCTCGCGCGAGAGAGCAAAAAAGAAAGTGAACGCAAGACGCCCCCGGCTGGAGAACGACTTCCGGCTGGGGGCGTTGGTGTGTTGCGACGCGGGTGGCGGGGCCGGCGCGGTGGTCGGCCCGGGACCAGTCCTATTTGTAGAGGTAGCGCTTGATGCTCTTCTTTGGTGTCTTCTCAAACTCCTCCTCCAGGATCTCAAATTCGGCCACCTTGCTGTAGGCAGGCACCACCTGGTTGAGTTGCTGGCGGTTTTGCTCCATCACGCCCTTGAGGTCTTCGTTGTTGAGGCCCAGGAGCTTCGCCTCGTCGTAGTCGGGATGGACGAGGCCCACGAGCTTGTCGCCCCGCTGCACGACGATGCTCTCGCCGACGAGGGGCAGCGAGTTGAGCTTGTCCTCGATCTCCTCGGGATAGATGTTCTGGCCGTTGGATCCGAGGAGCATGTTCTTGGATCGGCCGTTGATATAGACATTGCCATCGGCGTCCATCGTGCCGAGGTCGCCCGTGTGGAACCATCCCTCGGCGTCTATCGCCGCCTGGGTGGCCTCGGGATTCTTGTAGTAGCCCAGCAGGACGTTGGGACCCTTGGTGAGGATCTCGCCCGGCACGTTGGCAGGGTCGCTGCTGTCGATGCGCACCTCCTGGTGGTAGGCGGCCTGTCCGCACGATCCCTGGGCGAAGGTCTGCCAGTCGCGGTAGCAGATGATGGGGCCACACTCCGTGGCACCGTAGCCCACGGTATAGGGGAAGCCAATCTTGCGCAGAAAGGCCTCCACCTCGCCGTTGAGCGCAGCACCGCCGATGATGACCTCGTAGAGGTTGCCGCCGAAGGCCTTGCTCACCTGGGCGAGGATGGCGGCGCGCATCTTCTTGCTGATGACGGGCATGGCCATGAGCAGTCGCATCTTGTTGGTCTGCAACTTGGGGAACACCTTCTTGCGGATGATCTTCTCGATGACCAGCGGCACGGCGATCATGATGCGCGGCTTGACGTCGGCCAGCGCCTGGGCGATGACGGCGGGAGAGGGCACGCGGTTGAGATAGTAGATGTGCATGCCCTTGAGAAACTCGAAGATAAACTCAAACGCCATGCCGTACATGTGGGCCATGGGCAGGATGCTGATGACGTTGTCGCCGCGCTTGAGCGTCTTGCCCAGCACGTGGAAGGCGAAGTCGGCGTTGCTCCACAGCGACCGGTAGGGCAGCATCACGCCCTTGGAGCGCCCGGTGGTGCCGCTGGTGTAGTTGATGAGGGCCAGCTCGTCGGGGCTCTGCTCGCGGTAGTAGTGGACGTGCTGCTGGCGGAAGTATTTCGGATACTTCTTGCCAAACATCTCGTTGAGGTGTTCGCGGGCGTAGGTGAGCTGTTCGGTGCGGCTGACCACGAGCGAATAGTCGGGGATGTAGATGATGCCCTCCAGTCCAGGCATCTTCGTGGCGTCGATCTGCGTGGCCGCCACGTCGCCGATGAAGAGGAGCTTGGCGTCGCTGTGGTTGACGATGTTGTGGACCTGGTCGGGCGTGAACTCGTGGAGGATGGGCACGGCCACCGCGCCATAGGTGAGGATGGCGAGGAAGGCGGCAGCCCAGGCCGCGGAGTTGCGTCCGCAGAGGGCTATCTTGTCGCCCCGCTGCACGCCCGAGGCCTCAAACATGATGTGCAGTTTCTCTATCTTGCGCGCCACATCGTGATACTGCAGCGTCTTGCCTTTGTAGTCGGTAAGCGAGTCGAGATCCCAGTTGTCGATGATACTCTTCTCGATGAGGGCGTTAAAACTAGGAATTTGTTCCATCTGTCGCTACTTGTTATCGTTATGCAAAGCTATTCGTTATTGTAGGTGAGCGGGCGTGGGGCCATGGCTTGGCCCGTGCCGTCAGGCGTTCTGGTAGAGGTAGCGCTTGATGCTCTTCTTGGGCGTCTTCTCAAACTCTTGCTCGTGGATCTGTATGGCCGAGACCTTGCAGAAGGCGGGCAGGAGACTGTTGAGCTGCTTGCGGTTTTCCTCCATCACGTCGCCGAGGTCGCCGATGGAGAAGCCAAGCTGCTTGGCAGCGTCCATGTCGGGATGGACGAGGCCCACGAGCTTGTTGTCGCGCTGGATGATGACGCTCTCGTTGACCATCATCATCGAGTTGAGCTTGTTTTCGATCTCCTCGGGATAGATGTTCTGTCCGTTGGCGCTGAGAAGCATGTTCTTGATGCGTCCGCGGATGAAGACGTGGCCCTCGGCGTCGATGGTGGCGAGGTCGCCGGTGTGAAACCATCCGTCCTTGTCGAGCACGGCGTGGCTGGCCTCGGGATTCTTGTAGTAGCCCAGCATGACGTTCGTGCCGCGCGTGAGGATCTCGCCCGGCACGTTGGCTGGGTCGGGACTGGCGATGCGTATCTCCATGTTGTCCACCACCCGTCCGCAGGTGCCGCGCACGAAGTCGCGGTAGTCGCTGTAGGTGATGAGCGGGGCTGTCTCGGTCGTGCCGTAGCCCACGGCTAGGGGAAATCCGATATGGCGGAGGAAGTCCTCCACCTCGCGGTTGAGCCCCGCGCCGCCAAACATCATCTCGAAGAGCTGGCCGCCGAAGATATCCTTCACCTGCTGGAGGATGCGCGCCTTGATCTTCTTGTTGACCACCGGCATGTTGAGCAGCAGGTGGACGTAGCGCTGCTGGATGAGCGGGAACACCATCTTGCGGATGATCTTCTCGATGACCATCGGCACGACGATGACGATGGCGGGATGGATGTCGGCACAGGCGCTCTGGATGAGCGACGGGCTGGGCAGGCGCGTGAGGAAGAAGAGGTGGTTGCCTAAGCAGAAGTTGAGGAAAAACTCCACCATCATGCCGTACATGTGGGCCATGGGGAGCGTGCAGAGCACATTGGACCCCGGGGCCATATTGGCGCCCAGGCTGCGCATCGTAAAGTCGAGATTGCTCCACAGCGCACGATAGGGTAGCATCACGCCCTTGGAGAAGCCGGTCGTGCCGCTGGTGTAGTTGATGAGGGCCAGCTCCTCGGGGCTGTCCTGGTGGTAGCTGACGTGGCTGCGCTCGAAGGCCTTCGGATATTCTTCGCCGAAGAGCTTATTAAGATGTTCGCGCGCGAAGGTGAGCGTCTCTGAGCGCGACATCGTCAGCGAGAAGTCGGGGATATAGATGATGCCCTCCAGCGCCGGCATCTCTCCGGCGTCGATCGTCGGCGAGACAACGTCGCCCACGAAGAGCAGTCGCGACTCGGAATGGTTGACGATGTTATAGACCATGTCCGGCGTAAACTCATGCTGGATGGGGACGGCCACGGCACCATAGGTGATGGTGGCCAGGAAGGCGGCGGCCCAGGCCGAGGAGTTGCGCCCACAGAGCGCCACTTTATCGCCAGGCTGGAGACCACTGTGGCGGAAGAGGATGTGGAGCTTGGCTATCTTGCGCGCGACGTCGTGATACTGCAACGTCGCGCCTTTGTAGTCGGTGAGCGCATCCCGATCCCAGTTGTCGTTGATGCTATTTTCTATATATGAGTTGAAACTCTGTGTCGGCTTCATTGCACAATCTAAAAAATTTTGTGCAAAGGTATAGTTTTTTATGCACAGTACCAAAACCATTGTGCAATATTTATTGTTCAACTATGCAATTGGGTGCAATCAGGGGGAGTAGTTGGCGGAAAATCCCGAAAACTTATCTTGTTTTTCGGGTTTTCCGCCTACTCTTGTCTTTACCTTATAAGAAGTCTTGCCAAGCCCCTTTCCTAAATAATAAGCCTGGCTAAGACCATTTCTTTTAAAAAAGCCTTTTTTCGAAAAAAAACTGGCCAAGCCTATTCGGCCGGTCTCACGTAGTCGACGAAGGCGAAGGCGTGGGGATGGGCCTCGTCGGCCTCGTGGCGCTCCTCCGCCTCCTTGACCCATCCGTCGTAGGGCGGGAAGAAAGCGTCGGCCCGCGGCGGTGTGGCCGCTATCTCGGTCATGCAGAGGCGATGGGCCAGCGGCAGCGTCTGCTCATAGACGGTCTGTCCGCCGATGACGAAGACTTGCTCCTCGGGGGCGCAGTGGCGCAGGGCCTCCTCCAGTGAGGGGTAGGTGTCGCAGCCGTCTAAGTGGGCCACCGTGCGGCTGACCACGATGTTGCGGCGGTTGGGCAGCGCGCCCTTCGGCAGCGACTCAAAGGTGCGGCGCCCCATGAGGACGGTGTGGCCCGTGGTGAGCGACTTGAAGCGGCGCAGGTCTTCGCGGATGTGGTAAATCAGTTGGTTGTCGAGGCCGATGGCGCGGTTTTCGGCCACGGCAGCAATCAGAGTGATATGCATAGCTTGAAGAATGTTTTGGATGAATCAGACGGAGACCTCCGCGGCGATGTGGGGCCAGGGGTCGTAGTTCTCCAGTTCGAAGTCCTCGTAGCGGAAGTCGAAGATGCTCTTGACGTCGGGGTTGATGCGCATCGTGGGCAGCGGCCGCGGGGTGCGCGAGAGCTGCAGTCGGGCCTGCTCCAGGTGGTTGAGGTAGAGATGGGTGTCGCCCGTGGTGTGGACGAACTCGCCAGGCTGGAGCCCCGTGACCTGGGCCATCATCTGCAGCAGCAGGGCGTAGGAGGCGATGTTGAACGGCACGCCGAGGAAGGTGTCGGCAGACCGCTGGTAGAGCTGGAGCGAGAGGCGTCCGTCGGCGACATAAAACTGGAAGAGGCAGTGGCACGGCGGCAGCGCCATGTCCTCGACCTCAGCCGGATTCCACGCCGTGACGAGCATTCGGCGGGAGTTGGGATTGCGCTTGATCATCTCCTCCACCTGCGCTATCTGGTCTATCGTGCCCCCACGGTAGTCGGGCCACGACCGCCACTGGTGGCCATAGACCGGACCGAGGTCGCCGTTCTCGTCGGCCCACTCGTTCCAGATGCGCACGCCGTGGTCCTGGAGCCAGCGCACGTTGGTGTCGCCACGCAGAAACCACAGCAGCTCGTAGATGATGGACTTCAGGTGGAGTTTCTTGGTCGTGAGCAGAGGAAAGCCGTCCTGGAGGTCGTAGCGCATCTGGTGGCCGAAGACGCTCAGCGTGCCCGTACCCGTGCGGTCGCCCTTCTGGTGGCCCTCGGTGAGGATTCTGTTTAATAAGGATAAGTAGGGTTGCATATAGCTTGTTTGTTTCTTCTTCTTATGGATGGACGATGGGGGTGAGGCCGACGACGGGCCGCTCTTCGGGCCGGTGGGTGCTGCGGATGCGCCACTCCTGGGGGTAGAGGTTGTTGGCCCTGGTCCCGAGGTTCTTGGCAAAGCCGAGGGCGAACCCCTCGTGGCAGATCGTGACGAGGCCCTTCGGGGCCGCCGCAGGTAGCGCGATGGACTCGCGGCGCAGGTAGGCTATGGCCTCGTCGTAGCCCACGTCCACGCGGGGATAGGGATTGGCCTCGTCGAGGATCGTCAGCGCCTGGGAAACGTCGGGCAGGGTCTTCTTGCCCTTCACCTGGGGCGGCTTGATGCCGTCGCTCAGGACGCGCAGCAAGGGCGTCGTGCGTCCTTTGCCCCGGTCGCGTGAGGGCAGGTCGGCCGCGGTCTCGGGCTTGCGCAGCAGCGCCACGGCTAGTCCCTCGCCACGGGTCGTGCCGGGGATGAAGCGGCAGATCGGATGGGGTCCCGTCAACGGGCCTGTCCCCCGCCACGCCTCCTCCACGGGGATGGCGACCGGCTCGGCCCCCAGTTCCTCTACGGCAAAGGCGATGTTGTCCTCGTTCTCGTGGGCGTTGAAGGTGCAGGTGGAGTAGATCAGCAGTCCGCCGGGCAGCAGGCAGGGCCAAATGTCGGCAAGGATGGACCGCTGCAGCGCGGCACACTTCTCCACGTTGGCCGGGCTCCACTCGCCGATGCTCTCGGGGTCCTTGCGAAACATGCCCTCGCCGGAGCAAGGCATGTCGGCGAGGATGAGGCCGAAGCGGAGGCCGGCGCGCTGGTAGTCGATGGCGTAGTTGTTGGTCACGACGACTTCGGGGTGGCCAAACTTCACGACGTTCTCGGCCAGGATCTGCGCCCGCTTCGGATGGGGCTCGTTGCTGTAGAGACGGCTCCCCTCGGGCAGGGCGGCACGCAGACACGTCGTCTTGCCGCCCGGGGCCGCACAGAGGTCGAGGGCCGTGACGGGGGCGTGGACAAACTGGCGGATGACGTGGTCGATGAACATCGACGAGGCCTCCTGCACATAGTAGGCTCCAGCGTGGAGCAGGGGGTCGAAGGTGAAGGCTGGGCGGCTGTCGAGATAGTAGCCGCCACGACACCAGGCCACGCGGTCTGCCCCGGTCTCGGGTGTGGCCTCGGCCTTGAAGGGATTGACCCGTATGGACACGGGAGCGGGCTCGTCGAGCGCGCCAAGGAAGCGGGCAAACCGCTCCTCGCCCATCAGGGCGCGCGTGTAGGTGGTAAACTCCTCGGGAAGTGTCATGCGTCGTTATTCTATGAGTATGAGGTCGTCGTCGTCACCCGTCTCGTCGCGCTTCGGCGTCGGCATGGTCTGGAGGTTGCCCTTTTCGTCAAACATGCCGTAGGTGGTGCGCAGGACGATAAACTCGGTGCGGCGGTTGATCTGGTTGCAGATCTCCTGCTTGTCCTTGTCGAGTTTCTTGATAAACTCCTCGGTGAGCACGTCGCCCTCCTTGAGCCACGGGTAGCGCTCCAGCATCTTCTTGCGGACGGTCTTCGGCTTCTCCTTGCCATAGCCCACTGGGGTGAGGCGGTCGCGGGCGATGCCATGCTCGGTCAGATACGCCACCACCGACTCGGCGCGGCGCTGCGACAAGCGCTTGTTGTACTCGGCGCGACCCTTGTAGTCGGTGTGAGCGGAGAGCTCGATGGTGACGTTGGGATTCTCGTTGAGCAACTTCACGAGGTCATCGAGCGCCGTCTTCGACTCGGGGCGCAGCGTGGCCTTGTCGAAGTCGTAGAAGATGTTGTCTATGAGTACCGGCACGCGGATGGAGGGCAGCGGAAACTGCAGGGTGTGTTCCTCCGACTGATCGACGGAATCGACGTGGAGCTCCACGCGGTGGTTGAGATAGCCCTTGCAGGTGGCGAGCATGATGTAGTTGACGCCCGGATCGACGACCTGCTCAAAGGAGCCGTCGCCCTTGACGGAGAGTTTCAGGTTGGTGCCGTCGTCGCCGACCATGAATACCTCGGCGGCGGGCAGCTCGTAGCCGTCCATCTCATAGACCCATCCCTTGACGGTCTGGACCACCTCGGGCAACTCGAAACTATAGATATGGTCCCATCCGCGTCCGTCGCCACGGTTGGAGGAGAAGAAGCCCCTGTTGTGCGGGCCCTCGAAGGTCATGCCGAAGTCGTCGCCCTGGGAGTTGAGCGGATAGCCGGGATGCTCCAGGTGGTAGCGGCGGTCCTTGCCCACCTTGGCGATGAAGATGTCAAGGCCTCCCAGTCCGGGGTGGCCGTTGGAGGAGAAATAGAGGTCGCCGTTGGGGCGGAAGGTGGGAAACATTTCGTCGCCAGGGGTGTTGATGGGCTCGCCGAGATTCTGCACGCCGCCGAGGTCGCCTCCCGTGATGCGCACGCGCCAGATGTCGAGGCCGCCCTTGCCTCCGGGCATGTCGCTGACGAAGTAGAGCCAGTTGCCGTCGGGCGAGATGGCGGGATGGGCAAAGCTGGAGAGCGTGTCGCGGCTGATCTCCAGTTTCGTTGGCTTGCCCCAGGCTGCGTCGGAGCGCTTGCTGACGGCGATCTGGGCGTAGCGGGGATAGGAGGGGTCGGTGGGACATTGCGTGAGATACATCTCGCGTCCATCGACGCTGAAGGCGGGCGTGGCCTCGTCGAAGTCGGAGTTGAGGCCCGAGTCGATGGTGCGGGGGCGCTGCCACCGTCCCTTCTCGTCCTTCTCGCTGACGAAGATGTCGGCGTTCTTCGAGCCCGTGATGCCGCTCAGCTCGTCGCCCTGCGCCTCGTTGCGCGTGGAAGAGAAAAAGAGCTGGTCAAACTCGTCGCCGAAGAGCAACGGCGAGTAGTCGGCACGGCGGGAGTTGAAGATCTCCATCCGCTTCACCGTATATTTGGATCCGAGCTCCTTGATGCGCGGGGCGTCCTGGGCGGCCTTGAGGCCCTGCGTGGCCAGCGGGTGGTCGGGCATGGAGTCGAGGGCGGCGCGAAACTCCGTCTCAGCCTCGGCGTAGCGTCCCGATTTCATGAGGTTGCGAGCCAGCATCAGGTGGGTCTCGCCGTCGTCCTGATGGTAGCGGATGACGTTGCGCAGGGCGGCGACGGCACGCTCGGAGGAGTTGATGCGGTCGTAGCAATGTGCCATCTTGGCCGACAACTGTCCGCGCTTGTCGCGATCCTTGGGCGGAGTGCGCTGGTATGCGGTCTTAAACTGGTCCGCCGCGTCATAGTACTCGCCCAACTGCAGAAATTTCTCGCCCTTGCGGATGTTTTTGTCCACACCGCAGGAGACGAGGCAGAGCGCGGCGAGCACCCATGCTGTAAGTGTCTTCTTCATCATGCTAATATAACGAAAACGGAGGCCGTTTATTGCCTCCGTGGTGGGTATCTCCATGACCGTGGCTATGTCGTCAGATCATATTCTTGATGGAGTAGTAGGTGCTCTTGAGCCACGAGTTGCCCTCGGCGATGAGGGTCGTCACCTCGGCCATCGTCCACAGGCCCACACAGACGACCACGACGAAGAGCAGGCTGAAGGCGAAGAAGATCCATAGGTCGCCGTCCTCGTAGTCCTCCTGAAACTTGCGAATCTTCGCGCCGCTCCACAGACAGAAGACGCTCAGGTGGCACCAGATCCAATGGAGCATACCGGCAAAGCCCTCGGCACGCTTCTTGAACTGGTGGACGCTGGCCTCCGGCAATTGTTCCTCGCCAGCAGGGGCAGGGTTGGGCGCTTCGGCAGGCTGGGGCGCAGGTGGTGTGACAAGTCGCGACGAGACCATGGGCAGGTGGCTATGGGCCGCCACGGGGGAACTATCGGCTACGGGGATGACTGACCGAGCGCGGGTGCGAAACACCTTGGGCGGGTCGAACTGGCAAACCATGACCGACTGGCAGTATGGGCAGCGGTATTTCATGCGGCCATAGTTCTGCGTCTCGGCGATGAAGGTCTGGCCGCAATGGTTACATTTGACGGAGAATCTCATATCGCCGCAAAGGTACGAAAAATCTTAAATACCCGAAAAATTATAAGCGCAAAAATGCTGCTCGGCGACAGATTGTGGGCTGATAGGCGCCCTGCGGGCCGTGGTGGACCAAGAAAGAGGCGAGGGGATGTGTGGAAAAAGAGTTTCCACGACATCCCCTCGCATAGGTTTTTTTACTATCCCTTAGTCCTTAGTCGATCCACTTCACGTAGCAGAAGTCCTGACGGTGGGGGAGCAGGGCGTTCTTCGGATACATTCTGACGGCACACTTGTAGGAGCCGGCCTCGTCGGCCTCGAATGTCACCTTGAACGTGAAGAGGTTGCCCTCCTGCTTCACCATCTCGAAGGGGTGCACCTTGTGGATCTGCAGGTCGTCCTCGCTATGGCTGCTGAGCACCACCAGTTCGAGTCCGATGGCGTCGTTGAGTCCCTGCTCGTCGATGGTGTAGGAGAGGGTGACGGGCTTGCCCGTGGCGACGTCCAGGAGGGCCGTCTCGTCCTTATCGACCACATGGATGGCGTCCCAGCGAGCGGCGACGTTCTCCTTCCAGAGGGCGATCTCCTTGGCCTTGGCGTAGTTGTCGGCTACCAGCTCCTTGAAGCGGTCGGCCTCCTGGTTGTAGAACTTCTCGTAGTAGTCGTCCAGCTGCCGCTTCATCGTGTAGTGGGGGGCGATGGTGGCAATGGAGTTTTTCACGACCTTCACCCAACCAGCGGAGTAGGCCTTGCGGCCGCGGTTGAAGTAGAGCGGGATGATGTCGTTCTCGAGCAGCGAGTAGATGGTGGCTGCGTCGAGCTGGTCCTGGTAGGCCTGGTTCTGATAGGTGCGCTCCTGCGGCAGGGCCCAGCCGGCACCCTCGCGGTAGCCTTCCACCCACCAGCCGTCAAGCACGGAGAGGTTGACCACACCGTTCATCTCGGCCTTCTCGCCCGAGGTGCCACTGGCCTCCAGCGGGCGCGTCGGCGTGTTCATCCAGATATCCACACCGCTGACGAGGCGGCGGGCCAGGCGCATGTCATAGTCCTCCAGGAAGATGATCTTGCCCAGGAACTGCGGCATACGGGAGATCTCGAAGATGCGCTTAATGAGGCCCTGGCCGGCACCGTCGGCGGGATGGGCTTTGCCCGAGAAGAAGAAGAGCACGGGACGGTCGGGATCGTTGACGATCTTCTCCAGACGGTCGAGGTCGGTGAAGAGCAGGTGGGCGCGCTTGTAGGTGGCGAAGCGGCGGCAGAAGCCGATCATCAGGGCGTTGGGCGTGATGCGCTGGATGATGGACATCACCTTGGCGGGGTCGCCCTGGTTGCGGAGCCACTGCTGCGTGAACTTGTCGCGGATATACTTCACGAGCTTCTTCTTCAGCGCCATGCGCGTCTCCCAGATCTCCTCGTCGGGCACGTCGTAGATGGCGTGCCAGATGCGCTCGTTGCTCTGGTCGTAGAGGAAGTTGTCGTCGAAGTAGGAGTCGTAGAGCTTGCGCCACTCCGTGGCCGTCCAGGTGGGGAAGTGGACGCCGTTGGTGACGTAGCCGACATGGTTCTCCTCGGGGTAGTAGCCCTTCCAGATCGGGGCAAACATCTTCTGGCTCACCCAGCCGTGGAGCTTCGACACGCCGTTGACTTCCTGGCAGGTGTTGCAGGCGAAGACGCTCATGCAGAACTTCTCGTTGTGGTCGTCGGCGTTGATGCGGCCCATGCCGATAAACTCATCCCAGCTGATACCCAGCTTCTCGGGATAGCCACCCATGTACTTGCCGAAGAGGTCTGCCTCGAAGTAGTCGTGGCCGGCCGGCACGGGGGTGTGGACGGTATAGAGCGACGAGGCGCGCACCAGCTCCATGGCCTCGTTGAAGGAGAGGCCGTCTTGGATGTAGTCGCACAGGCGCTGGAGGTTGCACAGGGCGGCGTGGCCCTCGTTGCAGTGGTAGATGTCCTTCTTGATGCCGAGTTTCTTGAGCATGAGGGTGCCGCCGATGCCGAGCAGGATCTCCTGCTTCAGGCGGTTCTCGTTGTCGCCGCCGTAGAGGTTGTGGGTGATGGGGCGGTCATACTCGGAGTTCATCTCGTTGTCCGTGTCCAGCAGGTAGAGTTTGATGCGTCCCACGTTCACGTGCCAGACAAGGGCGTGGACCTGGTAGTTCTGGTAGGGGATATCGATCACCAGCTGGTTGCCGTTGGCGTCGAGCTCGCGCTCGATGGGCAGCGCGTTGAAGTACTGTGCGTCATATTTGGCTATCTGCTGACCGTCCATCGACAGCGACTGCGTGAAGTAGCCGAAGCGATAGAGCAGGCCGACACCACAGAGATCGACGTTGGAGTCGGAAGCCTCCTTGAGGTAGTCGCCGGCCAGCATGCCCAGGCCGCCGCTGTAGATCTTCAGCACCTGGTTGAGGCCAAACTCCATGCAGAAGTAGGCCACGGACGGGCGAGACTTGCTGACTTCCTCGTCCATGTACTCGCGAAACTGCTTATAGACGTTGTGGACCTTGCGCATCAGCTCCTTGTCCTTGACGATCGCTTCCTTGCGGTCGTAGTTGAGGCGCTCCAGGAGCAGAACGGGGTTGTGGCCCACCTCCTCGTAGAGTTTCTCGTCGAGGCTCTTGAAGAGGTTGCGGGCCTCATAGTTCCATGCCCACCAAAGGTTGTGTGCCAGTTCGTTGAGGCAGTCCAGCTCCTTCGGCAGTGACGACTTGACGTTCACTTCCTTCCACTGGGGCAAATTGGAATAATCCGATTTGATCTTCATAGCGTGTAGTGTTATCTATTGTTGTAATGTTGTTTCTATATATATAATGGATAGAGCGGAGTGTCGGGGCCGCATCCTTGGCCCTTCTATTCCGCCCGCTTTCGGCCTTGCGCAGCGCGAGGTCGTAAGCCTCCTCGTAGTAGGGGATAAACTCGCTCCACAGGGCCTTCTTTGAGAGTTTGTCGGCCTTGCTCCGGCAGGCGCGCACCTCCTTGGGCGTCATGGCGGCGAAGCGTGCCACGGTGGCCTTGATGTGGTCGGCTACCTCCGAGAAGTTGTAGTCGGTGCGGTGGACCACTTCCACGCCGTCCTCGATACTGGCACTGGCGCCCTTGACGCTGTTGGCCCACAGACCAAAGCCGGCCAGGTCGGTCGTGATGCAGGGCACGTGGAAGGCCACGGCCTCCAGCGGGGTGTAGCCCCATGGCTCGTAGTAGGAGGGGAAGACGCAGAGGTCGTTGCCCAGTACGGTGTCGTAGTAGCTGAGATCGACGATGCCGTCGTCGCCCGTGAGGTAGCAGGGCATGAAGATGAGTTTCACGTTGTCCTCCTGGCGGTTGGCCATGTCGAGGTGGCGCATCATGCCGATCACCTGGTCGTGGTCCATGTCGCCCAGCCAGTGGGTGAGCATGGGACTCTCCAGCGGCGTGTCATAGCTCTTGCGCTGCTGCAGCCGCTCCTGGAGGTCGCCCCGCGGCCCACTCACCCAGCCTGGCACGGCGATGAAGGCGACGATGGGACGCTGGAGGTCGGTGTCGTGTCTGAGGCGGTTCATCGCCTCGATGAAGACGTCGAGGCCCTTGTTGCGAAACTCGTAGCGTCCTGAGGTGGAGACGATCAGTGCCTCGTCGCCGATCTGTGTGCCCAGCAGGGCGTTGGCTATGGCCAGCAGCCGCTTGCGGGCCGCCTTGCGCTTGCGCGTGAACTGCGGTCCGACGGCCACGAAACTGTTGTCGAAACCATTGGGGAGCACCACATCGACGGGCTTGTCGAGCAGCTCGGCACACTCGCGGGCCGTGATCTCGCTCACGGTCGTGAAGCAGTCCACGTGGTGGGCTGCTTGCTTCTCGATCGAGTGTTTGCTCTCCATGTTGAGCTCCTGCGCCATCTGGTCGCCGTTGTAGGCCCACAGAAAGTCGTAGAGCGGCTTGTTGTTGCCCGCAATGCTGCGTCCGATGCAGGTGGCGTGGGTCGTGAAGATCGTGGCTACCTGAGGCACGAGCTTCTGGATCACCAGGGCGGCGGAGGCCGTCTGCCACTCGTTGGCGTGGAGCACGACACGCTGGTCGTCCAGGCGGTAGTGGCGGTAGAAACTCTCCACCACCTTGGCGGCGGCCCAGCCGAAGAGGACGGAGTCGTCGTAGTCGCCAAAGGCGTGGAGGCTGTCCACGCCAAACTGCTGCCAGAGGCGGCCGTAGAAGGCGTCTTTCTCGTCGAAAAGCGGGCGCCAATCGACCAGAATGGCTACGGGGCGGCTCGGGATCGTCCAGCGTCCTACGCGCACGTGCAGACCCTCGCAGCGGGCCACGTCCTCCCATTCGGGGAAGAGGCTCTCCTCCTCGAAGTAGGGGCACGGGCGGTCCTGCCAGCAGTCTGGCCCGATGAAAATCAACTGGTCGTGGACCCGGTCTTGGAGCGTCCTCGCCCGGGTGGAAAGCACGGTGTAGATGCCGCCCACCTTATTGCAGACCTCCCAACTGGTCTCAAAGATATAGTTGGGGAATAATCTCTCTTGTTCCATGAAAACAATCTAAAAATGAAGCCTCGCCAAGCCCTTTCTCCATCGTCCCGACAAGGGGGCGAGGCTATGGATGGGCCGCGAAGTTGCTGCAAAGGTACGATAAACTCGCCAATGAGCCAACTATTTGCGCATCTTTTTTGCCTTTGTCATGGCTTTGTTGCACAGTTTTTGCACACGCTATGCAAAGTGAGGCTTTCGGCCCAGTCGGCCCAGGTCGCCGTATTGCCCTGGCGGGATCGGGAGCAAATCTAAACGGATCACCTAAAACGGACAACCCAAACAACTCCTACAAGGACGAAGCGCCAGGAGAATCCCTTGTGGGTGAAACTCGCTTTTGGAGGCAGTTCGTATTTGTACGCGTTGTTTGGGTCGAATGCGTTGTTGAGTCGTAAAACGTTGTTGAGTCGTATGCGTTATTTGGCCGTATGCTTTGTTGGGACCGTATGATCGCAGGTCCACGGTTGCTCTTCTGTCATCGGCAAGCCACCCTGGCGGTGTCCGGCGTTTTGGCGCTCCCCCTAAGCCTTTCTTTTTATGCCTTGATCTTCGGATAGCGGCGGAAAAAGCCATCAAGGCGCAGGCGGACGACGCCGAAGAGCGCTTCGGAGAAGATACCTCCGCTCATCTTGCTCGTGCCCTCGCGGCGGTTGGTGAAGACGACGGACACCTCCTTGAGTTTGAAGCCAATCTTGTAGGCGGTGTACTTCATCTCGATCTGGAAGGCGTAGCCCTTGAGTCTCACCTCGTCGAGGGGAATGGTCTCCAGCACGCGCCGAGTGTAGCAGACGAATCCTGCCGTGGTGTCGTGGATGTTGACACCCGTCACCAGACGGACGTAGCATGAGGCGAAATAGCTCATCAGCACGCGCCCCATCGGCCAGTTGACGACGTTCACACCGCTGACGTAGCGGCTGCCCACGCTGAGGTCGTAGCCCTCGTCATGGCAGGCGGCATAGAGGCGTGGCAGGTCGTTTGGATCGTGGCTGAAGTCGGCGTCCATCTCGAAGATGTAGCCGTAGTCGCGCTCCAAAGCCCACTTGAATCCGGCGATATAGGCCGTGCCAAGTCCCAGTTTTCCGCTTCGTTCCACGATGAAGAGGCGGCCTTTGAACTCGTCCTCCATCAGGTGGTGGACAATGGCGGCCGTACCGTCGGGACTGCCATCGTCGATGACCAGGATGTGAAAGTATTTCTCCAGGCCGAAGATGGCTCGTATGATCTTCTCTATGTTCTCCTTCTCGTTGTACGTCGGGATGATGATGATGCTGTCGCTCTTCTCCATAATAGGTTGGATTGATATTGTTTGCAAAGATAATGCTTTTTACTTGAAAGGGCGCAAGGATGAGGATAAAAAAGTTTAACCCCCGCGGGTTTCTCCTTGTTCTTGCTGGTCGGAGTCCCACAAATCCCTTACTGATCGGGGTTCTCCACAAATCCTTGGTATTCCTTGACCAGTCCCGACATCACGCGCTTATACGCTTCGTCCATCGTGGTCTTGACATTCTCCGGTCCCTGCGTGGTGGGGTAGATGGGCTCGTGGATGGTGAGGCTCAGCCGGTGCCACGTCAGCCAGCGCCAGTCGCGCATGCGGGGCATCACGTCGAAGGCGCCATTGATCGTCAGCGGGCAGACTGGCAACTGGAGTTCGTCGGCCAGCATGAACGCACCTCTTCTGAACACGCCCATGTGGCCCGTGAAGGATCGTGCTCCCTCGGGAAACACCACCAGCGACATGCCCTGCTGGAGCACCTCGCGTGCCTGGTCGTAGGTCTGGCGAATCTTGCTTGGGCCGCGCTTATCGACGTAGATGTGGTGGGCTGCTTCGCAAGCCTTGCCCACGAAGGGTATCTTGCGCAGTCCCTGCTTCATCATCCACTTGAAGTTGCGGCCCAGAAAGCCGTAGATGATGAAGATGTCAAACGATCCCTGGTGATTGCTGACAAAGACGTAGCTCTGGTCCTTGCGCAGATGTTCCCGTCCTTCCACTTTGACGGGGAGCAGGCTGACCCAGATGATGAGCCTTGCCCACCATTTGCCGGGGTAGTAGCCCCAGTAGTGTCCGTCGCCCAGCGTGCATCCGATCGTCGTCACCAGCGCACAGGCAATGGAACAGAAGATGAGGAAAGGCAGGACCACGAAGAGTTGATAAATCCTGTAAATGAGTTTCATGTTGTGTGTGTGTTTTAAAAAATATTGAGTTATTATCGATTCGGATGTTCTTGTCAGTTGGCCTTGGCGACCGGGTCCGCTGGACGGCGCTTCGTCCTGAGCGTGATGACGGTGATCTCGTTGGGCATGTTCAGCCGGAACGGCACCAGCCCTCCCAGTCCGGCATTGACGTAGAGGTAGCGTCCCTGCTGCTCGTAGAGTCCCTTGTCGGGACGGCCTCGCCACTGGGTCGGCCGGTGTCCGAAGAACTGCATCTGTCCGCCGTGGGTGTGTCCGCTCAGCGTCAGTTGGGCCGTGGTCTTGGGCAGTATGTCTCGTCGCCAGGCCGAGGGATCGTGTTGCAGCATCACCACAAATGCCCCTGACCGCACGCCCTCAAGGGACTTTCTCGTGTCGGCAAGGTTGGGGAAGGGTGGTTCGCCGTCGTTCTCCGTGCCTGCCACGACGAGAGAGTCGCCACCGCGTCTGATGACGAGATGGTCATTGCGCAGCAACCGCCATCCCAGGGCGTTTTGTTCTGTCTCTACGAGCAGGCGCAGCAGGCGGTCCTGAGCCTCGTGAGTGTCTTTGGCGTAGCTCGCATAGTCGTGGTTGCCGAGCACGGAGACCATGCCCTGGGTCGTACTGCGCAGCAGGTCGGTGTGGGGAAAGATCTCCTGGGGACGGATGTTCTGCACGTCACCCGTGAAGACCATCAGGTCGGCGTGCTGCCGGGCGATGGAGTCCATCTCCGCTTGGAGAATCTTCTGTCGCCAGCCGTAGAAGGTGCCGAGGTGGAGGTCGGAGATATGGAGGATCTTGTAGCCGTCGAAGGCTGCGGGGAGGTCGTCAAACTGTAGCGTGAGGTGGTTTACCTTCACCTGTCTCACGCCGACGGTCAGTCCATAGATATAGGTCAGCACGCCGCCACAGCCCAGCAGGATGCCGATGTAGTGGCCCAGGTTGATGCGCGGCCAGCCTGTCAGCCGCATCAGACACGACCCGAGGAAGGAGCACAGGGCAAAGATGGCCTTCGGACCGACGAAGAGGCCCAGCTGGAGCAAATAGGTGTTGAGCCAGGCAAGGTCGGAGGGAGCAAAACTCGGGAGCGACGCGAGGGTGATGGTATAGGTCGAGAGTGCGATGCAAGGCACCCACCACAATAGTCGCAGCCACCACGGCAGACTATATCGGCGGCGGAAATAGTGGACGTCGATATAGAGGTCGGAGAGGACGATGACCAACAGGAGAGGGATGACGATTCTTGCTATCACGGGCTCTGAGTGCTTCTATCTTGAATGGTCAGATGTTATCTTGATCTGTCAAACGCTATTTTGTACGGTCAAACTCCAGTTCCTCGCCACGGTAGCCCTCGTCGAAGGTGCCGCGGTCATAGACGAGGTGGCCGTTGCAGAGGGTCTGCTCCACGCGCCAGCGGAAGGTCTTTCCCTCCAAGGGGCTCCATCCACACGGACTTTGTATCTCTGTCTTCGTCAGCGTCCACGGACTGTCGGGGCGCACGATGGCGATGTCGGCATGGTAGCCAGGGCGCAGAAAACCGCGCTCTCTGACGTGGAAGTATTGGGCTGGATGGTGGGCCATGAGCGCCACCAGTTGCTCGATCGTAATCCGTCCCGCATCGACCAGTCCCAGCATGGCGACGAGGCTAAACTGCACCATGGGCATTCCCGAAGCGGCCCGTGCGCAGCCTCCTTCTTTCTGCGAGGGTAGGTGAGGGGCGTGGTCGGTGGCGATGGTGAGGATGCGTCCGTCGGTCAGTCCTTCGATCAAGGTCTCCTGGTCGTGGGCAGTCTTGACGGCAGGGTTGCATTTGATGCGGGTGCCCAGTCGCTGGTAGTCCTTGTCCGTGAAGAGCAGGTGTGCCGTCACGGCCTCGGCGGTGATGTTGGCGTCGCCATGGGCGGCGATCATCTCCAGTTCGCGGGCGGTGGAGATATGGGCCACGTGGAGTCTTGCTCCTGCCTCGGTGGCCAACTGGAGGGCCAGGGCGGTTGACCGAACACAGGCCTCCTCGCTTCTGATCTCGGGATGGTGCTCCACGGCAGGATCCTCGCCATAGCGCTCCTTGGCCAGTCGCATGTTCTCGCTGATGAGTGTGGCGTCCTCGCAGTGGCTCACGACGGGAATGTCGAGCTTGGCAGCCAACTGGAATACCTCTTTCAGTGCCTCGCCGCGGTCCACGAGCATGTTGCCTGTCGATGATCCCATGAAGAGTTTGATGGCGGGCGTATGCTGCCAGTCGGCCTGTCGGAGCATCTCGGCGTTGTTGTTGGTTGCACCGAGATAGAAGGCGTAGTTGACGGCGCTGTCTTTCCTTCCCCGCTGCCGTTTGTCCTCCCAGGCCGCTTCCGTCGTGGTGGTGGGCACGGTGTTGGGCATTTCCATATAGGAGGTCACGCCGCCGTAGGCTGCTGCACGGCTCTCGCTGCGTATCGTCGCCTTCTCCGTCATGCCCGGCTCGCGGAAGTGGACGTGCTCGTCGATGACGCCTGGCAGCACATAGCATCCAGCCGCGTCGATGACGTGGTCGTAGTGGTCCTCCGCCAGAGGGGCTTCCGTCCCGATGGAGGCGATGCGTCCGTCGTCGCCTATGGTGATGATGCCTTGTCTCGACACGCCCTCATTGACGAGGGTGCCGTTTTTGATCAGCGTGCTCATGATTCTCTGTGTCTATATATATAATAGGTATAGGGGGAATGGAAGTCTAATAAGATATGGAGTCGCTCGCCATCTGGTTGGGCGTGATCGGAGCCACGTTGGCGTCGCCTTCGCTCATGGGCACGGCTGGCACGTCCTCCATTGTGCCGTTATTGCGCTGCAAGGTCTCCTGGAAATGCTGGTAGAACTGCTTCACGTCGGGGTCGTTCTTGAAGTTGTCGGGTGCCTTGGCCATGATAAACTCTATCCACGAGGGCAGACCGTCGAGGGCGGTGGCGAAGAGGTAGTCGTTGAGCCAGACGGGGTAGGCGTCGGGCGTGGTGTCATACTGGATGCGGGTGAAGAATCCCCACGGACCCAGGATGTTGTCGAAGTTGTCCGTCACGAATTTCGTGAAGAGTTTGTCGCCCTGCTCAAAGACTTTGATGGCCTTTTTGGCCAGCCGGATGTTGACCGCCGCCTCGTCCTGTCCGTTCATGATGGCCGCGCTCTGCTCGTGGTCGATGTCGGCATACTGGTTGCGGATCTGCACGAAGCGGTTCCAAAACTTGTTGAGTTTGTCGTTGAGCGGTGTGCCGCTGACCTTCTGCTGTGTGTTGTCGAGCTTGATGCTGATGTTGCCCTGCTCGATGACGACGGGCTGCGAGAGGTCCTTGTCGTCCATGAAGATGCGGGCGACGTGGGCGCTATCTACTTTGCCGCTGAAGGAGAACTGACCGTGTACGACGTCGCAGGAGTCGAGGTTGGTCAGGTTGCCGTCTTTCGTCACCTTCAGATAGAGCTTCTGGCCGTCAAGGTCCGACACGTTGGAGGAACCCTGTATGTCGTAGGTGCCGGCACAGGAGGTGAGCGACAGGAGTGCGGTAATAGTATAGACGATCTTGTTCATAATATGTTTGACCATTTGGCCGAGGCGGTCTCGGCGACAGATCCTTTTAGATTTCGTTATTGATGGTTCTCTTGCTCTTCTTTGCGCAGCTCGTGGCCGATGCGGTGGGTGGTGTACATCTCCAGCAGGGCGCCTATCAGCAGCGCCACCACCCAGTTGTTGTGAAAGATATTGACGTAGTTGGCATAGCCCGAGATGGACTGGGCAAACCAGGGCTTGAGAAGGTGGTAGCAGTCCTCGACCATGAACACGCCGGCACAGACGAAGCAGGCCAGGGCGAAAAACTGGATGCGGCGCAGACGGCGCAGCGTGATGCTGGTGCCCTCATAGCGCTGGCGCGCTTGCATGGCGGCGAAGAGCAGGCTTCCTGCCAGCACCAGGAAGCAGACAAGGCCCTGGAGGATGAAGAACACATAGCAGCCGGCACCCGCCACCATCAGCACGCCGCCGGCGAGGAAGAGGAAGGTCTCTGCCTTACTTAATTGTTTCATAGAAAGCTGGGTTGTTGTCCGAATTATCGTCATCGCTCAGCACGAAGACGTCCTCGTCGTCAGTCTTCATGAAATAGCGCTCGCGACCCACGCGGGCCATGGCCGAGGAATCGGCCCGGAGCTCGTGCAGCCGCTGGTTGTTGGTCTGATAGACCTTCTCATACTTGGCGATCTCGTCCTGTAGATCAGAGATCCTGTAGTCGTACTCGAAGCGCTTCATGAAGCAGTCGTCGCCCAGGAAGCCGACATAGAGCACGCCCATCACCACCACGATGTGGTATTTGAAACGGCTGAGGATTCTGACGATATGTCCGGTAATCTTAATCACGTTCGATTTTTGTTTCTGCAAAAGTAAGTATTTAAAAGCATACAAAGGGCAAACGCTCTTGCATTTTTTATCTATTTAACCATAAAATGTGGATGGACGCGAGGATTGTTACCAACTTTTTGCTACCTTTGCAATGTGATAAAGCCTGCGGGCGCCTTGGGGCGCTTGGTTGCGGCGTGGATGGGGGCTGCCCGTCTTGCGTCGCCGACATCAGGCCAAAACCTAACTCAGCCAATGAACGAATATATAGTTTCTGCGCGCAAATACCGTCCGATGAAGTTTTCCGACGTCGTCGGCCAGGACGCGCTGACCACCACTCTCCGCAATACGGTCAAGTCGGGCAAACTGGCCCATGCCTACCTCTTCTGCGGTCCGCGCGGTGTGGGAAAGACCACTTGTGCGCGCATCTTCGCCAAGGCCATCAACTGCGAGCACCCCACCGACAACGGCGAGGCCTGTGGCGCCTGCGAGAGTTGCAAGGCTTTTGAGGAGGGCCGCTCCTTCAACATCTTCGAGCTCGATGCCGCATCCAACAATGGTGTCGATCAGATCAAGCAGCTCATGGAGCAGACCCGCATCCCCCCGCAGGTGGGACGCTACAAGGTCTTTATCATCGACGAGGTCCACATGCTCTCGCAACAGGCCTTCAATGCCTTCCTCAAGACGTTGGAGGAACCGCCCGCCCATGTCATTTTCATCCTCGCCACGACCGAGAAGCACAAGATCCTGCCCACCATCCTCTCGCGCTGCCAGATCTACGACTTCGAGCGAATGTCCGTGGCCCATATCATCCAGCAACTGAAGATGGTGGCCGACCGCGAAAAAATCTCCTATGAGGAGGAGGCCCTGGGCGTGATAGCGGAGAAGGCCGACGGCGGTATGCGCGACGCACTCTCCATCTTCGACCAGGTGGCGAGTTTCTCGCAGGGCAACGTCACTTTCGAGAAAACGATCGAAGACCTCAACGTCCTCGATGCCGACAACTACTTCAAGACCGTCTTTCTGGCCTTGGACAACAAGGTGGCCGACATCATGCTGCTCCTCAACGGCGTGCTGTCGAAGGGCTTCGACGGGGGCAACTTCATCGTCGGACTGGCCAACCACATCCGCAACGTGCTCATGGCCAAGGACCCGCAGACCTTGCCGCTCCTGGAGGTCAGCGACCGCCAGCGCGAGCAGTATCAGGAGCAGGCGCAGAAGTGTCCGGCCCGCTTCCTCTACCAAGCGCTGCGCATTGCCAACCGTTGCGACGTGCAGTATCGCCAGTCGTCCAACAAACGGCTGCTCGTGGAACTGACGCTCATCGAGATCGCGCAGATCACCCAGCCCGAGGACGATGCGGCGGGTGCGGGGCGTAGCCCTAAGCAGTTGAAAACCCTGTTTCAGAAACTACTCCGACAGGTGCAGCCAGAAAGGGGCGCGCAGGTGGCCCCGGTTGCACAGAGAAAACGGCAACACGCCCAGCAGACCGTGCAGCCGACTACGGATCAGTTGCAGTCTGCTGACCAAAGGATGGAACCCAAGCCAACTCAGCAGTCTCCCGAGACAGTTAGGACGGCTCCTCCCGCAGGGGCGCTGAAGTCGGCCAAGCTCAATCTCGGGCGCAGCATGGGAATGTCCTTTGGCGATATCCTGAGCCCCAAGGATAAACCCACGGCGGATCAGGCGGTGGAGGTGGAGAATGCCGAGGAGCGCAACGCCTTCACGGAGGAGGATCTCCTCGTCCAGTGGCGCGCGATGTGCACCCGTATGCCAGAGAACATGCGGGCTATGTCCACGCGAATGAGAAACCTCAGTCCTGTCATCACCGACTATCCCAACGTGGAGATCGTGGCGGAGAATCAGATCCTCTACGACCAGATGCTGACCATCAAGAGCCGCATCCGTGCCACGCTGGCCAAATGCCTGAAGAATGGCAGTCTGCAGGTCTCCATCCGTCTGGCCAAGCAGGATGAGATCAAGCCCCTGCTCTCGCCCAAGGAGACGCTCGACCAACTGGTCAAGGAGAATACTGCTGTGGGCCGGTTGGTGCAATCCCTCAGCCTCGATCTGGCCTGACGTGCTATTGCTCCCACCTTTGTCCCTGGCGGCAAAGATATGGTGTTTTTTCGCAGGATTATTTTGCGGTTTGGAAAAAATGCCGTATCTTTGCACCCGATTTTTATCAATTGGCTCCGTAGCTTAGCTGAATAGAGCGTCAGATTCCGGTTCTGAAGGTCAAGGGTTTGAATCCCTTCGGAGTCACTTTTGCCGATAGGGTAGTGTTGTCTTTTTACTTGATGTATGGTCGGTTGTGAAAGTAGAAGATAAACACCATCATTCTCAGTGTGGTAGATGACGAGATTACAGAGCTTAGCGACGATGCCAATTCCCTGACGTTCCTGTCATGGCTCTGACAGCAACAGCAGATAAGACTACACAGACAGACATAATAGATAAACTCAATCTGATTGACGCAAGGTTATTCAAGACATCGTTTGACCGTCCAAACTTAAGTTTAGATGTGCGGAAAGGTTTTCTGCTACGGAAAAGCTGAAGGTGATAAGAGATGTCGTAGCTCGCCATGCTGATGAAAGTGGAATAATATACTGCCTCTTCAGGAAGAAAACAGAGAAGGTGGCCGAGAAGCTACGCAGCCTTGGCATGAGGGCTGCAGCCTATCATGCAGGATTATCGGCAGAGCAGAGAGACAGAGTGCAGGAGGATTTCATCAAAGACAAGATAGAGTTCCATAATAGAAAAATTCCACCAAAAGGAGTGAGTTTCTCGGATTTTATTTGTATTTTTGCCATGTCTTGTTGAGTTTTTATCGTCTTTCGTATTGCAGCACTAAGATAGGTGAAATTTCTGACATGGCAAAATCCTGGGCAACTTATTGTTGCTCAGGACGTTATAAATAACGTTAAACTAAAGAGTTGCGGAATTAAGGTTAAAAAGTTTAATTTATAATAGTATTGCGGAATTAAGGATATAATGAATACGAGTAACTTGCAGAACACATTTTACGATGCAGGATTTTGAAGAATACATACGACAGGGTGAACCGGCACAGCGTGAGAAGGCAAGCACCTGGCAGACAGCTATTGGCTTGCAGGACGTGGATGGTCTGAAACCTTCTGCCTACTTGCTTGACACAGCACGTAGACATGTTGAAGGTGATATCACCATCGATGAGGTGCAACAGCTCATCAAGACATACTATCAAAGCAAGACTAACCATACTGGCGATGAGGATGATCAGGAAGAGGCCGACCGCGCCGCTGCTAATATCACTCGCATCTTGAGTCGCCACACCTTAGCCTTCAACACAAATGGCTATCTCTCGCTCCATCGTCACATATTTGATGGTGTAATGAAGCACGCAGGAGAACTGCGTCCCTATGATATAACAAAGAGGGAGTGGGTGCTCAATGGCGACACAGTAAATTATCTGAACTATGAAGATCTACGTCGCGCCATTGATTATGACTTAGAACAAGAACGCCAGTTCTCCTACAAGGGACTATCCATTGATGAGCAAGTGGAGCATATTGCCCACTTCGTGTCAGGCTTGTGGCAGATACACGCATTCCGCGAAGGCAACACCCGCACAACGGCAGTCTTTCTTATTCAGTATCTTCGTTCTATCGGTTTCAAGAAAATCAATAACGACATGTTTGCTAACCACTCATGGTATTTCCGTAATGCGCTTGTGAGAGCCAACTACAAAAATGCTCAGCGAGGCGTTGACTATGACTATTCCTTTCTGGTGAAGTTTTTCCGCAACCTGCTCATGGGTGAGCAAAACGAGCTAAGGAATCGCTATATGCATTTGGACTATAAGACAACAGGTGATGTTCAAAGTGCCACGGCCAAAGTGCCAAAAGAAGTTTCAAAAGAACAACTCGAGGGCTTGAATGCTTTTGGTGGTCAGAGAGGTAAGCAGAGAGGTAAGCAGAAAAGTAAGCAGAAAAGTAAGCAGAAAAGTAAGCAGAAAACTGCAGATAGAATCATAGATATTTTACAACAAAATTCTCATGCAACAAGAAAAGATATTGCTACAGAACTTGCTTTGTCGGAATCTACTATTTACAAAAATATCGAGAAGCTGAAAGCAGAAGGCAAACTTATACGTATTGGTGGTGATAAAGGCGGCCATTGGACAATTGTAGAATAAAAATAGATATATGTTGCGACAAAATGCAAATCGTCAACGGGCGGCGCGAAAGAAAATTCGTGTCATCTTTCCCGACTGCACTGTGATATGTCACAAGAAGGTGACGCTGACCATGGTGGACACACTGCGTCACATTGGAGTAGAGAGATTCACCGACATCGACCTGATGGTGGGTGACCAACGGTGGGTAACTACGGAAGTGCCTCAAAGATATAAAGATTGGAACGAGCCTATTGCAGATGGTTGGTTTCTCATCACTCAGAGCACTACCGAACAGAAGTTCATGCAGTTGAAGGCCATCAATATCAAACTCAATCTCGATTTGAAGATTGAGATTGGCGAAAACTTGGAAACCGATGACGCCATGGCTCGCACAAATAAGGCTGGCGGCGGTAAGAAAAACTCCAGACTGGCCGTGATGTTTCCCGATGGATATGTAATGCGTGGCACAAGCATACAGGATACATTCCAGTTGTGTGCCAAGCGCATGGGGATTGACTTGATAAAGCGAAAGAATATCCAATGGGCTGGAAAGCCATTGGTGACTGCTACCCAGCAATATCGCAGTCAGATGGAGATTGATAATCACACATGGCTCTATCTGCCTGGTTCGTTCAAAGACTGCACCAAGTTGCTGCGTGTAATGTCTGCCATGCTTGGTGTTGGTCTGAAAGTAGGCACCGCAGAAGAGTTTGTTCCAAAGAACAGCATTATTGAAGATAGCAAGACTTCACAATCTGAATCTGCGACATCCTCGGATGTAGAGACCTCCACACCTGATGGCAAGCAGAAGAAAAAGAGTGAGCCTGTGCAACTCTCGTTGTTTGATGACTAAACGATAGGAAAAAGTAACAGTCGATGAATTACTGGGCAAAGACTTATAGTTCCACAATCAAAGAATGCTAGTATGAATAATACTCTTATCGATAATTCAGAAAACCTAAAAATGGCTGATACACTCAAGAAGTGTATTAGCAATGATAATTGTAAGGTGATAAAGATAGCTACAGGTTACTGGGACATACCAGGATTCATGCTTGTGGGAGAGGAATTGCGTCGGTTCTTGGAAAAGGATGGCCGTGAACTTCAACTGCTCATCGGAACTGACCCTATTGTGCGTGCTTACCAGCAAGAATCAGTAAGGATGGGGCGGTTTCCGGAAGGCTATATAAAGACCGACATAAACGATCTGAAACTTAAAAAGGAATATATGGGGCGCAGGGGGAAGATTTCGGAAAAGACTTCTGGAAGGATTTCTGTAACAGATAGGACTATAAGAACGGACATCGCAGACCTTCAAGCCAAAGGCATGCTGAAAACGGAGGATATCCGCCTACCCAAAACGAGGATATCTTCTTCATGTTCTCATTTTAGACTTTTATTATTTCGCATGTTTAGCTGAAAGTGTAAGCAAGGACGAACTTTCTTGCTTTGCCAAACGGCAAGCCGATTTCAGTCCGTCCTTACTGGCAACTCCAGCTTTGGCAAAAAACTTAGTTGACTACAACTTTCTTTATGCTGCCATCGCTGTACCTCACGATGTTGAGTCCCTTAACGGGAACAGACAATCGCTGACCGTCCAAAGAGTAGCGAGATGCTTCCTTTGCCTCGCTATGATTGTCAACCTTGTCAACGCCTGAAATATCGTACTCTTTGATTTCTCCGAAGTCTCGCCAAACCTCAGTTCCCGAATAGCGCTGCCTTGTTCCCTGGGGTACATATAATGTGCAATTGCTTAGATTGACATAGTAAAAAAAGCCGCCAGCAGGAATAGGGACTTCCCATGCAACATAGACAGACTCGATATCTGATTCCGAAAATAAGTCATAATGATATTCGCTATCACCATTTAATGTACTTAATGATGTAAGACCTGAAGGAATGGTCAAGGTCGTCAATCTGTCGCAATCTCCAAAGGCGTTATAACCTATCCTGGAAAGGCTGGGTGAAAGTGTCAGACTCTTCAATCCTTTGCAATGAGCAAAGGCTTCTATACCTATTTCGGTAAGGCTAGACGGAAGAGTTAGACTCGTGAATCTGCAACCTCTAAAGGCGTAGTCGCCAATCGAGAAAGGACTGGACGGAAACGTCACGTTCGACAAGCGTTCGCATTCTTCAAAGGCATTTGGTTCTATTGAGGTAAGGCCAGAGGGAATAATCACGCTTTTTAAACTGTCGCAGCTATAAAAGGCTCTGTTACTAATCGAGGTAAGGTTAGGAGGTAGCGTTACGCTCTTTAAACTGTTGCAGGAAGAAAAGGCGGATTCACCAATCTCGCTAAGGCTTGAAGGAAAGTTCAGACTTGACAAGTAGTTGCATCCGCTAAAGGCACCTCCACCTATCGAGGTAAGACTGGAAGGAAGGTCTATGCTTTTTAAATTATAGCAGTCTGAAAAGGCGCAGTCGCCGATTGAGGTAACATTTGAAGGAATGTTAAGGGTTGCCAAGTTTCTGCAAACACCAAAGGCATGGTTTCCAATCAAAGTAATGTTGGTAGGCAGCGTTAAACTCCTTAATCCGTCGCAGCCATAAAAAGCATAATCACTAATCTCATTGTTCTTTGTGAAATAGTAATTATAAAAAGTCTCATCAAGATCATAATCATAATGATCATAATTGCTATAATAATAATCTCCGCCACTTACAAACTTGGCATCGGACAAATCCAAGATAGATAGATTTGCCAATCTATATGTTTCAGTTTCAAAATTATAGTCTGATCTTGCCATTTCACGGATAAATCCCAAATCTGTACCATTGATCTCACCATTAATTTTCAGATTGGTTATTAGATATTTCTCGTCACTACTGATGCGCTGTGGCAAGGTGCCAGCCACTAACTTGTCGATAATGACTTGGTCTGTGATCAAACCATCGTCTGCAGCCTGAATAGACAGGCCACACATTAATAAACACACGACGAACATGAGTCGTCTTTTGAAAGTACTTTTTTCCATGAGTTGTTGTTCTTTAGTTTTTAATTATGTAACTTCGTTTTGTGGATGCAAAGTTACTAAACTTTGCAAAATGGGGGGGGGTAAATAAAACTAACACTGTGTATTTTTCTTGCTTTCAACTCCCAACATGGGAGATGTTTGCCATTGCCGAGTCGTTCAACTCAAAGGTAAAAGGGGGCACAGGTGCGTGGAGTCAATGATCCATCTTTCTTCATGTTCTGTTGTGCTGTGATATTTGGTTAGAAGCACGGGGTGCTATCCACAGACAATTAGGTTGAAAACTACTATCAAGTAATCGCTATTTAAAAAATTCCACATTTGGGACAATACATGGTGAGATAGGCTGAAGAAAAAAAGGAATGAAGACTATGAGGCTTTTCTAGCTATATACCTATATAAACAAAAAATGACCCGCCCACTTGAGTATCACAGAGAAGTGCTTTTTGGGTTATCTGCTGCTAAAAACATGAATACGCAAGCAATCTGTTGCTCTTGCAGTGACTGTTTGCATATTAGTTTTATTCCGCATGTTTAGTTGGTAGGGTAAGCAAGGACGGGCTTTCTTGCTCTGCCAAACGGCAAACTGAATTTTGTCCGTCCTTGCTGATAGCTCCAGTTTAGACAAAGAGCTTAGTTAACTACAACTTTCTTGATACTGCCGTCGCTATATCGCACGATGTTGAGTCCCTTAACGGGAGCAGACAATAACTGGCCGTCCAGAGAGTAGCGAGATACTTCCTTTGCCTCGCTATGATTGTCAACCTTGTCAACGCCTGAAATATCGTACTCTTTGATTTCTCCGAAGTCTCGCCAAACCTCAGTTCCCGAATAGCGCTGCCTTGTTCCCTGGGGTACATATAATGTGCAATTGCTGATATCGAATTCATCAAAAATTCTGCCAGCAGGAAGTGGTTTTTGCCAACCAACATATAGACTCTTCAATCTTATACAATCTTGAAAGGCTTCCATGCCTATTTGGGTAAGGCTAGACGGAAGCGTTAGACTCTTGAAACCGCACATCGCAAAGGCCCTTTTACCTATTTCTGTAAGACTGGATGGAAACGTCACGTTCGTCAAACTACGGCAGGCAAAAAAGGCAAATCCACCTATTGAGGTAAGGCCAGACGGAAACGTCACGCTCGTCAGATTGGCGCATTCACAAAAGGCTTCTTCATCAATTGAAACAAGACTGGATGGAAGCGTCACGCTCGCTAAATCCCAGCATTTGTTAAAGGCGCTTTCACCAATTGAGACAAGACTGGATGGAAGCGTCACGTTTGTTAAATCGCAATACCAAAAGGTCTTGAAACCTATCTCGTTATCCTTTGTGAAATAGTTATTATAACGATCCTCCATATAATCATAATCTTGATAATAGGGTTCTCCACCACTGACAATCTTGGCATCCGACAAATCCAAGATAGAAAGTTTTCCTTCAGTCTCTTTTCCCGGATCCAAAAATTCTCCCTTTACTGATCGTCCAGCCATTTCACGGATAAGTCTCAAATCTGTACCATTGATCTCGCCATTAATTTTCAGATTGGTTATCAGATTTTTCTCATCACTACTAATGCGCTGCGGCAAGGTGCCAGCCACTAACTTGTCGATAATGACTTGGTCTGTGATCAAACCATCGTCTGCCGCCTGAATGGACAGCCCACACATTAACATACACACGACAAACATGAGTCGTCTTTTGAAAGTACTTTTTTCCATGAGCTGTTGTTCTTTATTAGTTTTTAATGACTTTTTTATTGCTATTATGACTTGTTTCTTTTAGTCATAGTATTTATCTTTTGTGATTAGTCTATGGCGAGGAGCTATATAGCTATTGTTGATGAAGCTATGCTGCCGACGTACATAGGCAGACTGCACCCCAAGTATATCGCATATAACTTGCGGAGTGTCATCGTTTGAGAATCTTCGATGGCGAGCAGCTTCAAGGCGAGTTGCCAATTCTGGATGCTCTTTAGCATAGCTCGGAGTGAGATACACCATAAAAGGAATATCAAACTGCGGGGCATAGGCTTCGCGACAATCCTTGTTGATATCTGTACGACCATATTGATTGCGGAAGTTGTGTACCTCCTCGCCATGGTCAGAGAGATACATCACTACAGCATTGCGATTTTCAAACATCCTGATGATACTATCTACCACAAGGTCGTTGTAGAGCGTAGCATTTAGATAATGAGCAACATCATTACACTGAGTTTGGTTGAGTTCTGGGCGATTGATGTTATTAGGGGTGAACTTAGCAAATTCCTTCGGATAGCGTTCCTTTGCAGGCATATGCTGTCCATATAGATGGAATATCACGAAGTTGCGATACTTGGTTTCCAATTGCTTGCGATGTGTGGCATAGTCGGCCACCAAGCCGAGGTCATAGCTAAATGTGCGATTATTGCGATTGTCAAAGAGAGCTTTAGCTACCGATGGAACATTGAGAAATCCCATAGCAGCATCATACTCATCAAGCTGATTGTTCACCACAAATTGGTTGCCATAGAAGATAACATTCCATCCACAGCGACGCATTATCAATGGCAACATCGGGCCTTCATACCATGCATTCTTGTCGCGACGACTATTCATTGATAAAAGATATTGAAACACCACCGATGTACCATTACTTGTAGCCGTTACATCATCAAACAAGAACAATCGTCCTTGTTTCTTCCTTTCTATAAGTAGAGGATTGGTATCCCATCTACCATCATAGAGGTTGCTCATGTGGCGATTGAATGATTCACCGATGATTAGCACGAAATCGGTAGTAGAATCTTTACATACTGGCTGTTCTTTGTAATTAGCCAACGAGGTAGCACAACGCTCGTAGTCTTGTTCCTGTTGTTTATACATTAATATCGACTGCATGGTCTGCCAGATGTCATTGAACTTAATTGGCGAAGGATATTTGTGTGCAAACTTATAGTTACGTTCTACATCTGGTGAGAAATATGCAACATGTACAGCCACTACAGCTAAGCATATTGACCATGCTATTCTAAACCAAGTGTGTTTGGGCCATGCATAAATCAATTTTACCTTGCGGCTAAGCCACCATTCCAAGATAAAGAAGCCTGCAGTAGAAGCAACCATCTGTAGAGTACGGAGGCTGAAAACAAAGTTGTTCACGAACTCACTAGCCTCGCGACCATTTGTTTCACGAAGGAATTGCACAGTATATACATCCCAATGACGACTGAAAAATACAAAGAGAAATATGTCAGATAACACATAAAGTGCTACCACGGCATGCAAAGCTACATGAGCTATAGTATTAGCCTTACGCCCCATTAGTGCGAAGAGCGTGCAGCAAAACCACGACAGTACAGTATATACAACCAAATTGAAAGGCACCGATAGATATGGGACCCACCAATGCAAATCTTCCAGTACAAGCAGTTCTGGTATCATGAGCATGACAACGTATGTTGCCATGACAACGACATTAATTTTAAGCGTTAATAACTGTTTCATATATATTATAAAGTTTTTACACTACTGTCCCGTTAAAGTGGACTAATCGCTCTTTGAATTAATTGAAATACGGTCTTTTGCAAGAGATTTCTATGGTGCGACGATTTGAATTTGTACTTTTGCAGTTATCAATGATACTGCACTACTTCGCTTTATGGGTGCAAAGTTACTAAATTTTGCAAAATGGGGGGTGTTAAATAAAACTAATATCATGTATTTCCCTTGCTTTCAACCCCTAACTTGTGAGATGTTTGTCATTGCCGAGTCGTTCAACTCAAAGGGGAAAAGGGGGTGAGGGAACAGGTGCATGGAGTCAATGATCCATCTTTCTTCATGTTCTGTTGTGCTATAATATTTGGTTAGTAGCACGGGGTGCTATCCATGGACAATTTCCCTGCACCGATACCCAATGTTTTTTTAGAGAAGTACGATTGAAGCGACTCTCTTAGCGGATGAGATTACAACTCGGTTCCTTTATACTATAAGAATGATAAGAAGTGTAGCCTACAATTCTGCATTTTTATTTTTTGAACTTCTCAAATGCAGATTTTCTATCGTTGATGCCATCTGTTGAGATAAAAACACTATCTTTGTGGTGCAAAATGTGATACCAATATCCAAAATAACACCATAACATGAGGTTTGAACCTAAGAAATACTTGAATGAACTCGTCGCAGGACGTGGAAACGGACTTGTGAAGATTATAATGGGTGTCAGGCGATGTGGAAAGTCTTTTCTTCTTTTGGGTCTGATTTCGATTGGCGGAATAATGAGCTCATGCCAAGTGAAGACAGACTGGAGGGAAAAGCCTTTAGCAAGCGATTTGCAGTTCACACAGTTGGCGAGAAGCTGGGACGAGGGCATCCCATTGGGCAATGCGACTGTTGGAGCTTTGTTGTGGCAAAGGGATTCGGCTCTACGTTTTTCCCTGGACCGTACCGACCTTTGGGACCTTCGCCCTATGGATAGTATCTCCGGAGCCAACAACCGTTTCTCGTGGGTATATAGTCAAGTGCAAAAGGGCGACTATCTACCAGTTCAGAAGAAATACGACTGGCCTTACGACCAGCTGCCTGCTCCTTCGAAAATACCAGGAGCTGCCCTTGAGTTTCCTTTGGAAAAATTGGGTGAGCCTAACGACATACGTCTGTATCTGAACAATGCGTTGTGCGAGGCCCGTTGGGATAATGGCACCACACTGAAGACTTTTGTCCATGCCACTGAGCCTGTGGGCTGGTTTGTTTTTGAAAACCTCCCCGACACAATATGCCCCAGTTTGATAGCACCGCAATACAACAAGCCTGTAGCTGCTGGTGATAACGATCCGGTGACAGGCTTAGATTTGCGCCGTCTGGGCTATGAACAAGGAACGCTACGGACTGAGAAGCAGCAAATAACCTATCATCAGCCGGGGTGGGGCGGATTCTATTACGACGTGAATGTACGTTGGAAACAAAAAGGCAAAAAGTTGTATGGCGTTTGGAGTGTCTCTTCTTCATTGTCGTCCGACAAGGCTTCGGAAGAAACCCTGCAAGCCTTGGAGCGTGGAATGGCCTCGGACTACAGCGACCACATGGACTATTGGAACAACTATTGGCAAGCCTCTTCCATTTCCATACCCGATACGGTCTTGCAGAAGCAATACGACAACGAAATGTACAAGTTTGGTTCTGCTTCCCGTGAGAACTCTTCTCCAATCTCTCTCCAGGCAGTATGGACTGCCGACAATGGGAAACTTCCACCATGGAAGGGTGATTATCATCACGACTTGAATACGCAGTTGAGTTATTGGCCATCCTATATGGGAAACCATTTGCAGGAAGAGATGGGTTATCTGAATACGCTTTGGAACCAACGTGAGGTCTATAGGAAATACACGAAGCAATACTTTGAATGTGAAGGTATTAACGTTCCGGGCGTTTGCACATTGACTGGCGAGCCGATGGGTGGCTGGATTCAGTATGCCATGTCTCCGACGGTGAGTGCCTGGCTGTCGCAGCATTTCTATCTGCATTGGAAATACTCGGCCGATAATGTATTTCTGAAAGAACGGGCATATCCGTTTACGAAGGATGTGGCGACTTTCCTCGAACAGCTTTCCTGTGTTGACAACCAGGGGTTTCGTCGTTTGCCAATGAGTTCAAGTCCCGAAATATTCGACAATAGTATCAAGGCTTGGTTCAAGGACATGACCAACTACGACCTTTCCTTGATGAAGTTTGCCTTCAAGGCTGCTTCCGAAATGGCCACGGCTTTGAAGTTGAATGACGAGGCGGTGCATTGGGAAAAAGTAGGAAAACAATTGCCAGCCTTTGATCTGGATGAGGCGGGTTCACTCACTTTCGCCAAAGGTTTCCCCTATAACGAGTCGCATCGCCACTTCTCCCACGCCATGGCAATTCATCCGTTAGGGTTGCTTGATTACAGTCAGGGAGAGGAGTCCCAAAAGATCATCAATGCAACGCTCAAACGCATGCAGGAAGTGGGCCCGGACTGGTGGTGCGGTTATTCCTACAGTTGGTTTGGCAACATGAAAGCCCGTGCATTTGACGGCGAGGGTGCCGCTCAGGCCCTGAAGACCTTTGCCGAATGCTTCTGCTTGCCCAACACCTTCCATGCCAATGGCGACCAGACGAATAGTGGTAAGTCAAAGTTTACCTATCGCCCGTTCACGCTCGAAGGAAACTTCGCCTTTGCTTCCGGAATACAAGAGATGCTGATGCAGAGCCATACCGGTATCATTCGAATTTTCCCTGCTGTTCCTGCTTCATGGCAAGATATCTCTTTCCAGGATCTGCGTGCCATGGGCGCCTTCCTTGTGTCTGCCGAGCAAAAAAGTGGCAAGGTGCAGCAAATCAGCATTTATCCAGAACAGGGCGGAACTTGCCGTATTGCTTTGCCTGCGTCTATGCAAAATGGAGAACCGACGGTGACAGGCAATGAGGGCGATGTAACCCGTGAGGGCGAAGTGCTGGTGATTCCGACTCAGAAAGGTGAAAGAATTATAATCAGTTGGCCATAACACAAAGTGTTTTTTATGGTCTTTTCTTTCTGATAAAGAATGAATACAACAAGCGTTTGAGGAACAGCCATTGCCGCCAGAACCATGATCTACTGTGGACTTGGTTCGGGCATCAAGCGTGTGGTGCGTGAGAATGTCCGCATCGACTTCGACAACGAAGAGTCGGCAAACCAGTTTAAGGTCACGGTCTGGCGCACAGCCCCTAAAGACGGCATAAAGGAAGGTAATACTACCCAGAAACCATCTGACAGTACCCAGAAAAGTACCCAGATAACCGCTGATAGTACCCAGATAGCTTCAAGTGATACCCATAAAAGTACCCAGAAAGCATCTGACAGTACCCAGAAACGAATCCTTGAAATAATAGAAGAAACCCCTCGTGCAAGCAGGAAAGACATCGCTGAAAGGATAGGCATATCGGAAGATGGGGTAAAGAAGCAATTGGCCAATCTTAAAAGAATGGGACTCATAGAACGCGTGGGAGCAGCCAGAGGCGGCTATTGGAAAATCATTCAAGTTTGAGTGAGAAACAGAATGAAGTAAAGCAAGGAGGATAAACTCTAAAAAAAAGGATCATCCGATATTTTGAGTGATTAATATTGGCGTTTATCAGTAGATAGCGCGCTCCGAAGAGGCAATTCTTCATGGTTCATTGCAAAAATTTGGGTATTAGCTGTTTACGAATAATGTGCCCTGTGAGGACAGCTCTAACGTTCCATTGTCTTTTTCGTATGCTCGGCATGAGCATTGTCTAACGGGTGCAAGTT
>ULRN01017801.1_pt1 | contig 35621 bp, 30 predicted proteins | sample 1955461 | NCBI WGS metagenome assembly ULRN01 (sample SAMEA4835683, study PRJEB28245) | human gut metagenome | biome: gut microbiome; material: fecal sample | place: Denmark | collected 2008 | reverse complement strand
TACGTATTAGAGACACACGATCAATATCCCAAGAAAGTATGTTTCCAGATTTTCGGTGCCGACCGTATCGCACAAGCGGCCATACAGCCGGGAGAGGAACTCACGGTTTCTTTCGACATTGATAGCCGTGAGTACCAAGGTCGCTGGTTCACCAGTATCAACGCATGGAAAGTAGACCGTCCGATGGCGGCAGCTCCTCAAGCCGCTCCGATGGGAGTAACTCCGGATAATTTCGCTCCGGCTTCCGCTCCTACGGCTCCAGCCTCATCCGCTCCTGATTTCGGACCGGCCAATCCTATCGATGATTTGCCATTCTAAAGACTAATGGATATCGTATTACTAATTGGCGGTTTACTACTAATTTTAGTCGGGGCTAACGCCTTGACGGATGGTGCCGCCTCGGTAGCCAAACGCTTCAATATTTCCAGCTTAGTAATCGGGCTAACTATTGTGGCGTTTGGGACTTCCGCACCGGAATTAACGGTCAGTGTCGTATCTGCCTTGAAAGGAAGCTCAGATATCGCTATTGGTAATGTAGTAGGAAGCAATATATTTAACGCCTTGATGATTGTCGGCTGTACGGCCGCTATCGTACCGATCAGCGTCACGAAAGGTACGTTGAGCAAAGAGATCCCTCTTTGCGTGCTTGCCTCAATCGTATTATTTATTTGCGCGAATGACGTTTTGATCAACGGCGCGTCACAAAACAGTATCAGTAGTAGCGATGGAATGTTACTATTATGCTTCTTCGCCATTTTCCTTGGCTATACATTCGCGATCGCACATAATGGAGAGGAAAATGGAGAGAGCACGATTAAAATAATGCCCATTTGGAAAGCGAGTTTATTCATCATTGGTGGATTGGCCGGTTTGATTTACGGAGGACAATTTTTCGTGGATGGAGCTTCTGGTATCGCCCGTGGACTGGGTGTAAGCGAATCTATTATCGGTTTGACTTTAGTGGCCGGAGGAACCTCTCTTCCTGAGTTAGCGACTTCCGTCGTGGCCGCATTAAAGAAGAACCCGGAGATGGCGATCGGAAATGTTATCGGTTCCAACCTCTTCAATATATTCTTCGTATTAGGTTGTAGCGCGACAATCACGCCGATGAACATACAAGGCATTACCAATCTGGATTTAGGCGTCATGATCGGTTCATGCGTATTGCTTTATATTTTTGGCCTTTTCTTCAAGAAACGGACCATCACTAGGCCGGAGGGAATCCTATTGATCGCTTGTTATATAGCTTATATAACTTATTTGATTGTCGGCTGATAAAGCTTTTATAAAACAAAAGTGTAGCGAAGCACTTCGCTACACTTAATCCGCTACACGTCCGACAGATTTAATATTCTGTATCTTCGACAAAGTCACGCACATTTTCTGGATATCTTCTACGTCATGAACTTTCATCTTTATCTTACCTTCGAACACGCCGTCTTTCGCCTCGATCAGCAAGCGCATGATGTTCACGTTGAAATCCTCGGAAATCGTTTTCGTGATCGTATTCAGTACGCCTATCGAGTCTATACCTTTCACCTCTAGCGTGGCCTCAAAAGAAGCGTTCATATGGCTGCTCCAAACCGTATTCAAGATACGTTCGCCAAAGCTACTTTTCAAGCGCATGGCGATCGGGCAGGAACGTTTATGAACTACAACATTTCCATCATCATTGATAAAACCTAAAGAGTCATCTCCCGGGATCGGCTTACAACATTCGGCAATTACATAATTACGCTCAAAAGCCTCCTCTTTCAATAAATAAGGCTTTTTCTTATCATATTTAGGCTTCTCTTTCTTGGCTTCCTCCTCTTCGGGTTGTTTCACCTTCTTGGAAGCGACACCCAACGCCTGTTTCACATACTTAAACAAGACATTATCCGTCTTCTCCTTCAACAGCTTCTTTAAATTCTCGGGCAAAACCACATCCCCCTTCTCTACCGCATAAAAGAATTCCTCGCGTTTCGAGAATCCAAAGTACATGCCTAATTTATCCAGATTGGATGTACTCGCCTCAAGCTCCGAACGCTTGAAGGCATCAAGAACTTTTATCTCTCCATACTTAGCGACCTCTTTACGGACACGCTTTAATACGGCATCGATCTTCGCACGAGCCTTAGCGGTAGTCACAAAATTCAACCACTCCGGTTGCGGCTCCTGAGAACGGGAAGTCAAGACCTCCACCTGATCTCCACTGGACAGCGGATGACTCAATGGCACCAAACGATGGTTTACCTTAGCGCCAATACATTTATTACCGATATCGGAGTGAAGCGCATAAGCGAAATCCAAGGCGGTAGCCCCTTGGGGCAATGTCTTTATATCTCCTTTCGGAGTGAAAACAAATATCTCGGAAGTAAATAAGTTCAGTTTGATCGTATCCAAGAAATCCAACGCATTCGGGTCCGGACTCTCCAAGATCTCGGTAATGGTTTGTATCCATTTATCCAATTCCGTATCCTCCTCCACGTTGGATTCCTTGTATTTCCAATGGGCAGCGAAGCCTTTCTCTGCGATATCATCCATACGGCGGCTACGGATCTGGATCTCTACCCATTGTCCATCCGGTCCCATAACGGTCAGATGAAGCGCTTGATAACCGTTCGCTTTCGGACGGCTCACCCAATCACGGATACGGTCGGGACGAATCCGGTAAATATCCGTAATAGCCGAGTAAATATCCCAACATTGGTTTTTCTCGTCCACACCGGGAAGCGGGTCAAAAATAATGCGGACCGCATAAATATCATAAATATCCTCGAAAGCGACACCCTTGCTTTCCATCTTATTCCAAATGGAATAGACCGATTTCACACGGGCACGCATCTCATACTGAAGTCTCATCGATTTCAGCTTCTCGTCCACAGGGGCGGCGAAATGCTCGAATAATTTATTACGGCTCTCTTCCGTCGCTTTCAACTTAGCGCTGATGAAATCGTATTCTTGCGGATGCTCGTATTTAAAACTCAAATCCTCCAGTTCCGTCTTGATCGAGAAGAGACCCAGACGATGCGCCAGAGGAGCATACAAATAAAGAGTCTCACCCGCGATCTTAAATTGCTTGGCGGGAAGCATGGAACCCAAAGTCCTCATATTATGAAGACGGTCTGCGATCTTGATTAGAATCACCCGTATATCGTCACTCATAGTCAGCAGCAACTTACGGAAGTTCTCGGCTTGAGCCGAGGCCTGTTCCCCAAAAATGCCACCGGATATCTTCGTCAAGCCATCCACGATCTGGGCGATCTTGTCTCCGAACATATCCCGGATATCCTCCACCGTATACTCGGTATCTTCCACGACATCATGCAATAGCGCAGAGCAAATAGAGGTAGAGCCCAAACCCATCTCCCGGCACACGATACGGGCCACGGCGATAGGATGCATTATATAAGGTTCGCCGGAACGCCGTTTCACTCCGGCGTGCGCTTGATTGGCGAAATTAAAAGCTTTCGTGATTCGTTCGACCTTACGGCGGTGGTTTGACTTCAAATAATCGTTCAACAACGCATTGAACCCATCTTGTATCATCTGTTCGTCCGCAGAGAGAACGGACGCAGCCTCGCCCGTTTCTTTTATATCTTTTGTGTCCTTTGTATCGTCCATGGTTTTACACCTCCCATTTTTATACTGTATAGCCACAAATATATACAAATATTTGGAAGGAAACCCTAACAAAAGACAAAAATAGAATATCTACTGCTTAAATATGGATCCCATAGTCGTGTTTAACCTCGTCCATGACAAAAGTACTTCTCAACGAGCCCAAACTATCGATCGTTCCTAACACATTTAAAATAAACTCTTGATAATATTTCATATTGGGAGCGTGTATCTTCAATAAGTAATCATAATCGCCTGAAATATTATAGCACTCCGTTACCTCGGGGATTTCTTGGATAATCCGAGTAAACTCAAAAGCTATATCCTTATTCAGCCGAACCAATTTCACGCTACAAAAGACAACAAAGCCTTGATTCAGCTTCTCCGCATCTAGTACCGCTATATACTTCTTTATATATCCACTATTCTCAAGACGTTTTAAACGCTCGAACACCGGGGTTGACGAGAGACTGACCCTTGCCGCCAACTCTTTCGTAGTCAACCGGGCATTATCTTGTAACGTTCGGAGGATTTGCAGATCCACCTTGTCTAACTTATCTGAAACATTCATAAGAAAAAAATTCTATCGGATTGATTCCCCAGCGTCCTTCGCCGAAGATGTATTCTATTTATAGCCCTAAAAATAGTATTATTTTCTATATTCTCAACGAATCTTGTTCAAAAAGCACACACATCATACATTTGCCAACAGAATAAGAACTAAATAAACAAGATGACTATGGCAACAAAGAAGTTACATTTCGAGACATTACAACTTCATGTAGGACAAGAACAACCGGATCCCGCAACCGACGCACGTGCGGTACCCATTTATCAAACAACTTCCTATGTATTCCATAACGCACAACATGCGGCAGACCGTTTCGGCCTACGTGACGCGGGGAATATTTACGGACGTTTGACAAACTCCACGCAAGGCGTTTTCGAGACACGTGTAGCTGCCTTAGAAGGAGGTGTGGCAGGTTTGGCCGTGGCTTCAGGAGCAGCGGCTGTCACCTATGCGTTACAGAACATAGTGAGGGCAGGAGATCATATTATCGCGGCCGATAATTTGTATGGCGGTTCCTTCAACCTGATCACCCATACACTGGCCTCCCAAGGCATTACTAATACGATTATCAATGTAAATGACCTAAACGCATTAGAAGCAGCCATCCGGAAAAACACGAAAGCCATTTATGTAGAGACATTCGGGAATCCTAACTCTGACGTAACGAATCTGGATGTGGTAGCGGAAGTCGCCCACCGACACCATATTCCATTAATCGTAGACAATACGTTCGGAACCCCCTACTTGATTCGTCCGATCGAACATGGAGCTGACATCGTCATCCATTCCGCCACAAAGTTCATAGGGGGACATGGCAGTAGTCTAGGAGGCGTAATTGTAGATGGAGGTACTTTCGACTGGAAGGCGAATGCCGATAAGTTTCCTACATTAGCCAAACCAGACCCAAGTTATCATGGAGCCATATTTGCGGACGTAGCAGGTTCCTCCGCCTTTGTCACCCGTATCCGTGCGGTCATTCTTCGCGATACCGGGGCAACAATCTCTCCTTTCAATGCTTTTATCTTGTTGCAAGGATTAGAGACCTTATCCCTACGCGTGGAACGCCATGTAGCAAACGCATTGAAAGTCGTGGATTATTTATCAAAACATCCGAAAGTAGAAAAGGTGAATCATCCATCACTTCCTACCCATCCGGACCACGAACTTTACAATAAATATTTCCCAAATGGTGCCGGCAGTATCTTCACCTTCGAGATCAAAGGCGGGCAGGAAGCCGCTTGGAAATTCATCGACTCACTGGAGATCTTTTCCCTACTAGCGAATGTCGCCGATGTAAAGAGCCTTGTCATTCATCCATACACGACCACTCATTCCCAGATGAGTCCGGAAGAACTTGCCCAACAGCACATAACACCATCCACCGTACGCTTGAGCATCGGAACCGAATATATAGATGATATTATAGATGATCTGGATCAAGCTTTCGCAAAAATCTGATAGCGCACTTCCAAAAGGAAAAGGACAGAAGCAAAGAAGACGATCCCTGTTCGACACAAGGATCGCCTTTCTAATCAACATCACATCGAGCCAAGGTTACACTCATTTATTCTCAGCCAAATAGATATCCGTAAATGTCACAGCTCCGGTTAATCGGTTATTGTTGTTAGTTACATTTAACAATATGACATACTTGCGATACTGATCGGCAGTCAACGCCTCTTTCATCAGCTTCAAATTGCCATACACGGCTTTTTGCAATCGTTCATCCTGACGCTTCAGGTCTTTGCTCAAACTCTTTCTTTGTTCTTGTACAAAATAATCATTAATGTTAAGTACCTCCTCCATTTGGTAAGGAGCCAATCCTAGATAAGAACTCAATCGGCTAAACTCTACCGCAAACGGTTCTTTATTCCCATATTCATTCACACATTGCGCTTTCGCAAAATTCATTGTAGCACTCATTCCCAAAACCGCTACCGCCATAATTAACTTTCTCATAATACCTACAATTTACCTATTACAAAACCATTCACAAAACAAACACTCATTTTAGAGAAGATAGCCTAAACATTCTTTTGTTTCGGACTAATCCTTTTTTACAAACCTATTAACCTATCTAATGTGTATGATAAAACTCGGATTAACATCAAAATTTCAACTTACATCTTATTGATGTATCTCCTTGTTTGTATTGCAAAGATGAAGAATTATCGGATAGGCAGTTTCCGATTGTTGACGAAAAGGAAAAAATGGGGATTGAACACGAAAAGGGCAAAAAAATGCCGGCTTTAAGAGAACCGGCATTTCTATTTAATTATCATTCCAGACTTACTATCCAAGACTTAAACTCGGATGCTTTATTTTTACTAATATATATACGCTCAGGCACTTCTATATCCAAAGTAACGAGCAAACGGCTATCAAACCAAATTGTTATGTCCTTCACGCTATCACGAGAAATGATGAATTGTTTATTCGCACGGATAAAATCAGCAGGACTTAAAGAAGAAATTATCTGTTCCAATGTTTTAGCATATGGATACGAATTACCAGTCTTTAAATAAACATATGTATTCTTATCAGCCGTATAGAAACAAGACACATCTTTCAAGCTAATAGGCAACAATTTATCCTTAATAGGAATCAGTAGTTTATCCTTGTATTTAGGAGTAGTAGACAACTGTGTTAATTGGGATAAATAATGGATGATATCTTGATGATTCCATCGGCTAAACTTATCTAAGGCCCGTTTCAATTCTTCCGGCTTAATCGGCTTCAAGATATAGTCTATGCTGTTTACTTTGAAAGCGTCGATCGCATATTGATCGTACGCCGTAGTAAAGATGATCGGTGCCTCCACCTCTATCTGGTCAAAAATAGCGAAAGCGGAACCGTCCGATAAATGAATATCCATAAAAATCAAATCCGGCCTCGGATTGGCTTGCAGCCAACGTACCGTTTGCCGGACACTCTCCGTATTTCCCATGATCTCAATCGTGGGATCTATTGTAACCAACATATCCGCTAAGTTCTCATAGGCGGCGGTCTCGTCCTCTACGATCAGTATTCTCATATAGCATCATTTTAGGGGTAGGTATACCTGAAACTCATCCTCATCAGATTCTACCCGTATTTGTTTATTCATTAATAGAAAGAAACGATTCTCCAGATTCTTAAGCCCGGTTCCATTCGTATCCGGTAAGGTCAATTTCGGATAGATTGGATTAGAAACAACCAGTTCCATTCGCTCGTTCAGCCGGATCAAGATATCCATCCGGTGCTCGCTGTCTATAATATTATGTACCGTCACGTTCTCTACCAACGGAAGCAAAGATAATACGGGAATTCGCAAGTTCCGCTTATCTTCGGGAACTTCGATCGTAAAAGTAAGCTTATTGGCGAAACGGACTACCATTACATGCTGAAAAGCCTCTATAAACGCAAGCTCCTCCGACAGTGGTACCAAATTCTTTTTATCACTCTGAAGGATATAACGGAATATATCGGACAATTTCGTAACATACAACAAGGTATTCTCATCGTTTTTCTTCCGTATCAAGGAGGAGATTCCATTCAATGAATTGAAAAAGAAATGCGGATTGATCTGGTTCACCAATGCATCGCAGCGGCTCTGCAAATTCTCGACACGCAGATTCTCGATCAATTGATCCTTTTCCCGTTGATTGTGATATAGCATTTGTATATAGCCGATCAAGGTACATAACAACGCCAACACGATAAACTGGAAGATAATGATACTCAAAAAACGATCATAACTAATAGTCAGGAAGGAGATCAATTTATAGACAACAAAGCCTCCGGAAACGTACAGGGCATTCCAGAGCAACCGCTCGAAGAAGGAGGTACAATCCTCGTGCCTCAAGTTACTTTTCAGCAAAAACCAAATAAGTCCCCAGAAGTAAAGAAAACGGAACCCAAAGAAGAGCAAAAATCCTTGATGATCGTTCGGAGCCAGATAGCTCATGTCACAAAAGATCCATGCCAAATTCGGATAGGCGATAAACACTGCGCAAACCAAACTGACCAACCAAGGTTTAGCCTTGACCACTGATATCTTTTCATCCAATGAACCCATACGATTGTTTCTTTTTTCGTATACAAAGGAATAAAAAATCATTCACATCCTTCTCCAGTGCACGAAGAAAGCGAAAAAAAAGAGTTAAAGACGAATTATCCCCGAATGATCATCCTACCGGTATCTTCAGTACTTGGCCCGGACGGATATCCGGACTTGACAGCCCATTCACCTTTTGTAAGGAAGAAGCGGTAACCCCAGGGTATTTCTTGGAAATCGAATAAAGCGAATCTCCCGATTTAACCTTATAAGAGACAAAATCTTTATTGGCGGAAGCGATCTGTTTTGTAGCGACGGAAGCCGAGGCAAAAGCGACACCCCCATTATCTACATATAATCTTAACCGTTTTCCTTTCGCTACCCGGTTGGAGCCTAGCCCGTTCCATTTACGGATATCTTTCGCAGTCACGCCATAGCGGTTAGCGATCGTATAAAGATTCTCACCACTTAGTACGACATGCGTAATCTTCTCGCGGGTAGCGCCTCCCGGTAAAGAACCTTTCATCTTATCTGCCGGAATGCAATTCGCCAACAGTTCCTCGATCCGATGCGTATAGACCGTATCTTCTTTATCGATAAAAGCATAGGTTTCCGCCGCAGGTAGTTTCAAGACCGAAGGGCGGGTATTACCCGGAACGATGTCTCTTTTATATTGTGGATTTAACGCACGCAACGTCTCAATATCTACTTGCAATAGATCCGATACTTGCTGCAAATGTAGGGCATTATTCACCATGACCGTATCCGTGGCTAGCGGCAAGCTGGTTTGCATCGGACAGATGTTATGCTCGCAATAATAATTCATGACGTAATTGGCGGCGATAAATAAGGGGACGTATGAACGAGTCTCTTTCGGTAAATAAGGGAAGATATCCCAGAAGTCCGTCTTGCCTCCCGAACGACGGATCGCTTTATTCACGTTGCCCGGCCCGCAGTTATAAGATGCCAACACTAAATTCCAATCCCCATAGATAGCGTACATATCCTTGAAATACTTACAAGCGGCCTCGGTCGCTTTCAAGGGGTCCCGGCGCTCGTCCACCAAGCTATTAATCTCCAAGCCATAGCTCTTACCCGTAGGAAGCATGAATTGCCACAAACCACAAGCGCCCACACGAGAGAGGGCTACCGGATTCAAGGCACTTTCCACGACGGCGAGATATTTCAATTCAATAGGCAGGCCATGCTCATCCAACACCTGCTCGATTATCGGAAAATAAAAGTCCGCCATCCCCAGCATATAACGCACTAAATTTCGTTTACGCTCCGCATATAAGTCAATACAATCACGCACTATATTATTATAGGGCAAAGCGATCACGCTGGGAAGCCTAGACAGGCGGTCGATATAGACCGAATCCGGGAAATAGACATTCTCGTCGTCATCATGGCAAAAGTCCTCTCTTTTTGAGAAATATTGCACATGCCAAGTACGGAGCAAACTATCCACGTTCGCATCCAAGCTTTCCGGAATCAATCCGACCTCAGACTCCAGCGAGCTTAAGGTATCTTTTTCCTCAATTCGGGTCTCTTCCTGCGCATAGACCAATGAGACCAAACAATTTAAACAAATTAGTGCTAGCAGGTATCTTTTCATGTATATCAGAATTTTAGACTGCAATTCAATCCGTAAGTACGAGGCGTGACACTCGTCTTCGGGCTAACAACCGGCTCCAAATGCAAGGATAAATCCGGTGATATATCAAAATCGAATAACTGGGCATCCACGTAAGCATCCACGATACTCAACGCATACACCCCGACCGTAATAATTATACTTAAGTCTCTATATCGACGAAAATAATCCTTCTGTCTTTTCAATTGATCCTTGAAATTTGAATTATTAATCGCATCCTCAGGAGCCATGGAAGTCAAGTCTTGCCAACTTTTACTCCAAGCATCCGGATTTTCCAGATTCTTAGCGGCATCATACATGATATCCTTATAAGCCGTCGAATAATCCTTATAGTTCTTGTTGTTCCAAGTCACGGCATACATACATCCCATCAAGCCACCGTAAACGATCGGTAATTTCCAATATTTCCGGTTATAGATCTGTCCCAGACCCGGTACCAAGGCGAACAAGACCGCTTTTGTCGGATTCGGCTTAAAAGCCAGCCTCATCTTCACTTCCGGTACGCCCACCGAATCGGCCGCCATCAAGACGGCTTGCACGGTAGAATCCGGGGCAACTACCTCCACGGAATCGGAAACTATAGCAGGAACGGCTTTCTCCGTCTTATCCTCCTGTGCGTTACCCATCCCGGCATAGCACATGAATCCGATCAAAAGGAGTATGATTCGATTTCTCATTTCAATTTATCCAGTAACCCGATCAATTGCTCCAACTCTTCTTCCGTGGCGAAGGGAATCGTAATTTTACCTTTTCCCTTCTCATTGCAAGTCAACTGGACTTTCGTATTGAAGTAACGGGACAAATGATCTTTCAGCAATTTAAACTCTTCCGGAAGTATCGGCTTACGATCCGATTTTTTCTTTTCCGGCAATTCCGGTTGTATTCCCTCGGCTATATTACGCACCATCTCCTCCACGTTACGAACGGAGAGTCCTTGAGCCAATATCTGCTCATATAAAGCTAATTGAACCTCCGGATCATCCACCGGGATCAATGCCCGGGCATGTCCCATATCGATCTTCTTGTCCTTCAATCCTACTTGGATCTCGGCGGGAAGTTTCAACAAACGAAGGTAATTGGCGATCGTAGCACGCTTCTTTCCAACCCTTTCGCTCAATCCCTCTTGGGTCAAGCCGTAATTATCGATTAATTTTTGATAAGCTAACGCGATTTCGATAGAGTTCAAGTCCTCTCGTTGGATATTCTCTATCAAAGCCATCTCCACCACGTTCTCGTCGGCCGCCGTCTTAATATAAGCGGGAATACGCTCCAAACCTGCTTTAAGCGACGCACGATAACGGCGTTCGCCAGAGATGATCATATATTGCTCGGGGCCGATTTCCTTCAACGTAATCGGCTGTATCACGCCTAACGAGCGGATAGAGGTAGCCAACTCCTCCAAGGTCTCTTCCTCAAAGACGGATCGAGGTTGCTCTGGATTAGGCTGGATCTTGCTTAACTCGATCTCACTAATAGACGATGAACCACCTGTCTTCAGGTCATCCATCGTAATTAACGCGTCTAATCCACGGCCTAACGCCGATCTTTTTAATGCTGCCATAATCCTTTATTTTTTTCAACAATCTCCTGTGCCAACTGCATATGGTTGATAGATCCTTTCGAATCCGCGTCATACAATAAGACAGGTTTACCGTAACTGGAAGCCTCGCTCAACTTCACGTTTCGTTGGATCACGGTAGTAAATACCAAATCACGGAACGGACGTTTCACTTCCTCATAAATCTGGTTCGCCAAACGCAGGCGGGAATCATACATAGTCAAGAGGAATCCCTCTATCTCCAGTGCCGGGTTCAGCTTTGATTTGATAATCTTGATCGTGTTCAACAGCTTACTGATACCTTCCAAGGCGAAATACTCGCATTGTACCGGGATAATCACCGAATCGGCGGCTGTCAAGGCATTCACGGTTATCAATCCCAAAGAAGGAGAACAGTCGATCAGGATAAAATCGTACTTCTCTTTCAGCGGTGTCAATATCTGCTTCAAGATCCGTTCACGATTCTCCAAGTTTAGCATCTCGATCTCCGCTCCCACCAAATCGATATGAGAGGGGATGATATCCAGTCCTTCCACTTCAGTCTGTGTGATAGCACCGCTCGCGTCCTCACCGTTTACCAGACATTCATAGATAGAAAGTTCTACATTACGTATGTCCACACCCAGACCGGATGAGGCATTCGCCTGCGGATCAGCGTCTACGACCAGCACCTTTTTCTCAAGAGCGGCCAATGACGCAGCCAGATTAATCGTGGTGGTTGTCTTCCCGACTCCACCTTTCTGATTTGCTAAAGCGATAATCTTTCCCATACTATACCTAATTAATTCGAGGGCAAAACTAAACATTAAAAACTGAACCAAACAGGGTTCAATCAAAACAATGCTTGTTTTGTTGATAAATCGCCCTAACTGTTGATAACTCGCAAATATAAGCAGAATAAATCAAATAGAGGGTTATAAGGCTGGTATATAGGTGTTTTTTTGTAAATGATAACGAAGTTTTAAACAAGCCAAGCTTCCCCTTTTGAGGATCTCCGCAATTACCATTTTGACAATTTGTAATATCAACTCCCGGAGAATCGATTTTTCCGGACATACGGACAGTTCGTGCGCAAATACGAGAAAAAATTTCGGCAATCATTTGCATGACAATCCTTTATCGAAAAACGGCCTTTCATTCTAGAGAGATTTATTCATCGTAATTCATATCCATTGGGTTATTGGGACAATTCCATAGGATTACGACAGGGAAGTAACTGGGTTACGATGCCTATTCACGACTACTGGCAACCCTATCCATGACAACTTACGATGCCCAACGGTACTACTGGCGTTGTTCGGAAGCACTATTGGTGTTACCCAATGTGACCTTTCGCATACAAAAAGGGGCTTTTCGCATGAAAAACGTTGCTTATAGCCGCTATCCTCCCGCTATTTCGCTCTTCTCACAAGAAGGGTTTGTCACACATACAAGCGTTTATTCATCAAAAAGAAAGGATAAAACCCATTTCTTTAAGCATAAATACAAATAGTACAACGCACAAAAACCCCGCCGAAATACATCGACGGGGCTCTATCTTATGAACTGTGTCTTTCCTTACGGAAATTCGATCAGTTTTCTACTTATTTAACGATAGTCTTAACAGCCTCTTCACCCTCAACAGCTACAGCTACGATACCAGCAGGTACAGCGATAGTTGCGTTGTCTGAAGTAAGAACTGTCTCAGCGACAACCTTACCTAAGATGTTAGTGATAACTACTGACTTACCAGCAGCGCCTTGAACAGTTACAGTACCGTTACCAGCTACTACAGATACGCCTTCCACAGAAACCTCATCGTTAGAAGTTACCATGTCGTCAGCAGCAGTCTTCTGGTATGCGTTGAATACTAATGCACCGTCACCACCAGTCTTAGCAGCCTCGAATGCAGAGTTAGCATCAGTTAATACCAAGCAACCATTATGCATCTTCAACCAAGCAGCAGCCTTAGTAGGAGCGATAGCTTTCGCCAAGTCACCCTTAACAGTCTGATATTGAGTATCAGTTGCACCATATACGTTAGACTCGATCAAGAATGAGTTGTTCTCACCTTCTTCACCATCCACATAAGCCAAAGCAGCCTTATCCGGATTTACATAACGGAATGACCAAGTTACATTCTTGTGCTTGTCACCTGTCAATACGTTGATGAAGCTAGCGTAGTTCTTGTGGTAGTCTGCGCTGATTGCCTCGATACCGATATTCTTCAACTGATTAGCAGTCATACCTCTGTATTCGCCAGTCAAGACAAACAAAGTATCACCATATTGAACGGCAGGAACGAAACCTACGCGAGTGTAGCTACTGTTAGAAACAGCCTTCGTATTGAACAAGTACGGATTAAGGTTCTCTTTGCAAGCAACAGCAGAGTCTGAGAAGTTAACCAAATACTTACCATAGATGAACGCCGGAGTCTTCACATGAACTGCGTGTACACATTGAGAAGGATCATCTGTAACCTTACCGTCAGCCGTAATGTGCTTACCATCCTCAGTACAAGGAATGATTCTCTCACCTTCGATCAACTCACGATAAGCGGATACCAAATATTGAGGTTTAACGTTGCCAGCACCACGGTTCAACCATGCTGTGTCAAGACGGAACGCTAACTTACCATTAGCTTTATCCTCATTCCAGATACCAGCGTAATCAACAGAACCTAACAAGTTGTTGTTATGCTCGTCCATCAAATACTCCTTACGGATTGTTTCTCTAAACATCAAGCTGTCAGCAGCGTTATTAGCGTTCTCACCAAGAAGAGCGTTATTGAACTGACGATACAACGGAGTGTTGTCCGGAGCGATAGCGAACGCAGAAGTACGAGTCTCACCCAATACCTGAGCTTTCAATGTAGCAGTAGCATCATAGTCTGATACACCGGCCTTTTCTTGACTAGCAGTAATCAAACCATTTGCTGTAGCTTCAACAATAGCATAGTAATGTGTACCTTCGATATGGTTATTTTCCTTGAAGTAAACAGAGTCTACGCTTGTGTTAGCATAATGCTTGCTTAAGATATACTTGTTCTCAACAGCTCTTTCATGGTTACGGAATGTCTTATCACCATCCATGATGATATACATAGATCTTACCAACTGAGCCAAGCCCGGGATACGTCCATCCTTAGCATTTACTGTAGAAGCGTCGAAACCATAAGCATGTTCTTTATAAGAAGATTTGATTGTGAACGCTTTCTTACCTTCTAATACATTCATCGTAGAATCCTTAACATCGATAAACTTATCAGATGCGTATGGATGCCAGTAGTTAAATGTATACTTATTAGTAATCAGCTCGTCGTTAGTCAAATGTTTGTAACCTAAATACTTATCAGTATAGATTTCTTTAGCAACAGGGATAAATTGCAAAGAGTCTGCTGTAGTAAAGAAAGCGTTATTAACGGTAACATACATATAAGAAGCACCCGCTACTTTGTTCAATTGTACTGAAGGAATCTCAATCTTAAACTCACGGTTAGTAGCCTCAATCGGGGATACATTATTCTTATCAGTTACATTCTTCTTCAATACAACCCATTGATAAGCCGGCATATGAGTAGCATCTTGCAAATCTAAAGAAACCCACTCTGAACTTGCACCATTGTTATAGATAGGAGATGCCAAATACTTACCAGTCTTAGCGTTCTTAATCAAATAAACGCCATCAGCGATAGTTGTCTTCGTAGACTCTACAGCTATACAATCCTTGTAACCCAAAGAGATATGAGTATTTTGGTCTTTGCTGTCAACAGTCAAGATACGAGTCTCGTTCTTGATCAAATCCTGCAAAGAAACACGCCAGTTAGCACCAGTATTTGCAGCAGCATCTTCCCAATACTTAACGTTATCTTCTTTCCATGTAATTTGTTTTACATAGATATACAAGCTATCATAAGCAGGAGAATAAAGGAAAGCGAACTTGTGTTGATCTTTAATAGCACTATTCTCTACTGCATCTAGAGCTGTACCAGTCTCACCCTTTTTCGTCCAGTTATAAGCTAAGAACTTGTAACCAGTCTCATTTGTATAAGCTGTATCAACTTTCAAATAAGCTTCTTTCTTAACATCAGATACATACAAATATTTATCTTCACCTGATTCAGCTGCAACGAACTTCTCAGCGTTGAACGGATTCTTCAAAGTAGTACCTAAGATATCCTTATCGAAACCTAACTTAACACCAGCATCAGCTTTTTGGTTACCAAAGATAGTGTTCAACTCGTTAGCGCTCAAATAAACCTGTCCAGGAGCTTGCAATGTAAATGCTGCAAAAGTATTATTTTGAACATCCTTAGCTGCCCATTTCTGAACTTTCACACCATTGGTAGTAGTGAAACCAACAACAGAGTCAGTTGTAAAGTAAGAGAACAAAGGTCTCTTATCTTCCAATTTCGTAATAGTTCTAGAGAAAGCCCAACCTGCGATTTCTCCACCTGTAGTCGGAGTCAAATCCACTTGGCTTTGAGATTTCAAAATTTCAGCCATCGTGATATCCAACATACGACCTGTACCCTTGTTCATGAAGTCGAACTTAGGAGCTTGACCTTGATTCTCGGAAGAAACAGTAACACACCAAAGCGTGTTTGCTAAGCCAGTGGAAGTAGAGGAAGACGCAACCAATGATAAAACACCATCTTCGTCCATAGACAAGACCTTACCGGATGCCTCATCTTTCAATTGGAAAAGGCCAGAGTTAGCACCCTCAACTAATTTCCCGATTGAATAAGCACCGTTTGCCGTAGGCAAAACGTTTTGTGCCGGTGTTGTCTGCGCATTTGCTGACATCGCACTTAAAAGCGCAACACCAGCCAAAAGAGTAGAAAACTTTTTGTTCATAATTAAATAATTTAATATTAATACTAAAGTGTAATAAGCTCTTTAACAACGATCGCTCTCTTAAAAATCAATACAAACGGCGATCGACTTTATTCATCATTTGCAAAGGTACGCGTTTCTTTGATTCGCGCAACCCTTCTTTATCATTTTTTTCTCGCCATATAGGCTTTCTTATCAATCAAATAGACTATTCATTACAAAACCACCGATTACAAAGACAAACCCACTATTGTTCGGTACAAAAGATATATATTTTCCGATTAATTTCATTAATAAATAGAGATCTATATATAATGTACACGTACCTTAATATATAGATATATTATTTTCCGCAAATAATACATAGAGCTATCTGGAACTAGATATATTAATAACACGTACCTTCGCTGCTCAAAAACATCACTTACAATAAGAAACTTCCTTAAAAGCATAACGACGGATGCTTCCATCCCGTAACGCTAGCAAAAGATGCCCGGTTGATTCTATATCATGGATACAGGCCTCGAATTCTCCCGCCTCATCCCTATAGGCATGATAGCCCTCCCTTCTATACAACGCAAATTGATAGCGGATACGAATATCCTCGTATTCCTCTTGGAGGAGAGATAAATAATAGCGATAGAATACTGAGAGGAAACGGTCCAAAACCTCTTCTCGGTCCACTTCCTTGCCAGTTATTTGAAACAAGGAAACAGGATTCGGAGCATCTCCCCGAAACACCGCTTGATTTAAGTTTATGCCGATCCCGATGATGGAGCAATATAGATTATGCCCTGATAGATCGTTCTCGATCAACATTCCGCAAATCTTCTTATCTTTCCAATAAATATCATTCGGCCATTTCACTGTGACATGATCCGTATATGAGTCTAACGTCTCTTTCACACTCAAGGCCGCTATTTGAGAAATCAAGAACTGGCGATTTGCAGGGATACACGTAGGGTACAGGACTGTACTAAACATCAAGTTCTTTCCCGCCTCAGACTCCCAGACATTCCCTATCTGCCCACGTCCAGCAGTCTGGAAATCGGCAACTACCACACTTCCTTCCGAAAGAGACTCTTTGATGATCAACTCACGAAGCAGGCTATTCGTAGAAGTGGTTTCCACCACACGCAAGATGCAAGGAGATTCATTATCAGTGCTCATCATTATAAATCTCCCTTATATTTTTTGGTAGTTTAGCGATCACCTCCCGGTAAGAGTGGAAGATCCAACGTTTAACCTCCTCGTCCTCCATATCCCGATCCAGATAAATGCTATTCCAGTATTTCTTATTAAAATGATAAGCCGGCTCAACCGCCGTATAATGCTCCCGTAACTCTTCCACATAGTCCGTACTGCATTTCAAGGAGACATGAGGCTCCTCCGCATCCAAAGGAAGCAGCAGGAACATCTTATTCTCTACCTTAAAGACCAGCGATACCTCATCGAACGGGAAACACTCGATGGTATTCTTCAAGGAAAGGCAGTATTCACGTACTTCTTCTATATTCATAACTTTTATCTTTTAACGGCAAGGAGCATAGAAAGCATCTTCGATATGGTCGATCAGGAAACCCGTCTCTTTCTTGATCAATGTCACGATATCAAAACGGACCGGTAAGTCTATATTAAAATAACGGACATAGGCATCCGCAGCGGCGACAATCCTCCGAATCTTCTTGGTGTCTACCGCATCTTCCGGTAAAAGCAAAAAATCCTCAGAGCGTGTCTTCACTTCCACCACGATTAACTCATCTTCCTTGACAGCGATAATATCCAGTTCATAATGATGCCAATGCCAATTGGTATGCAACACGTTATATCCATGTTTTACCAGATAGGCACGAGCCTCAGACTCACCTTCCCGCCCCATATCGTTCTGTCTTGCCATCGCATTAATTTGCACAAATATAGCCATTTTCTTTGTTATTCGGCTATTCACTCGTACATTTGCAAATGTATGAGAGAAGAACGTAAATATTCATCGGCTCACCCCAATCATCCGAGGGTACACAAAGTGACCTTTATGCTGAATGACGAAGAGCATAAAGCGGTAAAACGTTATCTTTCACGCTACAAGATCGAGAATAAGTCCCGTTGGTACCGAGAGACGATCCTTTCTCACATCCTCAAGACCTTGGAGGAGGATTATCCGACTCTTTTCAACGAAAATGAGATGAGAAGATGAATCCTTTCAATGACGAATATTTCATGAAGCAAGCGTTGGTGGAAGCTCGTGCGGCAGCGTCCGAGGGTGAGGTTCCCGTAGGAGCTGTTATCGTCTGCAACAACCAGATCATAGCGAGGGCGCATAATCAAACCGAATGCTTGAACGACGTGACCGCACATGCCGAGATGTTGGCGATTACGGCCGCCGCCGGAGTCTTAGGAGCGAAATACCTGACAAATTGTAGTCTATACGTAACCGTGGAACCCTGCATAATGTGTGCCGGCGCGATCGGATGGGCACAATTAAGCACGATCGTATACGGGGCATCCGATGATAAAAGAGGTTTCTCCAAATTCGCCCCTCAAGCCTTCCATCCGAAAGCGATTATCAAAAAAGGTATCCTTGAAAAAGAGTGCGCAGAAGAAATGCAGCGTTTCTTCAAGCAAAGACGCTAAGCTCTATTTAACTTCCTCGTAATCCACATACTCCCCTTCATCCTTGGCGAATATCTTCTTACGGTGCACATAAGGTGTACGATCATCATCATCGTCCCGGGCGGTAGTAGTCGTAGAACGATGTCCGGAAGTATTGCTATTTGTTTGACGACGTTGTTCTCCCTTACGAGTGTTGTTTCCGCTACCAAAAAAGATGTTCTTAAAGGTACGCAAGATGGAGAAACCCATCAGAAACACCAACAGGATAAAGAAAAAGAATATTACAAACAAAAACTTAAACATAATCCGATACTTAAATGATTCTTTACTATCACAAACACAAAGATAAGAATTCTTGTTTATCCCTTTTTGTTAAAAATAGACAAGACTATATATAACAGGATGGTTCCAGAGATTCCCAAGAATCCCCATAACGCCACGAAAATAATGGCACAAGCGATCAATATATAGCGAAGCTCATTACCCTTCCACGCTAAGGATTTCACCTTCAGCGAGAACATAGGTATCTCAGACACCAACAGCAAGGAGGTAATAAACGCCAAGATAACAGTCACCAACACGAACAAGCCTCCATTCGCATGGACAACCGGTAAAACAGAATACCCCGCCGAAGCCCAAAATAAAGCATGCGCCGGAACCGGCAAGCCGATAAACGAGGTAGTTTGCCGTTCATCAATATTGAACTTAGCCAAACGCAAACCTGAAAACGTAGGGATCACGAACGCCAGATAAGGGATATACGTATTCAAAGAGCCAAAAGGCAAAGCCGTAGAAGCCTCTCCCAACAACCAATAGACCACCATGCCCGGAGCGAAGCCGAAACTTACCATATCCGACAAGGAATCCAATTCCTTTCCCATCGGCGAGTAAGCCTTCAATAAACGAGCGGCAAAGCCATCGCAGAAATCAAAGACCGCGGCTATAATAATCCAAATCAACGCAGATAAAAGATTTCCGTGCAAGGCCATAACACTGGCGACACAACCGGACAGAAGGCTCAGACACGTAATTGCATTAGGAATATGTTTTCTTATACTCATTTTGACAAACGGGCTATAGGCGTTTGATTGCCTGTTACTTTTTGATCCATCTCTATTAACACCTCTGTTCCTACCGGCAGGTAGACATCCACGCGAGAACCGAACTTAATAAACCCCATTTGCTCGTCCACATGACATTTCTCTCCCGGCTTGGCATACGTAACGATGCGGCGTGCCATCGCCCCGGCTATCTGACGAGCCAAGACATCCACCCCGTTCCTCGTGGTAATCACGACCGCCGAACGTTCGTTCTCCGTACTACTCTTCGGCAGATAAGCCGCCATAAAACGCCCGTTCTGGTGGGAAACATGCTTAACGGTACCGTTTACGGGAAACCAATTGGCATGTACGTTGAAGATAGACATAAAGATAGATATCTGTAGGCACTTCTTATGAAGGATCTCGTTCTCCATCACTTCCTCGATGGCAACGATCGTACCATCGGCGGGAGCGATCACCAAGCCTTCCGAATCATAAGGAAACCGGCGGAAAGGACTACGGAAGAAGTTTAATACCAATAGGAACAATACGGTAGAAACAAAAGCGACAGAATAAAACAGCATACCCTTACCTACCGTATGGTACAAAGTTATATTCACAATAAATAATATTGTAAACAACGTAAGCAGTAAACCGGTTCCTTCTTTATGTACTTTCATTCTTCTTTGACTGTATCGTTTTATACTAAGAATCTGCAAAAATATTCATTTTTACCGAATATCAAAAATATATCACTTATTCACTGCCTCTATTTTACCTAACTCTACGTACCAAAGGTATCCATCGACCCGCTCGAAACCCATTTTACGAATTAATTGCAGGTAATTTCTTACCTGATTAAGATGGCGCTTATCTTGCCGTTCGCCAAATTTATAATCCACGACAATTACCTTGCCTCCTTTTATCATCACCCGGTCCGGACGTTTAGACAAGCCTTTACCGAACAGGATATCCACTTCATTCAAGACACGGGCCGAACCATCATACCAAGCCTTTACCTCCTCCGCTTGCAATAATTCTTCCAGACGGTTGATCAACTCCGCCGCTTCCTCCCGATTAATCACCCCGGCTAACCGATAACTTTCGACCGAAGCGGGGATATCTCTCGGCGTACGTATCCGGCTCAATACCTCATGCATCAAGGTACCGTGCTTCCGCCTGGCATTATCGAAAAAGAATCCTTTCCCATGCAGGCGTAATTGTAAACGATCATCCGGGGAAACGGAATACAGGCGGCTCATGGGGATTTCCTCCAGGGTATCTTCTGCCGTTCTACCCGAAGCTGGACGCCACCATTCGCCCCTTTCAAAGGTATCATCCTCGATATCCGTCTCCACCCCCGCCCACAATAGATCGGCGATGGAAGTTATCTTCTCAACCTTACCTTCCTTGTTGATCTTCCTCGGACGTGGGGAGAATACGATCAGTTCTTCTTTCGAACGGGTAAAAGCGACGTATAAGGTATTCAAGTTATCGATGAAAGCATGCAAGCGCTCCTTGAAATAATCCTTGGCGAAAATCGTGCTACTCAAGATCTGTCCGTAACGGACAGGAACTAAGTGCAGGCGGTCAAACGGCTTCTTCTCCGGGTGGCACCAAAGGATAACGGGCTTTGTCGGCTTATGGTCGATCTCCCAGTCCCCGAAAGGAATGATAACGACCTTAAAACCTAAGCCCTTGGATTTATGTACGGTCAAGATGCGGATAGCGTTTTGCCCATCCGGGGTAGCGATCGTCTTTCGATAACCGGTCTCGTCCCACCATCTCAAGAAACGGTTCAAATCCGCACTTTCTTTTTGGGCATACTCGGAAACCATATCCAAAAAGGCTTGCACGAATACCTGTTCCGTTTCCGGGAAGTAAGCGGAGAAGTTACGGAAGAGCCCTTCGGTTACCTCGTACAAGGATTGCCGGGAGATAGACTGAAGGTTTTGGAAAACAGACTCGTCCGCCTCGCTCTCCCCGAATTTTCCGGTTAATACTTGATAGGCATACATCGCCAATTTCCTGTTCGTCCGGTCCTCCGGATTTCGCAAATAGCGCAATACGGCGATCAGGAAACGGACCGCCGGAGAACTACCCACGAACAGGGCATCATCGGAGATGATATCGTAATTGTACCGGTCGGACGGATGCTCTTCCTTATAGGCTAGCAACGTATCAGCCACTAAAGCGCCTTCTTGATTGGTACGCACGAGTATGGCGATGTCTTTTAGCGCGTAACCGTTATCCTGCAAGCGCTCCAAGATAGCCGGCAAGCGCTCCATCGCCTCTTGCTTCCAGTCCTTCTCCTCATCGCCGGACAAGAAATCGATCCGTACATGTCCGTCCTTCTTCCGGAAAGGGGGAGGGACACGCTGAATGCTCTTATCATAAGCGGTCATGATCTTCGTGAAAAAGGCCGTGCGTTCTTCCTCGCTTAATGAGGAGGTTTTCAACGCTTCATTATATAGATCTTGCAGGATCGCCGGAGCGGCGGTGAAGAACGCGTTATTAAACTCCACGATATGGCGGCAGCTTCGCCAATTATCCATCAGGGTTTCCTCACGGACCTGTTCCTCCTCGAAATCCCTGCGGACTTGCTCGTCCAATAGCTTCCAATCCGAGTTACGGAAACGATAAATACTTTGCTTCACATCGCCAACGATCAAGTTCGCCCTACCATTCGCCAGACTCTCCTCCACCAAGGGCCGGAAATTATTCCACTGCATGCCGCTGGTATCTTGGAACTCATCGATCATATAATGATCTACGTGCGTACCCGTCTTCTCGTAGATAAAGGGGGCGTCGCTGCCACTGATGACCTTATTCAGCAACTCGGTCGTATCGGCGATCAGCATGACATTCTTTTCTTCCCGGTAAGAGGCGATTTGCCGGGAGATATCGGTTAAGATCCCTAACGTATAATAATAACGCACGATCTCCCGGGCCGTGTTATAGGCCGTCAGGTTGGCGAACAGGGATACGATATTCTTTACGCAGGCATTCAACCCTTCCTCATACACACACCCGATGATCTGCCGGAGGCCCGGTGGAGTCGTCTTGGTCGTATAGGCATCCGGATTATCCGGCAAAGCTTGGAACGTGGCTGTCGGCTCTTTCATCTCACCTCTCGCCAGCTTCTCGAAATAGAAAAACGGGGAACGGCTTCCCCCCTTAAAATCCGAGGGTTGTAACGCGAACTGTTTCAGCAACGCCACTCCCTCCTCTCCTAAACGTTTCGCCTCTGCCTCTACGGAGCGGATAATGGCGTATAGCTCATTCTTATAGGCATCGAGGGCCTGCTTATCCGAGATATCTTTACCGACCTCCTCGCTAAATGCCTTATAACTCTCCTTAAAGACCTCCCGGCTGAGCGACATGATATCCTTCCGTAAGCTCCAGCCGCCACCATCCTCGATCTTGTCCTCGGCGAAACGCAGCAACCAACTTAGCAAATCCTTGCTCTCCGGCTTCTCCAGATCGGCCAGCAGGTTATCGATCGCCTCGGTCAAGACCAGTTCTTGGTCCATCTCGATGCCATAGCCGCCTTGCAAGCCGATCTCGCGGGTAAAGGCACGCATCGTTTGCTGGAAAAAGCGGTCGATCGTACTGATATTGAAAGCGGAGTAATCATGCAGGATCGCGACCAGAATCTTCCGGGCCTGCTCCCTCACCTGCCGCTCCGTCAAAGAATAGGCGGAAGAGAGTAGCTGGATATAATCGGACACACGGCCGGAAGCGAGGTGATAAAGTTCTTGGACGATACGGGTTTTCATCTCATCCGTCGCCTTATTCGTAAACGTCACGGCCAAGATCCGGCGGTAAGCGCCCGGCTGGGAGAAGAGTAACATCAGGTACTCCCCTGTCAATTTATGCGTCTTGCCCGCCCCGGCGGAAGCCCTATAGATTGTTAGCATAGCGATCGGGGATTAGATCGTACGGCTTTTCGAATAACCCTCTTTCCGGAGGATATCCAACACCTTGGCACGCAGGTCGCCTTGGATGATTATCTCCCCGTCCTTCGCAGAGCCGCCTACGCCGCATTTCACTTTCAAGAGTTTCCCCAAGGCGGTCAGATCCTCGGAAGTGCCCCGGAACCCGGTGATCAAGGTAACCATCTTCCCTCCCCGGTTCCGTTTGTCCAATGAAATACGCAAAGCTTGTTTCTCCTTCGGCAACGTATCTTCCTCCTCCGTATCTCCCGTATTATATTGAAAATCGGGATTCGTGGAGTACATCACGCCCAATCGATCTTTCCAATCGTTATCCTTCATATATACTATTGTTTTTAATGGTTCAAAGCTACGGATTTATCCCGAAATAGGCAAACAAGCATTTCTTTTCTCCCAATGATGTTTTTCGGAGAAATAAAACACGTCTTTTTGTGACCCAATATTATAATTTATTTCTTACGTTTACATATTCTAATTTTGGTTTCACTTAAATCTAGCAATAAGATGAAGAGTAGTTTGATTTACTATTCAGCGATATCCATATTTTTCTTTCTTTCTTGTACGGGATCTAAAGAAAAGAGAAATATGGAATCAGATATCATCACCGTGAATCTGGAAAGACGAGACAAGATCTCCACAAAAGACCTATTCTCCGATATCCAAGTCATCCCACTGGAGACAACGCCGGAATCGCTGATCCGCAGTATAACCCAAATCAAGTTTTTTGAGGACCGATATTATATCCTTGATTATCGAAGATCCCAAATCTTTGTTTTCGACCGGGAGGGACGTTTCCAATTCGCGCTTAACGAAAAAGGAGATGGCCCGGGGCAGTATTTAAACCTGTCTGATTTTACGATCGATACGGCCCGCAGGAATCTTGTAGTACTCTGCGCCGTCAGCAACGCTCTCTTTTTCTATGACCTAGGGGGTAAATTCATCGAGAAAAAGAGACTTCCTGATAGTACAGGAGCCTACAATTCTTTCCAGTTCCAAAACAAGGATACGATCGCTCTTTTCACTTATGATTATGACAATCGCTTGAAATTCTATTCCTTATCGAAGGATAAGATAATCGGCGAATATTTCCCGGAAGAGAAAAAAGATATATTTTGCAAAGACGTGTTTCCGTTTCCACACTCGCTTTGCAGAGCTTTGACTAACACGGTTTATTCACTCTCGGGAGCTACCATGACAGAGCTTTATCGCTGGGATTTTGGTAATTTAAATAACGACATCGAGAAATTGGAGTTTCCTTCCGGCAGGAACCAACAAGAAAAAATCCAATACGTAAAGGATGCCTATGCCTCCAAGAGCGTAAATTATGTGATAGAATCGCACGGGCAAAACAGCAGATACCGATACGCTATGGTGGTTCGTAAAAACAAATATATCCAATTGTTTTATGACCGAAAAAAGCAAGGCCTGCTCCAATTCGAGCGAACCAAAGAGGGTTTGCAACTGTATCCGATCTACTTCGGAGAGGACTTTATCCTTTGCACCCCTGAGGGAGGGCTTCCTTTAGATGACATATTTCCCGAGAAGCTACGGAATGAGGAGCAGCGAAGGATCATCCAAGCGCATTCGGAAGAAGATAATCCGGTCTTAATTAAATATGTTTTCAAAAATGAAGATTAATGAGAATCTAATTTACATTTTCCTTTTGGGGATATTAGCTGGTATAATTTGCGTACGATGTGTGAATCACTTAAAAAAGTCCCCAAAGGATATGTATATAGACAATTTCGAATACGAGAAAGAAAGTCTGTATATCTACAAAAAGGAAGAATTAAAAAATGAGCATTATGAATGCCTCGACCAAAGGTGCTATTGGGGAACAGACTCTCTAAGTTCCTTTTCCTTAAGCAATCTATGTAATGATAAAAAGTTATTCTTTTGTTTTTCAGAAAAGACATGTCCTCCTTGTATTGACGCAGTTATCGATATGTTAAACGAGGTTTTTACAGAAGAGGAAATAAAGACAAAAGTAGTTTTCATATCACCCGATTATCCCGCTCGATTAAGAAATGATTGCTATGGAAAAAAACTATTGACCTTACATAATAAATATTTAGGGTTACCCATAGAACTAGAAGATTCTTTCGCTCCTTTTTTATTCATCATGAACAAAGATTTATGTGTTAAATATCTACATATCCACAATAAAGCACTGCCACAACTTACCTTAATCTATTTGGAAGAGATAAAAAAACAAGCTGGTACAACCTCGAATCTCCGCGTAACTTCGTAAATGCGGGGCGTAATAAGGGGAGACCGACGATCCAGCAACGCAGAAACCACCTTGCAAGCTTGAGATATATGATTCGACAACACGAATAAGACTTTACAAGCTTGAAACCTACAATCAAACATATCGGAAGTCATTTCGCCGCCTTGAAAGCTACGATCCACCAACTTTTTCCGTATCTTTACACGGTGAAAGCAACGATCAAGCAACCTTTTTAACGAATACGAGACATCATGAGTACTTTTTACGACAGAGTAGAGCAGATCGCGAGGCACGAGGAACTGGTCATGGCCGAGTTTCTCAGGCGTTGCGACATCCCATATTCCACGTTCCGGTCATCAAGATTCCGGCAACACGACCCGAGCCTAGAGACAATCCGGCGGATCCTATGCGCCTTCCCGCGGGTGAGGCTGGAATGGCTGGCGTGGGGAACGGGCGAGATGCTGTATCCCACCGGACCCTCGAAAAAGGAGGAAAACGAAAAGATAACCAAGCTGGAACAGCAGGTGGAGCGGCTGAAAGCGTTGCTGCTGGAGAAGGAGCGAAGGATCATCGAGCTGGAGATCGGACGGGAGGGGTAAGACCGCCCCCTACTTTTGTATCAACACCGTAGCGTAAGCCGAGATCCCTTCCTGCCGTCCGGTGAAGCCCAGCTTCTCCGTGGTGGTGGCCTTGATAGAGATATCCTCCTCGTCCACGTTCATGACCTCGGCCAGCGTTTTCTTCATCAGAGGGATATGGGGATTCAATTTAGGACGCTCGGCGGCTACGGTGGCATCGATATTGCCCAACTCATAGCCCGCCTCTCTCAAAAGCCTCATGGTATCCCGGAGCAAGATCTTACTATCGATATTCTTATATTTACCAGCCGTATCCGGGAAATGATAACCGATATCCCGCATATTGGCCGCTCCCAATAAAGCGTCACAGATCGCATGGATCAGCACGTCCGCATCGCTATGTCCCAATAGGCCCAACGTATGCTCGATCTTAATCCCGCCCAGCCATAATTCCCGGTCCGGCACCAAGGCGTGGACGTCATAACCAAAACCTACACGTATCTTCATACCCATTTATCTGAAAAGGTTCTTGATTCCATCCATATCGAACGACAAGGAGAAGCGCAATGTCTGGTCCAACGGGTTACTCTGTACCGTACTGATCAGATAAGCGGCATCCAACTGGAAAACGCTCATACGGAAACCGGCGCCGACCGAGAAGTACTGACGGTTTCCCTGATATTTATTCTCATAGTAATAACCGCCACGAACAAAGAACTGCTGATTGTAATTATACTCCAGACCGATAGAGGCCATAATTTCCTCAAGCTCGCCCTTGAAGCCATTCGGCGAGTCGCCGAATGATTTGAAGATACCGGTGATGGGCGACATGTTGTTGTAATCCTCTTTCCTCTTATTGAAATCGGCCTCATCCTCCCCGCTATCCTGCCGAGGCTCGACAGGAACCAAATACTTACTTAAATCCACATAAACACCGATCTGGTTATAATCATCGATCGGGTAGAGCAAGCCGGTACCGACCTTCAGCGTCGTAGGCAAGAACTGGTTCGTATTTCCACCGTCGTAAGAAACCTTCGTACCGATATTGGAGACATTAAAACCAAAACTCCACAAGCACTCGCTATTCCCTAAGATCACGTATTTCTCCAGATAACCGGCGATATCGGCGGCAAATGCGTTGTCCGGAACCATATCCGCGTCCGACGAGGCACCCATATCCGAACGAATATAGCGCAAGGCGACCGCCATAGAGAACACATCCGATAGCTTACGACTATAGCTTACATCGAAGGCCATCTCATACGGATTCAATATGAGTGTGTTACCCGTTCCTTGATCCCGGCTTTCCTGTACTTCTCCTAAAGAGAAATAACGCAAGGACGCTCCGATCGCCTGCATATCGCTATCGCCCAGTTTATAATAACCGGCCAGATACGCCAAAGCCACGTCGTTCACCAACTTGCGCAACCACGGCGTATAAGACAAGGCAACTCCGGCCTTGCTGTAGCTAAACGCATACTTGGCCGGGTTCCAGTATTGGGAATTCACATCCGGCGTAGTAGCCACACCGTTATCACCCATGGAACCACCGCGGGCGTCGGGCGCGATAGACAATGAGGGGATCGCCGTATTGATCGGGGCGAATTTATGCTTAATATCGTCTGTGCCACCTTGGGCATATAAAGCCGTAAATGCCGTCAAAAAGCTGAAAACCGCTAGTAACAGACTGAATCTTGAAACTCTTACCATATATTCTATTCTAAAAATACATTTACATTTATCATTCCTAGAGGGTAATAAACATACCCCCATGCTTATTATAAACTAATTACCCGATACTTTATTGTGCGAGAATGATTAATTTATTCGCTTTCGTCGCCTCTTTCGAGTTATTCGTGCTAATCGCCGCCCGATACAGATAAACTCCCGGGCGCAACCGCCTGCCACCGTTATCCGTCAAGTTCCAAGTTACGATATAAGCCTTAAACAACTCGGAGGAACCGCTCTTCTCAGTACTCCATAAGAACTTACCGGTCATATCATAAACCATAACCGTTACCTTTAAGTTCGACTCCGGGCGATTGTGATGCAGAAAGAATTCCACTTGATCCCGTGCCGGATTCGGGGTGGCGTACATCTCGATCAGATTAGGTTTCAACCCTTCCGCCACCTCAAAAGTAAAGGTATAGGTCGTGGAGTTATTTAAGATATCCCACACCTTAAACTCGGCCGTATGCATTCCCGGCTCCAGCTCGGGGATGGAGAACTGGACAAGTCCTTCCCCTTCTTTATCGGGTAATAGTGCATAGTAATTGTTCAAGTTATAACTCATGGAAGGCATACTGTCGACCGTCAACATGATATCATGCCCTACACTACTACCTGTTATATTCACACCGCTCTTGTCCCACAGCCTAGCGACAAAATAAGGAGTCGTATTCACTTGATCACCCTCTACAAAACTAGAATCATTCAAGTAAATCTGCCGGATCTCAGGGCCGATCGTATCTGCCTCCGCATTATCAGCGGTACCGCCAACGATATAATTCAAGAAAGATCCTTGTGCCTCATGCTTGTTCACCTCATCCGAGGCGTAGAGATTCAGTTTTCCCTGCTTATTCGAATAAGAGATATCTTTCGGTACCATAAATGTAAAACTAAATTTTCCTTGCCGTACCGAATCTTGTCCGATATAGATCGTATTCGGGTAATCTGTGTAAGAGAAGCGGACCGTATCTCCTTTTTCATTCGTATTATTGCCCAAGGTGGTCAATGAAGCTTTACTATCCAGCACCGTAGCATTTAGGATACCGGTAAAATCGTTAGCCAAGCCCTCTTTCGTATCTAAGATCTCTCCCTCCACCGTTATTTTCTCCAAAGCCTTAAACGTAAAAGGCTCATCTGATATGGCCTTGCCGTTCACGGCTGTCACTTGCGCCTTATACTCCGGATAGGAGATTCTCAAAGCAGGGTCACCTATCAAAATAAAATTAAGTTTATTGATACCGGACAGTTTCCGCTTGGTCTCCATCATGGCCTCGCCCAAGGTACGGGCCCGTCCGTCACTCTCCCTCTCAAAGAGATTGCGGTAAAGTTCCTTATTCAGTGCCGAGTTACCGCTAGATACAACCACACGGGTTGTCGTAAACAATGCGATCCCTCCACTTTTCGCATTCAAGAAAACAGATTCTCCCGCCGAGGTATTCACGTCATCGAAACGGGTAAAATCGCAAGTCGCCGTCACCCAAATGGGTAGTTTCGTATAAGTAGATTGTAAGATATCCGTCTGTGTCCACACGTATTCGTCAGACCAAGCGGTCGTATTACCATGCCCCGTATAGTTAATCAACAGTTGCCCTTTCTTCAATAATTCAGAGATCCGCTTACGTACATCCGGATACGTTCCGCTATTATCTCGCTTAAACGCATCGAAATAAACTTTATTCGTCAGGAAAGCCCCATGATTTTCCTCTATAAACCGGGCCAGCTCATCAGCTTGTTCCGCATGACTACTCGTATAGTGATCCGCATTGTTACCATCATCCGCCACGAAGGTGATTTGGTTTTTCCAGCCGCCTCTGTCCTCGTTCCGCATATAACCGATTACCTTATCTACCATTTGGGTAGCCTCCGTTACCGTCCGCACGGGGAAACGTCCTACACCTATGCAAATACTGTTCGGCTTATCAAGTGCCTCCTCGGATACATTATCCAATAGCCCATAATAATCATCCGTTACATACGAGAAATTAGAATTATAGAACGATCCTGAATATTCAAACAAGGACGCTCTCGACTGATAGGTCAGCAACATATTATCCCTTGCTATGTTTTTCACGTCCGAACAAATTCCCCGGTTGTCGTAAATACCATCGCCAAACAATAACAGGTATTTTGGAGCGTTACCGGCAGACACGCTACGATCGTAGAACATTTTCATGAACCGGCGGTAAGCGGTAGCGTCAGGCGCACCGCTTGAGAACTCATTATAAATCGACTGAGGATCCACGACTTCCACGGTCAATCCGTCTGTTGCCCGGTGTTCCTCCGCCAACCGTTCCGCTTGCGTTTGGAAAGCTTTAGCCGCTATGATGATCATGTCTTTTTGCTCCAAGGCATGTAGGTTTTGATTCTCCACCTCACCGACAACCTCCGGAGAGATAAAGCTCTGATCCGTCCGTACCAAAACGAACTCCCGTAAGGTACCGGCAGGAATAGAGAAAGTGAGTTCGGAGCCATTCAATTCCGTCTCCATCAGTCTTACCCGCTGAGCATCCGTCACATCAAAGACCAAGGTATTCGCGTTTGCGCCCTGTACCACGAACCGGGAAACATTTCCGATAGAAGCTATACTACGAAAAAAAGTATAGGCCCCATACGGCTGCAAAGTCCTCTTAAAATGTAACCGAACGTAATTTAACCGTACATTGTTATGAGAAGCCGAATTATAAGACACGACCACACTGTTTTTCTCACTCTTCTCGCCTTTCCATACCGCCGTGCTTACCCCTTCTAGCGCCTTCACATATTCCTCTCTATTCGAGCGGATCGAAACGTCCAGAACATTAGACTGATTAATACTCAAAGAAGCGACTCCCGTACCGGAAGTGACTTTGGATACAAAGCTCATGGTTACCTTAGCGTCTTCATTCGTGATTCCCGGAATTGAAGAGAATGTTGATAGGGTTCGGGGGGTAGCTCCGCTAAAATCTTCCCCATACAGTTCCCTACCCGATTTCGCCAACGATACTAATTCTTGCTCATGCACCAAATAATCATCGTAAGTCGTGATCCGATTAGTCGCGCCACTCGCTTGAGCCACGGAAGTCATATCATTCGTCGGAGTGGCATCGGTCACAAAATAATAGCCATACAATGAATAAGGATTATTCGTATGCACGAATGTCTGGCTCGACGAGTCATACTCCCATTTAACCGGCCCTTTCCCGTAGAATAACAGGTAATCACTCCCACGCCAAACCGGTGTAGAAGGGACATCATCGATATATTCCTTACTGAAATCCTCATCCAAGGGCCATCCTCCATAGCCATGGACAGAGACTTTCGATGGGTCCGAGAAACCCATATTCTTCAAATCCGCATAGGATAATTTGTAGATTCCGGTCTTATCCACCCGGATCTTCACCCATTTCCCCTCCGATAACAGGGATTTAGAAGCATAACGGCTACCCTCCGCCCATGTATATGAGCAAAGTAATAAACCTATAATGAATATATATATTAATCTTCTCATCTCACATAAAAATCCAGAAGCTTCCGCTCGCCAAGATATCCCTCCAGATGATCGTCGATCTTCACGGGACCTACGCCAGCAGGTGTTCCGGTATAAATCAAATCGCCTATTTTCAGCGTAAAGAAGCGACTTACGTACGCGATAATCTTATCTACCGAAAACAGCATATTCGAGGTATTGCCTTCCTGTACCTTCGAGCCATTGATATCCAAATGGAACGGAAGCCGGTTTACATCCCCCGCTTGCTCCAGCGGAATAAAGGTCCCGATCACAGCCGAATTATCAAACGCCTTACTAATCTCCCACGGTAGCCCTTGCGCACGCAATTTATTCTGCAAATCCCGTGCCGTGAAATCAATACCGACCGTAACCTCATTATAATAACGATGAGCGAAACGCTCGGCTATATTTTTCCCCAAACGGTCTATCCGTACCACGATCTCCGTCTCATAATGAACTTCCGATGAAAAATCCGGAATAAAAAACGGTTTCCCATCTTTCAACAAAGAGGAGTCCGACTTCATAAAAATAGTAGGCTCTGATAATTCTAACGAATGATGCAGCTCTTTATTGTGAGCGGCATAGTTCATTCCAACGGCGATAATCTTCATATTTTAGTGATTCATTGAGTTCAATCGATTAAACATAACAGCTAAATGCGCATACATAGAAGTGTTCTGGACTACGATATGTTCCGGCACCCGTATACGGAACGGGGTAAAATTCCAAAGAGCCTTGATTCCTCCCTCGATAATCCGGTCTGTCACCTCCTGCGCTTTCTCCACCGGCACGGTGATCACCCCGATCGTTGCGCCATATTCTTTCTGCTTGGCAGGAAAATCATCCATATGAAAAACAGGAATGCCATTGATCACGCTCCCGTCCAAATCCTCACGGACATCAAAGCCCGCCACGATCTCCAAACCATATTGGCTCAGTCCGGTGTCATGCAACAAAGAAGCGCCCAGACTCCCTACCCCAAACAGAAATGCCTTATGCTGGGATGTAAAACCGAGGAAATCCTCCAGTACGTCAACCAATGCGTTAATATCGTATCCCACTCTCGTCTTCCCGGAGATATTCACAAAAGAGAGATCTTTAGCGACCTGACTAGGATCTACATTAATCTCCTTAGCGATCTGGGTAGATGAGATAAACGCTTCCCCTTTCCCTTTCATCAACTTTACGAACGCAAGATACCACGGCAACCTCCTTAACGTAGGTTCCGGCACTTTCCATGCCTGTTTTATATCATCGCTGGCCATTGTCTAATTCTCCTATTCATGTATAACATTCGTGCAAGCCTACAAAAGTACAAAATTAAAGAGATTCACCAAAAAAGCCCCGATCGAGAAACTGTATTTAACTACCACCTTAACAGTGGTCTCACATTCAACAATCACGGCTTCGATACCGGCAAGTATGACGATCCTAGCGTTGTCGGTAATAAAAACTGTCTCTACGATCCTTTTTCCCGTATAAACCTAGGAGGCATTCGAATCTTTTGTATTTTTACGCAAAAGTTTCGAGGTATCCAAAACCATAGCACAGATTTAGGTATCATCCACTTTTAACTAAAGTGTTCACACAAAAACTTCAATTATGACAAAGAAAGAAGCTATCAAGATTTTCGAAGAAAAAAAAGTACGTACAGTCTGGGACGATGAAACAGAGGAATGGTTTTTCTCTATAGTAGACGTTGTAAGTATCCTCACCGAAAGTGTGGATGGAAGGAAATATTGGAATAAACTCAAACAAAGGCTAAAAGCTGAAGGTAGTGAGTTGGTGACAAATTGTCACCAACTGAAATTACCTTCTACCGACGGGAAATACTACAAAACCGACGTAGCTACGACAGAACAGCTGTTCCGGCTTATCCAATCCATCCCGTCCCCTAAAGCTGAACCTTTCAAACTATGGATGGCTCAAGTGGCAAAAGAGCGATTGGATGAAATGCAAGACCCCGAGTTAACGATAGATCGAGCCATGAGGGAATATAAAGCGTTGGGCTACTCGGATAACTGGATTAATCAACGCCTTAAAAGCATCGAGATACGCAAGGACCTAACCGATGAATGGAAACGACACGGACTACAAGAGGACGTTCAGTTCGCTACCCTTACAGATATCATCTATCAAACGTGGGCCGGTAAAACTTCCAAAGAATATAAACAATTCAAAGGTCTGAAAAAAGAGAGCCTACGAGACAATATGACCAATACGGAACTTGCTCTTAATATGCTTGCCGAAGCAGCTACCACTGAATTGTCCAAAGAAAAGAATCCGCAACATCTCGAAGAACACGAAGTTATCGCCAAACAAGGAGGAAAAGCAGCAGAGGCCGCCCGCAAACAACTTGAAAGCGATTTAGGCCACTCGGTAATCTCTCCCCTCAACGCTAGAACCGGATTGAGACTTAAAGATAAAAACGACAAAGAATAGGCAAAAAGCCCCGATCGAGAAACCGACCGGGGCTTATTCTTTTTCCGCTTTCTTGCCTCACGGAAATACTGACGGAGAGCTTTAATTTTTTACTTTAGTATTAATATCCCCGCATGTTCTACCATCGCAGTGTACTTGAAGAATCTATCTCCGCACGGGAATTTCAGAATTATAAATATCTTCTTAAAGGAAGAGATGGGGAATCCCCCATCTCTTGACCTATCTATTAGTCGTTTAATTATTTAACAACTACCTTAACAGCTTCCTCACCATCAACAGCCACAGCAACGATACCAGCAGGTACGGCGATTGTAGCGTTATCAGAAGAAAGAACTGTCTCAGCGACTACCTTACCTAAGATATTGGTGATTACTACTGACTTACCAGCGGCACCTTGAACAGTCACAGCACCGTTAGTAGCTACCACTGATACGCCTTCTACGTTAGCGCCATCGATAGAGGTAACCATATCGTCCGCGTCAGTCTTTTGAGCCACATTGAATACCAAAGCCGCATCACCACCTGTCTTAGAAGAATTGAAGTCTGAATCGTAGCGTGTCAATACCAGACAACCATTCTGCATCTTCAACCATGCCGCATAGTTCGGAGCGATAGCATTACCCAATCCATGAACATTGCTTAAAGGAATATTCTTTTGAGCACCCGCAACAGCATCATAATCAGGAGTATCTAATTTTTCATCCGTATAAACATTAGACTCGAACATGAATGCGTTAACGTTCGGATCTTCCTCTGTTACATTGGCTGCCTTGTCAGGATCTACATAACGGAATGACCACGTTACGTTCTTGTGTTGGTCACCTTGTAAGTTAACGATATATTTACCGTTGATTTTAGCGGCGGTGTATGCCTTTACGATATCAGCCGTATCCAAGTCTGCCGGTTTCATATTCTTGAACTCGTTAACCAAGATGAACAAGCTATCACCTGCATGAACTGCCTTAACGAAACCTACGCGAGTATAACCGTTAGTGATATCCATCCAAGGTTTAGTATTGCTATCTTTCATTCTTGCAGAGTCGGCGAAGCTTACCAAATATTTGCCATAAGCGAAACCAGTTCTACCTTGTTTAGCGTGTTGACAATGCCATTTATCAGTCTTATGGGCAACACCCTTATCATCAATATAGAAGTGTTTGTCATCTGCCTCATCACAAGGAATCGTTTCGATAGCACCTTGATCGTCACGGGCTACGGAGATCAAATATTGGGGCTTAACATTACCAGCACCACGGTTCAACCATGCGGTATCAATACGCATAGCCAACTTGTTTTCAGCTTTTTCCTTGT
>ULRN01018956.1_pt1 | contig 35907 bp, 28 predicted proteins | sample 1955461 | NCBI WGS metagenome assembly ULRN01 (sample SAMEA4835683, study PRJEB28245) | human gut metagenome | biome: gut microbiome; material: fecal sample | place: Denmark | collected 2008 | reverse complement strand
AATTTTCAGACACTTATATTTCGTCGAACTCACGTTATTTACGGAAGGAAGCACTTTGCTTTTCTGAATTCATTGGCAGGCATACGGTGTCAGTGTAGCAAAGGTTTACCGGGAGTATAGCTATGTTATACTGTTAGTATAGCAATGCTGCACCTTCGGTATCAAGTATGTTTGCTTTTCTGGTACTACTGCTTTCAATCCGATAATGCCGGCATTATTTATTATATAAGTAAAATTATTATTTTTTCCTGTCTGTGTCTTTAAAGGAAGAGCCCTTTAAGTCTGAACTATATTACGGATTCGTAAGTAGAAAGCATTGTTCGATGTTTGCCTCGTGCATCTGGGTATCGCAGGATGTTATGCATAGTAACACTAGGCAAGATGTATTTTAGTCACCAACACCGCGTTATATATTGTTTCGTGAAGCTCCATAGCCAAAGAATTGCTAGATTTTCTATTGTATGTTTTGTTTGAAGGATATAGTATATATGTAGATATGAAAGGATGGATTTTTACGTCTGCTGAAGTGACTTCAAGTATTTTCTATTAATTTTGTACTTGCTTCTGGAATCCTCCAGAACAATATAATTAAAAAAAATATTCTAATTCATAACAAATAAGCGGTGTCAAATTTGATATAAAACAAAAAATATTGTAAATTTGCATTTTCATAGTGTCAGATGCCATGAATCTTCTTGCATTTATGAAAAGTGAGAGGGCTATTGGTAAATAATGAAACAGAATAATACACATTGAATTCTTGAATGAAGAATATTAGAAACTTTTGCATCATTGCGCATATTGATCATGGCAAGTCAACTCTTGCCGACAGGCTGCTTGAATATACAAACACGATACAGATTGTGGAAGGGCAGATGCTCGATAATATGGATCTTGAGAAAGAGCGTGGAATTACGATAAAGAGTCATGCCATACAGATGGAATATAATTATAACGGACAAAATTATATTCTTAATCTCATTGACACTCCAGGGCATGTGGACTTCTCATATGAGGTTTCAAGAAGTATTGCAGCATGTGAAGGGGCATTGCTCGTTGTCGATGCCACACAGGGCGTTCAGGCGCAGACAATCAGTAATCTTTATATGGCAATAGACCATGATTTGGAGATTATTCCCGTGATAAACAAGATAGATATGCCATCGGCAATGCCAGATGAGGTGGAAGATGAAATAATCGAACTTATTGGATGCAAGCGTGAGGATATAATCCGTGCTTCCGGTAAGACAGGCGAAGGAGTTCCAGATATCCTTCAGGCTGTGATTGGAAAGATACCTTGTCCGGAAGGTGACCCTCAGCAGCCACTTCAGGCATTGATTTTCGACTCGGTGTTCAATCCTTTCAGAGGTATCATCGCATATTTCAAGATAGAGAATGGTACAATAAAAAAAGGTGACAAGGTGAAATTCTATAACACTGGTATGGAGTATGTTGCCGATGAAGTTGGTGTGCTGAAGATGAATATGATTCCGCGGCAGCAGTTATCTACGGGTGAAGTAGGTTACATCATTAGCGGAATAAAGGATCCTACGGAAGTTAAGGTGGGTGATACCATTACGCATATCGTGCAGCCGTGCGAACATGCCATTGATGGTTTCCAAGAAGTTAAGCCGATGGTCTTTGCCGGTGTTTATCCTATAGATCCATCGGAATATGAGAATCTGAGGACGTCTTTGGAAAAGCTGCAGCTTAATGACGCATCACTCACATTCCAACCGGAATCCTCGGTTGCGCTAGGCTTTGGTTTCCGCTGCGGTTTCCTTGGTCTTCTCCATATGGAGATTGTGCAGGAACGTCTTGACCGTGAATTCAATATGGATGTTATCACTACTGTTCCGAATGTATCATACATGGTCTACGACAAGCAGGGGAACTCGAAGGAGGTTCACAATCCATCAGGGCTACCAGATCTGACGATGATTGACCATATCGAGGAACCATATATCAAGGCTTCTATAATTACAGATACGAATTATATCGGTCCGATTATGAAGCTTTGTCTTGACAAGCGTGGCGAACTTATCAAGCAGGAATACATCAGTGGCAATCGTGTAGATCTGCATTTCATGATTCCGTTGGGCGAAATAGTTATCGACTTCTATGATAAGTTGAAGAGTATATCTAAGGGATATGCCTCATTTGATTATCATATAGATAGTTACCGTCTATCCAAATTGGCAAAGCTTGACATTCTTCTAAATGGAGAACCTGTTGATGCTTTGTCTACTCTGACACATCAGGATAATGCTGTGACCTTCGGCAGACGCATCTGTGAGAAGCTGAAGGAACTTATTCCACGTCAACAGTTTGACATTGCTATCCAGGCGGCTATAGGTGCAAAGATTGTTGCGCGTGAAACTATCAAGTGTGTGAGAAAGGATGTAACAGCAAAATGTTATGGAGGTGATGTCAGTCGAAAGCGCAAGCTGCTTGAAAAGCAGAAAAAGGGCAAGAAGAGAATGAAGCAAATTGGAAATGTAGAAGTTCCACAGAAGGCTTTCCTTGCCGTATTGAAACTTGATTAATGCTGGCTTGATATATGTGTGCAAGATTCTGCAATTCAGCTGATAAGACTTTGTGGCCAACATATGTATTTGTTGACAGCTACAGGTAATTATAATAGAGATAATTTATAACATAATTTAAAGGAGGATGTGCTACTATGAAGGAGCCGGTATTGACAACGAGAGACATTGCCAGGGAATTGGCAAGACGTTATAGTACTATGGCGCATGATGAACTTGATATACTTGAAAGTATTCTTGTTCCGATGCGTTTTTCGCGTGGTGAGAAAATCGTAGACCAAGGAGACGTTTGTGATTCTATATATTATGTTGACAGAGGAATGGTGCGCGAGTATTATTTCAAGAACCATAAGGAAGTTACGGAGTATATAGCCGTGGACGGTAACATTTTCATGTGTATAGAAAGTCTGTTCAGGGAAGAACCTTCGCAGCTTATTGCCGAATCACTGGAGACATCCTATGTTTATGCACTACCTAAAAAGCGTCTTGAGGAAGTTGCATTGCATAATGTGAACATTCAAATTCTTTACCGCAAGATTCTTGAGGAGAGCTTGATTATCTCACAGCGTAGGGCAGATCTTCTGCGCTTTGAAAGTGCCAAGGATCGCTACCGTAAATTCTGCAAGCTTAATCCTAAGATGATAATGAAGGCACCGCTTGTTTATATAGCCAGCTATCTGCAGATGACGCCAGAGACATTGAGCCGTGTGCGCTCTGCAGTAGCCTTGGAATAAGTTGAGGTTGATTTCCGATTATAGATAGAGTAAATTTTGTCGTAAATGTGTTGCTTGTGATTCTTGCGGCAACACATTTACGATTCCCTATAGAAATCGAAGGCCTCCTTGATCAGTTCTTCTTCAGCTGTTTGGTTTATTCTTATTATACCAATATCCTTAAGAAGGGTAAAATTGATAAAGCCATTGCTGTTTTTCTTGTCGTGAGTCATAAACCGAATCATTTCGTTATAATCATCACATGTTATGTCCATCCTTCCGTAATGGTCACGTATAAAGCAGGCAGTTTGACGTAATTTTTCAATTGGAAATTCCAGTATTGCTACACTTAGATATAGTTCGCAGATAATGCCATAGGCCACGGCATAGCCATGGAGAATTGGTTTTCTCTTCTTCATAGCCAATGATTCGAAGGCATGCCCTGCGGTATGACCGAAATTTAAGGCTTTCCTTATACCTGTTTCTTTGGGGTCTTTATTGACAATGTATTCTTTCACCTTAATGCTCTCCTCAATCATTTTCCGAAAAGTTTCGTGATTGTGGGATTCAAAATTGAGAGTTATGTGTTGTGCCCACATCTTTTTATTGCTAATCAGACTGTGCTTAATCATTTCTGCATAACCGGAATAAAGGTTTTCTCGGTCTAACGATTTAAGGAAATATGTATCAATGAAAACCATCTTTGCCTCATTGAATACTCCGATTTCATTTTTTAATCCGTTGAAATTTATTCCGGTTTTTCCTCCTGCCGAGGCGTCGACTTGTGCTAAAAGGGTAGTGGGGATATTTACGAAATCAATACCACGTTTGAACGTGGATGCCGCAAAACCACCAAGGTCTGTAACCATTCCTCCGCCTATGTTTATCAGACATGAATTTCGTGTTGCGCCGTTTTCACTGAGCATTTGCCATACATGAGTGGTCGCTTCAATGGATTTGTCTATGTCGCCAGGTTTTATAGTTATTGGTATTGCTTTGTTGAATGTGGTACCATTGGCAATGATAGGGAAACAAAGTCTTGCTGTATTCTCATCTGCCAGAATGAAAAGCTTGTCATAATTATGTCCATCAAAGAATGTGTCAATATCATGGGCTATCTTGTTCGTAAATATAATCTCTTGGCTCATTTCCTCATGTGCTTTTAAGTTCGAAAATTATTGTTTTAAATGCATCCTATTCTATAGCGTTATAGCTTTGGTGGACTCCATTAATGCTTATATTTTGCAAAAATAATCAAAATGGCAGATAAAAGAAAACTTTTTGTCCAAATTACTTCTATATGAAATAAATTTTCGCTTATTTTGCGGTTCTTATAAAAAGTAACATATTTTTACGGCAATAATAACAGAAAATGAAAACATTAAAACTGGGCGTTGTGCTCACATTTATCATGCTGTCTCTCACTTCATTTGCACAGACGATGAAGGTAAGCGGAATTGTTGTTGATCGTGACACGAAGGAAGGGGTTTATATGGCAACAATACAGTTGCTTAAGGCTGATAGTACATTTGTAAGAGGCACTCTCTCTGGTGAGGATGGTTCTTTCTCGCTTGAACTCCCTGCTGAGGGAAAATTCATCTTGAAATTCTCAAGCGTGGGTTACAAGAATCTTTCCAAGAATATTACTGCATCACAGAGTAAGCCGGATATTAATCTTGGCAAAATAACGTTTGGGGCAGATGCCATTATGCTTAAGGGGGCCACTGTGTTGGGGCAGGCAGCTAAGGTTACTTTGAAGGAGGATACATTCGTATACAATGCTTCTGCATACCGTACTCCGGAGGGGGCAGTGGTTGAAGAACTCGTGAGAAAATTACCTGGTGCCCAGGTTGATGATGATGGCAAGATTACCATCAATGGTAAAGAAGTAAAGAAAATTCTCTTTGATGGAAAGGAGTTTATGGCTGGTGACACAAAGACTGCAATGAAGAATATTCCTACATCTATCATTGAGAAGGTGAAGGCGTATGAAGATAAAAGTGATTTGGCCAAGGTAACAGGTATTGATGACGGGGAGGAAGAAACAGTGCTTGATTTTGGTATAAAGAAGGGTATGAACAAAGGTTTCTTCGCAAATGCAGATTTGTCCGCAGGAACTCATAGCCGTTATTCTGAGAGGCTTATGGGGGCAGGCTTTCAAGACAAAATTCGAATTATGGGTTTCGGCAATGCCAACAATGTTAATGATGTCGGATTCCATGGTGGGGGCGGTGGCCGTTGGGGCACCCCGCTTCAGGGGCTTAATGCAAAGAAGTTGTTGGGCGTGAATATTAATTATGATGATAAATCCAGATTGAAACTTGATGGAAGTGCACGTTGGAACCATTCTGATGGTGACGTTCATTCTACACAGTCTATAGAGAATTTCGTTAACAAGAGCGGAGCTTTTTCAAATAGCGACAATCATAATTATACACGTGGCGATAGCTATGATGTGCGATTTAAATTGGAATGGAAACCTGATACCCTGACAGACATCCTTTTGCGTCCCCAATTCTCGTATTCCGAAAATGACACGCAAAATTCAGGACTTTCGGCTACATATAACGATAATCCGTATATCTATTCTGACAATCCTCTTTCCTCTTCTGTTATAGAGGAGTTAAAAGCAGAGGGAATGATGGTGAACAGTCGCTCCAATCGTTCTGTGGCATATTCTGAGAGCAAGTCGGCAGGTACTAAGTTGCAGATAAACCGCAAACTAAACAAGATGGGAAGAAACATCACTTTACTCGGGAATGTGAATTATTCTGATTCAAAGAGTAATAATCTTTCAATGGCAAATGTTCATCTCTATCAGGTTAAAGACCGTTTGGGTAATGATTCCGTTTACCAGACAAACAGATACAGCAGGACTCCGACGAAAAATTGGAAGACTGATGCCCAACTCACCTATAGTGAGCCGTTGTGGCGTGGAACTTTTCTGCAATTGAGTTATAAGTTTACTTATAATTACAAAAAAAGCGACAGAGTGACTTATGATTTCAGTGATGTTGAGAGTGGATTGTTCGATAATGTGTCGATGGGTTATCGTAATTGGAATAGTTATCTTGGCCTGCTTCAGGGGAATCTTTCTGATTATTACGATAAGAGCCAGAGTTGTTATTCTGAATATAAAAACTACATCCATGAAATCCAACTGGGATTTAAAATGGTAAAAAAGAATTATAATCTCAATGCAGGAGTAATGGTACAACCGCAAACTTCTAAGTTCAGACAGGAGTATAGAAATGTTAGTACTGATACTGTAAGGAATGTTGTTAATGTTTCACCCACCTTTGAGTTTAAGTATAAATTCTCTAAGCAAAGTACTTTGCGAATAAACTATCGTGGTTTGACCTCGCAGCCGGATATGGCAGACCTTCTTGATATAACCGATGACAGTGATCCTCTCAATATCAAGAAGGGTAATCCGGGATTGAAGCCGTCGTTTACAAATAATTTCCGATTATTCTATAATACTTATCTTGAGTCACATCAGACTGCCATCATGACATTTGCTCACTATAAAAATACGAGAAATAGTGTTAGCAACGCTGTGAGGTATGACGAGAATACAGGCGGACGCATTACCCGTCCGGAGAACATCAATGGCAACTGGGATATGATGGCGGCATTGATGCTAAATACATCGATAGATTCTGCAGGTGTTTGGAACGTTAATACGTTCACAACCTATAATCATAATAACTATGTGAGTTATCTGACACAGGCTAATTCTAAGTTGTCACAGAAGAATACAACCCGTACTACAAGTGTAAGTGAGAAACTCAGTTTCGGTTATCGTAAGGATTGGTTAGACGTCAGTCTTGACGGATCTTTGAATTACATGCGTACACGGAATCTGTTACAGTCAAGCGGGAATTTAGACACATGGCAGTTCTCTTATGGTGCTAATCTCAATGTTTATCTGCCGTGGAATATGAGCATTACTACAGATATGCATGAAAACAGCCGTCGTGGATATGATGCTGGTTCTAATACTGACGAACTTGTATGGAATGCCCAGATAAGTCAGAGTTTTCTCAAAGGTAATGCACTCTCTGTGTCATTACAGTTTTATGACATATTGCAGAATATGAGCAATTTTAGTCGTACGGTCAATGCTATGCAGCGTAGCGATACTCATTATAACAGTATCAATAGTTATGCTATGCTTCATGTGATTTATCGCTTCAATTTGTTTGGTGGCAGAGAAGCGTTTAAGGGTAAGATGGGGTATAAGGGTCGTCCCGGCATGGGGGGCGGGCGTCCCGGTGACCATCCTGGTGGAATGCCTCCAAGAGGTGGCTTTGGTGGTGGAAATCATCCAAGATTCTGATAATTCACCTAAACGAAAGACAAAAATGTCGAACAGCTTTTTTGAATTCAAGCAATTTAGGGTGGAACAGGGGAATACTGCCATGAAGGTGGGTACTGATGGAACCCTACTAGGCGCATGGGCGCAAGGTGGAGACAAGATACTTGATATAGGAACAGGGACAGGACTCATTGCTTTGATGATGGCGCAGAGATTTCCGTTGGCACGGCTTACAGCTGTTGAAATAGATAAGGCTGCATGTCGTCAAGCCGCAGAGAATTTCTCTGCATCACCGTTTTTCTCACGGTTAAGCATTATCGAAAGCTCTATTCAAGATTTTGCATTACAGCATTCTGATGTAATTGATTCGCGGATATATGACTCGATAGTCTGCAATCCGCCATATTTCCTTGATTCTCTGCAATGTCCTGATGAACAACGCAGCCTTGCACGTCATGCCTCAAGTCTACACTTTGACGAATTGTTTCGTTGCGTGTCAATGCTTTTGACTGATTGTGGCGTTTTTTCCGTCATTATTCCTTCAGAGGTGTTTTCTTCCTTTGATAGTGCGGCACGTATTGAGGGATTCCGTTGCATTCGTAAATGTGCTGTGAAAACAGTTGAGCGTAAATGCCCTCGCAGGTATCTTCTTTCATTTTCCAAGGATATAACAGGTGAATATGAAGAAACAACGGAATGTTTGGATGGTGGTGACGGGAAAAAGTCTGAATGGTATTCACGCCTTACTAAAGATTTCTATGTAAGGTAGACTGAATACTGACTGAAAGATAAATATTTATAGTTTGATGAAATAAGAAAATCCCCATGCTGCTTTTATTATTGCGGCATGGGGATTAAACTTATTGGCTTATGAAATAAAAAATTATTGTATCTTCGTTACTGGACCTTCGTAATGTCCGTTTAAATTGGCATTGCTGTATTGATAGATGCCATATACATTGAAGTCTATGTCAATATTGTCATCAGTTAGGTTAACCCTTGCATTGCCACCGAGAGCAGCTGCATTATCGTCTGTGTAACTACAGTTTGCCTGATTGTATTTCACGCCATTGTAAGTAATGCTAATCTTTGCGTTGTCTTCTGTGCCTGAAAATCCCTTAATCTCATTTGTCATAAATACATCTGGCATTTCTACTACGATATCTGCATCAGTCATTCCAGCAACGGTAGTTATATCCTCTTTTGATGAAAGATAAATTGTATAGATACCGTCGGTATGTGTCACTACTGCAGAATTTATATCTGTAGTTTCTTGATTCTGGAGACCATAGGCATTCGGAACTTCAAGACTGTATTCCGCAACTCATCCTCGTATGCTGCCGAGAAATTTCTGCCTGTACCAAAGTTTTCGATGTTTACGCTGATCTTGAATGTATTTTCTGTCATGAGTTGCATGCTGATGGTACCTGTTGCATTACCGATATTACCGTTGGACAGGTTATAGACTTGTTCTTGTATGTTGTCTATGAAGTCGAACTTGAAATTCTTTGCGTTTTCAGCAGTTATATCAATAGGGGTTCCGTCAAGAGCAGAGTATGGTACCTGTATGTGTGCGTATTTGTAGCAATCTTCAAGCTGCCTTGCACTCTCAATATTTCCGGATGTGATGTGGAAATCCATTACAGCATTCTCTTCATCATCCTTATAGAAAGCGGAGTTCACTTTTTCTCAATTCCATCAACATTGAAGACGTTTGTAACATCATCGTCAGGTGTTACACAAGCGCCTAAATAGGAAACTTGAAAGTCTTTACTGCTGTCTTTGTTGGCTAGATTTACGTTGACGCTGACCATACCTTCGGCCGCTTCAACCTTGATGGTTCCGGCTGTAAAGCCATCGCTTGTGAAATCATCCGTACTGGTTCCTCCATATGGCTCACTTGTTTGGGGGTTGGTGTAATATACTTGTGTAGGATTATTGTCTGGATCTTTTGAAAGTTCTGTTAAGTCCAACTCTTCACCCATTTTTTCTTCAGGAATCATGACCATTGCATAATCGTCTGACCCCATCATAAGGTCCATGAAATTGGTAGGGGTTGTTTCTTTCGCACTCAGGAATACATAAAGGTATCCATCCTGTGACATAACCATTGCAGACTTCATCTCTATGCTCTTGTCTCCGTATTTCACGAAGTTCGCAGCCTGTGGAGTTTCCGGTTTGGTAAATGTGATATAGTCAGCGTCTTTGCCAATTTCGTATTTTCCTACTACCATGCCATTTCTGACAACATACATGAAATCCTTTGTGGTATCGTCTTGCATGGCTGTTGCAGGCATTGCCATGGTTGCCATAGCTGCCACTGAGAAAAGTATCTTCTTTATCATAGTCTTTGTATTTTTTTTATTTTTAATTCGTGTTTCTTAATTCTTGCCATTTTATTTCTTCACCATTTTGAGTGATTTTCCACCGGCCTTGATGATGTAGATTCCATTACTATAGGAAGAAGCATTTACATGGGCGGTGTTGCCGTTTACACGAGCCTTGCCGACAAGCATACCGCTCTGTGTGTAGACCATTACATTGTCGCCATCTGCAAGTCCGCTCACCTCAAATCCATAGCCGTCGGTTTTTACCAGAATATCTGCACCTTTGGCTGTCTGGACCTGTTCAACGGCATTTGTACCGCTTTTCAGTTCGATCTTGTCAATCTTGCTGATTTCATGTGTTTCACTTGCGCCACTGCTCTTAATCACTTTAATGCTTCCTGTTGATAACTCAATCTTGTCGATTTCGCTCATCTTCATGATGTGTGGCGTACCATCGAGGTATAATACGTTCACCTCATTATCGGCAAAAGCAGTTGTGTAAATTCCACACATCAATGCTGCTGCAATTAATAGTTTCTTCATAATTTTATCGTTTTTATGATTAAGTTTCTATATTTATTATGCATCTTTTCAATTTATATCTTCATCGACTTTTACTTTTTTTTCAAGGATTTGATACCGATGATATTTTTGGTTTGTGTAGGATTGAAAGCTGACAATTGCTTGTATTCCTTTGAACCGAGAAAGATTCCCTTTGATGAGCCTTTTGCTTTTGCTACATCACTGATTTGTGGAAATGTCGATGTTTCCACGGACCAGTTAAAGTTCTCCAAATGTGAGTGGAATATGATTCTTGTTACGTTTGTACCATTTTCGTCCGTCGCACTTATTAGGAGCGAATACCAATCGCGGTCGATATTGTCCTTTGCAAAAGTGTATTCTCCGGTAGTATTTATTGTCGATTTGATGTCTGTAGCATCTCCCTCCAAAGCAATCTGGTCAAGCGTCTTATTCTTGTTCAGTTCATTGATTACATCGTTGTCCGACATGAGCCTCACATGAGCTGCAGTGACGTTGCTTGGCGTAATCTCGAAGTTTATCTTCACTTTTCCGTCACCGGCTTCTTTGCTGGAGATGTTCACTTTAGGACACTTCCCATTGGATGTTATAATGTGCTGTTCATCGCTTGTTTTAACCCAATCTCCTTTGGAATCAACGCCCAATACACTCATTACATAGTCATTCTCGTCATCGAGTTCCCAAGCCATCTGATTGCCATACTCGCTCCCGTCCGATGCAGTAATCGGTGATGCAAGCGAGAACATTACGTAGTCATAACCATAGAGCGTTGTGTATTCATCAAGCTGGTTTTTCTTGGCAAGAAGCGTATACATTGTTTTGATACCGCTACTTGGAGTTATCTTGTATGTTGCTTTGCCTTCGTCATTAAGTCCTGTATATTCCAATTCCATTGTCTCTTGACTTTCGCCAGGATCTTTGGTTGTCATTTTCAGAATGGAAATATCGTCTCCCATTGTTCCGCCCTGTTCGCTGACTTCTGTAATATTGACTGTGGCTACATAGAAGTCCTGGCCTCCGGGAATAAAGAAGTCTGTATCGTAGCCATCATAATCGCCATCTTTTATTGTGAAGACTTTTGATCCCTAATCCATATATCTATAGTTGGCGAGCAATGATTTCATTACTTGTTTAAGTACAGCATTGTCTACCTCATTGATGTTAGTGTCATAGTATTTGCGCAACAGTACATCAAGAAGTTGCGCCTGGTAGAATCCATGACCATAATATTGGTCCTTTTCTGCTGTCTTGACGCTGTATTTCAGATAGTTTTTACCAGTTTCCACGGCCGCACCGCCATACTGTTCTCGCTGACACCTTCAGGGAGTTTAAAGGAGAGATAGTCAACACTTCCAACAGGGTATTTGGCAACTACTTTGTTACCCTTAATAAGGTAGATGTGGTCTTGTGCGCTTATTCCAATGGTTACAGTACCGAGCATCATTGCTATAGTAAAAATCTTTTTCTTCATGTTTGTATTGATTATTGAAAAAATTAGTGCGTTTTGTTTATATTCTCGATACGATTGCAAAAATTAAAGAATATATTCCCAAATGTAAAATTATTTGCAAAAATAACGACATAATGTGCAAGTATTTCTGATTTGTGACGTCAATATGATGTACGCATTCTTTTGGGGACTGCCATGACACTATTGATTGCATGTCATTTCCTGATGCCCACGAGGGTTCCTTCGATTCTCTTGTCTTGGGCATTCATTGCTCGCAATAGGAGCATTGACTGTCCTGAATCTAATCATTAAGTTGGGCAATAGTTTTATGTTCTTAGTTGGGTGGTTTAGAAAGTAGAATTGTTTCTTTTGCGGGGGTGTGTTAATTGTAAAGGTATCAATGTGTAATCCCCTGTGGATGAGCTGAACTTTCCTGATATGACTAAATGTTGTCTCTCCCCCAATGGTTTGTGAGTAAGGCAGTTGTGTGCCTTGGGCATTTTTTCGTGTTGCAAAGCTACTATGAAAATATATTTGACGTTTTAGCAAAGTATGCCTCATAATTGCCTTGATGTCGCAAATACCATGTCTTTCTTATTTGTTGAGTTTTCCCAAAAGGTACTTGTTTATAGATTGTATGTGTCGGCCTTGTCGCGAAATGTCTGTACGTACGGCACTCAGGTCATTGAAGAACTCACAGAAAGCATTCTGTACCATGTTCGGCTGTCTTTTTGTTTTGTTTGCATGAGGGTTGACAACAATGTTTATACCTTTGCTGACAATGTGTATGTTAATATGCGCCGGGGCCATTATTGGGTCCCCATCGTAATGGATCACACCAGGTCTTTCCCTTTCCACATCAAGGTTTTTCGACGTGAATGTCTTTATCTTCGTATTTTTGTTAAGTGTTTTGTTGAACATATCTATGCTTATTTGCGGAGCATCTAGAATGTCAAACGGGTCCATGATTATGACATCGAGTAATCCGTCGCTCATGGAGGCCTGCGGGGCGATGTAGGCATTGTTGCCATATTGCGAGGCATTGGCGCATGACACGAGGAAAGCCTGTTTTGTGGCGGTATATTCAGCGGATTTAATGATGTATGTCTCAGGAATGTATTTCATGCCTTCTTTCAATATATTTTCAAGATATGTCACCGGACCTCGTTTTCCGGCTTGGGCAAACTTCATACTGATGAAGGCATCAAATCCCATCCCGCAGGTACAGAAGAAAGGGTGGTTGTCTATCATGCCATAGTCAAGGGCGTGAATCTCACAGATGTTCAGAATCTCTATGGACTTTTTTATATCCATCGGCAACATCAAGTGTCGGGCAAGCCCGTTACCTGAACCGCATGGAATAATGCCCATGGCCGTAGGGGATTGTATTAGAGCACGCCCAACTTCGTTTATTGTTCCGTCACCACCAACGGCCACAACAATGTCCGCTCCATTGTCTCTTGACTTTGCGGCGAGTTCTGTGGCATGGCCTGCATATTTTGTACATTCTATAGAATATACGAAACGGCTCTTGTCGAGAGTGCGCTCGATAAGGGCGGGAATCCCAGCTTTCTTTACTGTGCCCGAAATGGGATTCATGATGAATACGATGTTCTTTCTTGTAGGCATTGTTTTGCAAAATTAATAAAATATCGATTATTATACGTTACAAGACGTTATAATTTTTATGAAAATAAACATTTCTTGCTGTTTTGTTCTCAATTTTAAGCAAAATTCGTATCTTTGCAGCCAATTAAAAACAATCGTAGTGTAACTACACCTTTATAAAGATGGGACTTTTACAAGAGAAATACAAAAATTATCGTGAACCGCAGAAATATAAGGCTGCGGGCGTATATCCTTATTTTCGGGAAATAACAGGAAAGCAAGGGACAGAAGTACTGATGGACGGACATGAAGTCCTGATGTTTGGTTCCAACGCCTATACCGGACTTGTTGGCGACCCTCGCGTTGAGGCAGCAGCCAAGGCGGCAATCGACCAGTATGGTACAGGATGTGCCGGTAGCCGTTTCCTTAACGGAACGCTTGACCTGCATGTAAAGCTTGAAAAAGAATTAGCTGAATTTGAGCATAAGGACGATGCCCTTTGCTTCTCTACGGGTTTCTTTGTCAATGCTGGAGTTCTTGCTGTAATATGCGGTAGGGAAGATTACATAATATGTGATGAGCGTGACCACGCAAGTATCGTTGATGGCAGACGACTGTCATTTGCTACATGCTTGAAATACAAGCATAACGATATGGAAGATTTGGAAAAGCAATTAAAGAAATGTCGTCCGGAATCAATAAAACTCATTGTCGTAGATGGTGTGTTCTCTATGGAGGGCGACCTTGCCAATCTTCCGGAAATTGTACGGTTGAAGAAGAAGTATAATGCTTCACTGATGGTTGATGAGGCCCATGGTCTCGGCGTCTTCGGAAAAGAGGGTAGGGGTGTTTGCGATCATTTTGGCGTAACGGACGAAGTGGATCTTATAATGGGAACTTTCTCCAAGAGCCTTGCAAGTATTGGTGGATTTATCGCTGGCGATGAAGATACGATAAATTATCTGCGTCATTCCTGTCGCACATATATCTTCAGTGCTTCAAATACCCCTGCGGCTACTGCTGCCGCAATGGAGGCCCTTCACATTCTTCGCAAAGAGCCGGAGCGTATGGAGCGTTTGTGGAAAGTTACAAATTATGCCTTGAAGCGTTTCCGCGAAGAGGGATTTGAAATAGGTGAGACCGAGAGTCCGATTATTCCGCTCTATGTGCGCGATCCATACAAGACATTCCTCGTAACGAAACTTGCTTTCGACGCTGGAGTCTTTATCAATCCGGTTATTCCGCCGGCTTGTGCCCCACAAGACACGCTTGTACGTTTTGCCCTTATGGCAACACATACAGAGGAGCAGGTTGAACAGGGGGTTGTCGCCTTGAAGAAGATTTTTGTAGAACAGGGGATTATCAAGTAATCACTTGTCTTTGGAAATACTCTTTTACGACATATACATTATATCAAGGGTTTAAGAATTCGAAAATAATTGACTCTTTAATTCCAATGTATAACTATTGGATGGTCTCGAATTCTTAAATTCTTGATATTTTTGTTTATTGCAAAGTTGCAAGAATTATATCTTATGAGTGAAATATGGAAAATAAGGTTTTCTACCCGTTTTTGTGTCCTACAGTTTTTACAACTTGCGAAACAAGGTGGAGCCGCTGAAAAATGATTATTCATGCAGTTCGGAATTTTGAAATTAAAATGTAATTTTTTGCCATATACACTGAAAATCATTAACTTTGCACAATTATTGAAAAAGAACAAACAAAAAGCAAGAATAAAATGGAATTAGCAAGCAAGTATGACCCACAGGACGTGGAGTCGAAATGGTATCAGTATTGGCTTGACAACAGACTTTTCTGCAGCAAGCCTGACGGCCGTGAACCCTATACGGTTGTCATTCCTCCGCCAAATGTGACAGGTGTGCTACATATGGGGCATATGCTCAATAATACTATTCAGGACATTCTCGTGAGAAGAGCCAGAATGGAAGGTAAGAATGCTTGTTGGGTACCAGGCACAGACCACGCCTCCATTGCAACAGAGGCAAAGGTCGTGAACAAGCTTGCCCAGCAGGGCATAAAGAAAACCGACCTTACACGTGAAGAATTTCTCAAACATGCTTGGGATTGGACCGAGGAACATGGCGGTATAATCCTAAAGCAGTTACGTAAACTTGGTGCAAGTTGTGATTGGGATAGGACTGCATTTACGATGGATGAAATCCGTTCGAAGAGTGTCATAAAGGTATTCTGTGACCTTTATAATAAGGGGCTGATTTATCGTGGTGCACGAATGGTGAACTGGGACCCGAAAGCTCAGACAGCACTCTCTGACGAAGAGGTTGTATATAAGGAAGAGCAGTCGAAACTCTATTATCTAAAATACAGAGTCGTAGAAGACGATGTGAAACAGGTGGACGAGGGCAATGTCATGCATAAGGATGAGAAAGGCTATTATGCCGTGGTTGCCACAACACGTCCGGAAACTATTATGGGTGATACGGCAATGTGCATAAATCCTGCCGATCCGAAGAACACATGGCTCAAGGGTAAACATGTCATCGTGCCACTTGTTGGTAGAGAAATTCCTGTTGTAGAAGATGATTATGTGGACATTGAGTTCGGTACGGGTTGCTTGAAAGTAACTCCTGCGCATGATATAAACGACCATGCTCTCGGACTGAAGCATAATCTTGAGACAATCGACATCTTCAACGATAATGGAACGGTTAGCGAGGCTGCTGGTCTATATGTGGGTATGGACCGTATGGATGTACGCACGCTTATCGAGAAGGATTTGAAGGAGGCGTCATTGATGGAGAAAGTGGAAGACTATAACAACAAAGTAGGATTCTCGGAGCGTACGAATGTGCCTATAGAGCCTAAGCTTTCCACTCAGTGGTTCCTTTCCATGCAGCATTTCGCCGACATTGCTCTGTCTCCGGTAATGGATGATGACATTCAGTTCTATCCTCCAAAATACAAGAATACATACCGCCATTGGCTTGAGAATATCAAGGACTGGTGCATAAGCCGACAACTGTGGTGGGGCCACCGCATTCCTGCTTACTACTTCACTGCAACTGATGGCAAGCGGGATTTCGTGGTTGCCGAAAACAGGGAGGAAGCCTTCAAGTCTGCACAGCAAAAGAACCCGGCATTGAAGGTTGAGGATTTGGAACAAGACAGCGATTGTCTTGATACATGGTTCTCTTCATGGCTTTGGCCTATCTCATTGTTCAATGGAATTCTTGAGCCTGAAAATGAAGAGTTGAAATACTATTATCCTACATGCGACCTCGTTACTGGTCCAGATATAATTTTCTTCTGGGTTGCCCGTATGATTATGGCCGGCTATGAGTATCGTGGCAATATGCCGTTCAAGCATGTTTACTTTACGGGAATTGTACGCGATAAACTTGGCCGAAAAATGTCGAAGAGCCTTGGCAACTCTCCGGATCCGCTTGATCTCATAGACAAGTATGGTGCTGATGGTGTACGTATGGGCATGATGCTTGCTGCACCTGCCGGAAATGACATTCTGTTTGATGAAGGTCTATGTGAGCAAGGCCGTAATTTCAACAACAAGATATGGAACGCTTTCCGCCTTGTAAAGGGGTGGCAGGTTGCTGACATTGAACAGCCGGAGGCTAACAAGATAGCTGTGAGGTGGTTTGAGGCAAAACTGCGCCAAGCAAATCAGGAAATAGACGACCTCTTCTCAAAGTATAGGATTTCAGAGGCTCTCATGACTGTCTATAAACTCTTTTGGGACGAATTCTCAAGCTGGTATCTGGAGATGGTTAAACCTGCTTATGGACAGCCAGTTGACCGTGCTTCATATGATGCTACACTTTCGTTCTTCGAGAATCTGCTCAAGATGCTTCATCCATTCATGCCGTTTATCACGGAGGAACTTTGGCAGCATATTTATGACCGTAAGGATGGAGAATCCATCATGCGTGAAAAACTCGAAATTAATGCCCCTACTGCAGATGATATGAAGATTATCGAGGATGTAGAGAGCGTGAAGCTGATTGTGGCCGGCGTGCGTACGGTACGTAACCAGAAGAACATTCCAAATAAAGATGCCTTGAAACTTCAGACTGTTTCCGAGAACAAGTTCAACGCCTATGACAGCATTGTGCTGAAAATGGCAAATCTTGAGTCTATAGATGTTGTTGCTGAAAAAGACAGTACGGCTGCCGCTTTCATGGTCGGGACACTTGAGTATGCTGTCCCTCTTGGCGATATGATAGATGTTGACGTCGAGATAGAAAAGCAGGAGGCACAGCTCAAGCATCTTGAGGGTTTCCTTGCAGGAGTTATGAAGAAGCTTTCCAATGAACGTTTCGTTGCTAATGCACCAGAAGCTGTGGTTGCACTTGAGCGTAAGAAGCAGAGCGACAGTGAAGAAAAGATAGCAGCTCTCAAGGAGAGCATTGCTTCGCTGAAGGCAAAGAAATAAAGAAGCTTCGGTTTCTTGTGGGCGTAATAATATCATCAGGAATTTCAGAATGAAACTGCTAAAGTGTGAAATTCTCAAATTCTGAAATTCTTGAAAGTATAAAATGAAATCCAAACAACCCCTGATGAGCTATTTGGATTTAATAAGAAAAACATTAAGGGAGGAAAACCAAAATTTCGGTTCCCTCCCTTTATGTTTTTATATTCTGCTCAAATATAGAAATTTATAATTATCCTTCCTTTGCAATGCGTTCCTTGATGGCCTTGCTGTCAGCTTCATAGCCTGGTTTGTCCAGAAGTGCGAACATATTTTTCTTGTAGGCCTCTACACCAGGCTGGTTAAATGGATTGACACCAAGGATAAGTCCACTTATGCCACAAGCCTTTTCAAAGAAATAGATGAGCTGTCCGATATAATATTCATTGAGCTGTGGCACGCTGATATGGATATTCGGCACTCCGCCGTCAACATGTGCAAGTTTTGTTCCAAGCTCGGCCATCTTGTTGACTTCGTCTACACGTTTTCCTGCGAGGAAATTCAGTCCGTCAAGGTTGTCCTCATCATTTGGGAAAAGTAGTTCCTTGTTAGGCTTCTCGATGCTGATAACTGTTTCGTAGATAGTACGCTCTCCATCCTGAATCCATTGTCCCATTGAGTGCAAGTCTGTTGTGAAGTCGCATGATGCAGGGAAGATGCCCTTGCCATCCTTGCCTTCGCTTTCTCCGTAGAGTTGTTTCCACCATTCAGAAAAGAAGTGGAGCTTAGGCTGGAAGTTTACCATAATTTCTATTTTCTTTCCAGCTTCGCTATAGAGTCCGTTACGCACTGCGGCATATTGTGCTGCAGGGTTCTCGTCGAACGGAACACGGATGTCGCATGCCTTCTCCATGTCGGCAGCACCTTCTACCAGCTTCTTTATATCGAATCCTGCGCATGCGATAGGCAGCAGTCCCACAGGGGTGAGTACAGAGAAGCGCCCGCCAACATTGTCAGGGATGACAAATGTCTTGTAGCCTTCTTTATCAGCAGCAGCACGTGCAGCACCCTTTGTCGCATCGGTGATGGCAACAATAACCTTCTTTGCTTCATCCTTTCCACGCTGTTTCTCACACTGCTTTTTAAGCAATCTGAATGTGAGGGCAGTTTCGGTGGTTGTACCTGATTTAGAGATGTTTATGACTCCGAATTTCTTGTCGGCCAGATACGCAGTGAGTTCTGCAAGATAGTCTTCGCCTATATTGTTTCCTGCAAAGAGGATGGTTGGATTGTTCTTGTCGTTCAGGAGCCAGGTGAAAGAATTGCTTAGTGCTTCTATCACGGCTTTTGCTCCGAGGTAGCTTCCGCCGATGCCTGCCACTACGATTGCTTCACAGTTGGCACGTAATGTGTTTGCGCAGTCTTGCAGTTCCTGTATGAATTCAGAGGATATGGATGACGGCAGATGTAGCCAACCGAGGAAATCGTTTCCAGGGCAAGTTGCCTCTTCGAGAGCCTTCTGTGCTTCGGCTACTTTCGTTTCGAATTCTTTTACTGCGCCTTCCTTCAGGAATTGCGATGCTTTTGCGATGTTCAGTTTGATACTTTCCATATTGATTTGTAGTTTATGGTTTGTTCTTGTTATCTGAATGAATCTGTAAGGAGTTTGATTTCTATCTGCGGACTTATGCGCTCATACAGGATATTGTAAACGGCGTCAAGGATAGGCATGTTCACATGCATGTGCCTGTTTATTTCCTTCATGCACTTTGTGCCGAAATAACCTTCTGCAATCATTTCCATTTCTATTTGTGCGCTTTTCACGCTGTATCCTCTGCCAATCATGGTTCCGAATGTACGGTTTCTGGAGAAATTGCTATAGCCCGTTACGAGCAGGTCTCCAAGATAAACCGAATCATAGACACAGCGCTCTATTGGATGCACGGCAGTGAGGAAGCGTGTCATTTCCTGTACGGCGTTCGACATGAGCACAGCCTGGAAGTTGTCTCCGAACTTCAGACCGCTGCAAATTCCCGATGCTATGGCATAGACATTTTTCAGCACCGATGCATATTCTATTCCGATAACGTCGGCACTTGTCTTTGTCTTTATAAAGTCATTTGTGAGCACGTCGGCAAATGCCTGTGCCTTTTCTGTGTCGGAGCATCCTACGGTAAGATATGAGAGCCTTTCAAGTGCCACTTCTTCGGCATGTGAAGGTCCTCCAAGACATGCGATGTTATCTTCCGGCACGTCATATACCTGGCTGAAATATTCTGAGCATGCAAGGTTTTCATCAGGCACGATGCCTTTTATCGCCGTGACGATAAACTTTCTGCTGATGTTTGTCTTCAGCTTTTTCAGATGATTCTTGAGGTATGGTGAGGGGGTGACAAACACGAGAGTGTCGTAGTTCTGCACAATCTTGTTTATGTCCGACGAGAAGAATATCTCGTCCACATTAAACCTTGCGCCCATCAGATACGCAGGGTTGTGTCCGAGCCGCTTGAAATCCTCTATACGGTCGTCCCTTCGGATGTACCACCCTATATGGTGGGTTTTTCCTACAATTATCTTTGCAATGGCTGTAGCCCAGCTGCCACCGCCAATAATCGCTATTTTACCGCAGTCAAACACCTTATTTTATTGTTAAATGATGAATTTTATAAAAGTTAAGTCTGTTCCCCGCCAGCGTGGGCTGGTCGGGGACAGAATTTATTCCTGCACAGGAGTTTTTTCCTTGCTGCGTTCTATCCATGCTTGAACTTCGTCAAGTGTGGGTTTTTCGTAGCCGAGCTTGAATTTCTTGTTTATTTCTCCGATTTTCTGCTGCAGTCCCTGTGCCTTTTCTTCCCTGATGTCGGATATGAGATTGAATCCAGCTTTTCTCATCACGTAGGCCCAATTTTCTGCCACTCCGATTTCCTCCCATTCCTTTATGGTGCTTTGCGGCATTTTCTTTTCAGGCTTCATCTGTGGGAAGAAGAGCACTTCCTGTATGTATGTCTTGCCCGTCATGAGCATCACAAGGCGGTCTATTCCAATTCCGATTCCGCTTGTCGGCGGCATTCCATACTGTAGTGCGCGCAGGAAATCCTTGTCAATAATCATCGCCTCGTCGTCACCCTTGTCGGCAAGTTTCATTTGGTCAATGAAACGCTCTTCCTGGTCAATCGGGTCGTTGAGCTCGGAATAAGCGTTTGCAAGTTCCTTTCCGTTTACCATCAGCTCGAAACGCTCTGTCAGTCCAGGCTTTGAACGGTGCATCTTTGTAAGCGGCGACATTTCCACAGGGTAGTCAGTGATGAATGTAGGCTGTATGAATGTACCCTCGCAGAATTCTCCGAAGAGCTCGTCGATGAGTTTTCCCTTGCCCATAGTCTCGTCCACTTCCATTCCCTTTTCCTTACAGAATGCACGTATTTCCTCTTCCGTCTTTCCGTTGCAGTCGAAACCGGTCTTCTCCTTTATGGCATCGAGGATAGGCAGACGGCGGTATGGAGCCTTGAAGCTAACGATGTTTCCGTTTATCTCTCGCTCTGGCTTTCCGTTGACGGCGATACATATTTCTTCAAGGAGCTTTTCGGTGAACGCCATCATCCAGTTGTAGTCCTTGTACTGGACGTAAAGCTCCATACATGTGAACTCCGGATTATGGTTGCGGTCCATTCCTTCGTTTCTGAAATTCTTTCCGATTTCATACACACCCTCGAAACCGCCCACGATGAGTCTCTTCAGATAGAGCTCTGTGGCGATTCTCATATACATGTCCTGGTTCAGCGCGTTGAAATGTGTGATGAACGGACGTGCGGATGCTCCTCCGGCAATGCTCTGCAGGGTAGGGGTTTCCACTTCTGTGTATCCAGCCTCGTCAAGCACGCGTCTCAGAGTACGCAATACGGTTGCTCTCTGCAGGAACGTGTCCTTTACCCCTTCGTTTACCACGAGGTCAACGTAACGCTGGCGGTAGCGCAGCTCCGGGTCATCAAACTTGTCGTATGCCACTCCGTCCTTGTATTTCACGATTGGCAGTGGCTTGAGACTCTTCGAGAGCAGTGTCAGTTCTTTTGCGTGTACTGAAATTTCCCCTGTCTGAGTACGGAAGACGAAGCCCTTCACTCCGATGAAGTCTCCGATGTCCATCAGTTTTTTGAATACTGTATTATACAGGTCTTTATTTTCATCGGGGCAGATTTCGTCTCTTGCCACGTATACTTGAATTCTTCCTTTCGAGTCCTGAATCTCGGCAAACGAAGCTTTTCCCATCACACGACGTCCCATCAGTCGTCCGGCAATGACCACCTGGCGCGGTTCTTCGTCGTCCTTGAATTCTGACCTGATGTCTGTGCTGAAAGCGTTTGTCGGGAACTCTGCTGCCGGATACGGGTCAATGCCCATATCGCGCAATGTCTGTAGACTCTGTCTGCGAACTATCTCTTGCTCGCTAAGCTCTAGAATATTCATCTTCAATATTTTGTTTTGTTGTTTTCCTCGTTTTGCTGTTCTGCCCTTTGTCTTCCCTTTGCCTTTTCCGCTGCTCCGCAAAGAGAGCCGGCACAGGGAGTGTGTTCTGACGTAAACGGCATGAGAAACTGTATATCAGTGCAAAGTTAGTGAAAATATTTGTAATAAAGGGTTGTTGTGCTTTTTTTTTGTCTTCCGGATGATTTTTGCAGTCGTATTGCCATTATCCGAAGAGTTTCTGCCATTCCTTTTCAAAATTAGGTGTGAACATTCCCTTTCCTATGTTCTGCATGATCTCCTCTCTACTGAAGAAGCGCCCACCGTCGAGCTCGCTTCCTGAGGGGTGCAGGGGCTTGTCGTATATTGTGCGGAATACGTTGACGTACTCCTTTTCCTTGTCGCTTTCAAACACATAGCTGCACATCTTCTCTGCCGTGTAGCCGCTGATGCCGATTTCTTCGGCCGTTTCCCTGTATAGGGCCTCTCTCACGGTCTCCCCTGTGTCGATGTGTCCTCCCACAGCCGTGTCCCACTTCCCTGGTTGTATGTCTTTCCATTCAGGACGCTTCTGCAGATACAGTTCGCCTCTGCTGTTGAACACGTGCAGGTGCACCACTGGATGTAGCGGTTTCATGCCGCTGTGGGCATAATTCCGACATGTTTTCCCCACCGTCTCACCTTCTTCGCTGACTATTGGGAACTGCTCCGCCTTCCCTCTCAATGAGGCTGTTTCTATCCTACAACTATCTATGCTAAATGCTTGTGCATTAATGTTTTGCGGTTTATGGCTGAATAATCCGAACAAGGCACTTCCACTTCCACTCATTGCTGCATACACAGCACCTTCTGCGTATAGTTTCTCCTTGACGGCAGAGAGCTCTGGGTGTATCTTGAAGATGGTCTTCTCGAAGTCATTGTGCAGAAGTCCGCGCCATTTCTCCACCGGTTCTTCTTCGATGATTTCGCGGCAGCAGCGAGGCGGCTTCTGTGGCCTTATCCCGGAGAAAGCCTCTTTGGTGCTGACGCTGATAGGGGGCTTCACCACGACTATCCAATACTTGTCGAGATTGAGTCTGACGGGCTGCATCATGTCGCCGATGCCTGTAGCGAAACAGGGTTCCGACTTGACGAAGAAGGCGCAGTCGGCTCCGAGCCTTGCGGCAATCTCTTCCATCCGGCTTGCCGGGAGTCCCATGCCGAACATGCTGTTGAGCGCTGTCAGCGTATAGGCACAATCAGCCGACCCTCCTCCCATGCCAGCCTGTGTGGGAATGTTCTTCCGGAGTGAGATTTCCACTCCTGGCAGGGGCTTTATCCGACACATCTCCCTATATGCTTTCACCACGAGGTTCTCCTCGGGGTTCCCTTCTATTTCTATTCCTTCCATCGAGAGGGAGCATGTCCCTTCGGGGGTGCCGTTTTCCCGGATAGTTATCCTGTCAAACAGGGGTACGGGGTAGAACACGGTTTCCAGATTGTGGTACCCGTCGGGGCGCTTTTCTGTTATGTTGAGTCCAAGGTTTATCTTGGCGCAGGGGGTTACTGTATACATAGGGATGATTTGTTGTTGTCTATACTATTAATAGTTAACGAGATACGAGTAGACGAGCAGACAAGGAGATATGCTTTCCTTGAGTTGACGAGATACGAGCAGACAAGGTTGATATTTGACGAGATACGAGTAGACGAAGAGATAAGGAGTATGGCTAATCTCCTCGTCTCCTCGTCAACTCGTTTACTTGTCAACTTGTCACCTCGTCAGCCCGTCATTCCTGCACACCACACTGCCGCTTGCCTGATGCGTTGCGAGTATCAGCACCTCGGCAATCTGCACGTGCTTCGGGGCAGATGCGGCATAGAAAGCCACGTCGGCAATGTCGTCGCCCGTGAGCGGCTTGATGCCCTTATAGGTATTCTTCGCCCGCTCGTCGTCACCGCGGAAACGCACATTGCTGAAGTTTGTCTCCACGAGTCCCGGCTTCAGGTTCGTCACGCGCACGGCCGTTTCCGCCACATCAATCCGCAGTCCGTCAGAGAGTGCCTTCACGGCTGCTTTTGTGGCGCAGTACACGTTTCCTCCGGCATAAGCGGCGTCGCCTGCAACACTGCCAATATTGATGATGTGCCCCTCGTTGCGCTCCACCATTCCTGGAACGATGAGCCGCGTCATGTTGAGCAGTCCCTTCACGTTCGTGTCAATCATCGTGCTCCAGTCATCCGGCTCCATCTCATACTCCTTGTCGAGTCCCAGTGCGAGTCCGGCATTGTTTATGAGCACGTCGATTTCTTTCCATTCCGGTTCGAGCGAGCTGATGGCTTTCCCCGCAGCCTCCATGTCGCGCACGTCGAAAGCCAGTGTCTTCACCTTCACGCCTTTCCCTTCAAGTTCAGCCTTTATCTCGGCGAGTTTCCCGACACGTCGTGCCGTAAGAATAAGATTATAGCCTCCCTCGGCAAATTTTCTTGCACAAGCTTCTCCTATGCCGCTTGTGGCTCCAGTGATAAGTACAGTTTTCATAATTTTTCTTTTGTTTATCGGATTATTTTTCTTTTGAATTTCTTGTCTGTGGTGCCTTTCTGTTTCACCTTTGCAAATTTAATGCTTTTCCTGCTAAAACCGCTTGAATATCCGAAAAAGTTCATGTTCTGCCTGCCATCCGCCCTCTAAAGTATGTCTTTGTGTCGGATTTAGGAAAGGTAAATGGCATTTGCAATCGGGTTGCATCCGGTTTTCTCTATCTTTGTACCCTGAATAATGAAAACAGAAAAACAAAGATTAAGAATTTATGCAGAAGAAAAGCTTTTATTGTTTATCGCTGTTCGTACTCGCCGTCTGCATGGCTGCCTGCGGAAGCAAGGGCCACGACCATGACCACGACCATGAAGAAGAGACAGAACAGCATGCCGGAGAGACTGGCGACGACCATGACCACGGCGACGAGATTATACTGACACCCGAGAAGGCACGTGCTGCCGGGGTGAAGGTGGAAACCATCATGCCAGGCACGTTCCACGGAGTAATCCATACCAGCGGAAAGGTGCTGTCGGCATCATGCGACGAGACCACCGTGGTGGCTACAATCAGCGGCCGCGTGTCCTACAAGAACCACGTGAGCGAGGGCCTGAAGGTGGCTGGCGGCATGCCGCTCTTCTCCATCACCTCTGCCGGAATGCAGGTTGCCGACGGCGACCCTGTGCAGCGTGCCCGCATCGACTATGAGCGTGCGGAGCGCGACTACACCCGTGCACGTCTTCTCGTCAAGGACAGGATAATAAGCGAGAAGGACCTTGCCGTGGCAAAGGCGGAGTACGAGGCGGCAAGGCTTACCTATACCAGCGTGCAGAAGACGCGCAGCGCAGGCGGCGTGGTGGTTACGGCTCCGCGCGGCGGCTACGTGAAGCAATGTCTGGTGGCAGGCGGCGACTATGTGGAGGCAGGACAGCCGCTCGCCGTCATCACGCAGAACAAGCATCTCTACCTGCGTGCCGAGATTCCGGAGCGCGAGTTCAAGGAGCTGAACAAGATCAGGTGTGCCAAGTTCCGCACCAGTTACAGCGACCGTCTCTACGACATTACCGACATGGGCGGACACATACAGTCGTACGGACGTTCGGCTGAGGTTAACAATTCCTACATCCCTGTAGTCTTCGAGTTCAACAACACGGGCGACGTGGTGCAGGGCTCCTATGCCGAAATCTACCTCATTACGCAGGAGCGCGAGAACGTGCTGATCCTCCCCCTCACGGCTTTAACCGAGGAGCAGGGCGTGCACTACATATATATACAGGTGGACAAGGAAGGCTACCGCAAGCAGGAAGTGACCCTTGGCGAGAGTGACGGCGAAAGGGTGGAAATCCTGAGCGGACTGAAGAAGGGCGACAAGGTGGTGACGAAGGGAGCCATACAGGTGAAGCTCGCCTCGGCAGCCAATGCCATACCTGCGCATAACCACAACCATTAATGATAACCATCTAAGTAACAGACAGATTTGGAATTATGCTGAACAAGATAATCAGGTTCTCGCTTGAGAACAGAATACTCGTGCTTGTGGCGACGGTGCTGCTCGTTATCGGCGGACTGTATTCTACGGGCAAAACCGAAGTGGACGTCTTCCCCGACCTCAACGCCCCCACCGTGGTCATCATGACCGAAGCGGGAGGAATGGCAGCAGAGGAGGTGGAACAGCTCGTCACCTTCCCCATAGAGACAGCCGTGAACGGCAGCACAGGCGTGCGCCGCGTGCGCTCCCAGTCTACCCACGGATTCTCGGTAGTATGGGTGGAGTTCGACTGGGGCACCGACATTTATCTCGCCCGGCAGATAGTGAGCGAGAAGCTTGCCGCCGTGGGCGAACAGATGCCCGAAGGAGTGAGCGCACCGGTCCTGGGACCGCAGTCGTCAATCCTCGGCGAAGTGCTTATCGTCAGTCTGACGAGCGACAAGACCTCGCTGCAGGACCTCCGCACGTATGCCGACTGGATAATCCGTCCGCACCTGCTCTCCACGGGCGGCGTGGCACAGGTCAGCGTGCATGGCGGCGACATAAAGGAGTATCAGATACTCATCAGCCCCGGCAAGATGAAGCATTTCGGCGTTTCGCTCTCCGACGTGATGGCGTGCACACGTGGCATGAACACCAACACCAACGGCGGCGTGCGCTATGAATACGGCAACGAATACATCATCCGAGGCATAACGTCGACCAACGACCTCGACAAGCTCGGGGCGTGCATCGTGAAGAAGAACGGCGAGAGCGTCATAACGCTTGCCGACGTGGCAGACATAAAGGTTGGCAACCAGTCGCCGAAGCTCGGAACGGCGAGCGAGAAGGCACACCCCGCGGTGCTCCTCACCGTGACCAAGCAGCCATACACCAGCACGCTGAAGCTCACCGAACAGCTCAACCGTTCGCTCGACGAGCTGAAGGGCAACCTGCCGGCAGACGTGCATATCTCGACAGACATCTTCCGCCAGGCTGACTTCATAGAGAGCAGCGTGGACAACGTGCAGAAGTCGCTCATCGAGGGAGCAATCTTCGTGGTCATCGTGCTGATGATATTCCTCGCCAATGCGCGCACCACCATCATCTCGCTCGTCACCATACCGCTTTCCTTCCTCGTGGCAATGATAGTGCTCAACGCCATGGGCATAAGCATAAACACCATGACGCTCGGCGGACTTGCCATTGCCATCGGTTCGCTCGTGGACGACGCCATAGTGGATGTGGAGAACGTGTACAAGCACATAAGGCAGAACCGACAGCTGCCCGAAGCCGACAGGGTGCCGATAATAGAACTGGTCTACAACGCCTCGCGCGAGGTGCGCATGCCGATTCTCAACTCCACGCTCATCATCATCGTCAGCTTCGCCCCGCTCTTCTTCCTCAGCGGCATGGAGGGCAGGATGCTCATTCCGCTGGGCATAGCCTTCGTCACGGCTCTGCTCGCCTCCACGCTCGTAGCCCTCACGCTTACCCCCGTGCTCTGCAGCTATATGCTCGGCAGGAGCAAGGGCGAAATGCCCAAGGAGGCTTTCGTGGCGGTGTGGCTGAAGAAATACTACCGCACGGCACTACTCTGGGTGCTCGACCATACGCGCCCCGTAATAATCTCGGCGGCAGTCCTGTTTGTCATAGCCCTGGCTGTGTTCCTCACGCTCGGCAGCAGCTTCCTGCCCAAGTTCAACGAGGGCTCCTTCACCATCAACATCTCCTCGCTCCCCGGAATCTCACTTGAGGAGAGCGACTCCATAGGGGCATGTGCCGAAAGACTTCTGCTGCAGGTGCCGGAGATAAAGACCGTGGCGAGAAAGACCGGACGTGCCGAACTCGACGAACATGCCCTGGGAGTGAACGTGAGCGAGATAGAGGCTCCGTTCCAGCTCGACAAACGAAGCCATGAGGAGGTGCTCAACGACGTGCGCCGGCGCCTCTCCGTGCTGGCAGGAGCAAACATAGAGATAGGCCAGCCCATATCCCACCGTATCGACGCCATGCTCTCCGGCACACAGGCAAGCATAGCCATAAAGCTCTTCGGCTCCGACCTCAACAAGATGTTCACCATAGGCAACCAGATAAAGAAGGCGTGCAAGGACATCGACGGAATTGCCGACCTGAACGTGGAGCAGCAGATAGAACGCCTGGAGCTGAAGATCATCCCCCGCCGCGAACTGCTGCTGCGCAACGGCATTACGCTGCCCGAGTTCAACGAGTTCATTGCCGTGAACCTTGCCGGAGAAACCGTCTCGCAGGTGTATGAGGCGGGCAGGGCGTTCAACCTCGTGGTGAAGGCCGGCAACTACGACGAGATAAGCAACCTCATCATCGATGCGGCGGACGGAAGGAAGGTGCCGCTCTCCGACGTGGCGGACATCGTGTCGGGCGCCGGACCGAACACCATCAACCGCGAGAACGTGCAGCGCAAGATTGTCATCTCCGCCAACACCAGCGGCCGGGCATTGAGCGACGTCGTAGCCGACATAAAGAAGGCGGTGGGCGAAGAAGTGAAGCTGCCCGAAGGCTACCGCATAGAATATGGCGGACAGTTCGAGAGCCAGGAGAGTGCCAGCCGCGTGCTCTATCTCACCTGCACCCTCGCCATAGCCATCATCTTCTTCCTGCTCTTCATGCAGTTCCGCAACGCCAAGGAGGCTGGCATCATCCTGCTCAACCTGCCGCTGGCACTCATAGGCGGCATCTTCGCACTGGTGGTCACCACGGGTGAAGTGAGCATACCGGCAATCATCGGCTTCATCTCGCTCTTCGGCATCGCCACACGAAACGGCATGCTCCTCGTGACAGAATACAAGCGTCTGCGCACGGAGGAAGGGGCAACCGTCAGGGAGGCGATAGTAAACGGTTCGCTCTCCCGGCTCAACCCAATCCTGATGACAGCCCTCACCTCGGCCCTCGCCCTCGTGCCGCTCGCCCTCGGAGGCGAACTGCCGGGAAACGAGATACAGTCGCCCATGGCGAAGGTAATTCTCGGAGGACTGATAAGTTCCACATTACTCAACGCATTTATAATACCAGTAATATATGAAAAGATTTCTAATCGCCGTTAGCCTCGTGCTCATCGCCTCCGCCGCCAAGGCAGAGGGCAGCATCGGCGACGTGCTGAAACAGATTGCACAGAACAACCTCACGCTGAAGGCCCTGCACCACGAGGGCGAGGCGGAGGTGCTCGACATAAAGGCTGCCAATGCGCCCGGAGGCTTGTCGGTGGAATACAGCCCCTTCTTCCGCAGCGGGTATTCGGGCGTGGCCGAGAGCGAACTCGTGGTGAGCCAGGAAATACAGTTCCCCACAAAATATGCCGACCGCAACAAACAGGCGAAGATGCAGAAGGCGGTGGGCGGAAAGGTCTACGAGAAGAACCGCCGCGACATTCTGCTCGAAGCCCAACTGCTGTGTGTGGACGTAATACGTCTGAACAAGACGCTCGCCATGCTCGGACAGCGCCTCAGGAACAGCGAGACGCTGCGGCAGATGTACGACAAGCGCATGGAGGCAGGCGACGCCAACATACTGGAGGTGAACAAGGTGAAGCTCGACTGCATGGAGGTGCAGACCCTGGTGAGCGAGGCGCAGAACGAGCGGATGCTCCTTCTGCAGCAGCTCGCGGAACTCAACGGCGGAAAGCCTGTAGCCATCGACGATGTGGAGATTCCGAAGTTCCAGCCGATAGCCGACTTCGAGTCATACAAGGCCCTCGCCCTCGCCTCGGATGCCGACATACAGATGGCTGAGACGATGCTGCAGTCGGCAGACATGAACGTGAAGATGCAGAAGAGGGAATGGCTGCCCGACATCTCCTTCGGCTACCGACGCAACACGGAGCAGAAGGAGGCGGTGAACGGAGTGCTTGTGGGCGTGAGCTTCCCGCTTTACAGCAACAGCAAGAACATCCGGGCAGCCAAGGAGCGCCGCCGGAGCGCACAGCTGCAGGTGGAACAGGCACGGAGCACCGCCGAGTCGCAGCTCCGTTCGGGCTATCAGCAGCTCGTGGGGCTGCAGCAGGTGCTCGGCCACAGCGACGTGAAGATGATGCAGGAGTCGATAGAGCTCTTCGCCAAGGCGCTGCAGCAAGGCGAAATCAACGCCCTGGAATATTACACCGAGGTGAACAGCATCTACGAGAAGCTCCAGCGCCACATCGACGTACACACCCAGAGCGCCAAACTGCTTGCTGCGCTTCACAAGAACGAACTTTAAGCGAGTAAACGAGTAGACGGGTAGACGAGGAGATTAGCCATACTCCTTGTCTACCCGTCTACTTTTCCATTCTCCTTGTCAACCCGTCAAGCCACCGTAATCCAAACCGCCTCCCCGGCTTTTCTCCCGTCGAGCAGCCGCATGAGCCGCTCCATGGCGGCGCGTGAGCTGAGCACCATGCCCTTCTTTCTGTTCTCGCCCACCAGTATGCAGCCCTGCGTGTCGGCGGCAGTGTTGCCGCTGTGGATCCTTACGCCCTCGAATCCCGGCACCCTCATGAGCAGCGGCAGCCATTTGCCGAACCTTGGCGAACGTGTCACCACGAGCGGATACCTGCCCTCCGGAATTGCCGTCCTGCCCCGTATCTTGTGTGCCCCGCCCTTGAGGTCGCGCCATTGCGGTTCGAGTGTGTCGGTGAGATACGTGAGCTTCTCTCCATCCGGAAGCCCGTCGTCTGGCTCCACCACATAGAGCCTTCCTATCGTGTAGCCCGTCTGGCGGGCAATTCGTTTTAGTTTCAAGTCCATAATTCAGAATTTAGGTTTTAGTGTTGCTTCGCCCGCGATGCGGTTACCTTGCGGAAAATCTTACTGTTATCGTCATCGTCATCATGTTCCGTGTCGATGCGCACGATGTATCCCCGGTGGACCCATTGGTTGAGGGCACAGCTCACGGTGCGCGCATTGTCGCAGTCGAAGCCTTCACTCTGGCGCACGCGGATGTAGTCGGCGGCACTGAACTCCTCGGGCAGCATCTCCAGCAGGTTCTTCGGTCCCTTGGGAGCCGTGCGCGGCAGCGACGAGGAGTCGTTGTCGGCGTCATAAATCATCTGTCCGAAGAGCTGCAGCTTGCACCACAGGTCGTAGCGCAGCGACCACCTGGCAAAGTCCTCAATCGGCTTCTCCCATCGGCATCCGTTAGCCACATACAGCACGCAAGCCTTGAGCCATGCAATGACCGTGGCACGGAAGGAGAGATTCTCGAACACGTAGTTCTGCGAGAGCCTTGCAAACTCGGCGTTCTCCTCCACGAGCGTCTGTGCCAGCCTCGTCAGCTGCCTGCATTCCACCAGTCCGCGGGCTTTCGTCAGATTGTCGATGTAGGGTTTCAGCTCCTCGTCGAAGGCAGCGTCGTAAGTGCCGTAGACGGGTATCGGCGAGCCGCACGGCCGGCGCTCTATAGTGGAGAAGGCGATGCGCGACACGGGACCGTCGGTCACCACCTTCTGGAAGTAGTCGCGGCATTTTTTCGGTGTGCACGAGGCGTTCCAGTTGAAGCGCACCTGCACGGTCTCCGTAACCGACTGTGCGCCCACGCGGTCCTGTCCGTACTGCCCCGTGTCGAACGCCAGCTCCATGATACGGAAGTGCTGGTTCGTCTTCCCCTTCAGTGCGTCAAAGAGATTCAGCTCGTTCACCTTTGTGTAGAGAAAGTGTCCCTCAGCCTCCTTCATCCTGAGCACGAAGGCAGGGTTCGTCATGTCGATGTTCACCTCCTGGATGACGAGACCCTCGGGCCTCTCCCTGCGGTCCTTGTTCGCCCCCTTGCTGTTGCATTCATCCTTCCATTCCTTCTCCCTCCTGCGCTGCTCCGCGTCGCGTAGCCTTATGTCTGCCATGATGCGGTTGACGGGCTGCGTGATGCACTCCTTTCCGGAGCCGGTGGGGGCGCAGAGGATGGACATGAGCGTTGCCTCGTGTTCCACGTTGTCGATGTAGCGGAAGCGCACGCCGCACAGATGAGCCGCCAATGGGGGGAACACAGCCGCGGCAACGGCATTCTGGTATATTCCGGGCGTTTTCGATATGAGCAGCTTTATGAGTGCCGGCAGTTTTCGGGGCAGCTGCTGCACGTGGTAGAAGTAAGAGCCCTCCTGTTCCGTGCCGCCGAAGTTTTCCGAGTCGAATCCCCCCGCAGCGTTGTTGAGTTCCGTTTCCGTCTCCGCCATCTTCAGCGCCCTTCTCACGATGCTCGGCATCCTGGCGTTCTGTTTGCGCTGGCAGGCACTGTCTACGGTGGCGAACGCCTTCTGCCTGTCCTCGCCGAACGTTGGTATAATCTGCTTGATCCATTCCGGGTCATCGTCGCACACGTAGCGCAGATAGCAGGCCAGTGTGTAGATGAAGGAGTTTCGCGAGCCGTGGGCAGGTTCGCCGCCGAGCAGGGTGATGAGATGGCGAATTAACCCAGTCTGATACCCACCCTGGCCCTCCCCAAGGGAGGGGATGAGAAGCGACCTACTCTGGCCGTTATCTTTTAGTTTATCAGGGTAATTCCCTTCCCTCCCTTTGGGAGGGCCAGGGTGGGTCGTTTGGGTGTCAGTTTGGGTGTTACTGAAGATTTCCTCATCCAGGAAGAGCAGGTCGTCCTCCGATGCTCCGGTGGTGAAGAACACCCTTGTCAGGTCCTTTGCCCCACGGTCGTATTCTATGCCCAGCAGCTGCGACGCCCACCTCAGGTTCTCCTCCTGCGACAGTTCCGGATGGCGTCGGAACACGATATGAAAACCCTTGTTCACGCTCCTCTCCAGCATCAGCAGTCCCAGTTCCTCCCTGCGGCTGAGGATGGTCTCGGGAGCCTCCCTCATGAGTCTGTCGTAGTCAGGCGAAGAAGGGTCGAAGTCCACGTCCATGCCCACAGACATTGTCATCCTTGTAGCCCCCTTCAGCGTTCCGTCGTCGTTGGGCAGACACGAGTAGTTCATCTGCACCAGCCGGCGCTTCGCCGCTGCGTTGCCGCTGCGGGCCTGTCTCAGGTTAGCCACCTGCTCCGAAGAGCCTCTCAGTTTCATGTATTCCTCCTTTGAGAGGACGGGGCGGGCCACCTTGTGACCCTGCTCCATAGTAATATAGTGTACGCTCATAATTCGAGTTTAGAGTTTAGAATTTAGAGTGTAGAGTTGTTCTCGCTGCGCTGCGATTTAGAATTTTTGAATTTAGAATTTTAATTCTTGATTGTATGATTCTTAATCTGCCGCAGGCAGACAACTCTACATTCTTAATTCTACATTCTTAATTCTACATTCTTAATTCTTCATCTGCCATTCCCTGATAGCTTCGGCGGCGCTGAAGGCCTCTCTGCTGATAGTGTCCCCGATGTTGAGTTGTTCCGCCGGACTGATTTTCAGCCATAGCTGCACATCGCCGTTCTTCGTTCGGCTCACCCTTCCGTGGGCCAGTTTCCTTATCAGCGTAGACTTCGCCCTCGGTCTGGGCTGCGCCACGAAGTCAAACGTTCCGTCGGTCATCTGCTGCGCCACTCCCGTCATGCGCCTCATCCTCGTCACCATTCCCGGCGCCGGTTCGGCGGGAGTGAACATAAAATACTTTCTTTCGTCATAGTAGGCCTGTCCGCCGAGTTGCACGTGTTGGTTGAGTGCGTCATAATTTTTATTGTCCATAATCTTCTCTTTTTTAAAAATTATATTCCGTTTCAATTTTTCAATTTTTCAATGCTTGTCAGGAGTATATCCTGAAACACCTGTCCGTTGTACTCCTTCGTTTGGAACCTTAGTGTAGCCACCACCAGTTCTCCCGGGTAGAGCTTCAGCTGCGCCATATTGCCGAGCATCGTGGCGGCATACTGGTTTTCGTATTTCCCGCCCATCTCCTGCAGGAGGATGTTACACTTGGCGAGTTTCCCGCCCTCCGTTTTCTGCGAGTCCACCATGAAGGCTTCGCCCTGTCTCACCACCTTTAGAATTCTTGTTTCCATAAGCTTTTATTTTTAAATGTTGCTGTTTTAAAAATTTTACGGTGCAAAGATAAGGGTAAAAAAAAAGAGCAGCCGTAATGCAACGTTGTCAGTCACGTTGTCATTACGGTTGCTCACTTCTTTTTTGGGGGTGGGGACCGGAATCGTTCTTACTCCCTGAATGTATTCATGATTTCCCTTCGCAGATCGTCGGCATATTTCATTTGGTTTACCGATGAGTATGAGTTTTGCAGTTGCGGGGTGTGCCACAGCTCTTCAAAGGGCGCATATATCGGTTTTGGCAGATTGAGCCGGGTTGCCATGACATTGGCAAACATCGCCTGTGAGTTTTTCGAGCGCAGCTTTGTGGTGGGCTGATGATTCTCGTCCACCCATCCTGCGGCTATGGCTTTCTTCCAGAGCTCCTGGGCTTCGGGGGTGGACAGAGGGGAGGACATGCCGGACTGTCCGTTCCCGGCATTTCCGGCGCTTGCCTTCACGCTCTGTGTCTTCATGTCGTTGCCCGTGAAGGTGTTGTGTTGTTCGTTGATTTGGGAGCCCACGTTGTTCTGTGTGCCGCCTGTGATGTTGAATGTAATCTGCGGTTGTCTATTCTCCATATTTCCTGTTGTTTTGTTGTTTGCCGATTGTCGACCCCACGTTGTTCACGGTGCCGCCGGAAATGTTGAACGTGTTCCCTGCCTGCATGCGCAGCCTGTCTTCACGGTCCAGCTGCTTTATCTTGGTCGTAAGTTTCTTCACAGACTCTTTGTATCTGTTTTCCCGTTCATAGTCATAGTTCTGCAGCATCTGCTTCAGCCGTCGGCAGTCGTCGGCAGAGCCTTCGGATATGATGAAGTTCACGAAGTCCGTCAGACTGCACTTTACGGGCTCTGCCGCAGGGGCGGCAGACGGTGTCTCCTCCTTCTGTGCCGCTGTGGCGGTTGCAGCCTTGCTTGCGGGGGTATTGTGCGCTTGTGGGGCCGCGGCAGGTTGGGCGGTGGTGGTGCGCTGGGTGCGCTTGGTGGCGGAAGCTTCCGCTTCTTTCAGTTCATCCCATCTTGCAAGGATGTCCTCTTTGTTGAAAAAACTGAATTTGCCACGCAAATATGTCCAGTAGCGGGATCTGGGCAGCAAAAAGGCGGGCATCGGTTCTGTCCGGATTATTTCCATAAGCATCAGCATTACCATGCATGCGTAATTTGCCGACCTTGCCCTGGCTATCCGTTCTATCTCCTCGTCAAGAAACAGTTTCGGTGCCGTTTCACATTCTGTCAGGCGCCCGAACAGGGCTTCTGCCCTTGCAAAGATTCTTGCCGGTTCATAGTTGAGTCGGAAATCCTCAAGCAGGATGTTCATCCTGCCATGTATTCTGGCGAATATGTGTCCTCGCCCTGAATCGTTTTGTATTAATAATAATGAAGAGATTATGCCCATTTTAAGTGTGTTTTATCCGTTGCTGATTTGTTTTCATGACAGGCTTTGTTCCTTACATTCCTGCATCATTCTGTTTATTCTGCAAATATACTTCTTTATTTTCATATTCCGCATACAAACAGGAGATTTATTTTCAGAGGAAACGAAAAACATCCGGTAAACAGGTTAGATGAAGAATCTTCAAATGAAG
>ULRN01014437.1_pt1 | contig 35925 bp, 22 predicted proteins | sample 1955461 | NCBI WGS metagenome assembly ULRN01 (sample SAMEA4835683, study PRJEB28245) | human gut metagenome | biome: gut microbiome; material: fecal sample | place: Denmark | collected 2008 | reverse complement strand
GCACGAAGGGGAGCCGGGTTAGTTCGCTAATCCGGCTTTTTTTGTCTGTATATATCCCGACAGCCATGCCAAATCCAACTACTGATGATGATGTATAATTGAAGAAATCTCATATTTTGACCATAAAAAAGAAGCTATAAAGCTATAAAATGGGGATAATCTAAAAAATGGAATAATTTATCCACAAATTAGACCTTGTTTTGGCTAAAGTAATGTTGTTACTTTGCATCCGTAAAATAGAGAATAATAACTTATAAATAATTACATGAAAAGAGTTGGATATTTGTTAGCAATGTATGCTGTAGTGGGCTTGGGTATCTTTAGCTCCTGTTCTTCCGAGTCCGATTCGGTAATCGAGTCTGGCGAAGGAGGTATTACGTTGGCATTGACAGCTGAAACGGGGTTTCAGTCTACCAAGGCGGTGAATGAGGAGGATTATACGAAAGTGGATGGATACACTGTCCAGATTTATAAGGATGGTGTTTCTTCTCCGATTGTAAATGAGACTTTGGCTGACTTTAAAGCACAAGTGGAGAAAGATGAAAAGAAGCTTTATCGTTTGTCAAATGGAGCTTATACTTTAAAAGCCTTTTATGGAGAAAATAAACCGGTATCTACTTCTTCCATGTTTGTTTATGGAGAACAGGCTTTCAGTGTAAATAATAATAGCGAAGCGGTCGCAATTACTTGTAAGCCGGCTTGTGCCAGAGTGAAAGTTGTTTTCGCTTCTTCGATGGAAGACCATTTCTCTGACTATTCTGTCGTATTTGAAACGAAGGCGTTAGGTGAAAGTACTTTTACTTGGAAGAAAAGTCAGACAGACCCGGCTTATTTGATTGTCGATAAGGACGAATCAGTTAAAGCAACAATTAATTTGACATCAAAAGCAGGTAAGACCTCTTCTGTCAGTAAGACGTATGTGTTAAGTCCAGCTATGGCACAAGTGATAAATGTGAAACCAGTCATTGCTTCGGGTAATATTGGTATCGAAATTACCATTGATGAAACTACCAATGATATTCCGGTAGATATTGTAATTCCATCAGACTGGAAATAAGAGTTGTTTAATCAAAGAAAAGAAGATAAATATGAAACTAATAAATACATTAGCGATTGGCCTATTAGCTTTTGCCGGGTTGACTTCTTGTGAGATGAAAGATGAAATCAAAGGAGGCAAGGACTCTTCAGAAGTGGGTTACTTGGAATTGGGCGTTTCGGTAGATGCCAAGAAGAACCAAATAACCAAGGCTGCTGAGAATACAGGTACGGGAACTGTTGGTAATTATAGTGCTGATGACTTTCCTGTTATTATAACAGGTGTAACGAATAGTGAATTTTCTAAGAAATATAACACTTACAAAGAATTGCAAGCAGAGGGAGCAATTGAATTACCTGTGGGTAATTATAAAATCGAGTCTCATTCTGCAGAAGAACTTAAAGATGTAATGGATCAACCCTATTTTGCAGGTAGCACGAATTTAAGTATTCTGAAAGGTGTAAAATCTGATGCAACGGTTCTTTGTGGTATGCTGAACACTAAGATTTCATTGTCCTACGAAAGTCAATTCTTGGCTTTTATGCAGGATTGGACTATTACTATTTCGGATGGCAAGCATATCATAACTTATACGGGAACAAAAAGTAACCCTGGTACACCACAACCAAAATATGTGGTTATTGCAGAGAATACTTCCAAGTTGATTGTGACGGTAACAGGTACAAAATTTGACGGGGAAAAAGTAAATGAGAGTCGTAACATAACGAAGCCTACGGGAAGTAATTCTGAATATTGGGGTGCTGCAGACGATTTATCCATTAAGATGAACATCAATAATGAGGCGTTTGTCGTTCCGGGTGTAAGTGGAATAACAATTACAGTGGATGTAACCTTTGCTGAGACAGAAGATACTGTTGAAATTGAAGTGACTCCAGAAGAAGGTGGTGGCACGAATCCGAATCCTGAAACACCGGAAGAGCCAAGTTCTTTGCCAACGATTACAAGTAAATATTTGGAAACACCAATTACTGGAATTTTTGATGGTGAAACAATTACGAATACTCCTGAAGCCGCATTAGTAAATATTAAGGCTGATGCAGGATTAAAATCATTGCAGGTTAAGATTACGGCAGGTAATACAGGTTTTGCTGGAGCGTTAGAACCATTGGGCTTAGATCAAGGAAAAGATTTATTGACTTTAGATTCTTCTAATAGCATGGATGGTATTTTAATAGAAGTTTTAAAACCTTTGCCTCAAACAGGAGATAAGGCTTATTCTTTGGATATCGCTAAATTCATATCTATGATGGGTGCATTTGGTGTGACAAATTCAACAGGTCATCAATTTGATATAACGGTTGTTGATGCTAATGGAAAAGAGGCTAAAGCAACTTTATTCGTAATTCTTAATGCAAAGTAAGAGATGAAAAATATAATCAGTTTATCCATATTAGTGTTAAGTGCACTTCTTTTTTCTTGTCAATCGGATGAGCAGGAATTAAGTAATGTAGGCTATTTGACTTTGTCTGTAGGACAAGATATATCTACAGATACGAAAGCTCCTGTTGACGGTTATACTGGAAAACAGATTGGAGTCCAGATTGTCAATTCCAAAAATGTGGTCGTAAAAGAGACAGATAATTGGGAAGATTGGAAAACAACTCCGATTGAATTGCAGGTTGGAACCTATACGATTAAAGCTTCTTCTGTCGGTTTTGATGGTAGTGAGGCCGCTTGGGAAGCTCCTTATTATGCAGCCTCTCAAGAAGTGACAATAGCCAAAAACAAAACAGCAAGTGTAAAGATGACTTGTACGTTGGCAAATGTAAAGGTTACGGTTCATTATGAGAAAGATTTATTAGATGCATTTCAAAGTGTAGCTGCTACGGTTAATAGCATGTCCTTCCCAAGTACTGAAACCAAGTCATGCTATTTCCCTGTTGGTAAATTAACGGCAGAAGTGACCCTTATCAGTAAATCCGGTACGACATATAGTAAAGAGGATAATAAAGAACTAAGTGTAGATAGAGACGCGAAGGCTCGTGACCATTATATTTTCAACTATAAATTAGCCGAATCTGGTAATGGCAATGTTACTGTAAAAGTAGATCCAACAACCAACAAATATGAATACACCTTTACAATCGGCAAGTTGGAGAAAGATTGTAGCTTGTCAGCCAATGCGTGGAGCAATTTTGCTTACTTTACAGCTGCTGATATTAGTGGAACAACCGCTGATATGGCATTGAAGTTCCAATATCGTAAAAAAGGAGAAGAAGCGTGGACGGATGTAACAGCTAATCCGGACAGCAAGAATTATATTACGGATAAGATTACAGGATTGACTCCGGCTACAACATACGAATATCAGTTGGTAGGTACAGCTAATGAAACGACTTCAATTATTGGTAGAGTCGCTACATTTACCACGGAAACGAATATAGTTTTGCAGAATGGAGGATTTGAAGACTGGCATCAGAATGGTAAGATTTGGTATGCAGCTTCGGAAAGTGATTTTAAAGGTGGTAATTATTTGTGGGATAGTAGTAACCCGGGAGGAGGTGCATTTGGAGTTAATCCGACAACAGGAGATGCTTCTGCCAAACGTACAGGTTCTTATTCTGCTAAATTGGAGTCTCAATATGCTGTAGTAAAATTTGCTGCTGCAAGTTTGTATTACGGTCGTTTCAATGATTTGATAGGTATGTCAGGTGCAAAAATAGATTTTGGTCAGCCTTTCAAATCCCGTCCGACAGCTTTACATGGTTTTTATCAATATGCTCCAATGAAAATAGACTATGTTGAAAAAAATCTGCCTGCCAATACGGTCAAAAAAGGCGATATGGATATCTGCTCTATCTATATTGCATTGTCAAAGAAAAAGTATACGGTAGATAATACAAACCCAAGTACTTTTATTAACTTTGAAAGCGACGAGAATATTATTGCTTACGGTGAATTGCCTGCTGCTGATTGTGTAAACACCAATGGCGAATGGAAAGAGTTTACCATTAACTTGAAATATAAAAACATAACAGATAAGCCAGCTTATTTGATTATTGTATGTAGTTCAAGTAAATATGGTGACTACTTTACAGGAGGTAAAGGAAGTTGCTTGCATTTGGATGACTTTGAATTGCTGTATGGCGATACGCCAACGATGTGGAAGTAATATCGTTGTTTAATTTAAGATTCATAAATCAACCGGGAGGGCTAAATGGCTCTTCCCGGTTCTTTTGGTATAATAAATGAGAAGAAAGCTTTTAACGATTTTGCTGCTATGTGCAGCGACAATAGGATGCGCTTATGCGCAAAGAGGGAGTCGGGCGATGAACCGTATCGACCGGGACATTCAGCAAGCTGTCTTTATTCCGAAAGGAACATGGATGGTAGGTGGAGCTGTTTCCTATTCTGAACACGATGAAGGAAACTTGAACTTCTTGGTGCTGAAGAATGTGGAAGGCAAAGGATATGACTTCAGTGTCAGTCCGTATATCGGTTATTTCTTCCGCAACAACATTGCAGCTGGTTTCCGTTTCACTTACAACCGGAACTATCTAGACTTGAAGAGCTTTGAGCTGAACTTGGGAGAAGACTTCAACATTAGTTTGGACAACCTCTACTATTTGGAGCACAAGTATCAAACATCGGGTTTTATTCGCACTTATATGCCCATCGGCAGAAGCAAGATTTTTGGATTGTTTAATGAAGCCCGTCTGACGTATGGCTATGGAACCGGAAAGAACTCCACGGGAACAGGCAACACTTATGATGGAACTTTCCAGAAAATCAACAGTCTTCAAATTGGATTTGCTCCGGGCTTGACCGCATTCATCACGGATTGGTCAGCCGTGGAAGTATCCGTTGGCGTAATGGGCTTCGATTTCAAATGGGTGGATCAAAAGACCAACCAAGTCGAAGAGGGACACCATCGCCTTTCATCCGGAAACTTCAAGATTAATCTATTTTCCATTAACATCGGTATGACGTTCTACCTCTAAAACGATTAAGTATGAAGAATAAGAAGAAATACATTTGGAAACAGATTAAAATGGCAATGGTCGGTGGAATCGGCTTGTTCGGATTTGCGACTTGTGCCATTGAGAACGACATACCTTATCCTATCATTGAAGCCCAGATTGAGAGTATCGAGGTAGAAGGACAGCGCGGAGCGGATTCGGAAGCTTTTGAAGCGGCTGAAATCAACAAGAGCGCAAGGAGTGTCCTGCTTTATGTGAATGATTCAGTGGATATCTCCAAACTGAAGATTAAACGGTTGCAGATTACCAAGCAAGCCCAGTTATTGCCCGATTCAGCTTCTTGTGTGAATTATGCCAAATTCCCGAAAGAGGGATTTGCTTCGTTGGACAGTATCTCTATCTTGTCCAACACCCGGGTGAACTTTACCAACGATGTGAACTTCACGTTGCGCACTTACCAAGATTATATCTGGAAAGTCTCTGTCAAGCAAATCATCCAAAGGGACATCAATATATCGGGACAGGTCGGTAATGCGGTAATAGACGCCAACAGCCATAACGTGATTATCTATGTTGCCGCAGACCAAGATTTGAAGAATATCACCGTTACGGAGATGAATTTGGGCGGTAAATATGGAAGTGTTGAACCCGATCCGACCAAGATACATGACTATTCATCGACTCAAACTTTCTATGTTTCCAATGCGTGGGAAGAGACAGCCACGAAGTGGACCGTATTCGTTTATCAAAAGGAGGGCGGTTCAACCGGCACCTCTTCTGTCTTCCCGATGTGTACGCAAGCGACATTGAGCGGTACAATCCAAAGCGGGAAAACACCGGAAGTGGAATATAAAAAGCAGAGCGATGCGACGTGGATGAAGCTTTCCGCATCCGATATAACCGTGAAAGGCACCACTTTCTCAGCCATGTTGAAGGGGTTGACTCCAGCTACGGACTATCAGTATCGGGTCAATGTGGATGGGACAAATGGCACGAGCCAATCTTTCTCCACGGTAAGGGCTATTCCTTTGGAGAATGGCAGCTTCGAGGATTGGCATCAAGAAGGAAAACAGTGGAATCCTTGGGCAGAGGGTGCAAATGCCTTTTGGGGAACAGGCAATGGCGGTTCTTCTGCATTTATCGGTAATATCACGACACCGACTGATGTCAGCGTAAAAGGAAAAGCGGCATTGTTGGAGTCGAAGAATGCTATAATTAAATTGGGCTCAGGCAATATCTTTACGGGAGATTTTGCCCTGGACGGAACAAACGGCATCTTGAAGTTCGGCCGCCCGTTCACCTCATTCCCGACAGCTTTGCGGCTTTATTATAAGTACACGACTTCTACCATCAACCGTATCGGTGATGATGTAGGAAGTTTGTCACAATTGAGAGGTCGTCCAGACTCTTGCCATGTTTATATAGCTTTGTCTGACAAGTCCGAACCGTATGAAATCCGGACGCGTCCGTCCACCCGCCAGTTGTTCGACAAAAACGATAAGAATATCATCGCCTATGGCGAGTTCATCAAGGGAGAGTCAACTTCGAGTTATCAGCAAATCACGATACCATTGACTTATCGTGCGACCAACCGCACACCGAAGATGATTGTCGTGGTGGCATCTGCCAGCAAGTATGGCGATTACTTTATTGGAGGAGAAGGCAGCACTTTGTGGTTAGACGAAATGGAATTAGTTTACGAATAAAATATGAGCAGATACATTCATTTAATCGGATTATGGATTTTGGCATTTGCCATGGTGGGTTGCCAGGAAGAGGAGGATTCCGCATTGACTGACGGAACAGGGCTTCTAATCTCCCTGACGAACGATGTGGAGGTGACGACAAAGTCTACCCCAAAGGAGTTGGGTGAACCTTTGAAGCAGAAATTCAAGCTGAAGGTAGTGAACGATGCGACTCCTTCCCTGAAGTATTACGAGGGGAATTATAAAGAGGGATTGAAGGTTTCCACTCCGGAAGGAAGGTTCCGACTGACAGCGGAATATGGAACCAATCCTATCTTGGCGTTGAATGATCCTTATTACAAAGGCGATACGATTGCAGAAGTAGAGAAAGACAAGACAACATCTGTTAGTATATCTTGCAAAGTGGCGAACGCCTTGACTTCTGTTGTTTTCGGAAAGAAAACCGAAGGACAAGACTTTACTGCCGACTTTTCCGATTACCGGGTAGACGTGTTTGTAGAGGAGGATGAAAACCATACTTATGTGGCTCCGGTAGAGATTAAAGACAATGGCAAAAGTGCCTATTATCGTGCTGGAACAATCCCTACATTTACATTTGTCGGAACGGTAAGGGAAACGGGAAAACCGTATACATTCAAGCTTGAAAATGATCAATTAAAAAATGCTGCCAACTTTGCAGCTGGTAAACATTGCAAAATTATATTGACAATGGCTAAGGCGGAAGCCGGGCTGAAAGTGGAAGTATCGAAAGTCGAAGTAGAAAGGGTAGTTATCAAAGAGACGATACCGTTGGAATGGTTGCCGAAGCCGAAGTTGGAAACCGAAGGATTTGATGTAGATGATGCTACTACTTTATATATGTTAGAAGGGGCAACCCGAAAACATACAGCTAAACTCAATATTAATTTGGCAAAGGGATATGGTTTGGATGAATTGACTTTCTCAGTGAATGGTGATACCGAACTTAAAGGCGAATATAAACTTTCGGAGATGACGGAAGAACAGCGTACAGCCTTTGTTAAGAAAGGAATAGTTTTGCCTGTTATAGGAGATTTAAATCCAGCTATTGATTTCTCTGCCGCAACGGCTACGGCTACGGCGAATGAAGATGGCTCAGATGCTACTTTGGAATTAAGTAATGTTGTAGCAACGGCGTATACTCGTTCTAATGATGCTTTGTCGTATAAACTGATAACAACTAAAATAAATCCAGATTTGATTGTTTATCCAGGTAATATATGGACAAAAGAATTTACTCCGACTCCTGTTTGTGCTTCAGGAAATGAGTCGTTATTTAATAAGAATGTTTCCTTTGAATATTCTAAAGATGGAGGAAATTCATGGATTGCATCCCCAAAGAATGAAGCAATAACTGGTTTAAATCCGGGTGAAACATATAAAGTCCGCTCTGTCTGTTTGGGGTTAGTGTCTGATGCCAAAGAAGTAAAGACGTATCCTCAAATTGTTTTGGAGAATGGAGATATGGAGGATTGGAGTTATACGAATGGTCCTGTTAGTTGGTCTAACAAAGGACCTTTTTGGAAAAGGTGGTATGTTAATTCGATAAAAGATGATTCTAAGGAAGGATGGATGACTTTAAATGCTTATACAGTTAGCGATAATGATCTAAAAGCTTATATTTCTAATTCTGGAACTGAAAGAAGTGATAAAAAGCATTCTGGATCGTATGCCGCTGAGATTAAAACAATTGGTTGGGGAAAAGGAACGACGGCGGCAACTCCAGCTTCAATAATAAAAAAGAATACTCCAGGAGAATTGTTTTTGGGAAAAATAGATAATATAACACCTGTTTATGGTTTATCATATACTTCCAAACCTACCGCAGTAAAATTTTATTATATTTATGAACCGGAAGGGAGTCATTCTTTTAAAGTTGAGATTTCTTTATTTAATGGAAATACTATCATCGCAAAAAATGAGTATTACGGAATGAAATCTCAAGATTCAAATGTCTATACAGAACAAATATTGGATTTTAATTATGATAAGGAAGTAAAAGACATAGAGGTGACAAAGATTTCAATTCGATTTATTTCTGGGGAAAATACAAATAGAGAAGTAGATAAAGCTTCTATATTAAACAGTAGTCGGCATACAGGAAATAAACTTTACATCGACGACATCTCACTAATCTACGATAAATAAGATGAAACAGACAATATACATACAAATATTGAGCCTCTTGATGCTGTTGGTAACAGCCTGCAGTCAGGAAGAGTTGCCAGTGAATGACGGTAACTCCGGCTATCTATCTCTGAGTGTTGAGGTCAGTGATGTAAAAGTGAATATCGTAAACACTAAAGCATTTGATTTGCCGGATGTCGAGTTTAAAATAGATATCTTTCAGAATGGTGCTGTTAACAAACACTCTTATACTCTTTCTGACTTTCCGGCAAAGGTGAAATTAGATGTCGGGGAGTATACATTGAATATTTATAACGATGTCGCTAAAGCGAGTGACCCAAATAGTGGTCCACGTTATTTCCATACGCAAAACTTTGCAATAGAAGAGGGAAAGACGACTAATTTAGGGCTGGTAAAAATGAAGATGCAGAATTTCGGTATTGTTTTGACACTGCCGGATGGATTTTCCGATTGGTTTAAAAGTTATACATTTACCGCAACGGTGGGTGAGGCTTCCAAACCTTTGAAAAGCGGAGAGATTGCTTATTTTGACTTTCCAGATGGACTCTGCGATTTCTCTTACGAGTTGAAGGCAACGAACCAAGATGGAGAAGAGAAGACAAGCGAAGGTTATTATCTAAAAGACAATACAGGTCGGCCTGTATTAGCAGCGAATACTATTTACTTCATTAATTATAATATGGCAACCAAAAGTTTTATGGTGAGATAAAATGAAGTAAAGAATAAGGGGAAAATAATCCGACTTTTTCCAAAAGAAATGATTATCTTCGCCATATAAACAAATTTACCAGACTATGAGATATTTAGACCCTAAAGCAGATTTGACCTTTAAGAAGGTATTTGGCGAGCATGAAGACTTGGTCATCAGCCTGCTGAATGCCCTGTTGCCTTTACGTGCCGATGAAGAAGTAATAGAAGTGGAATATCTTCCAGCCGAACAGGTTCCGGATAATCCTTTGCGGAAGAACAGTATTGTGGATGTACGGTGCGTGGATGCCGTAGGACGTCAGTTTATTGTGGAGATGCAGATGGTCTGGTCGCCCGAGTTCCTTCAGCGAGTTCTCTTCAACTCAGCCAAAGCATACGTGCGGCAGTTGGACAAAGGCTTTGATTATAGTTTATTGAAACCCGTTTATTCCCTTAATTTGGTCAATGATATATTCGAACCCCAACTACCGGAGTATTATCACTATTTTAAGTTGGTCCATGAGGAACATACAGAGAAAGTAATAGACGGACTCCATTTGGTGTTCGTCGAACTTCCTAAGTTCACACCGCATAGCATGAGCGAGAAGAAAATGCAGGTGCTTTGGTTGCGTTACTTGACCGAAATAAAGGACGGGACGGAAAAGATTCCACAGGAACTTTTGGACAATGCAGAGACCGGCAAAGCCATATCCGTGTTGGAAACCAGCTCCTATAATGATGCCCAGCTTGCTTCCTACGACAAGTTTTGGGATACTATCAGTATCGAGAAGACCTTGTATAACAGCGGTGAACGAAAAGGCAGGGAGGAAGGTCTTATGGAAGGAGAAGCAGTCGGTATGGAAAAAGGCAGAGCAGAAGAGAAACGCAAGATTGCGTCAGGCATGAAACAAGCCGGTATTCCTTTGGAGACAATAGCTGTTATAACAGGACTTCCTCTTGAAGAAGTAAAGAGCATCTCTTCCCCTGAAATCGTGAATAAAAATTAAAAAAGGAAGCTTCAATAGGGGAACAGCATGGTTTGTGCGTCTTAATAATAAATAAATTATTAGTTTAGCTTAATATATCAGAAGCATCATGAAACAAATGTTGTGTATGTTATCCTTCGCTGTAGGGATATTGTCTTCCTGTTCGAGTAATCTAACCCATTCGGAGTTCTTCACTCCGGTAAACGAGAATACTTTACGAGCACCCGCTTATCCATTGGTTACGATAGACCCTTACACCAGTGGTTGGTCCATGAGTAATCAGTTAAATGCAGATCAAGTTCGGCATTGGACAGGAAAAGCCTTCCCTTTGTTGGGCGTTATTCGGATTGACGGGAAATGTTATCGCTTTATGGGTGAAGAAAAAACACCGCTTCAATCCCTATTACCAACTGCTGCCTTGGAAAAATGGGAAGCATCTTATACTCATTCCCAACCCAAAGGGGATTGGACGCAAATCCAATTTGACGATAGTTCGTGGAAACAGGGGAAAGCCGCTTTCGGTACGCCTGAAATGCAACATTTGTCCACTACTTGGCAGACACCGGATATTTGGGTACGCCGTTCTTTTGAAGTGACAGATGATTGGAACGGGAAGGAACTCTTTTTGAATTATTCCCATGACGATGTGTTTGAACTCTATGTAAACGGCAAGGAGATTGTCAATACCGGACACACGTGGAAGAATGATGTGATGCTTGAACTGAATGATGAGGTAAAAGCTCTGCTGAAACCGGGGAAGAATGTGATTGCGGCTCATTGCCATAATTCGGAAGGCGGAGCGTATGTGGATTTCGGATTATCGGAGAAAATGCCGGATGCAACGTTCTTTACGGAAGCTGCACAACAGAAGTCTGCTGTTGTAATGCCGACACAAACCTATTATACTTTTGAATGCGGAGGCGTTCAGTTGGATGTCGTGTTTACCGCACCTTTGTTGATAGACGATTTGGATAAGATGACTCGTCCTATTAACTATCTCTCTTATCAGGTGAAACCTTTGGATGGCTCCGCACATGATGTGCAGATTTATATGGAAGCCACCTCTTCTTGGGCTACCAATGTGCCAGGACAAGAGGTTTCTTCCATGATTGACCAAACTTCTAATGGTGTAACGTATGCTAAGACAGGAACAACCGCCCAGCCGATCTTAGGCACGCGTGGAGATGATGTCCGTATCGACTGGGGATATTTCTATTTGGCTTCAGCAACCCAGCCGAACAGCTCTATCGGAATCGGGGATTTCAAAGATATGAAGAAGGCTTTTTCGGAACAAGGTTTCTTCTCGACTGAAAAGATCATGGCTCCTTCCAATAGTGAACAGTCATTAGGTTATGTGGATAATTTAGGGAAAGTCTCCTCTCCTGCTTCTGGCTTTGCGATGATTGGTTATGACGATATTTACGCAATCCAATATTATGGCGATAACCGCATGGCTTATTGGAAGCACGATGGCAAGGTTGACATGAATCAGGCACTGGATCAAGCAGCGAGTGATTATGTAACCACATTGGATCGTTGCCGTGATTTGGACAAGAAGTTGATGAAAGATGCTTATGATGCAGGCGGTCAACAATATGCCGAACTTTGTGCCTTGGCTTATCGGCAAGCCATAGCTGCACATAAACTGGTGGAAGATAAGGAAGGAAACCTTTTGTTCTTCTCCAAAGAGAACTTTAGCAACGGTTCCATTGGAACGGTGGATGTCACTTATCCTTCCGCTCCGCTCTTCTTGGTTTACAATCCTGATTTGTTGAAAGGCATGTTGAACTTTATCTTTGGATATAGCGAAAGCGGCAAATGGACAAAACCATTTGCGGCACATGACTTGGGCACTTATCCGTTGGCAAACGGACAGACTTACGGAGGTGATATGCCAGTAGAGGAAAGCGGGAATATGTTGATATTGACAACTGCCATTGCCATGCGCGAGGGGAATGCGGATTATGCCAAGAAGCATTGGAAAGTCTTGACTACTTGGGCAGATTACTTGATTAAAGAGGGATTGGATCCGGAGAACCAACTTTGTACAGACGACTTTGCCGGACACTTCGCCCACAATGCGAATCTTTCTATCAAGGCTATTTTGGGTATAGCTGGTTATGGCAAAATGGCTGAGATGTTAGGAGATAAGGAAACGGCTGAGAAATATTTGGCAACTGCCCGTGAAATGGCTTCCAAATGGAAAGAGATAGCGGCAGATGGAGACCATTATAAGTTGACATTTGACAAACCCGGTACTTGGAGCCAGAAATATAACTTGGTTTGGGATAAAGTCCTGGATTTAGGAATATTCGATGAAAGTATTGCCCAGACGGAAATGGCGTATTATAAGACGGTCCAGAATACTTATGGACTTCCTTTGGATAGCCGTAAAACCTATACAAAGTCTGACTGGATTGTTTGGACGGCTACCATGGCAGACAACAGCAATGACTTTAATGCTTTGATAGTTCCACTTTATAAATATGTAAATGAAACGACGACCCGTATTCCATTGAGCGACTGGCACGAGACAACCGATGGCAAATCAGTTGGATTCAGGGCTCGTTCAGTTGTAGGAGGATATTACATGAAAGTGCTGGAACAACTTATGTCGCAGGATAAATAATTGTTACATTTAAATAGAAACACATGAAGAAGACTTTATTCGTATGTTGTGCATTAGCTTTGGCTTTATGCGCTCAAGCTCAATGGAAGCCTGCCGGTGACAAAATCAAGACGCAGTGGGCAGAACAAGTCAATCCGAAATCTGTATTGCCGGAATATCCGCGTCCTTTGATGGAACGCTCGGAGTGGCAGAATTTGAATGGTGAATGGGAATATGCCATTAAACCGGTCGGTGAAGTTGAGCCTGCCTCCTTCGATGGGAATATCTTGGTTCCTTTTGCCGTGGAATCATCTTTGTCCGGTGTGCAGAAAGAGGTAGGAGAAAAGAATGAATTGTGGTATAAACGCTCTTTTACCGTTCCAGCCAAATGGAAAGAGAAAGATGTGATGCTGAACTTTGGAGCTGTCGATTGGAAAGCTGAAGTCTTTGTAAACGACGTATTGGTCGGTTCGCATAAAGGCGGTTATACTCCGTTCTCGTTCAATATTACTCCGTTCTTGAAAGGATCAGGTGCCCAGAAGTTGGTAGTTCGTGTTTGGGATCCAAGCGACAAAGGTTATCAGCCAATTGGAAAACAGACCTCTAACCCGCAAGGTATTTGGTACACTTCTGTAACGGGTATTTGGCAGACTGTTTGGTTGGAGCCGGTTGCTTCTAACCACATCACTGCGGTCAAATCTATTCCTAACGTAGATGCGAATGCTCTGAATGTAACTGTAGGTGCTTCTACTCCTTGTGTTACATCCATTGTTGAGGTAAAATTGTTGGATAAAGGAGCAGTGGTTGCTTCGGCTAAAGGCGTGCAAGGCCAGGAACTCCGCTTAGGCGTAAAGAATCCTACTTTGTGGTCTCCGGAAAATCCTTATTTGTATGACATGAGCATTACTTTGTCCCAAAATGGGAAAGTAATCGACCAAGTCAAATCCTACACGGCTTTCCGTAAAATCTCAGTAGAGAAGGACCAAAATGGCATTCTACGAATGTGTTTGAACAACAAGCCGCTCTTCCATTACGGACCGTTGGATCAAGGTTGGTGGCCGGATGGTTTGTATACTGCTCCGACAGACGAAGCTTTGCTTTATGATATCAAAAAGACCAAAGAATGGGGCTTCAATATGATACGTAAACACGTGAAGGTTGAACCTGCCCGTTGGTATTACCATTGTGATAAAGAAGGAATCTTGGTTTGGCAGGATATGCCGAGCGGTGACATGGGTAATCGTTGGGAGCCTCACAAATATAACGGAGGAACAGATAAAGAACGCTCCGTGGAATCTGTGGCTAACTATTACCAGGAATGGAAAGAAATCATGGATTTGGGCGTGTCTCATCCTTCCATTGTTGTTTGGGTTCCGTTCAATGAAGCATGGGGACAGTTTGATACTGAAAAGGTTGTAGCATGGACAAAGGCTTATGATCCTTCCCGTTTGGTTAATCCAGCCAGTGGGGGAAACCATCGTCCTTGCGGGGACATCTTGGACTTGCATAACTATCCTGGACCGGATATGTTCTTGTTCGATGCACAGCGTGTCACAGTATTAGGCGAATATGGCGGTATCGGTTTGCCTTTGGAAAATCATTTGTGGTGGAACAAACGTAATTGGGGTTATATCCAGTTTAAGAACAGCGATGAGGTGACTGCCGAATATGTCAAGTACGCAAATGAACTGAAAGGCTTTGTGAAACGTGGTTTCTCTGCTGCTGTTTATACACAAACTACCGATGTGGAAGGCGAGGTAAATGGCTTGATGACTTACGACCGAAAGGTGATAAAGATCAATGAGGCGAAAGTAAAAGCAGCCAACCAGTCCGTTATCAAATCCATGAATGAATAATTTTTAAGAGATAAAACGATTGATTTTAAACATACCGTTGTTTTAAAAAAAACATTGGACGTTTTTGAAAAAACATTGGACGTTTTCAAAAATTCCTCGTGATGTTTTTTTCAAAACAACGGTATCTTTTTCGGGCTATTGCTGCATTATTTTAAGTTGCTTATTCATAGGAAGATATATTCCATAGTTCACCGACTTTCCCCTCTTGCACTTTAGACGTAAACAATTTCCTTAAGTTGTCAACGGTAAGTGCATACGTTGGAGCAAAATCGTCGGATTGCATGTATTCCAACAAGCTGCGATAGAATTGGCGAGCTTCTGGTTTGTCTTGTACCGATTTCAAATCCGACATGCAAACCAACAACTTGCCATTTCCCACCTTGAACTCAAACAACAATCCCAATTTGTGATTGCGTTCCACATTGTCAATAACTTGGACAATTGGTTTGTAATCTGCTGAGAGGCGGTCCAATATCATAGGATAACTTTGTTTGATAATCGGGAACCATTGCCAATTGGTGTGGAATTCTGTTGGGAAATTAGCCAAAGCGGGATGTTCCGGCTGTGCTAAAATTCCTAATGTTCCTGGAGAAACCGGACGCTTTAGCCCTTCACAAATGGTTCGGAACATGCGGTAATTCCAATAGTCTGTTTGGAATAAGGCACCAACTGTCTGCCCTTTCATTTGTTCTCTGTTGGGAAACCATAACACCTGTTTCCCTTCAGCCAAAGATTCGAAGGCTTGATTCATCTCTTCTGTGACAAGGACATCTTCTGGAACTTCCGGTCGGTTGTTTGCCGGATAAATCCAAAGCGGATAAGTGTTATGATAAGGCGTCCCTTCAATGGTTAAGCTCAAAACAATCTTTTGTGCCTTTGGCAAATCTGCAATTTGAGGTTGGATGGAACCAATGGACGCTAATACCCCTTGCTTCGCTTCTATGGCTAATTCTCCTTGGTCAATGAGCTGCTGCCGGTTATCCATTACTCTCCAAATGAGTTTCCGGTTATTCAAGTCGCCATCGGAGTAGTTGGCGATTTCAACCTTCCCCGTCAGTTTCTCATCGTTGCTCCAGCAGAACTTCTCCGTACAGAAAAGCGGAACGACCTCCGAGCAAGATTGCCGCCATTCTTCCGGAGTAATCAGACCTTTGCTATCCATGAAAGCATCCAATACACCGACATAAGCAGAACCTTGTCCGGGATAATCTTGCAAGTCTAACAATTGGAAACCTCCCCATTCCGGTGTGCGGAGATTCATCTCCATATCTGCCCGGTATAAGATAGCCGACCATTTGCCCGACGCCATGAAGAAATCATGTGCTTGCTCTTTCATGCCAGCCTCTTCCAACCTCTTTTGGAAGACTTCAATGTTACGAGGTTTCAGTACGCCTGTATATTTTTGGATCTCTTCATAGTTGGGATAGACTTGGAATTGCCCTGTTTCGTGGCTGATGATAGGCACATCGCAAAGCATATTCGCTGAAGAGAAGTTCATCATTGAATTGGGATATGTGTGGTTCAGATATCCGCCATCGTAAGCATCGGCAAAAGAGAAAGAGGCACGAGTATGCGTATTGAATTGCTTCTCCTCTTCTCGCCCGACACGGCACGTGGTGAAATAATCCTCGTCTGCCTGTTTCCCGTTAAAACCCAAATAGTTGTTAGAACCGGAAGCGTACAGATGGCGTTCGTCCTCCTTTTTGAAGGTTTGTATCAGCATTGCCAATCCCTCTTCTCCGTTCATCTCATTTCCCAAAGCAAACATGACGAATGAGGCGTGGTTGCTGTAAGCCCGATGTAAGTTCCGTCCCTCTTTCAATAAGAAATTACACAAAGTAGTATCACTTATATCCACATGTCCCCAAATCGGCAGCTCTGGCTGTAAATAAACACCTTCCATGTCTGCAGCCTCAAAACAGGCTTCAGGAGGACACCATGAATGGAAACGGTAATGGTTGATACCGTATTCTTTAGCGACTTGGAAATAATGCCTCCAACTATCCACGTCCATGGCAGTATGGGCAATCAACGGGAATACGCACGCATCATGCTTGCCTCTGAGGAATGTAACTTTGTCATTGATGACAAACTGTTTGCCTTTTACCCGGAAATCCCTCAATCCGAATGTGGCTTGTTGCGTGTCTATATTACCATTTGCTTTCAAAGAGGCATAAATACGATAAAGGGCAGGGGAGAACTCATTCCATTCCACTGCATTGTTTCCTAAAGGCAGCTCAACGACCTGTTCGGATTGGCTCCAATCAACTGCCACTTTGATTGTCCCACTCTTTTGTCTCTTTGGGGTATTCCAACTTTCGGCGTACAACGATAATTCTCCAGGATATGAAGGATTAGCATCCGGATTCCGGAGTTTTATGTGCGCTGTAACCGATTTGCGGTTGTAGTTAGGATACAATTGGATATCTTCTATGCCGCAAATAGGCAAACGTTCGATATAGAAGTCCCCGATAACCCCATTCCAGTTAGTTTGCGTAGAACTTGAATAGGCATGTGAAGAGCCATAAACTTGTTGAGGAACAGCCTGGCTGCTGTTATCTATAAGAATGGCAACCGTATGTTCGCCGGGTGAAAGGAATGAAGTAAGCTCATAGATTTGCGGAGTTGATATGTTATCATTACTACCCGCATATTTCCCGTCAATCCATACGGAAGAAGGCTTTGTCCTTTCCATGCATAACCGGACAGCCAATCCGTTCCAGCCTTCAGGGATGGCAATGGTTTTAGTGTATAAAGCCTGCCCTTCATAGATATATTCGCGGGAAAGAGCCATTGTTTCCGTCATGTCTGTATTGTATTTCCCCTTCTTCCCTTCGTCTGTCGTGCCGGGAAGAAACAGGGAATCCGAGCATCTGTTCCCTATCCAATCCGCAGTTATTCCTACCGATGCAGTATCCAATTGAAGTCCCCAATTCCCATTTAAGGATATTCGGTCGCGAGTTTGGGAATCAATTTGTTCAGAACAAGAAAAGCAGAAGCAAGCACCCATCAAAAGAGCCGCTATTTTTAGGTAAGTATTCATGATAAGATATATTTGTAAATAGCACAGTTGTCATTGCAATATTCGTCATAAATAGTGATATATGCAAGAGATATCTGAATAGATTGATGGGTGCAGAAGAAAACACAATAAAAGTGAACTCTATTTGGATGCTTTTGCTGTCATGACTTTCCCGACAGGACAAGAGATGTCAATATAACTGAAAGGATTGCCAAAAATGTCTTCTGTATGATTGGCTATTTCTCCATTGATGGAAGATAAATCTCCTGGGAACATAGCCCTCCATGTTATTTCTTTTGAAGTGTGGTTGATAAATGAACTATTATGCTTAGAGTAATGGATTAATGATATAGTTCCGTCAAATACAGAAATATTTCGCAAAGCAATCCACTGTTCATTTTTATTTAATCGTGGCAGAGTTGAGATTCTCCAAATTGATGCGTCTGCATCAACACCAGCTAAACCAGATACAACTCCTTCAATAATGCCACTGGCAACTTCAGGATAATCCCGTCGTTCATTCTGATATAATAGATTTAATGAATTGTATCCCTCTTGATTCAGATTGTTTCTATAGAATAACATTGGATAGTAACTCATGTTTTCTACGTTTGTTTCTTTAACTACTAAAATGGATAGTAAACGATTAATTCGTTCAGGCTGGTCAATGATATTAAACCATAATGGGAAAGAATTTGTTCCTCCTTCTATTAACTCACCATCTATCTTATATGCATAGTAGTTTTGACTTTTTTCGTTCCACCAAGTTGTATGGTATAGTTCCGCATATTCTCTGGCTTTATTTCTGTATTCTTTTGCCAATTGGTTTTCACCTTTCAAGGAAAGCATGTTTGCATAATCTAATAGCCCTTTGTAAATTGCAGCAATCAAATCCCCTGTAACACTTAAGCCGTTAACCGATTCTTCATAGGAAGGCAATCCTCGAACTCCTTTGAACCGATATGTTTTCAAAGAGGAGTCTTCATTCATGACTGTCGGACGGTTCATTATTTCATTGACATTCAATTGCCAAATGTCCATATATTCATGTAAAGAGAGCTGATAGAAGTGGTTAAAAACGGGATTGTCCAAGTATTGTTTATTACCAGTCCACTTATAAAGTTTATAACAAGCTTGGAGCACATCAAAGTTAGCATTCAAGTTATACCAAAAATCTTTGTCAGATTCATAGTCAACAGGAGCAGGAAGATTATCTTTGTTAATTTCCCAATATGAGCAATAATCTTTATCAGCGGAAATGTTTTCAACAAATTTCCTCATCATATTGTAGTTCTCTTCCCCATGTCCGTTTATCTCTTCTCCGATACATTGGTGGGAGACATCACGCATACAAAAAGCTTCACGGGCAGGAAGGGCTGCTTCATACCATGGACCAACTGGATCATTCTTATCTCCGACATATTTATTTGAACTGTTGATTGCCCATTTGAATAGGTTGACTAAAGAAGAGTCATTGGATTGTATATCCAACGTTTCTGTTTTGTTGATAGATAAATCTGGATAATATGTATCCGTATTTTTGCAAGCCGATAAAAATAATAGCCCGCATAGAATAAGTATTTGTGATTTCATATCTTAATGTATAAAAAAAGCGCATTGGCAAATGTAACTTACTAATGCGCTTTATGTGAATGAATCGTTATTGATTAAATTTTATCATATCCTGGATTCTGTTCCAATTTAGCATTCTTTCTGATTTCAGAATTAGGAATAGGCATTAAATAGTGATTTGGGGAGATGAATTTTCTCGTATCCACTTGCTCAATTTGATAACTCTTTGTACCATCTGATTTCTTGACAATCTTAATGCCGTTTTCAGGACCATTATCTGTTCTTTCGGCAATCAACCATCGTCTTACGTCATACCAACGGTGTTCTTCAAAAGCTAATTCAATTTTTCTTTCGTGACGAATTGCTTCGCGCAACTTATCTCCTGATACCGTAATATCAGGTAAGATATTGCTTTTCCCTGCCCTTGCTCTTTCTCGAATCAAATTGACATACTTACGAGCTTCTTCTTCATTTCCTATTTCAAAGCTTGCTTCTGCATAATTTAAGTATAGTTCAGCTAATCGGCAATAAACCCACGGTTGGGAACCGTTTGTTTCCCAAGGAGACACCAATGATTCATCCATGAATTTACGGATGGTGTAGTGTGTATCAGATTTGTTCCAGTTATCTGTACCGTATTCACTATCTTTACCTCCCGTCATGCCATCTTCATTAATCCAGAAATCAGCAACACCATCTCTGAATGTTTGTCCATCACATACGATAGAAGCATAAAAACGAGGATCTCTACCTTTCCATGGATTTTCAGTAGCTTTAGCATAAATAGCGGGGTCAGGCATACTGCCGTCTTCCATTTCGTAGCTGTCAACCATATCCTGCAATACGCAAGTAGCAGACCAACCAGTCCATCCATTGGGTGTGTTTTCCCAATCAAATCCGTTGTTATATTCAGAAGTGTATAATCTTTCAAAGATTATTTCCGGACTTTGTGGATTTAAGAACAATCCTTTATAATCACCATCCAAGCTATATATCCCTAAATCAATAACAGCTTTGGCTGCATCAGCTGCATTTTGCCATTTTGATTTATCGTTGTTTGTATTCCATTGAGGGCTTGCTGCATGTAACAGCATTCTTGCTTTCATGGCCAATGCTGCTCCTTTAGTTGCTCTACCAAAATTGCTTCCGGATTGTTGAAGAGGAAGTAACTCTGCTGCTTTATTAAACTCCTTTACGATAAAATCTACACATTCTTCGTAAGAATTGCGGCTTAATTCCATATCATCATCCAAAGTAAACGTTTTTGTAATTAATGGAACTCCACCATATCTTCTTACCAAATCCATATAATAATAAGCGCGCAAGAATGTCATTTCTCCAATTAACATATTCTTGTCTTGTTCGTCGGCTTCCAATTTATCAATGTTGTCAAAGAAAATGTTGCAGCTTCGGATGTTTGCATAGTAAGAATCCCAAAGTCCAAAACCTCCATATTGGTCTGGTGTCATCTCTCCACGGGTTAGCGTGTATGAATTGTCCCAACTGAAGTTGTTACGAGATTCATCACAGACGAATCGTAAAGCTGAATGGTTGAAACCATTTGCCAACAAGGTATAATGTCGAGTGACATAAGCTTGCGTTAAGTTCTTGTCTGAAAATATATTTGATTCTGTATAAGAATCCAGCGGTTCTACATCTAAGAAGTCGCAAGAAAAGAGGCTCGTTGCGAGAATCGCCATGATGGTATATTTAAAAATTTTCATCTTGTCGAGTTTTTATTTGTTATTATCAGAATGAAACATTAAGCCCAACACTGTAAGTTCTTTGTTGAGGATAATATTGACCCGCATTTACTGCACTTGATTCAGGATCTTGGAATCCGATATGGTCAATGGTGAACAAATTGTTTCCTGTCAAGAAGAACCTCAGACGTTCAACATAGAATTTCCTTGTAAGATTAGATGGAACGGTATAGGCCAATTCTACATTCTTTAATCGGATAAAGGAGGCATTCTTTAACCAAAAGTCTGAATATTTAGTATTCATATTGTTGTCTTTGTTGAAAGCTCTTGGATATTTTGCATTTGGAGTTAATTCTGCAGAAATCCATCTTTTGTCAAAGAATTCTTGATAGGTATTAAAGGAATATGGAATAATCATTTGTTTTGCTCGTGCTTGTCCACTCCAAAGAATATTCAAGTCGAAACCTTTCCAAGAAAGTCCCATATTCACGCCAAATACGATTTGAGGAATGTTACTGATGTAATCTCTGTATTGGTCGTTGCTGGTTAATTTCCCATCACCATCCAAATCTACATATTTAATATCTCCCGGACGAGCGTTGGCAAAGTGGGGAGAGTTATCAATTTCTTCCTGTGTTTGATAAATACCATCGGTTTTGTACATCAACCAAGAATCAATAGAGTAACCTGTTCTCTTTTGCCATTCCGGAACGTTGGCTGCTTCATCGAAGAATACGATTTTGTTTTTAGCAAACGTCAAATTGAAACCAAGATTATAAGCAACCTGGTTCACTTTATGATTATGCGTAAGCATGATTTCTATACCTTTATTGTTGACCTCACCGATATTTTGGTCAGGTAAAGTAAGTCCGGTATAATTTGGAATAGATGCGTTTTTAGGAGTTAAGATATCTTTTCTGTTCTGGAAGAAATATTCAACATCGAAACCTAAAAGTCCATTCCACAGTCGCCCTTCTAATGCAATATTCTTTGTGTCTACTTTTTCCCAAGTGATACTTGGATTACCAATACGAGCTTCCTTAAACGCATTGTTCATGCTCGGAGTATCTCCTAAAATAGCTCCATTGACCATGGAGAATGTAGTAAGATATTGGAATTGATTAACACGGTCATTTCCTAACTTACCCCAGGATGCTCTCAATTTTAAGTCGTCAACCCAAGAATAATTATTCATGAAGGCTTCTTCGCTAATTCTCCAGCCTGCAGACAAGCCAGGGAATGTACCCCATCTGTGACCACCGGAGAAATTCATAGAACCATCGTGACGTAAGGTGAACTCTAACATGTAACGGCTCTTGTAGTCATAATTTAAACGACCGAAGATATTCTGACGAGCAGAAATATAGCCATAACCAGAATTTGTTTTTTCCTTATCTCCACCATAATTTAAATACGGAAGCTTATCACTTAAATAATATCCGCGCCATGCAGAGAAATAGTCACCTTCTGTCTTGCTTTGCTCATAAGCGACAAAAGCTCCTACGTGATGCTTTTCTAAGAATGTGCGATTATATGCAATGCGGGCATGGAGTGTATTTGTATGATACTTCTTATCACTTTGAGACAAATTGATGACATTGTTATTGGCATTTGTCGTCTGTTTGATGTATTCCCCTGTTGCATCGCTGTAAGTGTACGTATCCCAAACATTTTGAAAATTCTTGTTTCGGGTGTCAATACGATCGAAAGCTGCATAACCGCTTACGGAAAGGCCTTTTGTTACTTTGTCCAAATTTAGATTAAAATGAAGCTTTGTATTCAAGTTGAAGTTGTCCGTTTTGTTGTTCCCGACATCTTCACCGTTGGCTAATACTGCCAAGTTATTACCCCAAGCGATACCAGGGCCAGGTAGTCCGTTAGGATAGTAATCATATAGGTAAGGATATGCCATGAAAGCTTCCCAAAACATGGTGCCAGAAGAAATTGGGCTGGCATTATTGTTTTCGTTCAAGCCAGAAGCATTGAATCCAATGGTTAGTTCTTTGGTGACTTTTGCTTCAAGATTTGCTCGGAACTGATACGTCTTATAGTCATATACTGTATTTCTATAAGCTGGCTCTTGATAAGAAAAATCTCCGGCAATATAATATTTGACACTTTCGTTACCACCACTTAAAGAAGCAGAATGACGAGTTTGAGGTGCGAAAGTACGGAACATGGCTTTCATCCAATCTGTATCGCCATACTTATTCCTATTAATGGTACCATCCAAGTATCCATCTTTAATATTGGTCCATAATTGGGTTGTTCCTTCATGCATGTTCTTTTCATCATCATAAACCATCCAATTATATGCGTTCAATAATTTAGGAGTACGTGTATGCTGAGAAAGGCTGAATGTGCCAGTATATTCAATCGTCGGCTTTGATTGACTACCATTTTTAGTCGTAACTAAGATTACACCATTGGCGGCTTGTGCTCCATAAATGGCTGCAGAAGCATCCTTTAAAACAGAGATAGATTCGATGTCATTTGGATTCAATCGCTCTAATCCTTCTCTATTGGCAACACCGTCAATTACAATTAGAGGTGAATTGTTATTCAATGATCCTTTACCACGGACTAATAAAGTAGAATAATCACTACCAGGTTCACCTGTCCTATTTGTTGCAATGACGCCTGGAACTTGTCCGGCAAATGTGTTGGTGATGTTCATAGATCCGGATTTCTTAATGTTATCACCTTGCAAAGCAGAAACAGAACCTGTGATAGTCGCTTTTTTCTGTACTCCATAACCGACAACAACAACTTCTGAAAGGCTTTTAGAGTCTTCTTCCATCTTGATGACAAGAACTGTCTGTTTTCCTACTTTTATGGACATAGTGTTGTATCCAATGTAAGATACTTGTATGGTTGCATTATTGGATACTGTTAGTGTGAACCTTCCGTCCATATCTGTGATAGTTCCATTTGCTGTCCCTTGTTCGATGACATTCGCTCCGATGACAGGAGTTCCAGTAGCATCTGTTACAACTCCGGTAATCTTTTTTTCTTGTTGGGATATCGTCATAGAAGCATTATGGCTTGTATTGGGCTGAGTTTTTGATAAAACGATGTAAGCACCCTTTTGTGTATAGGTAATGCCCAATTGGGAAGCAAAGTTGTCCAATACTTCTTTTACTGGTCTACCCACCATGTCGATGGACATTTTTTTGTCTACATTGACATCTTCGTCATAGATGAATAAGTATTCCGTCTGCTTTTCGATGGCAGTCATATATTCTTTTACAGAAAGGTTCTCTCCTTGCAAGGTAACCTTTTGTGAGTAAGAATTTCCCGCATGCAGACAAAAAGCTGCTGCAAATAATGATGCATAGGTTATACGCATAATCCTAAAAAAGTGTTTATGTCCGGAATTTAATTGGAAATATATGCCGGACAAAGGTATTTTGATCATAACTTTGTAATGTTAAATTAATACTTGTGTTGACTGGTGTTAGTTTTCCAGGCGGTGAATCTCGCACATTCATCGCCTTTCTTTTTCTAAGGATTTAATATATCATAGGCAATTGATTTATATCGTATAGTTAAACATTAGTTTATGTAAATCACAGTATTGTCTTCATTCCTTTTGAAGGTGAAGTTAGCATTGCGTTGCAATACTTGTAAGATAAAATCTATTCCATCAGACACTCTGCATTTCCCGCTGCATTTGTACTTTTGCAATCTTGTGCTGCTAATAACAATCTGTATGTCATAGATGTTCTCAAATCGTTTCATTAGTTTGGGGAATTCAATGTTGTCAAAGCATACCAAACCTTTTGTCCAAAGGAAGTTGTCGGTATTTGTAATGGAGTCAATTACCATTTTCCCTGCTTGTAGTTGAACCATCTGCATAGGAGATAGTAATATTTTGTTATGAGTCGCCTTTCTTTCACAGATTTCAACGGATCCCTCTAACAAGGCAGTTGAGAATATATCATCCAAACAGTCTGATTTAACATTGAATTTCGTCCCCAATACTTTGATATCATACTGTGATGTTTCTACTATGAATGGATGTCGTTTATCTTTGGTGACATCGAAGTAGGCTTCTCCTTTTAATTTAACATTTCTGGAATCTCCTTTCCCGAAAGAATTGGGATACACCAACTCGCTACATGCATTAAGCCATACATTTGTTCCATCTGACAAAGTGATATTGACTCGTTGTCCAGGAGGAACTTCTATTTTATTCATTGCTCCCAGCTCTTCTTTATGGGAGTTAATGTTGAAGATATAGAAAGAGGCAGAAATAATAAGGACAATAGCAGCTGCAATTTTCAAAAAGTCGCTGGCAAAAGTGTGTAATGATATACGTTTGACTTTTATCGTATCCATCTTCTCTTTTGTCGGATGCATGAGTATCATGTCGAAATATTTTCGCTCCTTTATTAATTCCTCTTTGTTAAGAGTGGAAGCTTCTGCCCAATTGCAAACCGCTTTCTCTTCTTCAAAAGAAGCGGTTCCCATAAAGAAACGATGTAATATTTTTTTATCCATATTTTTGCCTTTACTTATATATAAGCACTTCAGGAAATAGATACCCTAAAAGCGGACAGAAATTTTTTCGCCTTCTTTTACTTTTTTGTTGAGAATGTTTTTCCCATCAACTTGTATGATTACTTGTAATTTCCCATTTACCCGTTTTACTTTGATGTCGAATTTGTTTCCAAATGCGCAGATGTTTTTTAAGCTCATGTTATCCCATTCTTGTGGAAGACGAGGTGTAAAATCAAATGCATGTAAACCTGTAGGGCGGATTCCGAACATCCCTTCTGTGATTATTCGGCAATACAATCCACTTTCAGCGGAAAGGTGTCGTTGATTTCCTTCTGGCCATGCTTCGATGGCGTATGGAACATGTTCACTTAATAGGCGTTGGTTGGAATAGAATTTCAAGTATGCTATTGCTTTCTCAGTCTCACCGCAAGCAAACACACCGCGCAGGGCATAAAGAGTAGATCTATCCCAAAATGTTTCACTTCCGGCCTGTGTCAGTAAACCGTTTTTTGTCCAAAGTCTTGGGGAAAACAAAGCATTGATAGTTGCTTGCTTGCGGTCATAAATTCCAACTGTTAACGGGATGCAAATCCAAGAACGCAAGACATCATTACCTTTATAATATTGGTAAGAATCAAATCCTTCTACTGTTGCGCCAAAATAGTGGTCGATATTTTTTCTCAGCTCTTTTGCTTCTTTAGTGTACTTTGCCATATTGCTTTTACCCAACTCTTTGCCTAAATATACTGCAGAGTTTAAAGCATCATAATAGAGAGAAGAAGTACAAAGGTTGGCTTTTCCTGCAGGGAAACGCCCTTCCAATTCATCAGAATCAGAAGCGACTACTCCTTTGTCATTCAGATTACGATGGCAATATTCCAATGTCCATTCAATGAGTGGCCAAAGCTTCTCAGCTATTTGTTTGTCTCCTAATGCTAATGCGTAGCGTGAAGCTCCATAGGCGATCATAGCTCCATCTCCTCGATCACCGGCTCCGTTCCAAATGTCAATTCCTTCGGCAATGATGGAGCTGGGGATGGGCTTGTATTCAGGATTCATGAAACGGGCAAAATGTTCGTAGGAGCATAGTGCTGATTCGTTTCCAATAGCATATCCTAAGAAAGGAAAGAACGGATTGATATATTCGGCTTGATCGTTTGCCCAAATGGCGGCATAAAAAGATTCTCCACCGGGACCATGCATCAATCCGCCTTTCGTTTGGTAGATACTTTCAGCACCTCTGATTTTAGCAAAGGCGAACATGGTGTTGATAACGGGATTTGGAGTTTCCAAAACCAACTTGCTCCAAAATTCACTAACCAATTCTTTTCGAGCATCTAATTCTTTATCGATGTCCAATACAGGTTCGTTTTCTCCGTTTTTGTATCCAGCAAAGAACGCAGAGAAAGACAGGGATTCTCCGGGTTGTAATTGCTTGGCTTTCTCCCCTTTTAATGTGGATATTAGTCGATAGGAGCCATCAACTCCTTTGCTTGCATCTGTTTGGATAATTGAGCGTGCAGAAGGAATCTCAACACTTAAAGGATTGCTCCCCTTGTTTGTCAAGATATATTTCTCACATGTCATGGCTTGTGTAGTAGATGGGAAAAGGATGCGCTTCAGCTCTATGCCGTTGTCAAATTGGCTGTAGACCTCCATCGTTCCATTAAGAGTTATCTCTTTTACTTTCTCATTTGTGATAGATTTTCCATTTACTTCAATCATCCCGGGGATATCCCATGCGAATCGTCGCATCAGACTGGCGTGTGTATTATTGGGAATGGTGCGGAGCATAGGCCATACTAAACTGCGGTTTAGAATAAAAGCTCCGGAAGAATTGACTCCATAACGGTAGACAGAGGATACTTTTAATCCGCTCATTTCAATGTGATCTTCATGAGGAATATTCTCAGTTATGTGCCAAGTAATACCACCTTTAGCATTGATATTCCAGCGATTGTTAGCTTGGATTGACACGCTTCCTGCCAATAGAAGACAGAATAATAGAGTAAATAAGTTTTTAAGATTTGCCATATCTTTATGATATTAGTTTTTGGATGTTATATATAGTAAGCACCTGATAGAATAAATACCCTAAAGGAAAAAGACCATTAAATAATCTTTTAGTTTTGCTCGAAGAATTTTCAAAGCTTTTGAGATATGAAATTCAACACTTTTTACAGATAGTGAGTACTGTTTTGCTATCTCTTGGTAACTATTACCTTCGTAACGGCTCAAGATGAATATTTCCCTTGTCTTTTCGGGAAGGGAATTCAATGCTTCTTGGATAAGCCGTTGTGCTTCATTGCTAAATATTTCTTGTGGGTCACAAGCTTCCAATGTGGCAATTCGTAAGTTATTTACACGTGTTTGGTGCACAGTAAGATATTGTTCGGTTTCTTCCCGTACTCGTTGATGCCTTAGATAGTTTAAGCATTTATGTTTAATGGTTTCCAAAATATAAGCAGGAATGTTGGATTGGTCTGTCAACTTTCCTCGGTTTTCCCAATAATAAATAAGCCCTTCCATGACAATGTCCTCTGCATCTTCTTCGTCCAGAATGTAGGTTCTTGCGAACCTGACAAACAAGCCGTAGTAATCGGTGTAAAGTTTATTAAACTCTTTTATTTCAGATGTCATATTTAATAGGGTATATAAAATGTCAAAGTTTCAATCTGTAAAATTACAACACAAATCTTGTTTATGAAAATTTTTAACAGGTAAATAATCTATGTGACTCCAAATGGTCGTTTTGTTTTTTCAAAGAGATTTGATACTATCTGAAAGATATTCTTTATATTTGTTCTTATGAAAGAGATTCATTTGACATTCCATAAGGCAGTAATTAATAGTCCGGCTGTAGCTCCTTTGGCACAGGAGAGTGTCATTGCGGGTTTCCCATCGCCTGCCCAAGATAGTTTCAGCCCTGAAATAGACTTGAACGACTTGTTGATTCCACATAAAGAAGCAACCTTTTTTGTCCGCATATCAGGAGAATCGATGCGTGATGCGGGCATATTGGATGGCGACCTTGCCATTGTCGATAAATCGTTGACGGCTTCGGATGGCGATTTTGTCATAGCTTATGTGAATGGCGATTTTACCATTAAGCAGCTTCGTTTAAATAAGGACGGGAGAAAGGGAAGGTTAGTTCCTTGGAATAAACAATATCCGGATATTGAGATAGATGCGGATGATGATTTCCGTATTTGGGGAGTGGTGACGCATGTTGTCCATTCGGTGAAAAGAGGAGTCTCACATGATAAATAGGGAGGGGCTGGCAGATGCAGTTGTTTGGTTTGGCAGATTGCAATAATTTCTTCTGTTCCTGTGAAAGGGTGTTTCATCCCGAATTGCGGAATGTCCCGGTGATGGTGCTTTCCAACAATGACGGCTGTGTCATTGCCCGTAGCGAGGAGAGTAAACGGTTGGGATTGAAGATGGGCGTTCCTTTGTACCAAGTGCGGGACTTGATAGAGGCGAACCAAGTCGCTGTGTTCAGTTCCAATTATACTTTATACGGCTCGTTGTCCAATCGGGTGATGAGTTTATTGGCACAATATACGCCTCATTTGACACAATATTCGATTGATGAGGCTTTCCTTGACCTCTCCGGCTTGGGGGATTCTCTATATTTGAAAGCATACGGTGAGCGTATTGCGGCTTATGTAAGGAAAGCAACAGGAATTCCTATCTCTCTTGGAATCGCGGAGACAAAGACTTTGGCGAAGGTTGCCAGTAAATATGCAAAGAAATATCCGGGTTATAAAGGATGTTGCATGATTGATACCGCAGAGAAACGTGTGAAGGCGTTGGCGGATTTTGATATTAAGGATGTTTGGGGAATAGGACGGCATTTATATAAAACATTGAACTATTATGGAATCAATACGGCTGCCGAGTTTGTGAACAAAAGCGAAAGTTGGATAAGAGGGAAATTCAATGTCGTGGTATTACAGACATGGAAAGAACTGAATGGCATCAGTTGCATAGATGTGGAAGAACTTCCGGAGAAAAAGTCGATATGCACAAGCCGGAGTTTCGCAGACCAAGGAGTTACGGATCATTCTGTATTGGAAGAAGCGGTTGCCAATTTCGCCGCTTCTTGTTCCGATAAACTTCGTCGCCAGAAAAGTTGTTGCCGGGGGATTACCGTGTTTGCCTATACGAGCCGTTTCCGGACAGATGTTCCACCTCATGTTATTCATCAATCGGTAACCTTAAGCACACCTACTCAATCTTCAGCAGAAATAATCGGTGCTGCATTGCATCTTTTGCGCGCAAACATGAGGAAAGAGACGTATGCCTATAAGAAAGCCGGTGTGATATTATGGGACATTTCTTCCTGTCTGCAAATCCAGCAAGATTTGTTTGACCCGATTGATCGGGAAAAGCAAGCAGCCTTGATGAAGGCGATAGATGCGATTAATAAGAAAAACGGAAGGGATAAAATCCGGGTAGCCGTGCAAGGAACAGATTTCCGCTTTGGCTTGAAAAGAGAGTTCTTATCCAAACAATACACAACCAATATCAAAGACATAATCGTCGCTAAAGCGGAGTGATTCCTAATCCCCCTAACAATAAAGGAAACACCTTGGGGCTGCTTCCCTGTACTTTCACGAGAATGCTGGCGGTTTGTCGCAGCATATAACTCAGCGCATTTTACTAATTCTTACGTACCTTAAAAGGGCTGTATCAAAACAACCATCTTGACACAGCCCCAATTACAAAGATCTATTTAAAATGAGAAAAATTATTTCAATCTTACTACTTCTGAATAGATTGCCTGATCGCTACCATTTGCCAAAACTCCGACACGAGCAAATAAAGCTTTCGCTTTTGAGATTTCAGCAGCATTATCACCTAAATCTGCAGTCAAATTAACCGAACCTGCAGTTACCCCTGTAATATCCTTGCGGAACAAGTTATTCACGTCATCAGCAAATTGAGTTTTGCTTAACAACAAATAAACTTTTTCAATAGTCGCTGATGGAACAATTTGATTAATTGTAAAAGAGGCATTCATCGTATTTCCAGATAACGACAAAGAAGCGTTACTAATCAAGAAATAAGGAGTTACTTCCAATTTGATTTCTGTAGAACCTTTCAAACTCACCACCGTGGTGTCACGATTGTTCAACCAAGGACCATTACCTTCACGTGTCACCAATTTGTAAGTGCCGTCAAACAATTTGGCTGAGAATCTCCCATCTTGCCCAACGAAAACAGCAATCGGGTCATGTTTTGCATAACCATCCTGATATAATTGAAGCTGGACAGCTTCACCCGTACCACGTAATTGCAGAGCCGTTCCCTGATACGTCACCGTTCCACTCAAGGTTGATTCAGGCGCATCGTAATTATCTTTTCCGCAACTGGTAAATATCACCAGCAACAGAACCATTGAAATTATTTTAGAAATGACTTTCATATTCTTCAGTTTTAATTATTGATATGGATTCTTCACCAATTTCGGATTGTTATTAATCCAATCCAAGTTCAGGAAGTTATAATAATTCTGCATTTTGAAATAACGAGCATTCGGAGACATGAAAAGGAAATCTTCCACGAAAATCCATTTCCCATTATTCGGATCACCCGGAGCAACTACACGGTACGGCCATAAACGACGATGACGAGCTTGTGCATCGTTGTTGTTTCCATTCCATACTTTATCAGCCAAACGCCAACGTTTCAAATCCCAATAACGATGGTCTTCAAATGCAAATTCAACACGGTATTCATGCACGATATTATCAAACGTAACCTGTTGCAAAGGTTTAACTCCGGCTCTTTCACGAACGGCATTGATATATTCCAATGCTTTTCCGTTATTCAATTCATAAGAAGCCTCAGCCGCAATCATATAGGCTTCAGACATACGGAAACGAGGCATCCACATTTCTGAACCACGTCCACGAGTTCCGGAAGAAGGTGTTTCATCCAAGAATTTGCGCACGTAGAAACCTGTCTTATTAATGTACTGTTCGTTTGATTCTTTTGGTCCATTCAATGAAGTAATCAAATTACCATTCGCATCCTTGGAATCCAAATCACCAACTTCGATAGCCCAGTCATTGCCTTTTTTCACTAACAGACCTGCTTGTAAAATGACAGGAATACTTTTAAACTCAGCATTCGGATAGATGATAGTTCCCCATAAACGTGGGTCACGGTCTTTAAACGGAGCATCAGCCGACTCGTAGAATTTATAAGTTCCATTTTCCATGGTCTGAACCAAACTTTTTTGTCCCGGAGTAGAAGTGTTGACAAATTCATATTCTTCTACCAAGTTCAAAACAGCTCCTAAATAACTGTTGTCAATGTCCTCTGCATGAGACTTCGGTGCATTGTTGTTTGTAAAGCCATGTGTTTGTCCTGGATATTTATAATCACGCGCCCAAATCACTTCCGTATTGTTGTCTTTAACACAGACCGCTTCATAGAAGTTTAGACCTTTATTATCCGGTTTACGGTCTTGAAGAGTGTATGGGCTGTTTTTAATAACATCTTCAGCAGCAGCTAAAGCAATCTGATAATAACCAGCCGCCTTGTCTGCAGGAATGCCAACTTCTCCTCCACTTGTTTGGATAGGAGTAACCATTTTGTTATTGTAATTAGCAATAGAAGCAGCGTAAACCGCAGCACGAGCTTCCAACATTTTGGCAGCCCATTTGTTTGCTCTTGCCGAATTTGTCTGTTTTTCAGCTGGAAGCATATCATATATTGCCTTACATTCAGAAATGATGTAATCGTACATTTCCGCTTCTGTAGCACGAGGACGTTGTAACGTAGTAACATCCATTCCCACTTCATAGTCAAAAATTTCATCACCCACGATTGGCATACCTCCCAAACCACGGCATACATTGAAATAATACCAAGCACGCAAGAATCGGGCTTCGCCTTCCAACGGTGCTTTTGCCGCATCTGTCAAAGCGGTTGTTTCACGAAGACCTTTCAAGAACTGATTGATATCTCGTACCAATGTATAATCATAAACACGCCAACGATCATCTTCAAAAGTAGAACGATGGTCTGGGCCACCATTACAATAAGCAGCCTCATCTATAACGGTATAAGCACCCCAATCTGCCACATGTTGTCCCCAAGTCACACGACCATAATAATTAGCCAAAACGGATTTTATCATGACAGCATCTTTGAAGACCTGATCATTTGTCAAGATTTTATCTGGATCACGATCCAAAAAATCACTGCAAGCAGTCGTAGACAACAAGCAAGCGGCTAATGCCGCAACTATATATATTTTCTTCATATCTGCTTAAAATTTAAGATTCAAACCAATATTAATAATTCGCGTTGTCGGATATGCCAAACCATTGCCTTCAGATGTTTCCGGATCGATACCGGGAACATTCGTAAGCGTGAACAGGTTTGTTCCAGCCACATATACTCGCAAATCGGAAATCATAGCAGCTTGAATCCACTGTTTCGGAAGCGTATAGCCAAATTCCAAATTACGCAATTTGATATAACTTACATTCTTCTTCCAGAATGTACTGTTCCAATAGTTGCTGTGACTACTGTTTCCAATCAACAACATCGGGTATTTACCTGGTATCAATTCGCTATTTGCATCCCAGATATCAGCCAAATGCCACGTGTCATCCATATAATATTGAGGGTTATTTCCTCCATCATGGAATGGGTTACGTTGTTCCCATTCTTGATACCAAGAGCCCATTGCTCCTCCTGTCAAGTCGAATGACAGGTCAAATCCTTTCCAACCCAATGAGAAATTCAAGCCATAATTCAACACAGGAGTTGAACCTTCTCGGTAACCGATTGGGCGTTCATCCATGCCATTGATGACGCCATCACCATTGACATCGCGGTACTTAATATCACCCGGACGAATTGTCTTGTTTCCTTGACGGTCGTTATCAATAGGATAAGTGGCAATTTCCTCCCAGCTCTTGAACTGACCGATAGCTTCCAATCCCCAGTTTACATAACCGAAACGGTGGTAGATGGAATTACGGTACTCATCCCAAGAGTTAGAGAAACGCGGTTTGTACTGTTCCCAATCATAGAAACGAGAATAAGTGATGTTAGCTCCGATAGAATAATTGAAATCTTCCACCTTGTCCGTCCAACGGATGGCTGCATCATATCCCATGTGCACATCTGAATTCAGATTCTCTTTCGGCAAGCTAAAACCAACTTCAGACGGCAATAATACGTCGTAGCGAGATGCAGGTAAGCCATTACGTATACGACGGAAGAAGTCGAATTGACCTGTCAACCGGCTATCCAAAAAGGCAGCATCAAAACCTAAGTCCAAAATTTTAACCTTCAACCAAGAGATAGTAGTAACTGGCAAACCGCGAGGAGAAGTTCCGATTGTATATTTACCATCGATAACAGAACCTCCATTCTTGTAATTGTATCCAGACAAGTAGTCAAATGGGGAATAGACTCCATTAAATTCATCGCCACTTAAATCATCTCCCACCAAACCGTAGGATCCGCGGATTTTCAAATCATCAAAGATGCTTGCCAATTTAGATTCTTTCCAGAAGTTTTCTTCAGAGATTCTCCATCCTAAGGAAGCAGAAGGAAAGAAGCCCCAGCGGTCGTTAGGCGGGAACTTCCAGGATCCATCATAACGGGCAGAAAATTCTACCAAATATTTATTGGCATAATCGTAATTACCACGGAACATCCATCCTAAACGAGCTTGCGTTTCATTACCCGTATCGTTATAGGTATCCATGATTTCATAATCAATCAAGTGCAAAGAGTTTGCAGTTGGAATAGCATGTAACCAAGAAGTCGGTGTGTCACGTTTGATAGCTTCAAAGCCAGCTACAGCTGATACGTTATGTTCTCCGAAACGCTTGTTATAAGACAGTTGGATATTAGAAGATACCTCTTCATTATGACCTACACGTCTTTCTCTCCAAGGGTTTGTATTTTCAAAGATAACCGGGTAAGTGTCAGTTGCTTCATCATAGCCATACAACTTATAAGTATATTCTTGATTGTTCATATTCTGATAAGCCAAATAATAGCCTACCAATGCTTTTGCTTTCAAACCATCAATGATGTCATATTCTGCGGTAGCTTGAAGTTGTGCTACACGCCAAGTCTCTTTATATTCACCAGATAGATCATAATTCAACCAGCCAAAGTTTGTGGCTGCATTCGAAGAAGTCATTGTCGGATACAGAGGGTTGTCATTGGCAAACGGACGTTTAGTCGGCAAATTTCTATAAGTACCAAAACGAGGCAACCAGTAATCATCAACTTCAGGAACACCAGGATTCCTACGTTCTTCAATACGACCGTTCATGCTGGCTCCTACCTTAAAACGATCTGTGATTTGAGCATCAACGTTCATCTGTACATTGGTACGTTTGAAACCACCATAATTTACAATCATGGCATCTTGATTTAAATGACCAACAGACAAATAGTAATTAATCTTGTCAGAACCTCCTGAAATATTTGCATTCAAATAATACTGCGGGCTTGTTTCCCAAATATAGTCATACCAATCGAAAGGAACGTATCCTTTTTCTTTCCCTGCTGACCATTTAGCATAATCTTCTTTGCTATAGGTATAATCCGTCTTACCTTGTACTGTTTCGGATTGGATATAGTTTTTGATATATGTTTTAACATTTGCAGGTTTAGGGAACGTTGATGGATTCTGCCAACCATAATAGGCATTTAAAGAAACGGTATTCTTGCTGTTACGTTTTCCTTTCTTTGTGGTAACAACAATGACACCATTAGCTGCACGCACACCATAAATAGCTGCAGATGCGTCTTTCAATACAGAAATGGATTCAATATCATTAAAGTCAATATTGTTGAATTGACCAGCATCGGACTGTACACCATCAATTACATAAAGGGGATTACCCATGTTACGAATCTGGATGCTGGTAGTTGCACCTGGACGACCATCTACTTGACGTGTATTCAAACCGGCAATCTTACCAACCAATGCGCCAGAAGCTGTTGATGCGACAGAACGGCTGATGTCTTCAGAACCAACAGCAGTAACCGCACCGGTCAGAGTAGCTTTCTTTTGAGCCAAACCGAAACCGGTTACAACCACTTCTTCCAAGGTCTCAGAATCTTCTTGGAGGGTTATACTTAGATTA
>ULRN01018198.1_pt1 | contig 35985 bp, 31 predicted proteins | sample 1955461 | NCBI WGS metagenome assembly ULRN01 (sample SAMEA4835683, study PRJEB28245) | human gut metagenome | biome: gut microbiome; material: fecal sample | place: Denmark | collected 2008 | reverse complement strand
CCGCTACCGTCTGTGCGTTGATGAATATGGAATGTATCGTCTATATGGGCAAGACGGATGTGGAACGCCAACATGCAAATGTGCAGAAGATGGAGATGCTGGGCGCGACGGTCGTCCCCGTCACTTCCGGCAATATGACACTGAAAGACGCGACCAACGAAGCGATCCGCGACTGGTGTTGCCATCCTTCCGACACGTACTATATCATCGGATCGACAGTCGGCCCTCATCCTTATCCGGACATGGTGGCGCGTTTGCAATCCGTCATCAGCGAAGAGATCAAAAAGCAGTTGTTGGAACAGGAAGGGCGTGACTATCCGGACTATCTGATCGCCTGCGTGGGCGGTGGAAGCAACGCAGCCGGGACGATCTACCATTTTATTGATGACGAACGGGTGAAAATCGTTCTTGCCGAAGCAGGCGGTTTGGGGATTACGACCGGGAAAAGCGCGGCAACCATCCAGTTAGGCAAGAAAGGCATCATACATGGAGCGCGTACGTTAGTGATGCAAAACGAGGACGGACAGATAGAAGAACCCTACTCCATCTCTGCCGGGCTGGACTATCCGGGTATCGGGCCGATCCACGCCAACCTGTCGGAAACTCACCGGGCAACGATTCTTGCCGTCAATGACGACGAGGCGTTAGATGCGGCCTTTTGCCTGACACGTATCGAGGGTATTATCCCGGCACTTGAAAGTGCACATGCATTAGGTGCATTACCCAAGATAAAGTTCAAACCGGAAGACGTCGTTGTCCTGACGGTATCGGGCCGGGGAGACAAGGATATGGAAACTTATATTAATCACAAATCAACAACGGACAATTGACAATTCAAAAAAACATGGACTATACATTTAAAACAATAAGCAGAAAGGTGCTCGGCGACCTTCACACACCTGTCAGTATCTACTTGAAGGTCCGGGATATTTATCCGGAATCGGCCTTATTGGAAAGTTCCGACTTTCATGGGAACGAAAACAGCCTTTCCTATATAGCGCTTTGTCCGCTGGCAAGCATCGGAATCAACAATGGAGAATGTACGGCTATCTTTCCTGATGGGAAAAGCGAGGTTACGCCATTGACGGAAACATTCAATGTGGCGGATGCCATGAATGCGTTTTTAAAACGCTTCTCGATAGAAGGTCCCGACAGGAAAGTCTGCGGACTGTTCGGATATACGGCTTTTGACGCCGTACGCTACTTTGAGAACATCCCGGTGATGGAAGCACACCATGAAGAAAACGATGCTCCCGATATGCTCTACATATTATATAAGTATGTACTTGTGTTCAATCACTTCAAAAACGAGTTGACACTGGTCGAACTGCTGCAACCGGGCGAAAACTCCAATTTGCAGGAAATAGAGACATTGATCGAAAACCGAAACTATGCATCTTACAACTTCCAGGCCATCGGCCCTGAAACATCTCCGATCAGCGGGGAAGAATACAAAGCGATGGTGCGGGAAGGCATCCGCCACTGCCTCCGCGGAGACGTATTCCAGATCGTACTGAGCCGCCGGTTCGAGCAAGCGTTCAAAGGAGACGATTTCAAGGTTTACCGTGCTCTCCGGAGTATAAATCCGTCTCCCTACCTGTTTTATTTCGACTTCGGAGGATTCCGCATTTTCGGTTCCTCACCTGAAACGCACTGCAAAGTCGCCAACGGACATGCAAGCATCGACCCGATCGCAGGCACGGCTTTCCGCACGGGAGATGTCGCCTTGGACAAACAGCGCACCGAAGCTCTGCTCGCCGATCCGAAAGAGAATGCCGAGCATGTAATGTTAGTCGACCTTGCCCGCAACGACCTCTCGCGCAATGCACATGACGTGCAGGTCGATTTCTACAAGGAAGTGCAATACTACAGCCATGTCATCCATCTGGTGTCGCGTGTCAGCGGTGAGATCAATGCTGATAGCAATCCGGTCAAGACCTACATAGACACATTCCCTGCCGGAACACTGAGCGGGGCACCGAAGGTACGCGCCATGCAGCTGATTACGGATATAGAAAAGCATAATCGAGGCGCCTATGGCGGTTGCATCGGGTTTATCGGCTTTGACGGCGACCTGAACCAAGCGATCACGATCCGCACATTCGTCAGCCGTGGAAATGTCCTGTACTACCAAGCAGGAGCCGGCATTGTCGCCAAAAGCAACGATGAGCGGGAATTGCAGGAAGTCAACAACAAATTAGGCGCTTTGAAGAAAGCGATCGATCTGGCAACAACGCTAATCAATTGACAATTAAACCAACAAACAAAGTTTTTTATGAAAGTATTACTATTCGATAATTATGATTCCTTTACCTACAACTTGTTGCACATACTGAAGGAATTGGGTGTGGATGTTGAAGTACATCGCAATGACAAGATATCATTAGATGAAGTGGAACGTTTTGACAAGATCCTTTTGTCTCCCGGTCCGGGCATCCCGGAAGAGGCCGGTATCCTGCTGCCGTTGATCCGTCGCTATGCTCCGACCAAGAGCATCTTAGGCGTCTGCCTCGGAGAGCAGGCCATCGGAGAAGCATTCGGCGCAACGCTTATCAACCTGACGGATGTTCATCACGGAGTCTGTTCGGACATACGGGTGATAGTGAAAGATCCGTTGTTTGCAGGTCTGGAATCCGGTTTCCGTGCCGGTCGCTACCATTCGTGGGTCGTCTCAAAAGAAAATTTCCCCGACTGCCTGGAGATCACGGCGGAAGATACAGAGGAAGGACAAATCATGGCACTCCGCCATCGCGAATATGATGTTCGCGGCATCCAGTTCCACCCGGAATCCGTACTGACACCCAAGGGAAAGACAATCATACGAAACTGGATCTCGGGATCTGAAAATTGAAAGTTGAAAATTGAAAATTCGGAATGGAAAATGAAAGATATATTATATAGATTATTCGAACATCAGTATTTAGGACGTGACGAGGCACGGACGATTCTTCAGAACATTGCGGAAGGCAAGTATAATGATTCACAGATTGCCAGCTTGATAACGGTATACCTGATGCGTAATATCTCCGTTGAAGAGTTGGCTGGTTTCCGGGAGGCACTGCTCGATATGCGTGTCCCGGTGGATTTGTCGGAGTTCAAGCCGATCGACATCGTGGGGACAGGAGGCGATGGGAAGAATACGTTTAATATCAGCACGACTTCCTGCTTTGTCGTAGCCGGTGCCGGATATAACGTTGTGAAACACGGAAACTACGGAGCGACTTCGGTCAGTGGCGCCAGTAACGTAATGGAGCAACATGGTGTGAAGTTTACGACCGATATCGACCGGTTGCGCCGTTCGATGGAAACCTGCCATATTGCCTACCTGCATGCGCCGCTGTTCAATCCGGCATTGAAAGCCGTTGCTCCGGTACGGAAAAGCTTGGGAGTGCGCAGCTTCTTCAACATGCTCGGTCCGCTGGTCAACCCGGTGATGCCGACCTACCAGTTGTTAGGTGTGTACAACCTGCCATTGCTCAGGCTTTACAGCTACACCTACCAGGAGAGCGGTACGCGTTTTGCCATCGTACATAGCCTCGACGGATATGACGAAATCTCGCTGACAGCGGAATTCAAGGTCGCAATGCCAGAAAAAGAGAAACTCTACACACCCGAAATGTTAGGTTTTCCCCGCGCAACGGAAGCGGAACTGGATGGCGGCGAGACTGTGGCTGAAGCAGCCCGCATCTTTGACGATGTCCTGAACAACCGGGCGACTCCGGCACAAAAGAATTGTGTAATCGCCAATTCCGCTTTCGCTATCCAAGTCATCTGCCCCGAAAAGAAAATCACGGAATGCTTGGACGAAGCCCGCGAAGCATTGGAAAGCGGTAAAGCATTGCAAACATTCAACACGTTCATCAATTTGAATAGCAAATAATATGAATGATATATTACAAGATATTATAGTGAATAAGCGCATCGAAGTGGAGCGGCAAAAACAAGCTGTCCGGTTACAGACCTTGTTGGGGTTGGGCGGTGAACGGCTCGAACGCCCTACCCGTTCCATGCGGGCGGCTCTCGCAGCATCCTCGTCGGGTATCATTGCCGAGTTTAAGCGGAAAAGCCCTTCGAAAGGCTGGCTACACCCCGATGCAGCCGTAGCCGATGTGTTGCCTGCTTATGAAAAGGGCGGTGCTTCCGCCTGTTCCGTCCTGACCGATTCGAACTTTTTCGGAGGCTCTTTAGGAGACCTTTGCAAAGCACGCAGCCTGGTAGACCTGCCTTTGTTGAGGAAAGACTTCATCATTGACGAATATCAACTTTATCAGGCACGCGTGATGGGGGCCGATGCCGTCCTGCTGATCGCCGCCTGTCTTACTCCGGAACAGTGCCTTACATTTGCGGAGTTAGCCCACATCCTCGACATGGAAGTGCTGTTGGAAATCCATTCCGAAGGAGAACTTGAACACCTCAACACATTTGTCGATATGCTGGGCGTGAATAACCGCAACCTCGGAACATTTCATACTGACGTGGAAAACTCCTTCCGCCTGGCAAAGGCAATGCAAACGGTCACTCGCGAAAGAGGCCTCTCTCCTCTGTTAGTGTCGGAAAGCGGCATTTCGGCAACGGCCACCGTCTCGAACCTCAGGGAAGCCGGTTTTTGCGGATTCCTGATCGGCGAGACGTTCATGAAAACCGATGTGCCGGGCGACACGCTCACTCAATTCATAGGAGGATTGTCATGATCATCAAAGTTTGCGGAATGCGCGATCCCGAAAACATACGGGAGGTCGCCGCCTTGGGTGTCGACTGGATAGGACTGATATTCTTCGCGAGAAGCCCGCGAAGAATAATGGACAATGAACAATGGACGATTGGCTATGGCGGCAAGCGAGATTCCAGTTTTCAATTGCCAATGACCAATCGTCCAGTGAAAAAGGTCGGTGTTTTTGTCAATGCTTCTTTTGAAGTGTTGACGAAAACAGCGGAATTTTTCCATCTCGATTATCTGCAACTGCACGGGAACGAGACGCCGGACGATTGCCATGCTCTGCAAAAGCGCGGTTATTCGCTGATCAAGGCTTTCCAGATTGCGACAGCCGACGATCTCGAACAAACGGCCGGCTACGAGGGACGCGTCGATTACTTTCTTTTCGATACCAAATGTAACAGTTATGGAGGTTCCGGCAGACAATTCGATTGGTCCGTACTTGAAGCCTATCAAGGCAAGACACCTTTTCTGTTAAGTGGAGGCCTCCGACCGGAAAGCGCCAAGGCTATACGCTCTTTCCGGCATCCCCGTTTTGCAGGGATCGACCTGAACAGCGGATTCGAGATCGAGCCGGGTTTGAAAGACATTGGAAAACTAAAGGAGTTCCTAACAGAGATTCAAAATCATAATTCACAAATCTGAAATCACAAATCAAAAAATGAACCGTATTACAAACTTATTCAACACGAAAAAGAACGGAATCCTTTCCGTCTTCTTCACCGCCGGATATCCGAACTTGAATGATACGACGAAGATATTAAAAGAGTTAGAAAAAAAAGGAATTGACATGGTCGAGATCGGTATTCCCTTCTCCGACCCGATGGCGGACGGCCCGGTAATCCAGGAAGCCTCCACTGCCGCGTTACGAAACGGGATGTCGCTACGCCTCCTGTTCGACCAGTTGGAAAATATCCGTCAAGATGTGCATATCCCGATTATCCTGATGGGTTATCTGAACCCGATCATGCAGTATGGTTTCGAAGCGTTCTGCAAGAAATGCGTGCAGACAGGTGTGGACGGCATGATCATCCCGGACCTGCCTTTCGCCGATTATATGGCGGATTATAAAGCCATCGCCGACCAGTATAACCTCAAAATGATCATGCTCATCACCCCCGAAACGTCTGAAGAACGTATCCGTCTGATCGACGAACATACAAGCGGTTTCATCTATATGGTATCGAGCGCCGCCACGACCGGAGCACAACAGAGTTTCAACGAACAAAAGCAGGCTTATTTCCACCGCATCAACGGGATGGGCCTCCGGAATCCGCGATTGGTCGGTTTCGGCATATCGAACAAAGCCACTTTCGAGGCTGCCGCCGCTAACTCATCAGGAGCTATCATCGGCAGCAAATTCATACAACTATTGAAAAATGAACCGATCGCCGTTGCCGTCGATAAGTTGCTGGCAGCCCTCCAGGAATGAACAGTCGTCCCCCAGCAAACAGGGCTGGGGGACGGCAATAAATCAGGCTTACCTCAAAGGACTACTACTCTCTTCCACCTCCCAACGCTTGATACAGATTGATCACACCTTGTATTTCCGTAAAACGGTTCGCCACTTGCGTCAACTGTGCGTTCAGTAAACTCTGTTGGGCCGTCAGAACTTCCAAATAGGTTGTATTTCCGTACTGCATCGTCAAAGAAGTACTTTCGTATGCTTTTTCAAGCGAAGCTATCTGTTTCTCGAAAAGCCCAGCCTTATCACGGGCAGTCTGGTACTTCACCAACGCATCGTTCACCTCTGATCCGGCATTGAGAAGAGCCTGGCGAAAACTTAATTCGGCCTCCTCCTGTTGTGCTTTGGCGATCTTCAACTGAGCGATATTCGCTCCTCGGTTGAACAATGGCTGAGTGAGCGACCCGATAGCCGTCGCAAGAAATTTCCCCGGATTGACGATCATGCTTCCGGCCGAATTTGTCCATCCGGCACTGCCGCTTAAGACAACAGATGGATAGAACGCGGAACGTGCTTGGTTGGTGGCATAGAAAGCGCTTTCGAGCGAATGTTCCGCACGGCGCACATCAGGACGGTTTGAAAGCATCTGCATCGGAATGCCTACGGCAAGATGATCGGGCAATGCTTGTCCTTCCAACTTGCCACGCCCGACACTGCGAGGGCTTTCCGCCAACAGAAGCGACAGGCTGTTTTCCGTCTGGTTGATCTGCTCCTTCAAGTCGAGTATCGAGGTAGAAATACTGTAATAGGTAGCCTCCATCTGCGATACGGCGGCTTCGTTTGCCAAGCCCGCATCCATCAAGGCGCGTGTGGCATCGACGGTTTCCTTCCACGATTGCTGCGTACGTTCCGAGATCGCAAGCTGCTCATCCAGCATCAACAATGTATAGTAGACATTGGCTATACCGGACACAAGCTGTGTCTGAACCGCCTGCCTGTAGTCATGACTCTGTTCGAGCAACGCCCTTGCCTGGTGCTTGGCATTACGCATACGGCCGAAAATATCCAGTTCCCAACTGGCTGTGACGGGCACGGAATAGGCCTGTGTAGCCTTGCCTCCATCGAAACTGCTCACCGTTCCCTGTGGGGCAAGGGCAAACGAGGGCAGGAAAGCCAGCTTGGCAGACATCAGCGTGGCCTCGGCCTCCTCGACACGCCACTGTGCGGACTGAAGGTCGGTATTGTTTTGCAAGCCCTGTTCGATCAATTCACGAAGATACGGATCGGTAAAGACTTCCCGCCAGCCAAGATTGCCAAGATTGTCCGCGCTGTCGCTCAGCGCGACCTCTTCTCCGTAGAGGTCTTCCGGAACTTGGGTCGACGGTTTATATTTCGTATAGATGCCGCAGCTATTCAGTGTGAACGCTGCGACGGTTATAATCAATATCTCTTTTCTCATTTTTTCTCTTCGTTTTTACTTTCCATGTAACGTTCTCTTTCCTCCTCTGCTTCCACATACTCTTCCTGGATCTGCCAATCGGAAGCCGGCTGAAACTGGATGGGACGGACCTTCTCTTGCAAATATTGGAACACGATGAACAAAGAAGGTACGACAAACAGCAACGCCAGCGTACCGATCAGCATACCTCCAACCGTACCCGTACCTAAGGAACTGTTACCGTTGGCTCCTACTCCCGTCGCCACCATCAAGGGCAACAATCCGAATATCATCGTTCCGGCTGTCATCAGGATCGGGCGCAAACGGGCTTTGGCAGCCGAAAGAGCGGCAGAAGTCAGGCTCATTCCGGCTTTACGGCGCTCGGTCGCATACTCCGTCAGCAGGATGGCGGTCTTGGCAAGCAAACCGATCAGCATGATCAGACCTGTCTGCAAGTATATATTATTCTCCAAGCCCATCATTTTGGCAAAAAGGAAAGATCCGGTCAAGCCAAACGGGACAGCCAGCAACACCGCGAACGGGATCAGGAAACTTTCGTAAAGTGCGCTCAGGATCAAATAGATCATGAGGAAGCAAATGCCGAAGATGATGATGGTCGTATTGCTCTGTGTATTCTCTTCGCGGGTAATTCCTCCGAAATCATAGCCGTAGCCTTTCGGAAGGGCCTGCTCGGCTGTCTCCTGTACGGCACGGATGGCGTCGCCGGTACTGTAGCCTTCTGCCGGCATCGCGTTCACGGCTATGGAGTTGTACATATTGAAACGGCTCAAGGATTCCGCTCCATAGCTGCGTGTCAGTGTCACGAACTGACTGAGCGGCGACATTTCTCCATTGGCCATGCGTACGAAGATATTGCTCAGGGAAGCCTCGTCGACACGGTATTTCGGATCGGCCTGTATCATCACTTTGTACACCTTGGAAAAACGGTTGAAGTTAGAGACATACTGTCCTCCATAGTAGCCCGACAGCGTGCTGAGCACCGCATCCGGTGTTATCCCGGCACGCTTGCACTTCGAAGCATCGATCTCTACGGTCCATTGCGGATAACGGACATCGAAAGTAGAGTAAGCCATCGAGATTTCAGGACGTTGGTTCAGTGCCCCTAAATATTGCTGTGTCGTCGTGAAGAACGTACCGATATCACCGCCTTGCTTATCCTGCATATGCAGTTCCAGCGCGTTACCCATGCCATAACCGGGGATCATTCCCGGAGAGATGGCGAAGATACTGGCGTCCTTTATGTCCGCCGTCATGCCGTAGACTTGCCCGATAACGGCTTGCACGTCTTCTCCCTTGCCCGTACGTTCGTCCCACGGTTTGAGCTTCAGAATCAACATACCGAAAGAGTTTCCCTGTCCGGCCAGCAGACCGTAACCGGAGACTTTCTGGACATGCAACACCTGCGGGATGCCCTCCAAACGCTGTTCAATGCGCTTCATCACATCGTCCGTCGTCTTTAGCGAGCTACCGGCTGCCGTACTGACATTAACAAAGACGACACCTTGGTCTTCGTCGGGCACCAGACTCGTTTTCGTCGTGTTCATCAGAAATGCCAACAGCACGACAGAGCAGGCAAGCAGCGACCAGACCATCCACTTCCGTTTGATAAAGAACAGCACTCCCTTCTTATACTTTTCGACCATCGAATCGAATGCTGCATTGAAAGCTTTACGGAAACGGGCGGCAAAGTTATTGTTCTGCATGCCGTCCTCATTAATATAAGGCTTCAGGAAAAGGGCACAAAGCGCCGGACTCAACGTCAGTGCGTTGACTGCCGATATTCCGACCGCTACCGCCATTGTCAAACCGAACTGGGTATAGAACGTTCCCGAAGTCCCGCTCATGAACGAAACCGGGATAAACACGGCCATAAACACCAGTGAAGAGGTGATAACGGCATTACTGATTCCTTTCATCGCATCGATACTGGCCATATAGGAAGAGCGGTACCCGACATCGAAGCGTGCCTGCACCGCCTCGACGACGACAATCGCATCGTCCACCACGGTCCCGATCACCAATACCAATGCAAACAAGGTAATCAGGTTGATACTGAACCCGGCAATCGACATAAATGCAAACGTCCCGATCAGCGAAACCACGATCCCCACCAGCGGGATAACCGTCGAACGGATATCCTGCAAGAATACATACACCACTAAGATCACCAACAGGATAGCTTCAAATAAAGTCTTTATCACCTCATGAATTGATGCGAACAGGAAGTCGTTGGAGCTCATCACCTGAGTCAGCTCCACACCCTTAGGTAAATCTTTCCGCGCTTCTTCCAGGAATGCGTCGATATTCTGGTTTACTTCCGTAGCGTTTGAACCGGCTGTCTGGAAGATCATACAGGAAACACCGGGGTGCCCGTCCATACCGCCATGATAGGCGTAGGTTTCCTCCCCCATCTCGATATCAGCGATAGTCTTCAGTTTCAACACCTCACCATCCTCGGTCGAACGGATCACGATTTCGCCGAACTCTTCGGGTGTGATCAGGCGACCTTTATACTTCATGGTGTACTGGTAAGTTTCATCCGAATTCTCACCAAACGATCCGGTCGCCGACTCGATATTCTGCTCGGCAAGCACCTGCGTCACATCCGAAGGAATCAGTTTGTACTGGGCCATCACATCCGGTTTCATCCAGATACGCATACTGTAGTCGCCTCCCATAACCATCATGTCGCCGACACCCTGTATACGAAGGATGGAAGGTTTCAGGTTGATACTGATGTAATTGGAGAGAAACTTCTCGTCGTACGAGTCGTCCGGGCTGTACAGTGAAAACATCTGCAAGATACTGGTTTGCCGCTTGGAAGTCGTAACACCGACCTGCGTTACCTCGGCCGGCAACTGGCCGGTGGCTTTCGAGACACGGTTCTGGACGTTGACGGCTGCCATATCCGGATTTGTCCCTTGCTTGAAGTAAACGGTAATGCTGACCGTGCCCGCATTAGAGGCAGACGAAGTCATATATGTCATATCTTCCACACCGTTTATCGCCTCTTCCAACGGGGCGACGACACTCTTCAGCAAGGTTTCCGCACTCGCCCCGAAATAAGTAGTACTCACTTGGATCGTAGGCGGGGCAATGTCGGGGTATTGTTCTACGGGCAATGTAAAAAGCCCGATAATGCCCACAACGACTATCGAAATAGAGATGACAGCCGACAGGGTGGGGCGTTCTATAAAGGTTCTTAAATTCATTTTCTTCTCTTAGTTTTGTTTTATTTTAATTGGAGTTCCTTCGCGCAGCAAACCGACACCTTCCGCTACAATCACATCGCCGGCTTGCAATCCGTTGTCGACGATATACTCCTGGCCTCCGTTCACACGGGTCACACTGACTGGCGCAGACTGTGCCTTGCCGTCCACAATCTTATAGACATACACCTTATCCTGTATTTCGAATGTGGTAGATTGCGGAATGACCAGGCTTCCTTTCTTAGAAACCGGCAGGACGACATTCCCCGAAGTTCCGCTATACAACAAGCCTTTCCCGTTCGGGAACACGGCACGAAGGCTGGCTGTCCCGGTGTTCCGGTCAACTACACCACTGATGGTCTCGACCTTTCCTTTTTCTTCATACACCGATTGGTCGTTCAACATCAATTCCACCTCCGGCATTTCCTTCAAGGCTTCGGCTTTCGAACCGTATTGCCGTGTCAGAGCAAGCAATTGGTTCTCTGTCATCGAAAAGTACACATACATGTCCGAGTTATCCGAAACCGTAGTCAGTGGCTGCGGCAAACCGGCACTCACCAACGCCCCGACTCGATAAGGCAAAGTTCCGACCACCCCGTCACACGGACTCTTCACTTCCGTATAAGAGAGATTGTTACGGGCACTCAATTCCTGGGCTTTCATCTGAGCCAACTGCGCTTTGGCGCTTAGCCAATTATTCTCGGCTGTTTTCAGATCGAAATCGGAAACGACGTTACGGGCACGAAGTTCCTTTTTGCTGTCGTAAGTCAGCTTGGCTGTCGCCAACGACGCCGTAGCAGCCTCCACGTTTGCCTCCGCTGTCTGCAAAGCGGCCTGGTAGGGCACCTGATCAATCACGAACAGCACTTGCCCGCGACGGACCACCTGTCCTTCCTCTACACAGAGTTTAGTTATAAAGCCTGATACTTGCGGATAGATGTCGATATCCTGCCGCCCACGGATTGTCGCCGAATAAGTAGTGGAGATTACTTTGTCGGAAGGTTGTACCTGCAACACTGCATACTCCGCTTCCATTTCTACCGATGGCGCTTGCTTGCAAGACACCATTAACGCTGCGCAACTGATAATACCTAATAGTTGCATCCATCTTTTGTTCATCATTATCATTTTCCAATCTTTAATTCGCGGCAAAGGTAGAGGTGATTTGTCAAGCGATAGAGTTCAAGAGTTAGCCCATATTGTTCAAAACAGGAATATTTCATCTTTATTTAAAGAATAAATCGGTATTTTTGTAACCAAAACAAGAATAGAATGGAAACTTTACGCACAACCACCGAAGATCCCTTTTTCGTCGGGACAAACAATTGTTCCGATATGACCCAACATCTTTTCAAACTGGAAGACGCCTGCATCTTTTTCTGCCATAGCGGAGAAGCCCGGATCGAAATCGATTTGTTGAAATACGATATCGTACCTAATACGCAGATCGTTTTCCTACCCAACAGCATTGTCAGTTATTCATATGCTAGTCCGGACCTTTCTATCTCTTATATAGCATTTTCCAAAATACTCTTCCAGGAAGCGACAGCCCGCCTTGATCCTTCTTTCATCCATTTTCTGAAAAAGAATCCGGTCGTCACGCTACCAGCCGAGCGTACACGTACCATTAACGGACTCATCATTGCACTGGAAGACCTCTATAAAGACAAAGAAAACTGTTTCCGGCTGCAGATCCTCCGTAACTACATACAAAGTTTTCTTTTGGACATTTACGATAAAACACATCGCATCTTCGAGCAGAACCGCCCGGAAGGAATCAGCCGGCAGGAAGAATTGTTCAAACGGTTCATCCAGCTGATACACCAACACTGTCTCAGCCAACGCGAAGTCTCATTCTACGCCCAAAAGATGTTCATCACCCCCCGCTATCTGTCGGCTATCGTGCAAGCAGTCTCCGGAGAAACAGCAAAAAACATCATCGACAAACATGTCATACTCGAAATAAAGGTTTTGCTGGAATCGACAGACCTGAGCATACAGGAAATAGCCAACCGCCTCCAGTTTCCGGACCAGTCGTTTTTCGGCAGGTATTTCAAGAAGCATACCGGCATCTCTCCACTATACTACAGGCGCAAACTCCGTTAACCAGGTTCCGGTTAACAGGCACGAAACAAAAGTTTGCTGCGCATAAAACTTTTGTTTCATGCCTATGAAAGGTTTTTCTCTCCTTCCTTATCCGATTATTCAAAGATTCATCGTATATTTGTCGTTAGGTTTAAAACCTTGTAAACGGTATATTAACAAGATTAATTCTATTAGTAAATGGGAAGAGTATTAGTTATTGGTGCAGGGGGCGTTAGTACCGTTGCTGTTAAGAAGATCGCGATGAACGCGGATGTCTTTACCGATATCATGGTTGCCAGCCGCACGAAAAGCAAGTGCGACCGGATCGCTGCTGATATCAAGAATGTAAAGGTACAAACAGCACAGGTCGATGCAGACAACGTGGAAGAACTCGTTGCCTTGTTCAATTCCTTCAAACCGGACTTAGTAGTAAACCTGGCTTTGCCCTATCAGGACCTCCACATCATGGATGCCTGCCTGGCATACGGTGTCAGCTATCTCGACACGGCCAATTACGAACCGCTGGACGAAGCTAAATACCAATACAGTTGGCAGTGGGCATACAAGAAACGTTTCGAGGATGCCGGCCTGACCGCTATCCTGGGTTGCGGGTTCGATCCGGGCGTAACGGGTGTATATACGGCTTATGCAGCCAAACATCATTTCGATGAAATACAATATCTGGATATCGTAGACTGTAACGCCGGAGACCATCATAAGGCATTTGCCACCAACTTCAACCCGGAAATCAATATCCGCGAAATTACCCAACGGGGTAAATATTTCGAAGACGGAGAATGGAAGGAAACAGACCCTCTGTCCGTACACAAACCGTTGAACTATCCGAATGTCGGCCCGAGGGAGTCTTACCTGATGTACCACGAAGAATTGGAAAGCCTGACCAAGAACTTCCCGACGATCAAACGTGCCCGTTTCTGGATGACTTTCGGACAGGAATATCTGACGCACTTGCGTGTGATCCAGAACATCGGTATGGCACGCATCGATCCGATCATGTATAACGGACAGGAAATCGTCCCGATCCAGTTCCTGAAAGCCGTTTTGCCCAATCCGGGAGATCTGGGAGAGAACTATACAGGCGAAACATCCATCGGTTGCCGTATCCGCGGTATCAAGGATGGCAAGGAAATGACCTACTACGTTTATAATAACTGTAGCCACCATGCTGCCTATCTGGAAACAGGAGCACAAGGCGTAAGCTACACAACCGGCGTTCCGGCCATGATCGGAGCCAAACTGTTCATGCAAGGGCTTTGGAAAAAGCCGGGAGTCTGGAACGTGGAAGAGTTCGATCCAGATCCGTTCATGAAGGAACTGAACGAACAAGGTCTGCCTTGGCACGAACTGTTCAATATTGATCTGGAACTCTGAACAATTGACAATTGATAATTGTCAATTAATTAAATAGTGCGTAACATTTACAACATATTACGGCTTGGAACACAAATCAAAAGCAGAAGGCTCAAATTATTGGGCCTCTGGCTGTTTCATGTGTTAGGCAAACGATACATCGGCGTTTTTCTCGATCCGGTACTGGCCTGCAACTTCCGCTGTAAGATGTGTTATTTCAGCGATGAGGAGAAAAGGAAAAGCCTGCGAGGCACCTTGAGATATGAAGAGATAGAAGCCATTGCCGAAAGCCTGTTCCACCGTGCCTTGAAACTTCAGGTCGGCTGCGGGGCGGAACCGACTTTACACAAGGATCTGGTCAAGATCATCGCACTGGGCAAACGACACAACGTCCCTTACGTTTCACTTACGACAAACGGGAACCTGCTGACAAAAGAGCTGTTAGCCGCTGCCGTAGAAAACGGGTTGGATGAGTTGACTCTCTCGGCACATGGTTTTACGCGCGAAACATACGAGTATCTGATGACGAACGGCAAATTCGATTTGTTCCGCAGGTTGCTCGCCAACGTCGCAGAAATAAAGAAACAGTATCCGCAGTTCAAGTTACGCATCAATTATACGATCAACAACGACAACCTCGAAGAACTAAGCCGGATATGGGATGTTGTCGGAGACGAACTGGACATTCTGCAACTCCGTCCGATACAGAAGATAGGAAAGAGCGAATATCAGGATTTCGATCTGACTAATATCTATGCGAGGTATGATGCCGTACTGGTTCCACTGATAGAAGAATGCCACCGCAGGCATATCACCTGCCTGGCTCCCGACAAGCAGAACATCATCATACTGGAGGAAAACGAAGCGGACGACAACAGTATCGAAAAGATTACATACTGCTATGTTTCTCCTCAGGATTGCTGGCAAGATGATTTCGATTACCGAACGGAAACATTCGAGTCGTATGCCGCCGGCCATCACATGGGAAGAAAACTGTTTTGGAAAGTTTTCGGACGGAAAGCCCGCCGGAAAGCGGACGTTACGCGCAAGATGAACTATAACATCAAGTAAAATAAATATATGGCAATACAAATAGGAGATAAAGCTCCCGAAGTTCTGGGACTTGACCAGAACGGGAAAGAGATAAAGCTGAGCGATTTCAAAGGTAAGAAGTTGGCTCTCTATTTCTACCCGAAAGACAATACCAGCGGTTGTACGGCGGAAGCGTGCAGCCTGCGGGACGGCTACAAGGAATTGCAAACTGCCGGCTACGAAGTAGTGGGTGTCAGCAAAGACAGTGCCAAGTCTCATCAGGGATTTATCGCAAAACAAGAACTACCTTTCAGCCTCATCGCTGATACGGATACGACCCTGCAACAGCAGTTCGGGGTTTGGGCAGAAAAGAAACTGTACGGGCGTTCATACATGGGGACTCTCCGTACCACCTTTATTATAGATGAAGACGGTATCGTCACCAATATCATCGGCCCGAAAGAGGTGAAGACTAAAGACCATGCAAATCAAATCCTTAATCTATAAAAGGAAATGGCAAAAGAAGATTTATTCGAAGAAGGCAAGCAGCCTGCAACCGGAAAACCGGCTGTAAACGCAGACAAATTGAAAGCGCTCCGCGCAGCAATGGACAAGATCGAAAAGAGCTACGGAAAAGGTTCGATCATGAAGTTGGGCGATGAGAGTGTCGAAAATATCGAAGTGATCCCGACCGGCTCTATTGCCCTGAACGCAGCATTAGGCGTAGGTGGTTATCCCAAAGGCCGTGTGATCGAAATCTACGGACCGGAATCATCCGGTAAGACAACCCTTGCAATCCATGCGATTGCCGAAGCACAGAAAAGCGGCGGTATCGCTGCATTTATCGATGCGGAACATGCTTTCGACCGCTTTTATGCAGAAAAGTTGGGAGTAGATGTCGAAAACCTGTGGATTTCCCAACCGGATAACGGCGAGCAGGCATTGGAAATCGCCGAACAGCTGATCCGTTCATCCGCTGTGGATATTATCGTAATCGACTCGGTTGCCGCCCTGACTCCGAAAGCGGAAATCGAAGGCGACATGGGTGATAGCAAAATGGGGCTACAGGCACGATTGATGTCTCAGGCTCTTCGTAAATTGACCGCTGCAATCAATAAGACAAACACGACTTGCATATTCATCAACCAGTTGCGTGACAAGATCGGTGTGATGTTCGGCAATCCGGAAACGACTACCGGTGGTAATGCGCTGAAGTTTTATGCTTCTGTCCGCCTGGATATCCGCAGCATCGGCAAATTAAAAGACGGTGATGATATCAAAGGTAACCAGGTGCGCGTAAAAGTGGTTAAGAACAAGGTCGCTCCTCCTTTTCGGAAAGCAGAGTTCGACATCATGTTCGGTGAAGGCATCTCCAAAGCCGGTGAGATAATCGACTTGGGCGCTGAACTGAACATCATCAAGAAAAGCGGTTCGTGGTACAGCTACAACGACACAAAATTAGGGCAGGGACGTGATGCCGCCAAACAATGCGTTGCCGACAACCCTGAACTGGCAGACGAATTGTCCGGCTTGATCTTTGAAGCGTTAAAAGGATAACAGAACACGGAAGCCGTACAAAATAAAAATTTTCCTCTTGAGGAAATGTATTCCTTCTATTTCCTCAAGAGGATGCAGATTTGTTTTTTGTATGTATTTCCCTATTTTCTTTTAGTAAAAAAATAGTGACAAATAAAGAAAAATACCGTTTACTCTGCCAAACAGAAATAGATATCCCCATCTTCTCGCAGGCGTGGTGGCTTGATGCGGTATGTGGAGAAAAGAACTGGGATGTGTCATTAGTAGAGGCTAATGATAAAATTCTCGCATCGATGCCTTACTATCAGCCGCACCCCGGCATTATAACCATGCCTTCTTATACGCAAACGATGGGACCTTGGCAAACAAAAGAATCCGCCAATAGCAAATATACCACTCTACTAAGCAAGCGTCAGGCATTCTACAAACAACTCATAGCACAATTGCCTCGCTTCACTTTCTTTTTACAAAACTTTTCTTACCAAGTTACAGATTGGCTTCCATTCTATTGGGAAGGATTCCGGCAAACAACACGATACACCTACATCCTTCATCATATAAAAAATCATCAAATGATTTGGGAGAATATGAATTCCAACCTAAGAGGACATATCACACAAGCCTCTGCCAAAAATGGAATCATTGTCAAAACAGGTGTCCCCATCGATGATTTTCTGTCTATTCAGGAAAAGACATTTTTACGGCAAAATATTAAAAACAAAGAAAATCAATCTACACTAAGAACCCTCATTGAAGTCTCCAGGGAAAGAGGGCAGGGAGAAATATGGGGCGGATATGATCCCGAGGGGCGATTGCATGCTGCCATTTTTGTTGTTTGGGAAAATTTTTCCGCCTATAACTTAGCAGCCGGCGGAGACCCCGCTCTTCGGAAATCCGGAGCACACAGTTTGATTTTATGGGAGGCAATCCGTCATGTTTCACAATATACCGACACATTCGACTTCGAAGGTTCTATGATTCCGGGAGTCGAACGCTTTTTCCGCGAATTCGGAGCAATTCAAACCCCTTTCTTCACAATAACCAAAGGGAAATTAAGTTTATTAAATAGAGCCTGTTTAAAAATAGGAAGAATAATAAACAGATAGATTATTTATGATACTAAACAGTTATAATAATATACTGGTTTTGGCTCCTCATACGGACGACGGGGAATTGGGGCTGGGGGGAACCATAAGCAAACTTATCGAACTGGGAAAGAAAGTAACCTATGTCGCGTTTTCGACCGCCCAGCAATCCGTTCCCGAAGGTTTTCCAAAAGATATTTTGAAAACGGAAGTCAAGAAAGCGACTGCCAAATTGGGAATATTGCCTGAGAACCTCATCATCTACAATTATGAAGTCCGTAAACTCGGATATGTCCGGCAGGAGATATTGGAAGAACTGATCCGCCTAAAAAAAGCGAACAGTTTTGACCTTGTTTTCATTCCAAGCCTGCACGACATTCACCAGGACCATACGACTATCGCCCAGGAAGGCCTACGCGCTTTCAAAAATACAACTCTGCTGGGCTACGAGCTGATATGGAACAATCTGACATTTAACACGCAATGTTTTGTCGAGCTTAACAGGAAACACATTCAGGCCAAAGTTGAAGCATTAAAAGCATACGAATCACAAGGAGCACGCGATTATCTATCCGAAGAGTTCATCTTTTCACTGGCAAAAACACGTGGTGTACAAGCGGGTTGTCCTTATGCTGAAGCATTCGAAGTAGTCCGTTTGTTCCTGTAAAGCGAAAGACTATATGAAAGCCGTTATTTCTTATATAATCAAATTTCTGATAGGAGGAGAAAATGCAGGTGCGCTGAGCAGCCTTGTCGGTTACACGTCAGACCCGAACCAATTCTCCCGTTATCGCGTAGTCATCATCCCCTCTCCTTTTTTCCGGGATGAAGTTTACGGGACAACCGAGTCTATGCCAAAACTGCCACTGGAAGAAATAGAAGGCGTACCTCTGCTTTTCGGTTCTTCCAAAATAGAATGGCAGGGCGATACGTGGGTGGTACATGCCGACATCATCGCCAGTGCCTATTTCCTGCTGACGCGATATGAAGAAATACGGAAACGAAACATACGGGACATTCACGGCCGTTTTCCGGGAAAAGAATCCCTACCTTTCAAAGCCGGATTCATCCATCGCCCGATAGTTGACGAGTACGGTAGATTGTTACGTCGCTGGTTACGCCAGGCACGTGTACAGCCGGTCGTCGAACCGGCCCCACGCATACAGAAAATATGGTTGACACATGATGTGGATGCTCCTTTCTTTTGCCGGACTTTCCGTAATCTGATACGGGAAACGATTAAAGGCAAAGGACTGATACAAGCCTGGAAAATGTTCAACGGTCCGCTACAAGAAGATCCGTTCTACACATTCCCCTGGTTTTTGGAACAACAAAACGAGTTAAAGGCTGCTATCGGAAAAGAGCGTTGCGAATCTCTGTTCTTTATCAAATCGGGTGGATCATCCGTTTATGACAAGCCTCACTATAAACTGCATTCTAAGGATTTACAAGAACTTTTGCTCCTCTGCAAAATTGAGAAAGCACGGATTGGACTACACTCCAGCTACGATGCCGGTAAAACTCCGGCACTCATCTCAACGGAAAAAGAACAGTTGGAGAAGCAAACCGGAAAACCTGTCACTTACAATCGGCATCATTACCTGGCCTCACGTGAACCGGAGGATATGGACTGGTTGGAAAAAGCGGGAATAACAGACGATTTCACGATGGGATATCCGGATGTTGCCGGTTTTCGCCTCGGCACTTCCCGTCCGGTACATTGGATTAACCCGGAGAACAGACGCATCTCTTCACTTGTACTCCATCCGTTGACAATTATGGAATGCAGTCTGAACGAACCTGTTTATATGAATCTCGACTATGAGGATGCGCTTGCCTACTCGAGACAACTGATCCAACAGGTGGTACGTGCCAACGGCGAACTGGTGCTGCTTTGGCACAACGACTCCATCACCACCCGGATCAAGCCAAATGTATCTGTCGACTGGCAGCGAAAACTATTCGCTGCCATCATTAAAGAATTGGTAAAATCATGAAGATACTGATATTATGCGATATGTTTCCCCCTGCATTCGGACCGCGAATGGGCTATTTATGCAAATATATGAAGCGGGCCAGATGGGAACCAGTCGTTGTCACCGAGCGAATAGATGACAACACGTTTTCTTTTCTAAAGGGTGAAACATCTGTCACATATGTAAATTTCTTTCGTTCCAAAAGAAAAATCCTGCATAAGTTAGAATGGATATGCGTATTCATACTCGACTTCTTCTTCCATTATAAAGACAAGAAGATGGCAAAAGTAGCCTCCCGTTTGCTGGAAAAAGGGACATATGCCGGTATCCTGTGCAGTTCATACCGGGCTTTTCCTCTGCCGGCTGCCCGATATGTGGCAGAGAAACACCAACTGCCGTTAGTAATCGACCTGCGGGATATAATCGAACAATATGCCTCCAATGAATATATCGCTCATAACTTTCATACCTTTTCCTGGTTAGACAAAAAAATCACGGCTGCATTCCGCCATAAACTGCTACGAGACAGAAACAACGCTTTGAGGAAGGCAGATATGGTCACGACCATTTCCCCTTGGCACGTGGAAAAACTCAAAGCCTACAACCCCAATACGGAATTGGTTTACAACGGTTACGATCCGGAACTCTTCTATCCCGAACAGCACCGGACCGCCCAATTTGTCATCACCTATACCGGACGTTTGATCAGTTTGGCAACACGTGACCCCCGGTTGCTTTTCGAGGCCGTCAGCCGGTTGGACCGTGAAAAACTCATTGATCCGGACAAGTTTCGGATCCAATGGTATGTCGATTCCGAATCAAAAGCGATCATCATGCAGGCTGCAACCGCTTACCCGGTCGCCCGGTATATGGATTTTTTCAATTATATACCCGCTTCCGAGATTCCAGGTGTATTAAACCGCAGTTCCATCCTGCTGCAACTCGCCAATACCTTTGCGTCCGATGGTCCCAAAGGGTTTATGACTACCAAGCTTTTCGAGTCGATGGCAGTTGAAAAACCTTTACTCTGCGTAAAAAGCGATGAAAGCTACCTTGAAGCCGCCATCCGGAAAACCCGTTCCGGACTGGCAGCCCGGACAGCTGAAGAGGCCTATCGTTTTATCCTGTACCATTATCGGTTTTGGCAGGATAATGGATACACATACATAGATACGAACAAAAAAGAAGTAGAATATTTCTCCCGAAAAAAACAAACTGAACAATTTATGCGTATCTTTACCCGACTAAACAGTAAATGACAGAAATGGAAAGTCACCTGAACATTATAGCTTTCAATATACCTTGGCCAGCCAACTATGGAGGAATCATCGACGTATATTATAAAATGAAGGCTCTGCGCCAGTGCGGTGTGAAGATTATCTTACACTGTTTTGAATACGAACGTGCGCATTCGGCCGAACTGGAAGCTATCTGTGAAAAGGTATATTACTACAAACGGCATACGGGATTGCGTACCAATATAACCCTGTTGCCTTATAATGTATACAGCCGCAAACATCCTGAACTGATCGCCAATCTGCTGAAGAACGATTATCCGATCTTGTTCGAAGGACTCCATTGCTGTTATTACATAAACGATCCGCGACTGAAAAACAGGAAAAAGATTTACAGGGAAGCTAATATCGAACATGACTATTATTTCCACTTGGCACAGGCGGAGAGCCATCTAATCCGAAAAAGTTTCTTCCGGATAGAGGCTTGGCGATTCAAACTTTATCAGAAAGTACTGAAACATGCAGATTTGATTATTGCCGTATCGACAACCGATGCCGATTACCTTCGACACCGGTTTCCCGACAAACCGGTCGAGTTCATGCCATGTTTCCATACCAACGATCAAATTACGGTTAAGCCGGGTTCTTCCGATTTTATCCTTTATCATGGCAAACTATCCGTGATTGAAAATACACAAGCAGCGCTCTATCTCATCCGAAACGTGTTCTGCAAGCTGAATTGCCATTGTATCATTGCAGGTATGGACCCGCCAGCTTCTTTGTTGAACGCGGCAGCTCCTTATCCGAATATCCGTATCGAAGCTAATCCTTCAGAAGAGCTGATGAATAAGTTGATACACGATGCACAAATACATGTCTTGATCACTTTCCAAGCGACCGGATTAAAACTGAAACTGCTAAACAGCCTCTTTGCCGGACGCCATACTGTGGTCAACCGGCTGATGATAACAGGTAGCGGCCTGGAACAGCTCTGCCATATTGCCGATACTCCAGATGAAATGATCCACATTTGTCGGGAGTTGATGCATACTGATATGGTCCCGGAGTTGATCGAACAGCGCCGCAACTTCCTCTATCCAACTTATTCCAATCAATATCAAGGAAAACTTCTATACAATTTTATTTATGAAAACAAATAATATAATAAAAATTCTAACGGATTTCGAGCAGAAAATAATAGAGATCGATTTTGATAAACTACCGATCAGTGATTATAACAAAAAGTATATAGCTAACATAAAATCAGCTCATTGCTACTACATAAACATATACGCTTATGTTCAATCCGTAATGAGATCGATCACGCTATTGAATAAGGATATCATTATGGTAGACTATGGTGGCGGATGCGGTTTTTTCAGTATTCTGGCAAAAATGCTCGGAGTCCACAAAGTCATTTATATAGATCGGAATCCCGACTCCGTAAAGACAGTAAAAGAGGTGAGTAAAGTTTTCGGAATCGGACCGGACGTAATCATTTGCGGAGACTCGCCCGACCTGGTCGCATGGTGTCAAGAGAATCAAGTAAAACCGCACGCTGTCGTCGGACTTGATGTGATCGAACATATTTACAATCTCCGACATTTCTTCGCCGACATCTCCTCGCTCAACCAAAATCTGAGTTTAGTCTTCATGACCGGCTCCAACCCGAAGAATTTCTGGAAATGCAGAAAACTCAGAAAAGAAATGGATGCTTATGAAAAAGGAAATGCCGCCACTCCAAACTATTATACCAAAAGATTGGAATTCATTAAACGGACCTATCCGGATATGGAGAAAAGCAAGGCTCATGAATATGCAGCTATCACTCGCGGGATGAACTATGAGGATATCCAGTATTTCATCCAATCGAACAACTACGATGGAACAGGCGCTGCTACGTTAACCGGATATCAGGACAAGCACAACACCTGTGACCCGGAAACCGGCAATTATATGGAACGTATTCTCCCTCTAAAAGAATATCGTTATCTCTTGTCTGGGGAAGAAGACGGATTGTGCTTTATACAAGTGGGGTTCTACAACCTCTTTGGGAAAAACAAACTGAAGAACTTATGTGCCATGATCGCCAATAAATTGATCAGGAGTATCGGGGCTTGGGGAATACGTATTTCCCCTTTCATCATCATAACTTCCATACGCTACAGACTGGAAAAGTAGTTGCACATACTCCTTTTCCCAATCGGCAGGTTTCAAGATTGTCTCATTCCAAAGGAGCAGGTCTATATCGATCGGGATCTTCCCCTTTCGTTTGCTGTCCGACATGCGTCCCAATCTTTTTTCCATCTCCTTCAAAACCCGTTTCACCTCTTCCAGTGAAGCATCCGTACCGGCAATAGCCACCTGATTCAAGAATAGGCTTGAATCAGGCAAACCAATCGGCTCCGTATAAGCCGCTTCAGAGAACCGGATCGAGCTGAAATAAGCACGTAACAGACCAACCGCTGATCTCAGATTCGCTTCGCAATCGGTATTAGACCCCAAACATAATATAGCATTGTTCCACATAGTCGTATTTTAAAGCCTTTACGACAACAAAACTAACAAAAAATACCTACAATATGGTATTGACCATATTACCATTTCATACTACCTTTGCGCAAGATTAAAAAAAGATGAGATTATCAGAACTTCGTACAGGCGAAAAAGGAGTTATAGTAAAGGTAATGGGGCGCGGAGTCTTCCGCAAGCGCATTATCGAAATGGGATTTATCAGAGGAAAAGAGGTCGATGTCATCCAGAACGCACCGCTTAAGGATCCTATACACTATCGCGTAATGGGGTATGACGTTTCGTTGAGAAGAAACGATGCACAAATGATAGAAGTCGTCAGTGCGGCTGAATTCACGAAAAGCTGTAGCGGGTTACCGGAAAACCGCCCGGTAGATTCTTATATCCAAACATCCAGCAAGAGTTTGCAGGCTATGGCCATGCACAAAGGCAAAACCATCAATGTCGCATTGGTCGGAAATCCCAATTGCGGTAAAACATCTTTATTTAATTTCGCCTCCGGTGCACATGAGCATGTCGGCAACTATAGCGGCGTGACCGTCGATGCCAAAGCCGGGACATTCCATCAGAACGGTTACACCTTCAAGATTGTAGACCTTCCAGGAACCTATTCCCTGTCGGCTTATACCCCTGAAGAACTCTACGTTCGCAAGCATCTGAGTGAGGAACAACCGGACGTCGTAATCAATGTTGTCGATGCTTCCAACCTGGAACGAAACCTATACCTGACCTGCCAATTGATCGACATGGACGAACGTATGGTCATCGCCCTCAACATGTATGACGAACTGGAACGGCATGGAAATAAGTTCGACCATAACTCTCTCTCAAAGATGATCGGTACGCCAATTGTCCCGACCATCAGTAAGACCGGTTTCGGTATTGAAGAACTTTTCAACCGCGTCATAAAGGTCTACGAAGAAGAAGATCCTGTGCTCCGCCATATTCACATCAACTATGGTGAGGTATTGGAAAAGGCCATTTATTCGGTAAGGCAGACTTTGAAACAGAACGGGAATGTCTCCAAAAGCCTTTCCAAACGTTACCTTGCCATCAAATTACTTGAGGGTGATCCGGAAGTGGAAACATTTGTCAAGTCATTGTCTGGTTCCGAAGCAGTCATCCAGGAACGCGACCGCAATGTTGCTCAAATCGAAACTCTTCTGAAAGAAGATTGCGAAACAGCTTTCACCAACGCCCGCTACGGTTTTATTTCCGGAGCATTGCGTGAGACCTACGAGCAAAACAAAATAGAAGAAGCGACAAGCACACAGATCATCGATCTCTTCGTTACCCATAAAGTACTGGGCTTCCCGATTTTCATTCTCTTTATGTGGATCATGTTCGAAGCTACTTTCCGCCTGGGAGAATACCCGATGGAATGGATCGAATCGTTCGTGGGTTGGATCGGAGAGTTCATACGTGGAAATATGAGTGAAGGTCCGTTGAAAGATCTGTTGGTGGACGGTATTATCGGAGGGGTGGGAGGCGTTATCGTATTCCTTCCCAACATCTTGATACTGTACGCCTTTATATCCTTCATGGAAGATTCCGGCTATATGGCACGTGCCGCTTTCATCATGGATAAGATCATGCATAAAATGGGGCTGCACGGCAAATCGTTTATCCCGCTTGTGATGGGCTTCGGTTGCAACGTACCGGCTATCATGGCTTCTCGTACGATCGAAAGCCGTAACAGCCGGATGATCACCATGCTGGTAAACCCGTTGATGAGTTGCAGCGCCCGTCTTCCGGTATATGTCTTGCTGACAGGTGCTTTCTTTCCGCAGACAGCTGGAACGGTCATGATGATCCTCTATGCTTCGGGTATCCTGCTTGCCGTCCTGATGGCACGCCTATTCAAACGTTTCCTATTCAATGACGAAGATATACCTTTCGTGATGGAGCTCCCCCCCTATCGCATGCCGACAGGAAAGTCTATCATGATTCATATGTGGGAAAAGGCCAAACAATACCTGCACAAGATGGGAGGCGTCATCCTGATCGCTTCTATCATCATCTGGTTCTTGGGATATTTTCCCCGCCACTCGAAAAACAGCGATATTTTTGACAAACAGATAGCCGAAGTGGAGCAGTCCGATACAAATCCGGAAGATAAAGTGGAAACAATCGCCGAACTGGAACGCCTGAAATCGATGGACCATCAACAGGAATCCTATATCGGCCGCATCGGCCAGGCCATACAACCGGTACTCCATCCGTTGGGATTCGACTGGAAGATGAGTGTCAGCCTGTTGACAGGCATGGCAGCCAAAGAAGTAGTCGTCAGCACATTGAGCGTCTTATACACAGGAGAGTCGGATGACAGCCAGGTCCTGACCGAACGCTTGAAACAGGATAAGAATGCCGATGGAGAACCTGTCTTCACCCCATTGATCGCTCTGAGTTTCATGCTCTTCGTTCTGATCTATTTTCCTTGTATCGCTACGATATCGGCTATTGTCAATGAATCCGGTTCGTGGAAATGGGGGATATTCGTAATCTTTTATACTTGTGTACTTGCGTGGATTGTCTCATGCGTGGTCTACCAGACAGGACACCTTTTTATGAATTTATTTAGTTAACAACAGAATACAAAATATTTTAATCATGTGGCAGGAAATAGCAGTTGTCATCATCGGTCTTGTCGTCATTTTCCACATCGGGAAAAAAATTTACAGATTCCTAACACACTCCACCGGAACGAGTAAATCTTGTTGCCATGGATGTTCGGGATGTACACTAAAGGACAACAACCGGAGCAAAGATAAAAAGATGCATAAGAAAGTCTACCTACTGGCTATATTGGGGATTCTTTCTATCGTTTCCTGCAAAGACAACAAGAAACAATATTACGAAGAAAGCGGAACTGTGTTTCATACCCTATACACGATCAAATATGAAGCCTCCCAGATTTTAACGGATAAAATAGATGCCGAATTGCAAAAGTTCAACCTGTCCCTGAATCCTTTCAACCCTAATTCGATCATCGCGAAAGTAAATAACAATGAACCGGTAGAGGTAGACGAATGGTTTACAGAGGTATTCAATAAGTCAATGGAAGTCTCCCGCAATTCAGATGGTGTTTTCGATATTACCTGCGCCCCTTTGGTCAATCTTTGGGGATTCGGGTTCAATAAAAAAGACAGTGTGACACCTGCCATGATCGACAGCCTCAAAGCTTTTGTCGGTTACCGGAAAGTGCATCTGGAAGGCAAAAAGGTCGTAAAAGACGATCCCCGCCTGTTACTTAACTGCTCCGCCATAGCCAAAGGATATTCCTGTGACGTGATCGCTCGCCTCCTTGAAAAGGAAGGAGTGGAAAACTATATGATTTTGATAGGCGGCGAAGTAGTGGTAAAGGGAGTCAATCAGAATGGCGTATGCTGGCGAACCGGCATCAACCTTCCGGAAGAAGATCCGGAAGGTATCAAATATAATTATGACGAAATCGTCCAGCTTTGTAAAAAAGGTGCGATTGCCACCTCCGGCAATTACCGTAATTTTTATATCAAAGACGGTAAAAAATATGCTCACACGATCGATCCCCGTACCGGTTATCCTGCCGAACAAAGTGTATTGAGCGCCACAATCGTTGCTGACGATTGCATGACGGCCGATGCCTATGCCACTGCATTTATGGCGATGGGATTGGAAAAAGCCAGGCAAATGGCTGATTCCTTACCAGAGATTGAATATTATGTGATATATGCCGATGAGAATGGGAAGCACCAAATTGAATATTCAAAAGGAATGCTCCAATACCTGCCTAAACGGAAACCAATGTAAGCTCGGCCCCTTCTTGATTGGTATAAATTGCACAAGAAAGGTCCTGATCCTAAAACTTTTTCAACTCCTGGTAAAGCAACCTGACCGGCAATCCCATCACATTATAAAAACTACCATTGATAGCTTCGACTGCCACATAACCGATCCACTCCTGTATGCCATAGCTGCCGGCTTTATCAAACGGGCGGTACTTATCGACATAGTAGATGATCTCGTCGTCGTCCAGATCGGCAAAACAAACAGCCGATGAAGCGAAAAAAGAAACAGTTTTCTCCTTTGTCGTAATGCAAACGCCGGTAATCACCTCATGTACACGTCCAGACAGTTTCCGAAGCATCGTGATAGCATCTTCGCGGTCTTTTGGTTTTCCTAAAATTTCACCGAAAGTCCACACGATCGTATCGGCTGTGATCAACAATTCGTCTGCCGACATGGAAGGAATGTAGGCTTCCGCCTTTTTTCTGGCGATATAGACCGGTACCTCGTCCGGCCGCAATGTTTTGGGAAAAGATTCGTCTATCCCCGGGATTGTCTGTACTTCAAAGTCAATATCCAGTCCAGCCAACAATTCGCGCCGTCGGGGAGAATTGGAGCCTAATACAATTTTATATTGACTTAAGTTAGAGAGTATGCTTTTCATTATCCTATTTTTTTCAGTTTAGTGCTACCAGCCGAAAGCCTCGTCACCCATCCAATGACCTTGAGCTTTCATGGTTTGTTCGATTACATCACGGGCAACGCCGGTTCCTCCGTTCTTGTGGGAGATATATTTGGCGATACGCTTGATTTCAGGAGCTGCATCTGCGGGTGCCACAGGCAGGCCGACCATTGTCATCACTTCATAATCGGGGATATCGTCCCCAGCATACATAACCTCTTCAGGTTGCAGACCTGTCTTTTCCAGAAAATCCTTGTAATCGTGGACTTTCACAGCACTCTTCATATAAATATGGGTAATGCCGAGACGCGAAAAACGAATCTGTACCGCTTCCGTGTATCCCCCGGTAATAATGGCTACATGATAGCCTTTCTTGACGGCGAGCTGCAAAGCATAGCCATCCTTTATATTAACGGTACGCATAGGGTCACCGTTCGGATGCAAGGGAATTACATCACAGGACAACACACCGTCCACATCAAAAACAAAAGCCTTTATCTTACTCAGATCATAATTGATACTACTCATGTTGTGCCTCCTTATGTATGCTTTGGCTGATCAACCGGTAGATCGTCCGCATATCGGGATCGTCCAGCATAGCCAAATGTTTATTGATCACATTCTCATCGTACCGGATAGCCGGGCCGGTCTGTGCCTCCCTCGGCGACATCGTGTGTATCTTGGCTGCCGTTTCGTCGATAAGCGGCAGTAGGACATCGGCCGGTATACCCTGTCCCTGCAATAATTTAACAGCCAACGCATAAATATGGTTGGTAAAATTGCAAGCAAAGACAGCCGCCAGATGCAAACTTTTACGTTTGTCGGACGACAGGAAACGGACATTTTCCGAAAGCTTCTCCGCCAATTGTTGCAATTTGCCGGCATTTTCAGACGTATTGGCTTCAAGGAAAAAAGGAATCACACTGAAATCCACCTCACGTGTTTTGCTAAATGTCTGCATCGGATACAGGACTCCATAGTTGGCCACATGGCCGTTGAAAATATCCATCGGCATACTGCCTGCCGTATGTACCCACAAGCCATTGTTCGGCCTGACACGGGCAATCACATCCGCCAAAACCGTATCTTTTAAGGAAAAGACATACAGGTCGGCATCCGTATCGACAGCTTCGGGATCGTTTGTCCAAGGACAGCCCAACAAGGTGGCCAGCTGCTGCGCATTTTCCGGCGTATGGCTATACACCTGCCCGATCTGCATTCCTTTGCGGTGCATTTCGAGCGACAAACGCGTTGCCAGGTTGCCGGAGCCTAAAAAGATGATTTTCATGCTTCCTCCTGTTGGTTTTCAGTTGGCATGCGGAAAGTTCCGAGATGTATCTTTTCCCATTGCAGGTGCGATTCGTCAAACGGCTTACGTTCCTGGTCCTTATATCCGATACCGATGATGGACAGGACTTCCAATTGGTAAGGTACGCCAAGCAATCCTCGCACATACTGCGCGGCATCCGTATCGTCTTCCGTCTGCCGGTTGCGGATCTGGCACCAGCAACTGCCCAATCCCAAATCTTCAGCTTGCAATTGCATATAGATAGAAGCAATCGAAGCATCTTCTACCCAAACATCGCTTTCCAGCACATTCGCCAACACAACGACGGCCAACGCGCAATCTTTCAGAAACGCAGCTCCTGCCGGTTTACACACCGACAACTTGGCCAACATCTCCTTATCTTCCACGACAACAAACTGCCAAGGATTTTTTCGTTTGGAAGCCGGTGCCATCAAGGCGGCTTTCAATATCATTTCCACCTGCTCCGGATTCAGTAACTGCTCCGTGAACTTACGGGTACTTCTTCTGTTCTTTATTAATGTTGCGAAACTTTCCATTTACATTTTACTTTATTGATTGCGAAAGAGAAAACAAAGATAGTGAGATTTTCGGTATGACAAAAACCGACTTTATTCCCAGCCTCCTCCCAACGCTTTGTAAAGGTAGACTGTCGACAGCAGTTCGTCAAGCATCGCCTTGTTCAGGCTGAGTTGAGCGTCAAGCAAACCACGCTGGGCGTCAAGAACGTCCATATAGTTAGTGACACCGTTGATATACTGCAATTGTGCCAATTGGAGGTAAGTATCGGCAGCATTGAGCAATTTTTCGTATGACAGGCGGACCTCCTTTGCCTTGCGGATCGTGACGATTGCATCACCCACTTCTTTAAAAGCGCCGAGCACGCTTTTCTGGTAATTATAGACTTCCTGTTCATAGCGGGCACGAGCCGCTTTCAGTTTCGCTTTGTTCTTACCCATAGCAAACAACGGTTGTAACAAATCACCAACAAGGAACCATGCGGGACTCTTGATAAAATTCGTCAGTTCTTCGTTTTCAAAGCCTAAATTACCAGTCAAACTGATCCTTGGAAAAAGATCGGTTTGAGCCACTCCTACCCTGGCATTCGCTTCGCGCAGTTTCTGCTCGGCTTGTCGTATGTCAGGACGCCTTTCAAGCAAGGAAGAAGGCAGGCCGACCGGCAATGTTTCCGGTAAATGTTGTTCACGTAAGGACAATCCGCGCGGAACATTCCCCGAATACTGTCCAAGCAGGAAAGAAAGGTCATTCTCCTTTATCTTGATCTTCCGTTCAAGCGAAGGAAGCAGAGTTTCCGTACGTGCTAGTTCCACCTGTGCCTGGCTGTAGGATGTCTCGGAAGTCAGGCCACCTTCGAAGCGCAGCTTGGCCAGGCGGACACCTTCGCGACGGGCAGCCAACGTATGGCGCACGATATCCAGTTCCTGATCGAGTGCGCAAAGTTCATAATAAGCGGCAGCTACTTCCGCCACCAATGTCATCTGCAAGGCACGGCGTGCTTCTACCGACTGCAGATAGGCGGCAATTCCCGCTTCATTTGCCCAGCGAAGGTTCCCCCACAGGTCCAATTCCCACGAGAGAGTCAGTTTGGCTCCGTATTCGGGATCGTGTTTCGGGTTATCACCTCCATAATTCAGGCGCTCTTTCTGTCCGTAAATCCGGGCCCCTATTTCCGGAAACTGATCAGCGAAAGATATCCGTTTCGAAGCGATCATCTCCTTAATCTTCGCCGCGGCGATTTTCATGTCTTTATTATTATCGAGAGCGATGGTGATCAAGCGCTGCAAAGTCGTATCGGCATACAGGCTCTGCCAGGAGACACTGTCTATCGAAGCGGTATCCGCCCCTGTCACAATCTCTTCCGGAAGGTTCAGTTCCGGGCGAGCGTACTTCTTGCCGATCTTGCAGGAAGAAAGCATCAGCATAAAGGAGAGGGCTATGAATATATAGATATTTCGTTTCATTGTAATTATTTGCTTATTGTTCGACGAAGAATACGTTCCATTCTGACTTTACCTTTTATCTTGTAAATCAAGACGAAGAAGAAAGGAACCAAAACGATCCCGACAGTGATAGCGACCAGCATCCCGAAGAACACACCGGTGCCGATACTGTGGCGGGAGGCAGAACCCGGTCCGCTTGCCAATACCATCGGAAGCATGCCCAGGACAAAAGCCAATGAGGTCATCAGGATCGGACGGAAACGCATCCGGGAAGCATGAAGGGCAGCTTTGACAACCTCGACTCCGGAATCGACCTGTACTTTGGCGAACTCGACGATCAGAATCGCATTCTTTGCGGCCAAACCGATCAACGTCACCAGACCGATTTGAAAATAAATGTCGTTGTGCAGGCCCGTCGCCCATATTCCGAGGTAAGCCCCCAATGCAGCAACCGGCAATGAAAGCAGTACAGCAATCGGCACAATCCAACTTTCATATTGGGCGGCCAAGAAAAGGAATACGAAAAGGAATACCAGTGCCAGCACGAATCCGGTCTGTCCGCCGGCCTTTTTCTCCTGGTAGGAAAGTCCGCTCCATTCCAATCCGATGTTCTCCGGCAGATGCTCACGGGCAATCCGCTGCATGGCTGCCATTGCTTCGCCAGAGCTATATCCGGGAGCGGCAACAGCACTGATAGCGGCTGTCGTGAACATATTAAAACGTTTGATCGTTCCCGGTCCGGTCGTATAGCTGGCCGTCCCCAGAGCTGTCAACGGGACCATCGAACCGTTCTGTGCACGGACGAAAAACAGGCCAAGATTATCACGCGTTGCACGATATGGGGCCTCTGCCTGGATATACACCTTATATATACGGTTGAACATGTTGAAATCGTTCACGTAGACGGAACCTAAATAAGCCTTCATGGTCGAAAAGATATCTGTCAACGGGATACCAAGGAACTTCGCGCGGTCGCGGTCTACATTGAAATAGAGCTGCGGTATCTCCGACTGCAAGGCTGATGACACACCAGTCAGCTCCGGCGTTTGCGATGCATAGAGCATAAACGTATCGGCTGCCGCCACCAAGTTTTCCCAACTGGCATCACCACGGGCCTCCAGTTGCATTTCCAAACCTCCGCTCTCTCCTAACCCCGGAATCACAGGAGGACGGTTCAGGTAGGCCAATATTTCTGGATAATATAAAAACTCCTTACGGCATTGTTCCATTACGTCCTCCACTCCCATATTGGAAGATTTGCGTTCTTCCCAAGGTTTCAGAATAACGGTCAAGGTGGAACGGCTCTGCGAAGTTCCGACACGTGTGCTGCTACCGGTCACATTCTGCACATATGCGACAGCTGGCAGGTTCTCGATGAAAGCGATGGCACGGTCTGTGACTTTACGTGTCCGTTCCAAAGTCGCTCCTTCGGGCATCACCAGTTCGACAGTAAAGAACCCTTGGTCTTCTTCGGGTATAAAACTGGTCGGGATCATCCGGTTCAGCACGAAGATAAATATGATCACCATTCCGAAACCAGCCAAGATACGCTTCGGGTTCCGAATCGCTTTTTCCAGCAAATGGCCGTATTTATTATTTCCTTTGGCCAGCCAGATATTGATTTTACGGAAGACAATATTCTTTTTCTTCCTGTTCGGGCGCAGGATTATCGCACACATGGCAGGGCTCAATGTCAATGCCACGACCGTAGACAATAGTACGGAGACTACAATCGTAATGGAGAACTGACGATACAAAGCTCCGGTAATTCCGCTCAAAAAGCTGACAGGGACAAACACGGCCGCCAACACCATAGAAGTAGCAATCAAGGCCCCCGACAACTCGCGCATAGCTTTATGAGTAGCCTCGCGTGCCGTCAGGTGCTCTTCATGCATCAAACGTTCCACATTTTCCACCACGACGATCGCATCATCCACTACAATACCGATTGCCAGAATCAAGCCTAACAGTGTCAACATATTGAGTGAAAAGCCCATGATCAGCATAAAACCGAATGTCCCGATCAGAGAGATAGGAACGGCAATTGTCGGGATCAAGGCTGCACGCCAGTTCTGCAAGGACAGAAATACCACCAATACGACCAAAAACAAGGCCTCAAACAGGGTTTTATATACCTCATGGATAGACTGTGATATATATTCGGTTGCATCAAAGGGGAACTTATATTCCACCCCTTCAGGAAAGTTCCGACTAATCTCTTTCATCGCTTCCTTTACATTCGTAGCCACCTCCAGCGCATTGGCTCCCGGCAGCATATAGATAGCGAGTATTGCTGCATTTTTTCCGTTCAGCCCACTTTCCGTTGAATAAGAAGAGGCTTCGAGCGAAACTCTTGCCACATCACGAATACGGACAATAGAACCATCCGGGTTGGCACGGACTACAATATCTTCGAACTCCTTTACCGTAGACAAACGTCCTCTGGCAGTAACAGGCAGGGTGATATCGACATCCAATACAGGTTGTTTTCCCAACTCACCGGCTGCCGATTCACTGTTTTGCTCTTTCAAGGCATTCTGCAAGTCCTTTACTGTCAACCCCATGTTTGCCAGACGATCCGGATAAACCCATATCTGCATTCCATAATAACGGCTACCGATATTCGAAACACGACCTACACCGGGAATACGACGTAGCACATCCAATACGTTTATAGTCGCAAAGTTACTCAAATAGATTTCGTCGAAACGGGGATCGTCCGAAAGCAGACTCAATGTCATCAACTGGCTGGCTGATTGTTTTTCTACCGTGATGCCGTTCTGCACAACGTCTGCCGGCAAGCGGGACTCCGCCAGTTTCACACGGTTCTGGATTTCTACGGCCGAAAGGTCCGGATTCGCATTCACATCGAACGTGACAGTGATATTCAGACCTCCCGAATTGGAGCTACTACTTTGCATATAGATCATACCCGGCGTACCGTTCAACTCCTGTTCTATAGGAGTCGCAACAGCTTGCGATACCGTCATGGCACTTGCGCCCGGATACGAGGCACTAATCTTCACAACCGGCGGAGTGATCTGTGGATACTGGTCCACCGGCAACATCACCAACCCTATAATCCCGACAATAACAATCACCAAAGAAAGTACTGTCGAGAAAACGGGCCGATCTATAAAGAATCCCGGTTTCATTCTCCTTCCTCCTTTGCCTTTAATGCTTCAATTGCTTTATCGTCACCCGCCTGCACCGGCTGTACCAGCATACCGGGGACCAACTTATGATAGCCTTCTATTACAACTTGTTCATTTTCTCCCAATCCACGTTCTATGACAATGTTGTTCCCGATTTCCGGTCCGGTCTGTACAAAACGCTTTTCTGCTACATTATCCCGGCGGACTACATAAATGAAAGCACCTCCTTTCTCTATGGAAATAGCTTTACGGGGAACAACAATTGCACGTTCACGGACATCCAACAAGAGTTTCACTTTTGTGAACTGCCCCGGAAGAAGTTTCTGGTTCGGGTTGGGAAGTTCAGCGCGCACACCGAATGTACCAGTCTGCGGATCGACAATCGGATCGGCAAAATCCACTATCCCTTTAACAGGATATTCGGAATCGTCGGCTAAGGTAACCGTCACGGTCGGTTGCCAGGAACGGGACGTGTCTTGCTCTCCGAACTTAATATTACGACGTTCGGCACGCAGATAGTCCAATGCTGTCATCTTGAAGTCCACCAAAACAGTATCGCTCTTTACGACAGCCGCCAATTTGGAGTTTACACCGGGACCGACCAAGGCACCGACATCCACAAAACGCTCACTAATATATCCGGCCAACGGAGAGGTTACAGTCGTATAGCTCAATTCAAGTTGCGCCTGGTCCAGATCGGCCTTGCTCATGGCGATATCCGCTTCTGCATCGCCTAACGATGCTAATGCATTGTCCAAGTCCAATTGGCTGGCAGCATGCTGTTCGTACAGAGGCTGCAAACGTTCTACATCACGTTTGGCTTTTGCAGCTTGTGCTTCGTCCTTTTTCAGCTGTGCTTTGGCTTTCTCTACCTTTGCCCTATAAAGAGCTGAATTTATAATGAAAAGAGGTTCGTTTTGCTTTACTTCCTTTCCTTCCACAAACAACATCTTTTCCAGATAACCTTCAACGCGGGCATGTATCTCAACGAACCGGGCTGCCCGGATACGTCCGACATATTCACCAAAAATCTGTACATCCTCCTTCGCCGGTTTATCTACAATCACGAGAGGCCTCAAAGGTTCATCCTTATGTCGACATCCAGTTGCTAACACTATCAAGGCTAAAAACACGGCCTTTTTAACCAATCTTTCTCCTTCCATTTTCCAAGATTTATAATTGACATTTAAACTTGCTATATATCTATATCTAAATTAAGAAATGAAATAATCGTACCATTGTTTTTAACTGATACATTAAAAAAGATTATATCGCTTATTTTTAATACAATACACTTAGTATGAAATAGCTCGTTTTTCTAAAAGACAATCCATATATGTAGAATTATTCCACATTCTTTCTAAAAAATCCCCAATTATGATACCCAAGTGTTTGATTATGCATGCATGCTGGGGGGAATACGAAAAAAGCCAATCCAAAACTGAATCGGCTTTCATCATCGAGTGTTGTTTTTGCC
>ULRN01009806.1_pt1 | contig 37734 bp, 31 predicted proteins | sample 1955461 | NCBI WGS metagenome assembly ULRN01 (sample SAMEA4835683, study PRJEB28245) | human gut metagenome | biome: gut microbiome; material: fecal sample | place: Denmark | collected 2008 | reverse complement strand
CCGCGCTTGACGCGGGATCGCATGAAAACTGACCGTATAAAAGGCCTGTTCTTTTGCATTAACTATCTGATTTCTTAATTATTGCGATAATCTTTGTAATCATTGCGTGAAGTTTCACAAATCGCGTTTCTATCGTAAGTACAGCCTCTACCGCTTTCTCCGCTTGCCAATGCCTCGACATTTTTCAATGCCAAGTCAGACAGTTGAACATCCTGTTTGTTCTGCTGGTAATTCCAGCCGGCAGCCACTGCGATTGCTACTAAGAGCGCTGTACCCAATATACGCTTTTTCATTTTCGTATTTTGTTTTATCGTCTTTGATTCAGTAAATTCCCTATCTTTGTTCATCCTTTTAAAGCAACAAGATAGCCAAATGATGTACTGAACTTGCATCATTCTGTTTTATAAGTCCTTTGAAGGTTACTTTGCAAAGATATGGTTATTTGAGAGATACGAACTGTATTTAGGTCGAACAAAGGTTAAAACTTTTAAGCACCTAATAATCAACCATCAGCAAGGATAACATCAACTTTTTTCAAGTTACATCAATATATGCATAATATATAGAATAATAATCGTTTCACAATTCTGATTATTCATTCAAAAAAATTCTAATATACAAGGATTATCTTCCATCTTGCAAATGATCTTGTTACCAAATTTGTCGAATACATCTTCGGGATGTTCCGAAAGACGGTCGGGCATGATATATAATAATATACTGTCATCGCTCTCTGTGTCAGAAATGGTGGAAAGAGTTGTCCCGTATGAAAATTGGGTTGAGACCGTTTCCCCTCCTTCTACTTTTGTCAAGTAGTTTTTTCCACCCTGATGTGTTTGCAACCAGATTATATTCCCTAAAGAAATCATGTTGTTGATGTAAGAGTATTTATTGGCTTCAAGGATAAAATCGACACCGTGTGTCTGAAACATTTCCAACAACAGTTTTTCGGTGAGGAACTTTTTCCCTCCTACATAATGTCCCATTTGGAATTGCTCGGCTTGCGGGTTAAATGAAACGAATGTATTTGAAATACCTAACTGGAAAAGATAACCGGATTTGTAAGCCACGAATTGTACTGGCCGGAACATGATGTAAGGTATTTCTTTTTTCAGATATTCAGCAATGATTTTCCCCTCTTCGTCCACCAACGTCAAAATATTTTCGTTCTGCCCGGTGACAAGCAGAACATGAGAGTTCTCCATCTTTTTAAATTTATGGATTACAAATGGATAGGACATTTTTCTTTTGAAAGAGAAATCGGTAGCATCATATACTTTCAGGCTTTTGTTGTCCGATATCCATACTTCGGTTTTACCATCTGCTTCGCAGACATCGAAATCCTCTATTCGGGGATATTCTTCCGGCCCTTGTCCTTGTCTGTTCAAAGACGACACGAATTTTCCGTCCTTGTCGAAATGGTGGATTGTTTTGCCATTAGAGGATAAAATATAATAATGGTTCCGAAATTTCCGAATTTTATCAATCTGCCCGATTAAACAACTGGAAGTCGTTTCCAGCGGAGTAATTTCGTAGCGATCAGAAAACAACTCCGTCCATGTCGGCCTGGATTCTTTAGGAGATAAATCTGCCATCAATGTAATTTCGGTTGTGTTTTGATCTGAACAAGAGCTCAAAAGCGTGCAAACCAAGTATATGAAAAAGAACTGTCGGGTGATATTTTTCATCTCTTATTCCTTTATTTTAATCGTTAGTAAAATCCAATCGTTCCCAGTGGTTGATAGTCCGGGTAACATTTTCCGGATAGCCGGGTGTGTACATTTAATATTTAAGTAATGACCGGCAAGGTCATTCTCGCGAACAAGCAAATAAAGGTTGTTTTTATCTGAACCGATAAAAGGATTCACATATTTGGATCTGAAATTGTCAAAAAGACGGTCGAAAGAAAAGAGGGCATTGTCTTTACACCTGATAGCACAAAAATCGTCCCTTCTTCCCGTTAACTTGAAAAAAAGATAATCCGAAGCGAAATAAAAGCTATAACAGTTATGGATGTATTTTTTCTTATCGATTATTTCGGCCATTTCCGCATCATCATTGGGGTACTTGTCTCTGGTTAGAAAATCTCCATGAAAGTCAAGGCTATAAAATGGAAGTATCTCCTTCCTGGAAGTGTCATATCTATAGATTGTGTCTGTGTTATCCGGAAGAATCAAAATGTCGTCAGCATCTGTCGTATATAAATTATAAGGTGCGAACAACCATTCTTTTTTCCCCCATTTGGGCAGATATAATTTGTGGATAGACTTGAAATCAGTGAGAGCCATAAAGTGTCCTTCAATGTGCCCTCTTTCCGTACTGGCTCCTCCCGAATAAACCAAAAAATCTTGTTTCGCAGTCGGTACGACGGCAGCACAAGGAAAAGGCAAAGACACTTTTTTGACCGGTGTGCCATCCAGTTTGAACTTGTTGATAATTTTAAACCTGCTTACGACCCACAACTCCTCCAATTCCGGAACAATACACATGGAATTGACAATTAAGGCATCCGAAAATGTTATTTCCTTTATGAACTTTCCGGACTTAGAGTATATATATACATTTCTCCCTGCCCTGGTACTTCCCATAAAGTACAGGAAATCTCTATATTGAACCATATTTGTACAAAAATCAAATACAGTATTACTTAGTTTTGTACAAGAAATGTCTGCAATCAAACTATCAAAGGTGATTTTTTTGTAGTGATTCATGTCCAGCTTTTGTGTCTCCGCGTCAAGTGTGCGGGCAAGTACATTTTGACACACCACCATACTGTTAATACTATTTGTACAGAACAAACATATCAAAAACAGGAGTCGCATTCTTATTATCATAATCCAAACAGAATATTCTATAGGAGGTAACTTTTCGCAATGTTACCTCCCTTTGGTAATTAATAATATTTTATATCTCCACAAGTACATGAATATCCGACGCCGTATGAGTCACATATTGCAATCCAACCGGTTACGGAGCTATGTCCAGTTCTCCATTTACAGCCACCACTCCCTTCACCGCTTGCCAATGCCTCGACATTTTCCAATGCCAAGTCAGACAGTTGAACATCCTGTTTGTTCTGCTGGTAATTCCAGCCGGCAGCCACTGCGATTGCTATTAAGAGCGCTGCACCAAATATACGCTTTTTCATTTTCGTATTTTGTTTTATCGTTTTTGATCCAGTAAATTCCTTATCTTTGCTCATTCTTTTGATAAACTAAGATAATCAAATGATGTACTGAACTTGCATCATTCTGTTTTGTTTGGTTTATATTACCATCATACACCTCCTTTCTAAGGGGTTTCGGGGAGCTTGCCGTTGTAGTTTCTGAGGCTTTTCGGGCAGGCTCCCTTTCGTCCAATTACTGAACTTGTCCTTTTATTTTTACTTTGACAGGACTTGCTGTGTTACATTTGAGCGTGACGATTTCATCGAAGAAGCCTGTATCTTTCGGTGTCATCCTGACTTCTATACGGAGCCGCTCTCCCGGCTTCGCTGGACGTTTGTCATAATTTACGGTCGTACAACCGCAAGTGGTACTGACTAAAAACCTTCCATATTATTCACTTACAATTCATGCAGTTTTGTAAGTCCTTTGAAGGTTACCTTACAAAGGTATGGTTATTTGAGAGATACGAACTGTTTTTAGGTTGAACAAAGGTTGAAACTTTTAAACGACTAATAATCAACCATTAGCAAAGCTAACATCAACTTTTTTTCAACTTACATCAATAAAAGACGTGAATTATCTCAGCAAAAAAGCAAACCTAAAAGAAACTGGAGGCGCCTTTTTCTAATATCTTTCTTATTTCCTCCGAATAACACAAGATTGTATTTAAGTGCTTGATTATCAGTGTATGACAGATGTAATGGCAAGTATGATGTTCCCAAAATGTTCCAAAAAACATATTTTAATGGGGAGTTTGAATTTGCTAAAAGAGGGTGTGTTCAACGGCATTGAAATGGCTTCAAAAAAGGGATTTAGCAGTAAAGACCTGTTAACATAGAATTAAGATTTGATTAACACATTTATTAGCGCAGGGTGACTTGTAAGAAGGTGGGTAAAGTTTGATAACAATGTAAGATGTTACGGATAGTATTCACTTTCTCCGTAACTTTCCACATACACATTTTCCTCTTCCCTATTTTTGAAATATCAAATTTAGGGAAATAAAAGAGTGAGCAAGTTACATATCTGATACTAACAAGTAGTGAGAGTGTTAAAAGTGGGGCTGATAGAGATTAAAAACCGAATTTTGTATCGCTGTTTGGAAACAAATCATTATCTTTGTACCATAATTCAAAACAAAATGGGCATCAATAAACTAAAAGTGGTGTTGACAGAAGAAGCACAAGCCTTTTTGGATACGCAGCCATTCAAAGCTCAGCAGAAGATATACTACAACATCTTCAAGGTTGAGGAAGGAGTGATGAAAGTTGACATCTTCAAGAAACTGGAGAATACCGAGATATGGGAGTTCCGCACTCTCTACAACGGTATATGCTACAGGCTTTTCTCCTTTTGGGACACTGAGGAAGAAACTTTGGTTATTGCCACACATGGTATTATCAAGAAAACTCAGAAGACACCATTAAAAGAGATTGCCAAAGCGGAAGAGATAAGAAAAGAGTATTTTAACAGTAAAAAGAAATAGCATTATGGCACAGATGAAATTGATACCAGCAGACAATATGAAAGATAAACTTTGGGGTAAAAGAGGTACACCAGAGCGCGAAGCCATGGAAGCCAAGCTCAAAGAAGATGTGAACGCCTATATTGTAGGCGAAGCCATACGCAAGGCTCGATTGGCACAAAACCTCACACAAGAACAGCTTGGTGAGCGTATCGGTGTGCAGCGTGCTCAGATATCAAAGTTGGAGAAAGGTGCAAGTGTTATCACATTACCAACCATGAGCCGTGTGTTTCAAGCATTGGGTATTGCAACAGCCACTCTTGATTTGGGTATTGCAGGCAAGATTGCGTTGTGGTAAGATGACGGTTAGATTGTGCAATCTTGGTAGGATTGAACAAAGATTTAGCTATTATGCTGAATATCAACTTCATTTTGCTCAACAAAACAATAATTGTTCCCAAAATGAGGAAATGAAAGCTCAAATACTAGACAAATATAAAGAAGCCTGTCTGTATTGCCATTCAAGTCATTATGGGGAAATGTCTCTACTATCACAAAAAAACATCCTTGTTGATGCAATATTCTGTATACTTTTGCATTTATAGAATAGATAAACAAAAATAAAAGGTCAATGAAAAAGAAGTTATTGTTACTCATTTTAATGGTTCTTCCGCTTTTCATATCATCTTGCAGTGATGATGATGGAAAGGTAGATCCAATGAAGTGGAAAACCGAATTAAAAAAATCAAGCGATGGATATTTCCATGTATCTCCTGGGGGAGGGACATTTGTGCTTCAATGTACAAATTACAGTGACTTTTGGATAACTGGTATCACCGAACAAGAAGCTAAAGGGGAAGAAAAGAAGTTTACACCCGCCATTGATGACCAAAAACACTTTACCATTACGTCAGATTGGGCAACAGCTACCCAAAATGGGAATACGTTGACTGTTACAATTTTGCCGACAACAGCGAATGGCAATCGCTTCATAAAGGTGTCTGTACAAAATGGTGACGCTTTTGATGAATTCAAATTCAAGCTACGAGGATTGAAAGTCGGGCTATAATATACGGTGTTTATATTATCGGCTGAATATTAAAAGCCGCCTTAGGGTTTAGTATTATATATCGTGCATAGAATGTCTGTTTTTGTATTCCCGACTCGGAGGCGAATCTGGATGGATCGTACCGAATCGGGATTAATTTTGTTTTATTTCAAATTAATCATCTGCAAAGTTATATTGCAATTGTTTGGGTCTGTTGATTCAATAGCTCTGCACCAAGTTCGTTCATTCAAGAAGAAAATCGATTGTGTCTCTGTTTGAACCGAATCTATATCGTTGATGATGTCGTTTGCAATTTCAGTAATATTTGTATTACGGTTTAATAAAACCCATTTATAAGGTTTTTCCTGCCCATAATAGTAGTAATTCATTAAAAGATATTTTGGAGAGAAGCTGAAATTCCACATCATTGCGAAATTTTCCAATTTGATGGAAGCTGGATTTTTAGCTCTTAAATCATTACTTAATCTTTGTTTTAAATCAATAGAATAAACCGAATAAAGTGTATCAGGTGTAATGTATGAGATCTGGTCGTAGTTTCTATCGTAATAGTACAGACTATTTACTTCTTTATTGCAATATGTGCTGATAAATTCAAATTGATCATTTTGAGGTTTGGGATAATTAAAATTTTTAATGACTTGGTTATTTTGGTCTTCTATCCAAATGCAGTAGGGACATTCTTTGGAATAGAAAGGTAAGATAAAAAGATTCTTTTTATCTTGAAATACCATAAAATCCCGGATAAGTGCATCAGTTCGATAAGCTTCTACAAATGCTCCTTTATAAGTATATTTTTTTATGGATCTTGATCCAACATCCCAAATACAAATCTGGTTTAGATATGGGTCAATAGTGAAAGATGTAATATCTATGAATTCATGTGGGGCTTGTCCGAAATAATTAATTTGACACACAAATTCTCCAGTCGAAGTGAAAACAAAGATACCAGCCCCTCTTTTGTCTAAAAGGCAAAATGTATCTTCATCCATATAGATGGATTTTATATTGGAAATCAAACATGAGTCCTTTGTGTCTAATTGTATGTAGTCTAATGATTTTGCGAATTCAGAATAACGAATAGTATCTGTCGTATTATCTAAATTGATACTCAAATGACTTTTGTCTACATTATTGCAAGCAGTAATATAGCAAATTATAGGAACTATAATTGTAAGTAATATATTTATTTTCATGTTGTTAAATTTAAAAAGACGAAGATAAATCTTGCGAAAAGCAGGATTTATCTTCATGTAATATTGGAAGTTAGCAATCAGGCCAAATGCTACTGCATTTATATTCGTGTGTATATTTCTTGCAGCAAGCAGTCGGTTCTGCAACGTACTTATATCCGTCTTGATCAATACCACCTTCTCCTCTGGCTAAAGCTTCAACATTCTCCAATGCCAAATCAGAAAGTTCAACTTCTTGTTTGTTCTGCTGATAGTTCCAACCTGCTGCTACGGCGATTGCAGCAAAAGCGATAACGCCGATAATTTTCTTTCCCATATTACATTTATTTTTAGGGAGTTGTTATACTATATTTGTTTTGAATCTTTCTCCCGGTATCATTTCCCAAGACAGGTGATTTCCAAGCCTTTTGTTCTTTACTTTAAATTTACTACTTTTGTCGTTACCTCCTTCTTTATTAGTTATTGAATGAGGGAAAGTCCGGGAGTTTCTGCTAACGTTTGTGAGTCAGTAGGCAGAGACTCCTTTCTTTTTCCCGTTAATTGCTTTATTTTACTGTTCCGATAAAACTCAATATCAGTGAGTTGTTAGGGATGTTTCCATAAATGTCTACCGTTCGATAAAAATCTCCCGGTTGTTCCGCTTCGTAGCTGACCGTGATCGTTCCGCTCTCTCCCGGTTGCAGTACATCCCAGTCGCAAGTTGCTTCGGTACAGTTGCAAGAGGTGGTGAAACCTTTCAACCTAAAGACGCTTGTTCCGGTATTCTGGACTGTGATTGTCTGCTTCTTGCTTGTTCCTTCTTTGACCATTCCTAAATCATATTCGCTCTTTTCCACTTCGAGAGTAGTCATTGCCAATATCTCTTTGTGTTGTATACCGGTCATTTGTTTCAGATACAAATCCCTAACCGCCAAGTTATGTACCGGATTGCCGATTACTTTCACTTTGTTGTCCCTGTCAAGCAGGAATGTCTGGAAAGTGATATTTTGTGGAAATTGGTTCAACTTGTCCAACCGGCTGTCCCGATCAATGCAGACAGGTCGGTCGAAGTTGTCACGTTTTAAGATATATCGTAATTCTCGGTCGTCTTTCGACTGGAAGACGAAGATAAACGGAATGTTGCTGTTTGTTGCCGAATCAATATGGGCGATCAATTCTTTCCATTTCGGCAGTTGCAATTTGCAACTGGTGCAACCTGTTGAATCGACATAAATCAGCACTTTATATTCTGCATCGGGTATCCGGTATTCTACCGGTTCCGTGACAAAGCGGGTAAACTCCATATCCTGCGGGAAGACAATCTCTTTTCCCAGCCATTTTTGGACCAGGCGGGCAAATTGTTCTTTCTTGTCATCTTTACAAGAGGTTAACAAAAAGAATATAGATAATATGTATAACAGTGGTTTCATCTATTGTTATATTTTAAATTCTATAATCGGCTCATCACTTTTTACACATGTGGCGATGATTGTCTTTGTTTTTTCGTTTATATCGATTCCGTATATGGGTTTGTCTAAGATGTATTTTTGCAACGGGTTTCCCTGCAAATCGAACACATAAATGTAACGACCACCGTCTTCCGGCTTTTCACCTCGTTGGTAGGAGGCTAATTTGTCTCTGAATTTCACACCCTGAAATACCGTATAGATACGTTCATTTGTCACCTTTATGTCACTGAATCCCATTATTCCGGTAGGGATGCCCTCGTTTTTGGCGCTTTTAAATTGAGGTTCGCCGTTCGGGCCATATAGGACTTTATGCGTATTATCATGAAAGTTATAAATTTCGATTGCTTCTCCCAACTGGGTAGCCATAGCCAAGATGCCATTATCCGGATTATAATCTATAAAACTTCTCCATGCCTGTGCCAGTGCCGGGCGTGAAGTCGCTTTATGGACTGCTTCACTGGGGATTGTACCATTACTTTTGGTCGCTTCGCCATTTTTGTTTACTTCCCAAAAACGATGCTCTCCCATATAGTCTGGAATCAAAAAGCCCGATTCCATCGTGCGAAAGTCCAAAGAGCGGACAAGTTTCTTGTCTAATTTAATCTCCTCTACCCGTTGCGCAGACCGGGTAGAAAGAGATATTTTCCAGCGGGTAATTTCCATCTTGTTGGGATCCAAAGCCCACAAAGAATCCAATGTATTAAATTGGATGTTTGCAACAGACAGCATCTCCTCCGGTGCTTCTCCACGTCTGCCGAATGAAACAATATGTTTCCATGTCGGATAAGTAAACGCATGTAAATAGTGATCCATATTATGCAGATCCATTACAACGGCGATACTATCCCTGACCGTTACCCGGAATGGATAACGGAACAGAATAGTATCCAGATTGATAACCTGTTCACTAAGTCTCTTACTCTCTGCAAATTCCGAGTATCGTGGAAAGTGCGAATCCTGAGAACTCGTACAGGCTGCCAAACTGCTAATACCTATTAATATATAAAGGAGATGCTTCATCGTTTATTCAAGACTCAAACCTTCAATTCTCATTTCAACCCAATCTCCGGCACATTCTACAGAGCCATCGCCATAGCAATTTACTCCATTTCCCTGTTCTCCATAAGCCAATGCTTCTACGTTTTCTAATAATAAAGTAGGCAACTCATTTCTTTGATGAGTCCAAAAACAAGTGCCGGCAATCAGGCAAACTACAACTCCGACTAATTTTAATTTTTTTCCCATATCTATTTTATATTTGTTGTGGTAAATGTAGAGATGTTTTTTTGGGAAAACTCCTATATTTTACCTATATCTTACTTATATTTCACCTGTATTCTACCTGTATAGGTGTTTTTTACTCGTTTCTCCTCATATTGAAAGGTTCTTCGTATCTTTGTGTCCATGATGAAGAGTTTGAATTTGTTAAGTATATTATATTTAATCATTGCGATATCTGTAGTTGCTATATTGGTGGGATATTGGCATTCGGATAATTTGCGCAGCAAAGTCTCTGAAATATGGAAACAAACTTTATGGGAAGACTGTACGAACAGGATGAGAGAGATCAATGTAAAAAAGAAGCATACATTTTCTTCAACGACTTCATCTAATATCAAAATAGTGACAGAGAAGCAGACTTTTTCTATAAAAAGGGACCGTATTAAATCTTTAACCGCTGAAGAAAAAGATTTTCTTGCCGATCAATATTATTTGTTATCCAAGAATCCTGTCAAAATAGAAAAGTTGGATAGCCTCTTCCGACTCAAGTTGAAAGAGAATGGTCTGAATTTTAAAACAGCAGTGTTTTTCGGGGATAATGTAGTCCCGTCTGATTATTTGAAATTGACATACAAGGTGAATATTCAGGATGTCATTGTCTTAGAGGGATATGTTAAGGGTAGTTGTTGGGAGAGGATATTGTGGGGAAAAGGTTATTATGTTTTACTGACCCTGATTCTTTTGGGAGCTTTGGTTTTATTAGTCCTGGAAAAGAGAAAGTTAAATCGTTTCAGGCATGTTGTTCTTGAAAATCGACCACCCTTAGAAATCCCTCAGACTTTACCCGTTGAACCTGTCTGTCAGAATATGAAACCGGCCATAGAACAGATAGAGACACATACACAAATCACTTTAACTGTTTTCCTGAATGAAAGAAAACACACCTTAGTTTATATGAATAAAGAAATATCATTTGCTCCGAAAGTTTTCGGACTGCTTTATCTATTGTCGCAAGGAAAAGATTATTTCCAACCGTATGATTTTTTGCTTCAAAGTCTTTGGACTGAAGAAGGGAGTGCTGATAAAAAGCATTTGGAGCAAATCGTGATCCGCTTACGAAAAGGCTTGAAGGATATTCCATGGTTAAGCATTGATACTATATGGGGAAGTGGCTACCAAATCAATGTGAAAAATGGTGCAACTCTCATATTGAAGCCACAAGAGTTTCCACTTAATCAAAATGTCACTGCCACCCCATGAAAACAGGATTAGTACCCCATATTTTGGGAATTACACTTAGGGGTAATATTTTTTAACACAACAAAGTGTTGCGCTTTGCTTCAAAAAAGCAGCAAACTGTCAGACCGTCAAATTCGCTTTTCGGGGATTCGTTTATATGCCTCCTTCTATCGGTGCACAGTTACGAATAAAATCAGGAAACGAAAAGTTAAAAGTTCTTGTATAAACAAATAAAAAAAGTATTACCTTTGCCACAAAATACAATGGGCAAGTTGTATAAACAGACTTTTTGCGTCTGATTCAGAGAAAAGTAAACTGATAGTTAGGGTTATAATATCTAAGTCTTGATGACAGACTTTCCCTATAGGTTAGAGAACAACAAAAGGGATATAATATGAGAAAATTGCTGTGCATGCTGATCGGCTTGGTCGGCTGTTATTTGGCAGGTTATGCCCAGAAAACGATTTCTAATGATCGTGGGGCTACGATCGCATTAAAAACGAATGCACTCTATTGGGGAACTACGACTCCTAATTTGGGTATGGAAGTCAGGTTAGCCCCCAAATGGACTATGGAGGCTGAAGTAGGGTTGAACCCCTTCGCTCCGAAAGAGAATGATGGAAGTTACGGAAAGTCCATCAAGCATTTCCGGCTTCATCCAGAAGTGCGCTATTGGTTTTGTGAAAGTTTCTACAAACATTTCATCGGGCTTCATGTTCCTTATCTTATATATAACGTATCAGACATCAAATTGTTGGGCACGGAAGATGAGCGTCACCAAGGTTGGGGAACCGGTGTCGGGCTCAGCTACGGATATAGCTGGGTGTTGGGCAAACATTGGAATCTCGAAGCTTCTGTCGGTGCCGGCTACCTTTATTTAAAGTCGGATATTTACCCTTGTACAAATTGTGGAACGAAAAAAGAGACTGTAAAGAAGCATTACTTTGGTCCTACTCAGGCTGCTGTAAGCGCCGTATATGTATTCTAATGCAAACGTATTAATCGCAGTGTATAATGAAACCATTCTTAATTTTACTAATCATATGTGGATGTAGCATATCTATGTCTGCACAAAATTCTGTTCAAGAATATACATTGGTGGTAAAGGAGAAGCAGGCTGACAAAGACAACGGCAAACTCCTTCTGTCGATGAAAATAGATGTGAGCCAATATAGATATACCCAGAGACAAGTCTGTTATATGTACGCCCATCATAGAACATGGCGACAGCGTGCGTGCATTGGATCCGCTTATCATCAATGGCAGGAGTCGTCACATATTGTATCAGCGCCTTAACCGTCCGTCGACAGAACAAGAGTACAAACGTGCGAACGGCGAAGAGCAAATCCTTGATTATCATTCTCAGACTCCTTATAGCGAATGGATGGAACAGGCTGATGTTTCGTTGGTGACGGACGATTGCGGTTGTGGCTGGCAGGCTTTGCAAAGCGACAAGTCCCCGCTTTTCACGTTAGACTTTTCCGAACCTGTCGTCCTGGTCCCGCAAGTGGCCTATCTTGTTCCTCAGGCTGAACGCGTCAAAGCGCGTAAACTGGAAGGAAGCGCGTTCTTGGATTTTCCTGTGAACAAAACGGCTATTAACCCTGAATACAGACGCAATCCCGAAGAGCTGCGAAAAATACGCGAGACGATAGATGCTGTCCGCAATGATCCATATACGACCATTACTCGTGTAAAGATCAAAGGATACGCTTCTCCGGAGGGTTCGTATAAAGCCAATGCCTATCTGGCAGAAAACCGGGCTAAAGCATTGTCTGATTATGTGAAAGGGCTGTATCGGTTTGAGCAGACACAATTCACGGTGGATTTTGAACCGGAAGATTGGGTCGGGCTCAAAAAAGCCGTAGAAGACAGTAATCTGCCGGACAAACAGCAGTTGCTTGAGATAATATGCGCCAAAGAACCGACAGATCTCGACCAACGGGAGCAGAAACTTAAATCATTGAACGGCGGCTCTTCATATCGAATCTTATTAGCCGATGTTTATCCTTCTTTGCGTCATTCAGACTATGAGGTAGATTATACGATCCGCAATTTCACATTGGAAGAGGCTAAAGAGCTGGCATTTTCTGATCCGTCCAAACTGAGTCTTAACGAGTTGTTTCAAGTTGCAGAGACCTATCCGGTGGGTTCGGATGAGTTTAACGAGATATTTGAGACGGCTGTGCGCATGTATCCGGACGATCCGGTTTCCAACTTGAATGCGGCTATCACAGCCATCCAGTCCAATCAATATTCAAAAGCAAAAAGATATTTGAAAAAGGCTCAAGAGTGTCCGCAAAAACAATTGGCCGTAGCTGCTATAGCCATGCATGCCGGTAATCCGGACAAAGCGAAACAAATTCTACAGTCTTTGTCCGGTTCTTCAGAAGTTTCGAAAGAAGTGCAGGACAACCTGAACCAATTGGAGAAGTATATTAAACAAAACAGAAAAAAGTAAAGGGACAAAATTTCACTTTAATTATTTATAAACATGAAAAAGAAGCTGTTTTTAGCAGGATTGTTAGTTGCAGCGTTAATGACTGCAAGCTGTTCGGATGATATTTCCGACGATAAAGGAGGATCGAATGATAGTAAAAACGAAGTTGGATATGTAAAGGTATCCATAAACCTGCCTTCGGCCTCCGGTAATATGACGAAAGCCAACGAGAATGGGAATGATAATTTTGATGATGGCGTGGAAGCTGAGTATAATGTAAATGATGTTATCTTGGCGATATTTGAAGGTACTTCCGAAAGTGATGCCTCATGTATCAACATCGAAAATTTAACAGAGTTAATTCCAGCCAAGGTCGGCGATAACATAACGGTTAAATATTCCACTAGAACGATTGAGATAAAAAAACCGGCTGAAAACAAGAAGCTGTATGCTTTGGTTATTGCCAACGGCAAGTCTACTTATGAAAATAATTTGGCTGGGAAGAAATTATCAGACTTGAATACTATAGCCGAACCTGTCGATTTATCCAAGATAGCCGATACAAGCGACAAGGGTAATTTCTTGATGACAAACTCTCCTATCAGCAATGAACCGGGAGCAGCGCAAAAGTCTGACAGTCGCGAAGTTACAACTTTGGTTCCATTGACAGTTTATGACACGGAAGCTCAAGCAGAGGTAAATTCCCCCGATCAAATTTATTTGGAACGCGCTGTTGCTAAAGTTACCACTTCGGTTAAGGGCGGAGGTAACGTATTGACAATACGGAGCAATAATCAAAGCGCTACTTACAATGAAGCAACAGTCACTTTCGAAGGATGGCGACTTCAATTGACAAACAAAAAGTTCTATCCGGTTCGCAATGTAGCAGACTGGAAGACTTGGGATACTTATTATGTAGGGAATGAACTTAACCGTTTTTATGGTTATGTTGAAAAGCCATACCGTGTTTATTGGGCTATAGATCCCAATTATGGCACGACTAACGATGGTGATTTAAATAAATATCAAAAGGTTTCAGACGTTACCGAATGGAATGAATTGGGCAACAATGAATATTGTGCCGAGAATACAACAACAGCCGGTCAGATGAGTCAGAGCAAATTGACAAATGTTCTATTGAAAGCCAAATTCAGATTAAAAGATGCTACAGAAGATGACAATTTATTCATGGGAGCTAATACATCTGCCATATATAAAGAAAATGATTTTATAAACTTGGCCAAATCCAAATTGACAGGCGAGAATGCTTTATCTTCTTCCGAGAACATAAAGGTTAAAGCCGATGCTACCGCAAAGACGATAACGACGGCAGAAGAAGTGAAAACCGTTTTCTGTAAAAATGACGGCTCAGCAGATAGCGAATTAAGCGATGCTCAAGCTGCGGCTATTTTGACAGCAACAGATGGAACCATCAAGTTCTATAAAGGTGGTGTGATGTACTATTATTCGACAGTCATCAAACATTTCGGCAACAAGCCGACTGAGTTTAATGGAGATACAGCTAATCCCTCGTATGAGGAGGACAAACACTTAGGCCGCTACGGTGTTGTCCGCAACAACTGGTACGAATTGCGAATCAACAGTGTTTCAGGTCCCGGCGAACCGGAAATACCGACAATTCCGGACGAACCGGTTGATAAGAAGCATAGCTACATTAATGCTGAGATAAATGTGTTGTCATGGGCTAAACGTACAGAAGATATTGACATATAAAAAATCTATTCATATTCTCTGATGTGAAAACTACAACCATTTCCTGCCATGGTAAAGTAGAGACAGGAACCGAGTACCCTTTTATGCAAAAGGGTACTCTTCGATTCAGACAATTCAGATCCTTTATGCCGCAGGCATAAAGGTGAACAATATATATAAGTATAAAATACAGCTACATATGAAATTCAATAAGTCCCTTCTGCTTTTGCTGGCAATGTCCTTCATTGGAGGTTTTGCATCGTGCGACTATATACACGACGACTTGCAACCTTGTCCTACCGGGATGGATTTGGTTTTCCGATACGATTACAATCTACAACGTGCCGACATGTTTTCGGACCATGTAGGAAGCGTCAGTGTTTATTTGTTTGACGAAAATGGCAAATTCCTTTTCAAGCAGGTAGAGAGCAACCGTGTTTCAGAACAGCCGCTTCGAGACAATAATTACAAGATGCACCTTAACCTGCAACCGGGCAAGTACCAGTATGTCGTCGAGGCATTGCAGGTGCCGTACGAACAGGCAATACAGAATGGCGGCGCAAACTTTGTCAAGACAGAACCACAGGAAGGGGACGAAATGAAGGTCATTACCCATGTGCTGGACCATGACGGCAATGGCCTTGTTCCCAATAATGCTTTGCCGTTGGACACATTGTGGCATGGGATGCGGGCTACGCCAATAGAAGTGGTGCAAGACAAGGTAACGCAGGATACGGTTTCGTTGGTTCGCGATACCAAACAAATAAGCGTGTCTCTCCGTGAGATAGACGATCCGGCCCGCATAGACGTAGCCGATTATGACTTTAGGATAACAGATAAGAACAGCCGCTTGTTGTGGGACAATTCCGTGGACGAGTCTGTCTCCGTTTTCTATACGCCTTATGCCACCCGCAATACCGAAGACAAGTCGGTTGACGGCCAAATAGGGAGCATCGGGCGCATGGCTCATGCGGACTTTATGACCTCACGCCTGCTCTATCATGACAAGGCGGCAGACGATGCCGTATTGAGCATTACCAACAAGAAGACAGGCCGAGAGGTTGTCCGTGTGAATTTGCCCGATATACTTAGCCGTTTGCGTTCGGCTGCCGAGATTTACCGTTATACCCCGCAAGAGTTTTTAGACCGGGGCTATGACTATCAGTTGACTTTCTTCTTGAAAGGCGATACGTGGGAATATGCCAATGTAGAGATAAGCGTACTTTCCTGGGCGAAGCGCATACAGTATGAAACAGTTGGTTTTTAAGAATAGGAGAAAACAGTCGTGAAACTGATCGTTAAAATAGGGACTGCTGTAGCGGGATTGTATTGTTTGGCCTCATGCAACCTGATTCATAGCAATGACATGGATTGCCAGCATTATACACCTGACGGCATTCCTTTTGCATACGTAGGAATCAGCCTTTCTACGGGAAAAGCCAATCAGGTGACCAAGGCAGATGATGATCATCAGCGTCCAACAGGCGGCGAGGACGGAGATGGCAAAGAGGACGGGCAAAAAGAAGAAAACAAGGTGAGCAATGTAACTGTCTTTTTCTTTGAATCGGATAATGGAATAAATGGTGATGATTCAACTCCTATAGTGGCTTCCCAATACTGGCCGAGCAGAGCTTTTCTCTATACAGGCAACACGCAGTACACGACAGATCCGGTTGAAGTGTACAATTTGGAAATCGGCCATACATACGATATATCGGTCATGGCTAATGCCGGATATATCATAACTGAAGATATAAAAACATTAGGGGATTTGCGCAAGCTGTGTACAGAATCCATCTGGTCGTATGAGTTGGGGTGGATCAACGATCAAGAGGTATACCATTATACCAAATTCATGATGTCCTCCGCAGAGTCTGGAGACAAACTTTTTATTCCGGCTAATAACAGTGCGACAAATCCTGCAACAACCAGTTATATCAACCTCGAACGCCTATCCGCCCGTGTGGACTATCAGGCAAAAGGGACGGATGGAGAAGAAGCCGGCGTTTACAAGGTTACGGATAAAAAGACTGGTAGGGAAATAGGCAAAGCAAGAATATCAGGGGCTATGCTTATCAACACCTTGAATGGGAATTCTGGAAGTTACTGGTTCAAGCGAGTGACCAAACCGGGAGAAAGCTTTGCGACAGGTTCTGTTGAATATTTGGGGGAAGAACAGGTCAAAGCGGATTATATGGCAACGAACTATGTCCTTGACCCGCAATCCAGGGAAGGGAAATATGCGGAAGACTTTGACAGCGACACCTATTATCCCAATATCGGCTACGACAATTTGAATTGGGCCAATCATATTGTCACCGAAAGCCTGGTGAGTGGATTGGATGACGATTATAAATGTATCGGCTATCCCAAAGAGAACGTCAACGAGGTCGGCAAACGCTCACACACGACCGGTGTGGTATTCCAGGCACGCTATACGCCGACCGGTTATACGGAGGGTGATACTTTCTTCGAATGGAATGGTTCCATGTATCCCACTCTGGAGAAAATGATGGAAGCCTTTGATGCTGTTTCCTGGAACAATTACATCAACAACGATGCAGTATGGAAAAGCGGACTTACGTGGAATGAGCTGCGCACAAACATCATTCCGAACATAAAGATGGACGATCCTACCGGTTACAGGGCTTGGCTGGTAAGCGAATCGAACGAGAAGGATGGGGTCATGAACGGCACAAAGAGCAGCCTGCGTTGGGATTCTTATGTGAAGAACATCCTGAAGTATAATGTCGGGGCGGATGGCAAATCTCAGGTGGATTATGGAACAGGCGTCGAAGAAGGGACAACCCGCAGATTGCTTCATGAAATAAGTGGCGTGGCGACATACAAGGATGGTATTTGTTACTATACCTACTGGATAAAGCATGCCAACGACCAGAACGATTCTAACGATTTAGTGAAAGGCAAGAGCGAAGGTGGCGGCGTGATGGAGTATGCCATAGTCCGTAACAATATATACAAGCTGAGAGTAAGGAGCATTTCTACTCCGGGCGGAGATATTCCGGGCGACCGGTTCGTCACGGTCAATGTGCTTGTGGAAAATTGGACGCCTGAAAAACGTGAAGAGATTATCATTAAACCACAATAACATCATAGGAGAATGATTTTATGAAACAGACTGTTTGTACGATTGCAATCAATATAGGATTATGTTTGTGCGCCCTGTTTGTGTTGGCCAGGTGTACAAAAATAATCTCTGACGATGATACTCCCAAACCTGATCCGGATCCGGTGCCTAAGACGAGATTGGAGAATATATCCGTGGTAATAGGCGCAGCAAACATATTGGAAAGCAAGGCGCTGCATGGAGATGAATATGCTCAGTCCGGTGAGTTTATTCATTCGCTCCATCTTTTGATTGTAAACGAAAACAACATAATAGAGAAACATATAGCATTTGATCCGAACAGAGAAAATGATTATAACACATCCGAAGGGAACTTAGCTCAATACACCGCTACGATAGATTTCCTGACTTCAGGCAAGAAGACGTTTTATGCTTTTGCCAATATGGAGCAAGCGAAAATAAAAGGCCAATCCATTTCATTTGATACTTTATTAAAGGGCAATGAATTTAAGGAAGGCGAGTCGTGGAACGGCAATGTGGTTGAGGCTTACAGGATAGAGAATCCGATGGTTTGTGTGGATATTAAAAATAGAAAGTTCATACCGATGAGCACCAAACAGGAGGTGGCTTTGTCCGTTGATGGCCAGCATGTGACAGTGTCATTGATTCGGCTGGTGGCAAAAGTGAAGATGCAATTGGCAAACAATCATGGCGAGAGAGCCAGTATTTCCAAGTTGGTGATGAAGAGCTTTTCAGACGATACGCCTCTTATAAAGGGTGGGACGGTCGAGGCCGGAAACAAGACTTACGAGAAGGAATTCAATCCCGCAGTGATAGTCGAGAATAACAATATATCCGACATCTTGGAGTTTTATGTGAACGAAACGCAAGGGACAACGCCATTTGAGGTTGAATTGACGATTAACGATACTATATATACCGGGGCCTTAGGTGTGTCATCTTTGGAAAGAAACCACGTATTGCCTGTATCATTACACTTGCTGAAGAGTACATTGGTATTGGATGTCACGGCAAGCGTGGCTCCTATAGGCGGTTATCCGGTATTGGTCAATTTGGGAAACAACCGGTTGACGAACAACTATTTGTTAAGATTGCCGGAAGGATGTTACTTTACGATTGAAGGAAAGATAATCAATGACGGTGAAGTCGGACATATAGAAGATCCGGTTACAAAGTGGAAATGGAACGTGTCCGACGCTTATAGTTCCATCATACAAGTGGAAAGCGCATTGGATGCCCAAATTTTTGCAGCCCATCTGACAGCTTTGCCTAAACAGACTGTTCAATTGAATTTTGAGGTTTATGAGCCGCAACAGGTCAACAATGCATCTCTGACAATCGAGACTGTTCCGTTGCAGGATTGGGATACGACTTACCCGACAAGCGCATTGGAATGGGATGAGAAACCCGTATGGTTCACATCGGTCAGTTTAACTAAAAGCAAGTAAGAAAGGAGATTCAAGATTTATGAAGCAAATCTATATTACGATATTTGCATTGCTGTTGTTTCCATGGCAAAAGGCCTTGGGGCAAACAGACCCATATGCGTCCGACTATAAAGACTATAGCGTTCAGGTCAAGCCAGCCAAGTGGCACGATTTGAAAAATGAATTCCAATTGGGAAGTGCCGATAAGTTAGACAGCCGGGAGTATTGGGAATTGAGCAGAGGGCGCGTACAGGCTACGCATACCATAGTAGATACTCTTTACATGCATAAAGGGGAAACAGTCAATTTATATCTGCCTGACAGGCTCCGTCCGAATAAAAACACTTCGAACAATCAATATAGTATTCGAACATACCAACGTTGGTACGACTTCCGAAGGTTATCGACTTTCGAGGTGAAGAATGCAACGGAAAGTTGGAATTATACGGATTTGTTGATCTGCCCGGATCGAAAAGGATTTCGTATGGCTAACGGCTATGTCGGTTCTCCGCTGTTGGGTATAAGCGACTATGCGGTTTTAGGCTATATGCAATTCCATTTTCCGACCGACGAAGAGTTCGAGCAGATGTTTCCGGGAAATACAGACAGTGAGCTTGACAATAAATATTACCTCATAGCCTGTGATGTTTCCGGGTATAAAGATTTTACGTCCAAATATGAGAAGGAGACATCAAAGAACTCCAATTTCAGCAATGGTTTTTGGGAACCGACTTTGTCTCACCGTATTATTTTTTACATAAGCCAAGTTGACGATAATGAAAACACCGTGTATGTAAAAAAATGGAAAAAGGGCATTGCTGACGGCACGATGACAAGCAGCGATGAATCAACCAACTCATACATGGAAGAGTCTGAGATCAATTTCCCGTCAATCAGAAGAGCCAGCAAGACGAATGAATTATGCGTTTTGACAAAAGAGGCAAGAGGTTATGCTATCCCCGGTGTAAATGATAACCAGAAGACTCCTTTGAAAGTGGGGCTGGTTGATAATACTGCCGGGATATCATTGGTTACGACATCTCTTCAAGATGAGAACACCGTTATATATTTCAACTATCCCGCAAATGATGAGGTGCCCGACAAGTCTAAAGCGACCATTATTGTTTACAAAGAAGTGGGAGGGACAAGATACAATGTGGGCCGATATAAAATAACATTCAGCAAAGACGGGCTGTTGCTTACTCAAAGCGAGGTGGCAGCAAATCAAGAAACCGGAAAAGAGTTCTACTCCCGTACACCGGCGTATATGAGCGAGAATTATGAATTGCTGACGGAACTGAATTTCGACTTTGACGCCCGTATTGCAAGCGGCCTTTACAACAATTCGAAATATTACCCGTTCCCCCAGAAATGGGATGTTTGTTCGTATGCCTTTTATGACGGGAGTTATCCTCACGGAGACTTCAGAGGAGGAAAAGGGGACTATCCGGAGTGGGGATATTATGCTTTGACAAGCTACTATGTCGAGTGTAGCGGTGGAGGTTGGGGAAAGAGTTATCCTCTTCCTGACGATGATGCGAAGATCCGTTACAACAGCCGAGGGAACAAAAGCTCTTTCCACATGTTTATCGATGCGTCCGACCGTCCCGGCGTGGTGGCACGTTTGCCTTTCGAGGAGAAACTGTGCAAAGGTTCCGAACTGTTCGTTTCCGCTTGGGTAAAGAACGCTCACTGGGACAGCGGCAGCGATGATGCTGCGATGATGTTCACCATTATGGGAGTTCGGAATTCAGAAAACGGGGAGCAGTCGTTCACTCCAATATTCCGGCATCAGACCGGACAGATTCCTGCGACATATGCAGAGAACCTTGCCAAGGGGAACGAATGGATGCAGGTCTATTTCTCCTTCATCAACGACACGGAAGTGGAATATGATTCGTATGCCATCCAGATAGATAACCGCAGCGCTTCTACCAATGGCGGCGACATGTATGTGGATGATATACGGGTTTATATGAAAAAGCCACAAGCGAAGGTTACGCAGTTGAGTGCGAACTGTGTGGATGATGCCGTACGGGTGAACTTCTCGCTGGATTGGAACCGCATTATCTCTCGTCTGGGTATTGATGAGAATGTGGCCGGGAAACATGCGATTGATTTCTGTTTCGTGGATACAATCATGTTCCGCAATAAGATGAAAGAACTGGAATCTACAATCTCCGATTTCAGGGAGCGGGTGATACAGTCTCTTGAATATGCTGCTGTTGAGCCTGAAACAAATGCTTTCAGCAAATTCCAGCGGTTTAACTTCAAGACTCCGTTCAGTGAGAACAAACAATATGATTCAACAGACGACAACTTCAGCCTGGCTAAAAACAACAAGGAGGAGGATGGCTACTATTTCTTTAAAGGGAAAGATGATGGTGGCAATAATGTGCTGACAGTAGACTTTATGTCCATGCTGAAGCCGAATCGCCCTTACTGGCTGTTGATCACGGATCCGACATACGATGATGGCATCGCTGAAGCCAAAGATTTCTATAATGATTATGGAACTCCTTGTGCCATTAAAACCGAGTTTATGGTGCAGAGCAGAGATTTGGTCCGTGTGAACGGCGAAGTGATAAAACCAACCACGACATATTGTGCCGGAAAGGTATTGGACTTTACTGTTGATTTGAGGATCCCGAATGGAGAGGATTATATAGAAATAAAAGACGGAGTGTATTTCGACTGGTTCTTCGGGACTCCTGGAAACACTGACGTGGAGGAGGAATTCATGCAAGAACAATCGGAGTTTGGCTATGTTTCAGTGCATGATGCACTGAAGGCATTCAGAGAAGTTTATCCGGATGCGGAAACAATTTCAGATGCTACGCCCGTTAACGAAAAATTCACGTCAGAGATGAAGGATTTACTTCTGAAGTATTTGAATATAGATTCGACAATTGAACACTACGGAGGATTGGCCTTGCATCGCAGCAAGCTGGATTTGACGCTGAGGTCTTATGGGTTGCAAATGATTATCGTACCTATCAAAACGCTTCTTTCTCCGGGAACGGGAATAACAGACGAGCAGTGGAGTCTGGTTTGTTGGAGCTATATCCCGATAATGATGAACATATCAGGCAAGTCTCCGCATATGCATGCCGGATTCAACGATTTGCTGTATCCTAATGAGCATAATCCCAATATCCGTATCGGCTATAAGCAGCTGTACGACATTAGTGAAACGAAATTATTGGAGATAAGCTTGCGCGAGGCCACTTTCGTATATGACCAAAACGGCACGATGCAACCGGTTCAGGCTATTGAGCCAATAGCTGATTACGAGCACTTCAAATATATATACCTGGTAGGGACAAACGATCCTGAATATGAAAGCCTGTTTGAAGAGAAAGCATCACATGAGTTTGATTATCCTATCGGCTACCTGGACGAGCTGCATGCGGAATTGTATAAAGAGGGTTCAAGTTTCAATGACTACATGAAGATCCATTTCGATTACGACGGGACACTCGTCAGCGAAGAGAGAAATGACTTCAAGTTCAAGCCTAAAGAGGGATATTGGTATACTTTCTCTGTCTATTTCGAGGAGGTGGACAAGGATGGAGTCACTACCCGTGCCGCATGTGAAGGGCAGTTCAATGTCACAATGATCGTCGTGCCGGAATATCTGGTATGGAACGACACAAAGAAAGGGACAACAGGCGAGGACGGCACTGTTTATACCATAGGCGGCTGGAACAACGACGACAACTGGAAGCGTGCCACCCGAGAACAATTGAATATGGAAAAGTCCGGAGACATCGTATACCCGAACAGTGAAAGCCATGCATACGAAGAGGACGGAAGGGCTTATACGCCGATGTACTTCTCGAAAGTGATCATACCTGCCGGAAGCCAGGTAGAATTGTACCGTGCAGGTCATACACAACGTTTGTGGTGGGATAATTTCAAACCTGATTATATCGCACCGCGCACGACTAATATCGAGTATGATATGATGACATTCGAGGAGACTGACAAAAACGGATATAACACCGAACGTTTTCGTGCCAATCTTTGCAATCAAATCCATATAGAACCGGAAGCAGAAGTCGTGCATGCGGAATATCTGTCTTATACGAGTGCATGGATTGATTATGAATTGCAACCATCCAAGTGGTATCTGCTGTCTTCTCCTCTGCACGGAGTGTTTGCCGGAGATTATTATACCAAGAAGAGCGGACGGGAGACTGCCGAATACTTCAAGCCAATCGTGTATTCCGCAACAGACAACAGCCGTTTCCGGCCTTCGGTCTATCAGCGTGCGTGGAGCCAGACGGCCGATATGATGTTGCCCGGAAGCGGAACTTCATCTACAACCAGTGCAATGGCGATCACAGGCAATTGGAGTAGCACATACAATGATGTCACTTACTATTGCAAGCCGAGTTTTGGTTATTCCATGAAGGTGCAGGATGTCAAAGATGCTTCCGGAAAAGCTTTGATAAGGTTGCCAAAGTCCGATACGGGCTATTCCTACTATGACAAAAACGGTTCTGCCGGAAGCGCATCGGAAGAGCTGAACAGAGGCAGCCAGGCCGGGCGATTGATATCGGACCAATTGTATGGCTTGCACGGAGAGTTCAGCCCGGAAAAAGAGAATGTCCCGATCACGTTTACACTGGAGAACAACAACCAGACTGTTTTTTACTTGGTAGGCAATCCTTTTACGGCCCATGTGGATATGCGCAAATTCTTTGAAAAGAACACACAGTTGCTGAGAAAATATTGGGTAATCGACAGTGACGAACAAGGGATTGCCGTAGGGACAGACGATGGTTGGATATCCAGTGCGGAAAGTACATCTGCTCTCACCATTCCGCCTTTGCGGGCTTTCTTCGTCCAATTGGCCGATGAGACCAACAAGGTGCTAACGTTCACAGCAGACATGCAGTTGTTAGGGACAAACGAAGGAGAGGCTGACAGCCATTCTTTGCGAATAAAGGCTTCGGCAGGAGGCAAGAGCAGCAAGGCTGTCGTACATTATGCGGCAGGAGCCGATCCGGACTTTCAGGAAGATGAAGATGCCGAACTCTTTTTGGATTCCAACTTGAGTGATGTGCCGATGGTTTACACGGTGGCCGGTTCTATGGCTGTAAGCATAAACCAAACGAATGACCTGTATAATATCCCGGTCGGGACTTATGGCGGAAGCTCCAATGATGTTACTCTGACATTCAGCGGGACGGAACAGTTTGGCAAAGTCTCTTTGTACGATGCCGTAGCCAATAAGGAAATACCCCTGCCGGAAGGCGCGAGCGTGCAGGTGCAAGGCAATACGTGCGGCCGCTATTACTTGCGTACAGGAATACCGACAGGCAACGAACCGATTGCGAACGCACAACTCCTTATCTACACAATGGGACGTAACCGCATCGTTGTAAGTTCCACCTCAGATCCCGTCGAGTTGATAAGAGTCTACCAAGTAGACGGGACTTTGATGAAAGAAGAAAAAGCGAACGACTTTTATCGTGAGGTTCAGATGAATCCCGGTATTTACATCGTGAAAGCCCAAACGGCAGGAGGCAAAGAGCAAACAGCGAAAATCCGGCTTCGCTGAGAGTATCCTGCGACAAATAGAGGGAGGCAGTCTTCGTCCTTTTCAGAAGATTCCTCCCTTATACATATCATTGAAGTTCGTATGCTGTCCTTCCAATTTCCGGGCCTCGTCGCCTTCGGGGTTCAGTTCGATGGATTTTTTCAGATCTTCGAAGGCACCTTCCTTATCGCCTTTCAGGTTTTTGGCACGGCCTCGTTCGGCGTATGCCTTGCCGAAGTCGGGCTTCAGGTCGATCGCTTCGTCGAAGAAAGTGATGGCTTCGTCCAAGCGTCCTTGCGTGATCAGGAGGCTGCCGAGGAGCAACGTCGCTTCGTCACTGAACGGATTCAGTTCCAACACATTCTGGTAATCGGCCGTCGCAGCGTCGATATTGCCCATCGCTTCGTGGATACGACCGCGAAGCAGGTAGGATGTTTCTTCTTCAGGAGCCAGCGTGATGGCTTTTTCCACATCAGGAAGCGCTTCGGCCGCTTGCTGCATCGACAACAAGATCCGGGCACGCATCAGATAGGCATCCGTAAAATCTTCTTTCAGGGCGATCGCTTTCGTCAGGTCGGCAATAGCGCCTAACGGATCGGCAGTCGTCCGTTTCGCCTTCCCCATCAGAAACCAGGCCAAATGGTTCGTTTCTTCCAGTTCGAGAACATGCCGGCAATCGGCGATCACATCCGCATCCTTGTCCAGCATGAAAAGCACGTTCACCCTTGTCAGAAGCGTATTGATATGGTCCGGCTCAAGCTCTACCATACGGTTCAACACTTCGAGCGCTTCTTCCGGCTTATTCGCCGCCGTATAGGCTGCGACCAGGTAAGTCATTGTCTCGAAATCCTCCTGCAACTTCAACGCTCCGGTAAAACATTTGATGGCATACGCCACCTGCCCTATTTTCTGGGCACGGACACCGTCGTATTTCAGAATATCAAAATTTTTCTGATCGTTCTTGCTTTTTTCTTCTTCGGGCGTTAATGTCTTAGAAGAAGAAAATAGTGATTTAAAGAAATTTCCCATGATTTAATAACAAATTGTTTCTAGGGAGGCAAAGATACGAAAAGTCCGAACCCTTTTCATATTTTTTATGAAGAATCTATAAGTGAGTTTCAGACGTTTTTCTAATTTTGTACCAGAATTTTTAACTTGGGAGGGATTGTGCCAGCCATACCAACCGCACGCTTTCCCGTCAATAAATGAGTATGGAAAACATAGAAACTGGACTTTTATTAATGATCGTAGGAATGACCACTGTTTTCGCTATCCTGCTGATCGTTATCTATCTTGGGAAGGGCTTGATCGTATTGGTAAACAAATATGCCCCCGAAGAGATTATCGTAAAAAAACAAGTGACGCCACAAAGGCAAGCGGCATCGGCCGCCGGAATTACGAACCAGACAACTGCCGCAATCGTATCGGCTGTAAGCATTGTGACCGGAGGGAAAGGGAAAGTCGTCAAGATCGAGAAAATGTAAGTAAGAATATTTATATATATCATAATTATATCATGAAAAGAGAAATCAAATTTAGTTTGGTCTTCCGCGACATGTGGCAATCTGCCGGGAAATATGTCCCCACCGTAGACCAGCTAACACGGGTGGCACCGGCCATTATCGAGATGGGATGTTTCGCCCGCGTAGAGACCAATGGCGGAGGATTCGAACAAGTAAACTTATTATTCGGTGAAAACCCAAACAGAGCCGTACGCGAATGGACGAAACCGTTCCATGAAGCCGGCATACAAACCCATATGTTGGACCGTGCGCTGAACGGCCTGCGTATGAGTCCCGTACCTGACGATGTCCGCCAGTTGTTCTATCAGGTGAAGAAAGCACAGGGAACAGATATCGCCCGTACATTCTGCGGATTGAACGATGTCCGCAACATCGCTCCTTCCATCAAATACGCGAAAGCGGCAGGAATGATTTCGCAATGTTCGTTGTGCATCACCCACTCGCCGATCCACACGGTGGACTATTACACCAAGATGGCGATGGAACTGATCGAGCTGGGAGCAGACGAAATCTGCATCAAGGACATGGCCGGTATCGGTCGTCCGCATTCCTTGGGACAGATCGTTGCCAACATCAAAGCTAAACATCCCGAAATTCCGATCCAGTATCACAGCCATGCCGGCCCCGGCTTCAATGTGGCTTCGATCTTGGAAGTATGCAACGCCGGTTGCGACTACATCGACGTAGGCATGGAACCGCTTTCATGGGGTACAGGCCATGCGGATCTGCTGACCGTGCAGGCGATGTTGAAAGATGCCGGCTACAAAGTGCCGGAAATCAACATGGAGGCTTACATGAAAGTCCGCAGCCTGATCCAGGAATTCATGGACGATTTCCTCGGCTTGTATATCAGCCCGAAGAACCGCCTGATGAACTCGTTGCTGATCGGTCCGGGACTGCCGGGCGGTATGATGGGAAGCCTGATGTCCGACCTCGAAAAGAACCTGGAGACAATCAACAAGAGCAACATCAAGAACAACAAGCCGCTCATGAGCCAGGACCAGCTGCTGATCAAGCTGTTCAACGAAGTGGCTTATGTATGGCCGCGTGTCGGTTATCCTCCATTAGTCACTCCGTTCAGCCAGTATGTCAAGAACCTGGCGCTCATGAACGTGATGCAGATGGAAAAAGGGAAAGCACGCTGGAGCATGATCGCCGACGATATCTGGGATATGATCTTAGGAAAGGCAGGACGCCTGCCGGGTCCGTTGGCTCCTGAAATCATCGAGAAGGCAAAGGCCGAAGGACGCCAATTCTTCGAAGGGAACCCGCAGGACAACTATCCTGACGCGCTCGACAAATATCGCAAGCTGATGAACGAAAAGCAATGGGAAACAGGCGAAGACGACGAAGAGCTGTTCGAATACGTCATGCACCCGGCACAGTACGAAGCCTATCGTTCAGGAAAAGCGAAAGTGGAATTCAAGGCCGACGTGGCCAAGAGAAAAGCCGAAAAACAAACGGCAGCCCAACCTGCCGCCGCCTCCGCGCCGTCTACCACGGCCGGTGTGACAATGGCTATGCCGACAACTCCGCAGGTCATGACCGTCGATGTGAACGGTCAAGCCTACAAGGTGACCGTCGCATTCGGAGACACAGCAAACGCTGCTCCGGCAGGGACACCTGCCGCTCCTGCTGCGGCATCAGCCCCCGCTACGGCTCCGGCGGCCGGCGCCGGCAAAGAGGTGCTTTCGCCGCTGGAAGGTAAATTCTTCCTCGTGAAAGGCGCTTCGGACACACCCGTAAAAGTGGGAGATGTAGTAAAAGAAGGTGATGTGCTTTGCTATGTGGAAGCCATGAAGACCTATAATGCCGTACGTGCGGAATTCGGCGGAACAATCACTGCGATCTGTTTGGCTTCCGGCGACGCGGTTTCTGAAGATGACGTATTAATGACGATACAGTAATGAACGAGATATTTCAAAATCTGTATGAAATGACTGCGTTCAGTAACATTATTGCTGAACCGCAGTTTCTGATCATGTATGCGATAGCGTTCATACTGCTTTATTTAGGTATAAAAAAGCAGTATGAACCGCTGTTGCTCGTTCCGATCGCGTTCGGCGTGTTGCTTGCCAACTTCCCCGGAGGCGACATGGGCGTGATACAAGCCGATGAAAACGGCATGATCAACGTGCACGGAGTGATGAAGAACATCTGGGAGATGCCGCTCCATGACATTGCGCATGAGTTGGGACTGATGAACTTCATCTACTACATGCTGATCAAGACAGGATTCCTTCCTCCTATCATCTTTATGGGTGTGGGAGCGTTGACGGATTTCGGGCCGATGCTGCGCAACCTGCGCTTGTCCATATTCGGAGCGGCTGCACAGCTGGGTATCTTCACCGTGCTGCTGGTAGCCATCCTGATGGGATTCACGCCGAAAGAAGCTGCATCTTTAGGTATTATCGGCGGTGCGGACGGACCGACAGCCATCTTTACGACCATCAAGCTGGCCCCTCACCTGTTAGGGCCGATTGCCATTGCCGCTTATTCTTATATGGCACTGGTTCCGGTTATCATCCCGCTTGTAGTCAAGCTTCTTTGTTCAAAGAAAGAGCTTAGCATCAATATGAAGGAGCAGGAAAAGAAATATCCGTCCACTACGGAGATCAAGAACCTGCGTGTCTTGAAGATCATCTTCCCGATTGTAGTAACTACGGTTGTGGCGCTGTTCGTGCCGAGTGCGGTTCCTTTGATCGGCATGCTGATGTTCGGTAACCTGGTCAAAGAGATCGGAACCAATACGTCCCGCCTGTTCGATGCCGCTTCGAACAGCATCATGAATGCAGCGACGATCTTCTTAGGATTGTCGGTCGGTGCGACCATGACGGCCGAAGCATTCCTGAACTTCACGACGATCGGTATCGTGATCGGAGGTTTCCTTGCATTCGCCCTCTCCATCGCGGGCGGTATCTTCTTCGTTAAGTTCTTCAACCTCTTTACGAAAAAGAAGATCAATCCGCTGATCGGGGCGACCGGCCTGAGCGCCGTACCGATGGCATCGCGCGTTGCGAATGAAATAGCATTGAAATACGATCCAAAAAACCATGTGCTGCAATATTGCATGGCCAGTAACATATCCGGCGTTATCGGTTCAGCCGTAGCAGCCGGCGTACTGATCTCGTTCTTAGGATAATTTCAAATACGGATTATATTTTTAGACACGGATTACACGGAATTTGTTCCAATCCGTGTCTAATTTAACATCCGTCAGTAAATTATTTGCTTTCAAATGCTGTAATCCCAAAATATTTACTTTAATTTGTGACTTGATATAGGATACATTTATCCTTTTCTTAAATGCGATTGAATATGATGGACACTCACGAAGCTAATTTGCCTACTGAAGAAAACGGCAAATTGGAAGAAACTAAAGCTCCGGAAACAACACCGGAAAACACGGCAGAGGAAGTAGTTGTTACAAACGAAACACCGGATGCCGGAGTTGCAGCAGAAGAAACATCTGAAGCAGAAGTCAAAACAGACGAAACTGCGGCAGGTGAAGAGGCTGTTGCGGCAGCGGGAAAATTGTCGAAAGAAGAAATTCTGGAGAAACTGACCGAGCTGGTCGGAGCGGCTGCAGACGCGACACGCAACGAGGTGGAAGCACTCAAACAGGCTTATTACAAAATCCACCGGAGCGAAGTGGACGAATTGAAGAAAGCATTCCTTACAGCCGGTGGTGAAGAAAAGGATTTTGTAGCACCGGAAGATGAGACCGAAAGCAAGATCAAAGAACTGCTCAATGTCTACAAAGAAAAACGTGCCGCCATCCTTGCCGAAGAAGAACGGGTCAAAGCAGCCAATTATGCATTGAAACTCCAATTGATCGACCAGTTGAAAGCGCTGACCGAAAGCCAAGAAGATTTCAATAAGCTATATAACGACTTCAAGGACATCCAGCAGAGATGGAAAGAAGTGAAAGCCGTTCCGCAGGAACACGTCAACGAATTGTGGAAGAACTATCAGGTATACAGCGAGAAGTTCTATGACATCATCAAGATAAACAACCAGTTCCGCGATTACGACTTCAAGAAGAACCTGGAGATGAAAACGGCTCTTTGCGAAACCGTCGAGAAACTGCAAACGGAACCGGATGTCGTATCCGCTTTCCATCAGCTTCAGAAACTGCATCAGCAATGGCGCGAAATAGGTCCGGTAGCAAAAGAACTGCGCGAAGACTTGTGGTCCCGCTTCAAAGCCGCTTCCACGATCATCAACAAACGCCATCAGGAACATTTCGAAGGACTGAAAGCGAAGGAACAGGAAAATCTGGAAGCCAAAACTGCCATTTGCGAGCAGATAGAGGGCATCGATTTCACGACTTTGAAATCATTCAAAGACTGGGAAGAAAAGAACAAAGAAGTAATTGCCCTGCAAACCAAATGGAAAACAATCGGTTTCGCCCCGAAGAAATCGAACGTAAAGATATTCGAACGTTTCCGTGCCGCCTGCGACGTCTATTTCAACCGCAAGAGCGAATTCTACAAGAGCATAAAGGACGAGATGGAAAAGAATCTCGAACTGAAGAAAGCCTTGTGCGAAAAAGCAGAAGCATTGAAAGACAGTACAGACTGGAAAAGCACGACCGAAAAGATGATTTCCTTGCAAAAAGAATGGAAAACAATCGGGTCGGTAACCCGCAAACATTCCGATGCAGTCTGGAAACGTTTCATCGCGGCCTGCGACTATTTCTTCGAACAGAAGAACAAGAATGTCTCTTCTCAAAAGAGCGTTGAACAAACAAACCTGGCCACTAAAAAAGCCTTGATTGAAAAGATCAACGCAATCGACGAAGCAGACCATGACGAAGCGCTCGCCGTCCTGAAAGGCTATATGGCAGAATGGAACGCGGTCGGCCATGTTCCTTTCAAAGAGAAAGACAAGATTTACAAAGAATACCACGAAGCGGTAGACAAATTGTTCGACCGTCTCAAAGTAGACCAAAACGACCGTAAGATGCAGACTTTCCGTAGCAATCTCAGCGACATGAGCAGTGGCGAACGAGGAAAAGGGAAGCTCTACGGCGAACGGGAAAAACTGATGCGTATGTACGAACGGATGAAAAACGAACTTCAAACTTACGAAAACAACATCGGTTTCCTGAGCATCTCCTCCAAAGGCGGTGGCGGTTTGCTTAAAGAGATGGAACGCAAGATCGGCAAACTGAAAGACGAAATGGCACTCATCATCAAGAAGATCGATGCCATCGACGAAAACCTCGAATAAAACGGCAAAATTCCGTAAACCGAAATAAATCAGGCACGGATTACACGGATTTACACGGAAAGAAAACAATTACCCCGTGTAGTCCGTCTAATCCGTGCCTGGTTTATATACCATATACATATAGCATGAAGTCTAAACTACATTTCTTTAACCCAGGACACGAAACCGCCATACTGCATGGTTCTGAAAACTACACTCCCCCGGCAAACGTACAAAAAATGATCCGGGAGTTATCCTATCTTCCCGTCTGGTACGCAGACCCCGATGATTTTGTTTTTACGGAAGAAATCACATCGCCGCGTTTCTTCGCCTTACAACCGAAGGAGTTCAGGCCGTTTGCCAAACTAATCTCCCACAAGGAGATCGAAAAGCAGAAGGAAAACCTGCCCGAGATGCAGGCTGCCCCTTGGGGACTTTCCCCGCACAGCCGTTCCCTTTTTGAAAGACTCCGGAAGAACGGCAACCTGAACCTTACGATTCCGGAATGGGAAGAAGAATATACCCGGTTGACAAGTCGCCGGACAGCGGCCGAATGCCTGGACAAAATACGGGAACTCCTACCCGATATGGATATACCGGTATCGCCCAAATTCTGCCAAAAAGTGAGAGAAGTGGAAAAATACCTGATCCTCCAGAATGCACCTTTCGTGCTGAAGACTCCCTATTCGTCCTCCGGCAGAGGACTGCTTTGGCTGCCTGAACGCAAACTGACGGCAAAAGACCGTACCTGGATCGAGGGCGCATTGAACAAGCAGGGGTGTGTCAGCATAGAATGCGCACTGGACAAATACCAGGATTTCGCGATGGAGTTTTATTCGGACGGAAACGGGAACGTACGCTACGAAGGACTTTCCGTCTTCGGGGCCGGAAAGAGAGGGGCTTATTCAGGAAACGTTCTGGGCGAACAGACCTATCTGGAAAGTTTCTTCATTAAAAACTTCGGTGACAAATTCCAGCAACTGAAAGAAGCTGCCGGAGAGGCAATACGGCAGATATACGGGAACATATACACTGGTTATCTGGGCGTAGACATGTTGGTCTATCGCAGAAAAACAAATGGCGAATTCGCCATACATCCCTGTATAGAAGTGAACATGCGCTATACGATGGGAATGGTAGCCTTGCGCATCAGCCAAAAATACCTGGCTCCCAACGCCCGTGGCGACATGCGCATCACTTACACAAGCAAACCGGGAGAGGCCTACGAGCAACATTGCTTTATGAAGAAGGCCTATCCGCTCGATATGAAAGACGGAAAAATAAGAGAAGGATATATTTCTCTCTGCCCGGTCACGAAAGAAACCAAATACAGGGCCTACATGCTGGTTTTCTGATTCTAACTTCTGTAAAGTTGACAAATCTTCACCTGCAAAGTCAGCATCCGGCAGAAATGAATCATAAAGCGGGCTTTATCAACAGCCCCTTTAGCTACCGGATTACATCCTCAAAAATATAGAGAAAAACACAAAGGGAACCGACACCCGGCACTTTTTGACGTATATAACTAATAAACATTCCATTAACGAGTGTCAGTCAGGTGTCGGTTAGATGTCGGCTATGATATCCGACCGACACCTTTTGTTCCGGTTGTTCGCCCGAACTCTCCCCTTCTCATGGAGCAACTTGTTCGGAACATACCATGAACTATTTCGAATGTCATAGTAAACTAATTCAAAGCATAGCACATTCTATTTATATGTAGTACTACATATCACGAATAGGTAGTACCACATAACACCAATTAGTAGTACTACATATAGGCAATTCATAGTAACTACCTATAGATACTTTACTATATGCTTTCATTTAGTTCTTCGGGGGTTTTGGCTTAGTTTGTGGCATGAAACGGATTAGTTTGCCGCCACACTCATGCCAACCCGTTCCGAGAGCTTCGACGTCGTTACCGGTTATGTTTGATCAGGTTCATAAATTCTTCGCGCGTTTTGGCCTGCTGGAAGAACCCGGTAAAGTCGGAGGTTGTGGTCAGGGAGTTTTGTTTTTCGACACCACGCATCTGCATGCACATATGTTGTGCCTCGATCACGACCATTACGCCTAACGGATCGAGCGTTTCCTGAATGCAGTCTTTGATCTGCATGGTCAATCGTTCCTGTATCTGAAGACGGCGGGCGAAGATATCCACGACACGGGGAATCTTGCTCAACCCTGTAATATATTTTTTGGGGATATAGGCAACATGGGCTTTCCCGAAGAAGGGCAACATGTGATGCTCACAAAGAGAAAAGAAATCGATATCCTTAACAATCACCATCTGTTTGTAATCTTCCTCCTTGAACATGGCACCGCGAAGCACGGCAGCGGGATCTTCCTGATATCCTTTCGTCAGGAACTGCATGGCTTTGGCAACACGTTCGGGCGTTTTCAACAGACCTTCGCGGTCTACATCTTCACCAAGCAGATTGATAATGCTTTTATAATGGCCGGCCAGTTCTTCGCGGGCCAGCAAAGTCTTCTCGTTAACTTCTTCACTCATTTCAATTCAATGGAATTTTGACTTCTTCCTTAACGATGTACATTTCTTTCTTATAGGCCGGGAACGCATCCATCAGGAGACGTTGCATGTGATAAGCTTCTTCGTGTGAACGGAAATCACCGATACGCAGACGCCAGAACGGAGCGTTGTACGTCACATAAGTCGGGACTCCAGGAAAAAGTTCCTTAATTTCTTTTTCTTTCCGGAAAGCTTCATCTTTGGACTTGCGCTGGTCATTGCCGGAAAACACCTGTGTACGATAGCCTTGTATTTTCAGGAAGGCTGTGCTATCAGTCTTTTCCACTCCTTCGCCATGCAAACGTTTACCGAGCATGCTACGAAGGGCATCCGGCTCGCGCACCACTACAGTTCCCTTTCCGGGAACTCTTTCCTGCAAGGCATCAATGATGTCTTCCGCCTGTCCGATGCCACCCGTCTGAGCAGACAATGCAGATGCACCAAGCAACATACATAAAGACAAGATGTATTTCATATCAATTGACAATTGGCAATTGACAATTGACAATTACAATTGACAATATATTCCCCGGTGAACTTTTTCCCCCGGAATAATTGCCAATTGTCAATTGTCAATTATCAATTAATTAAACGCTTCGATGATAGGCATGAATTTTTCAACAGCCAAAGAAGCGCCACCGATCAGACCACCGTCAACGTTCGGTTTAGCAAACAGTTCCTTAGCGTTGCCTGCGTTACAGCTTCCACCGTAAAGGATCGTGCAGTTGTCTGCAATTTCCTGACCATATTTAGCAGCCAGAGTAGCGCGGATATGAGCGTGGATTTCTTCAGCCTGGTCGGATGTGGCAGTCTTGCCCGTACCGATAGCCCAAACCGGTTCGTAAGCCAGAATGATCTTGCCGAAGTCTTCAGCAGACAGGTCGAACAAAGAGCCCTTGATCTGTGCATCCACAACATCGAAATGCTTGCCGGCTTCTCTTTCTTCCAGAACTTCGCCGATACAGAAGATAGGAGTCAGACCGTTGGCCAACGCCAATTCTACTTTTGTTTTCAGGATTTCCGGAGTTTCGTGATAGTAAGCACGTCTTTCAGAGTGGCCCAGGATCACATATTTCGCACCTGTGGAAGCAACCATAGCAGCAGAAACTTCGCCCGTGTAAGCACCTTTTTCCTTGTCTGCGCAGTTTTCGGCAGCAACACCGATCTTATTCGTATCGATAGCAGCAGCAACACTTGCCAAGTGAGTGAACGGAGTACCGATGATCACATCACAGTTAGGAGTTTTACCTTTAAGAGCTTCGTCCAAGCCTTTTGCCAAAGCAAGACCTTCAGGAAGGGTCGTGTTCATCTTCCAGTTTCCTGCAACAATATTCTTTCTCATGACTTAATTAATTAAATATGTAATACAAATAGTTATTTCTTTTCTTTCCGTTTGCGCCTGAAACGCAACAGGTCATATATCCAAACGAGCAACAAAGGTACGGTAAAAGTCAATAGGTTGGTAGCAAGCACCCCATCTTCTTTATTTTTTATATGGCTCTCGTCCAAACTGCGTTGCATAACCACCTTGATATCTTCTTCGGCCGGAATATCGTTGTAATGCCATTTGCCCAGTATCGTACCGCCTTTCAGCAGCACCAGGCCGGGGTTGGAACGGATAATCGTCTTAAGCAGCACTTCGTCTGCCATCCGGAAAGGATATTCGGCTCCGGTATTGTCGCTCCAGGCATCGATCGCTTCCGGCGAAGACCCCGTCACGCAATAGAACGGGATATCATGTTCGAGCGCATAATCATACACGCCGTTGATCTCATCCATCTGCCCGTCGTCCGCATCTTCCAGCTTCGGAGCGACAAGCAATAAAACAGGATCGGGATTTCCGATGATTTCTTCCGTCACATCATCACCCTTTCCATTGTAAATATTGAACGCGGCGACAGGAGGCTGATAGCCCTTCTTGACCAGCTCCGTCTTCGAATCCACGAACGTCCAGCTACTGTCGTTTGCCGGATAGTCTTCAAGCGAGAACTCTTTCTTCACGCCGTCTTTTTCATACACGAACGTGTACTTGTATTCATCCTGCGGAGCCCCTTCGGGCATCTCCATCAGTTGCGGGATGTTCGCGCCTATTTTATACGGGCGGAAATCGATTACCGGCAAATGATTGTAATTATAATAAGCGAAACCGACACCGAACAGGTAAGCATACAAAGCGACAAACCAATATGCCCGGAAAGTGAAGCACTGGAACAGACGTTGGTTATAAACAAACGTAACGATAGCGGCAAGAGAGAGTATGATATTTTTAAAGAACGTCTCCCAATTGGAGATCACCAACGCATCTCCGAAGCAGCCGCAATCCGACACGGGATCGAAGAGGGCCAGATATAAGGTAAGCGGCGTCATAAACGCCATAAACGCCAAAATAAGGAAAGAGACATACCGCCGGTACACGCCCAACAGCATGCAGACGCCGAGCGCGAACTCGATTGCCGAAAGGTTGAAAGACAACAATACTGTAAAAGGTTGAAGCTTCTCCAATCCGAAAGAAGCCAGATATTCACCTATCTTGATCGCCCCTCCCATCGGATCGACTGCCTTGACAAAACCGGAAAAGACAAACACAACCCCGATCAGCAAACGGCACAGTTCAACCCCTATCTTTAAAATAATATTCTTTCTATCCATTCAATTGTCAATTGTCAATTATCAATTGTCAATTCTCCCCATATTCCAGCTTGATCAAGCCAAACAGCGCATAGTTGATCATGTCCATATAGTTGGCATCGATGCCTTCGGACACGATCGTCTTGCCTCCGTGGCTCTCTATCTGCTTCGTCCGATAGAGTTTCATCAGGATCAGATCCGTATAGGAACTGATACGCATGCCACGCCATGCTTCATCATAATCATGGTTCTTGGCATACATCAGCTCTTTTGTCTCCGTGATGTATTTATCATACAAGGCCAACGCCTCTTCATTGCTTATATCAGTTGTATCGGCAAATCCTTTTGCCAACTGTATCAAGCCGATAACCCCATAGTTCACAATTGCGACAAACTCAGGACGGATACCCTCATTCACCATGCTCACTCCTTTTATCTCAAGGCTGCGAATCCGGTTTGCCTTAATAAATATCTGGTCGGTCAGCGACTGCGGACGCATGATCCGCCACGAGGGACCGTAATCTTTCAACTTCTTTTCAAACAGTTCCCGGCATTGGGATATTACTTTTTCGAATTGTTCCTTCGTATCAGCCATACTTTCTTAGCATTTACATCCGTACAAAGATACGGAAATAAGACGAATGTTCAACTATCTTTTTTTCTTGAAAAACAATATCACATGCTGTAAGCCACGGATCGCCATGTGTTTAAACTATGCCGATTCAATCAATAAGCTTTAAAGGTTATAACGCACTCACTTCTTTTATCGATAAACCGGTACATTGTGCAATCGTTTCGAT
>ULRN01024332.1_pt1 | contig 37786 bp, 27 predicted proteins | sample 1955461 | NCBI WGS metagenome assembly ULRN01 (sample SAMEA4835683, study PRJEB28245) | human gut metagenome | biome: gut microbiome; material: fecal sample | place: Denmark | collected 2008 | reverse complement strand
CCCCGCCGTTACGCAGGGCATGAACATTTCGCTGTGCCATACGGCTAAGTCCCGTTCCGCTACCTCTGCACTATTATTACCTTTGAAAATATCGGATACGCTCTTTTTGACTTCTTGAAAAGCTTGCCAATAACCACGTGCAGCAAGCGCATTTTTTGAATCCATATCTTCTCCATCCGGTTTCCATGCGCCGCTTTTTACTTTATTTATTAATTCGTCAGTAACCCGATACCCCTCGATAGACAGGGAGTGATAAGCATCCAACTTATATCGGGTTTCCATTCGCTCTAAAAATTCTTTGACGGAAAGATTACTTTTAAGCCGAGTGAAATTGGCTACAACATCCTCTCTCATATTCTGCCACATTAAACGTAAACGGGTGGTGTATGGAGATTGTGAAACTTGAATTTCCATCACCTTTTCAAACGGGTCTTCTTCATAAACGGTATAGCCCATACGCTTCATTGTTCCAGCAATTTCATTGGCAATGTCCGTCCGCCCGATATTACGGAATGCGCCAATCACCCTGCCTGCTCGGACTGTTTGCCCGGTATCTACCAATATCTTCAAAATATCTGAACTATCATGAACCATTGCAAGGGCAGTCCGCATCGTTAGTGCATCATTGCGATACATGGTAGGCGTAGCTACAATAATAGCTTCCGCCAATGTATAAAGATTGAGATTATACAGATTATTCGTATCAATCTTCGAGGGTAATTCCGCCTCTAAATTGAAAATGGAAGTCGGAGGAATTAACGAAACCATATAATCATTGCCTTTAGGTGCTCTTATAAGAACTTGGTTAGGTATGGTGGTAGCACCTGTATATATCGACAACGATTGTTCGGCAGATAGACACCACTCATTGCCATAGCGTTCATTTGCATAACGGGTAATAAAGTTCCAAAACGAAGCAAACCACGCCGTACTGTCGCCCGGCATCGCTCTTGGGTCGGTAACCACATACCAGCCTTTTATGATGGGTTTGAGAAAATGATTATCAACCAATCTTTTTATGTGTGTCCGGGATAAGTCGCTATTTTTAATTATCATAAAATCCTCACCCCGTTGTACTTGTTTCAGTGCATCCAAAGAAGATGCTAATAGCTCTGCTATTGTTGCCATTGTCTTGATTCTTTTATGTATTACACGGATATTGTGTTTTTGTATTACACGAGTATTATGCTTTTGTATTACACGAATATTGTGCAAATGTAGTCAAATATACTTGAAAAACAAAGAAATATAGGATATCTCCAATATCAAAGATGCGTTTTTAACGTGTTATAAATTAATAAATTGTATATTTGCGATGCCGAAAAATGTAGGCTTTTAGAATCGGCAAATACAACATTATGATCAGAAAAATTAGAGTTACGGATTATCCGCGTTTGATGGAGATTTGGGAAAGTGCAGTATTGAGTACGCATGATTTTCTTAAAGAAGAAGATTTTCTATACTATAAAGAACAACTTCCGGTATATTTTCAACATGTCGCTCTATTCGGTTTTGAGCAAGAGGGTATCTTAATCGGATTTATGGGAATTGCAGAAGGGAATCTTGAAATGCTGTTTATTGACAACAATTATCGAGGTACCGGAATAGGGAAAAAACTAATCACTTATGCCATCGATAATTTGCAAGTGACCAAGGTGGACGTGAATGAGCAAAATGGCCAAGCCGTCGGTTTTTATAAGCATATGGGCTTTAGCGTATACAAAAGATCGGCTTTAGACGGAGAAGGCAAAGAATATCCTATTTTACACTTACAGTTGTAGAATTTTTATTCGCGACGAATTTGTTGAAAAACAAAAGTCTGTGTATCATTATGTCTTTCACGTGTATGCTTTCTAACACATTACGATAATGAGTAACGAATGTAAAACTATCCACGAATTCGATTTTAATTTAATCTGTGAATACTTTTCGAATGTAGAACGTCAGGGACCGGGTAGCCCCGAAGTCACGATAAAGGCGTTGGGGTTTATTGACAATCTGACCACGGAATCCCGTATTGCCGACCTTGGTTGTGGTACAGGCGGGCAGACCATGACACTGGCACAAAACACTCCGGGACAGATTACGGGACTTGATCTCTTTCCCGACTTTATCAATATCTTCAACAGGAATGCCCGCACTCTTGGTTTGTCCGGCCGGGTAAAGGGAATCGTCGGTTCGATGCAGGAAACGCTGCCTTTCGAGAAAGAATCCGTAGACCTGATTTGGTCCGAAGGAGCGATCTATAATATTGGTTTCGAACGAGGTTTAAATGAATGGAGGCAATATCTAAAGAAAGATGGATATATTGCCGTCTCGGAGGCTTCGTGGTTTACCGCCGAACGGCCGGCAGAAATTTATGACTACTGGATGGCACACTACACGGAAATAGATACGATCCCGAATAAAGTCGCTCAAATGCAGAATGCAGGCTATATTCCTGTCGCAACTTTCATCCTGCCTGAAAATTGCTGGACGGATCATTATTTTGCTCCATGTTGTAAAATGCAACAGGCTTTCCGGGAGAAACATCGAGGGAATAAGGCTGCTGAAGAACTGATTCTCAGTGAACGCCACGAAATGGAGTTGTACCACAGGTATAAAGAATTCTACGGATATGTATTCTATATCGGGAAGAAACTTTAGGCGGTTTTCCCACAAGAGTACCGAAATACAGTCGAAATACTGAGAAGAAATAGATTGTTTATCATTATATTTCGTACATTTGATGCAAGTGTAATCTGTTTATGACATTGTCATGTATATGTACGGCATTGCGGGGAAGCTTTTCGTCGTTGTCGTATATGTACACGGCATTGTCGAAAACAAATTACACTTGCATCTGATCTCGGATACATTGCCTGGCAACCGTGATGATATCGGATGGCGACAAGCGAGAGGTGGGATTTTGTTATCAATCAAATTGAAAAGAAGAGATGAAACGGGTACAATTCGGTATTTACCAAATGCCGGCAAAAAACGAACAGGGAACAAGTGAAAAGCGTGCGTATGCCCGGCTGATCAGTAAAGAGACGAAGAAGCTGGATGAGATTTGCTCGTTCATCAATGAGTGCTGTTCGGTCAACTCGGCCGACATCAAAGGGGTTTTGGATGCTTTGTCCAAGTATGTCGGGAGGGAACTGTCGTACGGTTCCTGTGTGGAACTGGACGGACTGGGGTTCTTTTCGCCTTCCTTGAAGACCGTTAAGGACGGCGTGAACGAGAAAGGCGAGGAGCTGTATAAAGTGAAGGTGGACGGCGTGAATTTCCGTTGCGCGAAGAAACTGAAAAAGAAGGTGTGCGAAAGCCAGCCTTTGAAGGTGAAGCGGACGAACGTGTCGAAGTTCAATTATGAGGGACGTAAGGCCAAGTTGATGGCTTATTTGGAAATGCACAACTTTATAAACCTGACCGATTACCAGAGGTTTGTGGGGTGCACGTATTATATGGCGAAAAACGATTTCAAAAAGTATGAGGAAGAAAAACTTGTACAGCGGCAAGGATATAAGACACATCGTGTATATATCCTTGCCACGGTACAAGAGGAATGATCCTTATGATCAGCAATTCTCCTTATGCAAATCCTTGCTTAACCGCATGGCGCAGAAGTTAGGGCCGCACATCGTGCAGTATTCGCCATCCGTCACGGCGCTGTCTTTGTAATATTGCAGGGCACGTTCCGGATCGAGAGACAGGTTGAACTGGTCTTTCCAGCGGAATTCGAAGCGGGCTTTGCTCAAGGCATTGTCGCGGACCTGTGCTCCGGGATGTCCCTTTGCCAGGTCGGCGGCGTGGGCGGCAATCTTGTAGGCGACGACTCCTGTGCGGACATCTTCCTTATCCGGCAAACCGAGATGTTCTTTCGGGGTGACGTAGCAGATCATCGCCGTGCCGTGCCAGGCAATCTGGGCGGCTCCGATGGCCGATGTGATATGGTCGTAGCCGGGAGCGATATCCGTGGTCAGCGGGCCTAACGTGTAGAACGGGGCATTGTGGCAGGCATACTGCTGCTCCTTCATGTTTTCCTGAATCTTATTCATCGGGACATGGCCCGGACCTTCGATGATGACCTGCACGAACTGGTCCCAGGCGATCTGTGTCAGTTCGCCCATCGTATGCAGCTCGGCAAACTGGGCGGCATCGTTCGCATCGTAGATGGAGCCCGGACGAAGCCCGTCGCCGATCGAAACGGCAATGTCATACATTTTCAATATCTCGCATATCTCGGCGAAATGCGTATACAGGAAATTCTCTTCATTGTGGATTTGCATCCATTTGGCCATGATTGAGCCGCCGCGTGAGACGATGCCGGTCAGGCGCGTCTGTGTCAGTTCGATATGTTTCTTGAGCAAACCGGCATGGATGGTGAAATAGTCGACTCCCTGTTCTGCCTGTTCGATCAGTGTGTCGCGGTAGATTTCCCAACTCAGGTCTTCTATCTTCCCGTTCACTTTTTCCAGTGCCTGGTAGATGGGGACTGTCCCCATCGGGACCGGACAGTTACGGATGATCCATTCGCGGGTTTCATGAATATTGTCGCCAGTCGAAAGGTCCATCAAAGTGTCGCCTCCCCATTTGCAACTCCATACGGCTTTTTCGATCTCTTCGTCGATGCCGGACGAGAGGGCGGAATTGCCGATGTTGGTGTTGATCTTCACCAGGAATTTCCGGCCGATGATCATCGGTTCGGCTTCTGGGTGGTTGATGTTTGCCGGGATGATGGCGCGTCCGGCGGCAATTTCTTTGCGGACAAATTCGGGAGTGATATATGATTTCAGTCCCAACGCCTCGATCTGTTGGTTTTCGCGGATGGCGACATATTCCATTTCCGGAGTGATGATGCGCCGTTTCGCATAATACAATTGGGTGATGTTTTTACCTGCTTTGGCACGGTAGGGCAGGTGTTGTTTCGGGAAACGGATGTGATCCAGCGAGGAATCGGCCAGACGTTGCCGTCCGTAATCGGAAGTCAGTTCTTCCAGGCGCATCAGGTCTTTGCGGCCTGCATACCAGGACTCGCGGATGCGGGGAATGCCGTTTTGCGTATTGACGGGGATTTTCGGGTCCGAATAGGGGCCGCTGGTGTCATAGACGATGACGGGATTGTTTTTTTTGTGAACCAGTTGCCCGTTCTCATCGCGTATGACGGTATCAAGTATTTTAATCTTTCTCATACCCACCTTTATGTTGTGGATATTGCCGGGTATGTAGATTTTTTCCGAAGAAGGATACGTGATGCGTATTCTGTTTTTATTTGCCATAGTGTTATATATATTATTTATATTTTTGAATCGTCTCTGCGAGGGGCCGGTTTATGTTTGTTGATCTCCCGGATGAAACGCCGTGTTTCTTCGACCGGATCTTCGGCGTTGATGATCGCTCCGGAAACGGCGATGCCTTCTATTCCTGTTTCCATCAGCGGGGCAATGTCTTCAAATTCGATCCCTCCGATGGCAAAGATAGGAATTTCGAGGCCAGCTTCTCTACATTGCCCTATGATTTTTCGATACCCTTCCAACCCCAATATAGGGCTCAGGTTCTTTTTGGTCTCGGTGTAGCGATAAGGGCCTAGGCCGATGTAGGATGCTCCTTCCCGGTCTGCTTTCAGGATATCTTCGAACGTGTTGGCCGTTGCTCCCACAAGGAAGAGTTCCTCTTGTCCTTTTTCGATGATGCGGCGCCAGGCTTCGGAGACTGGCATGTCGTTTTTCCCTAAATGGACACAATGGATGCCGGCTTTGAAAGCCATCTCCAGATCATCGTCCAGGCAGCAGGTGCAAGCTGTCTGACAATCGAACTGTGTAAAACGGGAGACAGCCTTGGCTACTTCCAAGTCCGGATTCTCCTTCATGCGGAGCTGGACCCAGGAACAACCGCCTTCGGTCACCATCTTGATTTCGTCCAGTTCGGTGTGTTTGTCCGTACGATGGGTGATGAACATCAACCGGTTTGTGCCGCTAAAACAGGCATATCTTCTTCTGCCGGCGGCACTTGTATATAAAAAATCATCTAATTCCATGCTTGTAGCTTTTTATATTGTGTGAGAATAGAGTGCTCTTGATCCGCCGAAGGATGATTTCCCCAGAGAGCCCCCAATACGGCAGCTCCCCCGAAACGGAAGGGACGCAGAAGCGGAAGCGTCGTCAGGTCTATGCCTCCTAAGGCTATGACTTTATCGTTGATGATCCCGGCCTCGGAAGCCAGCCTGAGTGTTTCCGTCTCAAAACCGTTTCCGTAACCTTCTTTGGATATGCTTTGAAAGATAGGGCTTAGAAACAGATAGTCGAGTTTACGGAACTGTTCGAGCTCTTCGATCGAATGGCACGAACGGCTGATTGTGCCGGCAAAACCATCCGGTGTCCGGCTGTTGCGTCTGTTCAGGTGCACGCCGCCCAAACCGTATTCCATTGCCAGGTCGAAACAGTCGTGGAGCACGATTTTCGGATAGCAGGCATCCGGAAGCCGATCCAGCAACTTGCGCAATTCATTAGCGTCGCTATCCGGTTTGCGCAGGTGCAGGCACTGCATTCCTTCGTCAAACAGATGTGAAAGAATGACCTCTTCTCCCCGGAAAAAGCGTGGCGAAGTAATGACAATCAGCTTTTTCATATTTTCATTTTTATGAGGGGAACGGGAGCGAAGAAGTGATCGAGGGGCCCGTGTCCGTGTCCGGTCTTCACATCGGCCCCGGCACGAAGGGCTGCCGTTATGTAATCTTTTGCCGCACGTACGGCCTCCGGCAACTCTTTGCCCAAAGCCATGTAGGCGGCAATGGCCGACGAGAGCGTACAGCCGGTTCCATGCGTGTTTTGAGTATGAATGGCCGGCACTGCCAGACGGAGCGGAGCTTCCTCGTCGCGTGTGAACAGGATATCGGCCATTTCTTTGCCTTCCAAGTGGCCGCCTTTCATCAATACGGCACGGCATCCCAGAGAAAGCAACTTCTGAGCGGCAATACCCATTTCTTCCTCGTCGCGTATCGGCATGCCGGAAAGGAAAGCGGCTTCGTCGATATTGGGGGTGACCAGCGTGACGCGGTGAAAAAGTTCTCTCACGATGATTTCGATGGTTTCATCTTCTATCAGCTTGCTGCCGCTTGTGGAGATCATAACCGGATCGAGAATGATTTTTGACGGGGAGAAACGGTCGATCGAACGGGCTACAATCCGGGCCGCTTCCCGGTTATGCAGCATCCCGATCTTGACGGCATCGACGGTCAAGTCTTCGAATACGGCATGAATCTGCCCTTCGACTATCTCCGGGGAAATAGCTTGTATTCCTCTTACTCCTTGTGTGTTTTGAGCCGTTATCGATGTGATGGCAGAGGCTCCGAAGACTCCTAAAGCCGAAAATGTTTTCAGGTCCGCCTGTATTCCGGCCCCACCGCCGCTGTCTGAACCGGCAATAGTAAGCGCTACCGGATAGCGAAACGTCGCGTTTGTATTCATTTCTACATATAAAAAGGAGGGAAAAAGCCTTGTCTGTCCTTTCCTACGGCGGCATTACCCGCATCAGGTTCGCGAGGGTATGATCTCAGCCCGTTAACAGTATGGCACCCCTTTCGGGAGGCAAAGGTAGGAAGATTTTTTGTAAATGGAATATAATGTGTGCGTTTTGGAACACTCTATATGAAGAATCTGTTATATTTTTGCACCGGTTTTTATTTAGGGAAAAAGTAAAGATAATAAGGAAAAGAAGTTGTGATGGGGAAAAAGATTGTTTTTTTGCTGGCATCCTTGTTTACGGTATGGATTGCGAACGGACAGAACACGATTATAAAGGGAATTGTAACCGATTCGATTACGGGTGAGGGTTTACCTTACGTGTCTCTTATATTTAAAGGAACAACGATAGGAACAGCGACGGACGGAGATGGAAATTTCTCATTCTCGGCGTCGACCGATGTCAGAAACCTGGAAGTGTCTTATTTGGGATACGATACGAAAGAAATAAAAATCGTTCCGGGAAAGACGAATAATCTGGATATAAAGTTGGCTCCGAACGGGATTACGTTGAATGAAGTCGTCGTAAAACCCAAGAAGGAAAAATACAGCAAGAAAGAAAATCCGGCTGTCAAGTTTGTAAAGCAGGTGATCGCCTCACGCGAAAGCAATGACCCGCGCAACCACGATTATTTCCAATACGACCAATATGAGAAGATGGTCTTTGCGATGAATGACTATCAGCCCAAGCCCAAAAAGAACGGAAAGCCGGGCAAGTTCGATTTCCTGATTGATTTTGTCGATACGCTTGATGTCGGTACGACCATTCTTCCGGTGTCGGAAAAGGAAAAAGTGGAATCGGTCTACTACCGCAAAGAGCCGAAGTCCGAGAGACGTGTTGTAAAAGGAAACAAATCGTCCGGTGTGGATGAAATATTCTCGCGTGACGGTATCCAGCAGTTTTTGAACGAAGTTTTCCGGGAAGTCGATATCTTCAAGAATGATATTCCTTTGTTTCTACAACGTTTTGTCAGTCCGTTGTCTACCATCGGGCCGAATTATTACAAATATTATTTGCTCGATACCGTGAATGTGAACGGACAGAAATGTGTGGATTTGGGATTTGTCCCTTTCAACTCGGAGACATTCGGTTTCACCGGCCATCTGTTCGTCACGCTCGACTCCACGTTCTTTGTGCAGAAGGCCGTCTTGAATGTCCCTAAAGACATCAACCTGAACTTCGTTTCCGGAATGACGATCGAGCAAACGTTCGAACGTACGCCCGACAGTACCCGTATCATTACGAAGGACGACATCAATGTAAACTTCAAATTGAGCGAGAAATCGAAAGGCATGTATGCACGGCGGCTGAATATCTACAGCAACCATTCTTTTGACGAACCCGATGCCGAACGGGCGCTTGTGTTTAAGGAAAGTTCGCCCGTCATCACGCTGAAGGATGCCTATCAGCAATCGGAAGATTTCTGGACAAGCAACCGTCCGGAAGAAGCGATAAAGAAGAATCCGAACTCGGTCGAAAAACTGATGGCCAAATTCCGTTCCGTCCCGATTTTCTATATAACGGAAAAAGTTGTTTCGGTCCTTGTCTCCGGCTATATCCCGACGAATAAGGACCCGCTGAAGAGCAAGTTCGAGTTCGGTCCCATGAACACGGCAATCAGTGGCAATGCGATCGAAGGAGCCCGTTTCCGCGTGGGAGGGACAACAACGACGGCATTTAGCAAGAACCTGTTCTTTGACGGATATATGGCGTATGGGACAAAAGACGAAAAGCTGAAATATGATGCTCTTGTCGAGTATTCGTTCAATGACCGTAAAGAATATCGCAAGGAGTTCCCGCTGAACTCGATCCGCTTGGAGTATATGTACGATATCAACCAGTTGGGACAGCAATATATGTATGCCAGCAAGGATAATATGTTCCTGGCCTGGAAACGCCAGAAAGATACGCGGGCCACTTATTTGCGGCAAGCCGAACTGACCTACTACCATGAACATTATAACGGCCTGGCCTATGGGGCTGTCGTCCGTAACCGTCGCGAATATGCAACCGAATATGCCGTGTTTGACCGGATCGGGCCGGATGGGACCATCAGCCCCGTCAAGAGCTATGACATGACGGAACTGGAATTGAAGTTCCGCTATGCGAAGGATGAAAAGTTCTACCAGACACGTAACATCCGTTATCCGATCACTTTCGATGCGCTGATCTTCAACTTCAGCCATGTAATGGCAAAGAAGAATCTGCTGGGCTCGTCATACGATTATCATCGTACGGATATCGGCATTCAGAAGCGTTTCTGGTTCTCGGCTTTCGGCTATATCGACCTTATCACGAAAGCAGGGAAAGTATGGAACAAGGTTCCGTATCCTTTGTTGATCCTGCCGAACGCCAACCTTTCGTATACGATCCAGCCGGAGTCTTATACGAACATGAACGCGATGGAGTTCATCAGCGATGAATATGCTTCTTGGGATTTGACATACTATATGAACGGAAACTTGCTGAACCGCCTGCCGCTTGTCAAGAAGTTGAAATGGAGAGAGGTCTTTTGTTTCCGTGGCATGTGGGGACATCTGACGGAGAAAAACAATCCGATGAACGGGGGAGACGGCCTGTATCTTTTCCCTGACGGTTCCTACACGTTTGGTAAAGCTCCTTATATGGAAGCCAGTGTCGGCATTGAAAACATCTTTAAGTTCCTTCGTCTTGATTATGTTTGGCGTTTGAACTATCGCGACCATCTGGGTATCCAGACGAGAGGCGTTCGGTTTATGATGCGAATGTCATTCTGATCATTCTGACATATTACGGGGGCTTTCAGGCACGGATTTTGTATGCTTAGAAAGCCTCTGTCATATTCATATAGACCTGCATGCCCGGTTGTCCGGGTTCTTTCCCGATATCCAGCCTGAAGTTCTTTCCCGGCTGCATCTGGAAGCGGAGGCCGGCTCCGAAATTGAGTTTCCATTTATGCCAGTCAAAAGGAGTTTCCCCGATCGTCCCGGTCCCGGCCCATGCGACAAAGCCGCATTTTGCCCAGAAGTTCCCGCTCTTGTATTTGGCCGGGGAGCCGAACATATGACGGTATTCAACGATCCCGTAGGCCATTGATTTGTCGCGGTATTTGCCCATATAATAACCACGAAGGTCGAATGGAGAACCGAAAGTCGGGAGTTCCGTAAAAGGGACGTCGCCTAAACCGACCTGGCTTTTGGCAATCCAGGCAAGTGTGCTGCGCGGACGGAACACGTTTTTGAAGTGCCGGTATTCAAGCTCGATGATCTCGTAGTTATAGGCGCCTCCCAAATATTTGCCGAACAGTTTGAAATTGGCTCCTAACAGCATGCCGCGTGTCGGTGTGGCCACATCGTCGCGAGTGTCATATTGGATGAGCCCGCCGATACCGACGTTGAAGTATTTGCTGCCATCCGAGTCTTTGCTTTTGAATTTTTGGTAATAGGGATCGTTTTTCATTACCGGATTGACATCCGAAACCTTTGTGTAGTTCAGGTCAAACAAGCCGCCTAAATAGAAATGCGGACGGACTTCCCATACAAATCGAGGATACAATTGAAAATAGCTTCGATGGAACCGGGTCGTGGAGTCGCCTCTTTCGAGATTCTCCGCCTTTTCAAATCCTTTCCCGTAATAGTGTGAAGGCTCGTTCCGGTAACCATAATTCATGTAGATGCGAAAACGGTTCTCATTGAAGAAAAACGTTCCGGCGCCTGCGGCAACGATAGTCCCGTTTATGGAAAGGTTCAAGCCGGCCGGCAGGAAAGAACGTTGGGAAATCGTGTCCTGTTTATTCATCCGGAAGCTGGCGAGGACAGCACCGCCGACGCCCAACGAAGCTTCCGGTGTGTATGAAGGACCGCCCAGTATGGACCACCAGATGTTTTTACGGGCTCGGATGGAATCCTTACGTAATTGGCGGTAGTAGCGTTTCTGCTGCTTTTCGTTCAGTGCCACTCCGTCTACGGTGACAACTTCCTTCCGTGACGCAGTATCTGAAGGAGTCGTTATTTCTTCGGAGGAGATCGCTATAATGTCGCGTTGCTCCTGAGCCTTTGCCGGCAAAAAGACTGCAAACAAAGAGGCTCCTGCAAATACTACAAAATGTTTAAACATTGACTATTCTTATTAATGTAGATAAACCTATTTTTAAAGAAACCGGATTTTATTTCAGAGAGGCAAACGAAACCAAAAGGTCGACCCTTCGCCTTGTTGTGAATCTACGCCGATTATTCCACCGAATTTGTTGACAATCATGGCACAGATAGGCAGGCCAAGTCCTGTTCCTTGTGCGAAAACGTTCAATTTGACAAAGCGGTCGAATATCAGGTCTTTCTTGTCTGGCGGAATACCGATTCCTGTATCTTTAACAAAAAAGTAGATGTCTTGTTCAGATTTTTCATAACCGAAGGATATGCTGCCTCGTTCGGTAAATTTTATGGCATTGGTCATGAAATTAATCATGATTTGCATGATGCGGTTACTATCCGTATTGATAATGCATTCGGATTGCTTTTGTACGAATTCGATTCTGACGGAATCCGACCTTTTGTTTTTTATTTTCATTTGCTGGCAAATATCTTCCATCAGCTGGTTGATATCGGTCTCGGAATAGGTAAAATCGAGGGTCCCGGATTCTATTTTTGACATATCGATGATATCGTTGATCAGTTGCAGCAACAGCTCGTTGTTGGAGGTGATGATATGGACAAACTCCTTTTTCTCTTTCGGATCGTCTGTCTCGACCAATAGGTTGGAGAAACCGATGATGGCATTCAATGGAGTACGGATTTCATGGCTCATATTTGCCAGAAAGGCAGATTTCAAGCGGTTGGCTTCATCAGCTTTCTTTACTTCGTATTGCAGGCGTTCGATACGCTTTTTATCCGAGATATCTTCAATCTTCATCAGGCCGCCTTGTATCTCTCCGGTTTTTGTATAGACCGGAATGGCGCTGATTTCGATAACCGTATTTTTTTCGACCAGCTCATGGCATACCGGTTTTCCTGTTTCTATCGCTTCGTTTAAAGCACATTGCAGACAAGGTGTTTGGCGGTTCATTGCGGTTTGGTAACAAATTTTTCCGGCGCAATAATGTCTTCCTTTGGCAATTCCGTGCAGGTTGGCTGTCGATTCCCATTGGACGACATAGTTTTTATCGACAAACACGAGCCCGAAATTGATGCTGCTCAGTACCAGGTTTTGGGTCCGTTTTCTGTTACTTCTGATCAAAAGCAATAGAAGAATGATACAGACTATCGTTTCTATGATTAGTATTAGTCCCATAAGCTAACGTTTTACTTTTACCCCATATTATGCTAAAAATGCATGATTATTATTGTATATCGCAAATATACGACAAAGAAACGAAAGTGAGAGTAAAATGGGAAAAGAATGTTGTCTGTTAGCGATTTAACAGTGTTTGTAAAGATGTGCAGGCTATCCGACAAAAGACACATCATGGTCGGTGTTTTCAAAAAAGTAATGATTTTGTGAACAAATCATGTACTTCTATTGTTATTGATTTAGAGACACTATATTAATAACAGAACCTGGCAACCTTAAGAAGTCCTGACTGGCAGGCACACGAAGATGAAGATTCAGTTTGAAATTAAGGAAAGACTGCCTGAAATTATTGCAGAAATAATGCATTCAGACAAATGGCAAACGCAAATCCTGGAAAAGATGCATGGGCTGGAACGGGTAACGATCAAGGACCCGAACTTCGAGTCGGAAGCTTGTATTGAAATTTGGCAACATGAAATCCATATCCGGACAGCATGGTCCAATTATACTTATCGTGTTTTTATGCGCGGTAATGCCGTCTGGTGTGAATACATCGGGGCTTATCGCGGATTGCTCGAACAGAAACTTTTACCGTCCCTCACGCCAAAAATGAATATTTTGGATTCGGAAGTAGTGGAAAGTTCTTTGACCGGCAACAAAAGGCAGACCTTGCGTACCTACAGTTCGGAAAACCTGAAGCTGAAAAATTTCCGTCGCGATAACTTCAGAGAAGAGTATAACGTCGCGTCTTTACAGGACCATCCGACTGTTGTATATGATGAATATATAAAGGAAGGCATGCCGATGCCTTCGCCTTATGATGGCGACCGGAAAGAATAAGGTATAATAAAAAAAGGTTAACAATATGCTGCAAAACATATTGTTTTTCGTCCTATTGATGCAATAAAACATATAAAAAATCTTGCTTTTGGATAGAAAAGTGTTATAACGTTTGGTTGAATGAGGCTTTTGCCTGTATATTTGCAACCGTTAAAAACAAGAAAGCGATTCCTTAGCGAAGGTGAAGCCCTTGTTTGCATCCTGAAAATCAGGAGTCGGAGGAAAAGGCAATCAAACGCTGCTCCGATTAAGTTTAACATAAAAATGATGATATGAAAGTAAGAGCTTATGTTCTCTTTGTTGCGGTTGCGCTGCTTGCAGTGTCTGCCGGAACTAAAAACGCAAAGCCGACAGTCGGTACTAACCCTGGCGACCTTGCTCCGAGAATAGAGTCTTTAGGAAACGGAAGCAATTTTAGTTTCCAAAATCATTCAGGACGTTACACATTGCTGAATTTCTGGGCAGCTTACGATGCTGAATCGCGGGCCCGTAACGTTCGATTATGGAATGAAGTTAACAAGTTGAGTTCAGACAAGATTGCGATGTATTCGATCTCTTTGGATGAGAAAGAGTCCATTTTTACCGAAACGGTAAAGGCCGACAAATTGGATGGGGCAAAGCAATTTCATGATGAGCTTGGCAGAAAGTCAGATTTGTTTGGGAAGTATAACCTGCAAAAGGGATTCCGTAACTTCCTGATCGACGACAAAGGGGTTATTATCGCCGCCAATGTAACCCCGGAAGATCTGATAAAGGTTTTGAAGAAAAGTTAATCAGTAGATTATTAGCAAAAAAGAGCTGTTCCTGTCAAAGGGGGCAGCTCTTTTTTTATGGCTCCGTGCCCGTGTAGAAGGCTATATATATAATGTATAGAGGTGGATGCTTGGCGCGATGGCTCAAGAATGTACAAAATGTAAATAATTTACGCTGAATTTGATGAATAAATGGAGAAATAAACTATATTTGTTCCCAGTCATTGAACCAAATTAATCAAAATGTCATGATTAACCGAGAATTAATCAATCCTCAGAGCATCGTAGTGGTGGGAGGATCCAATAATGTGCATAAACCGGGTGGCCGCTTGGTCCGTAATCTGCTGGACGGAAAGTATAAAGGTGAACTGTATGTCGTAAATGCCAAAGAGGATGATGTGCAGGGTTTGAAATCTTATCATTCGGTGTATGATATTCCGGAGACGGAACTGGCTGTCATCTCCATTCCCGGTCCGGCCTGTCCGGAGGTGGTGGATGTGCTTGCCAAACAGAAAAACGTAAAGGCGTTCATTGTCATTTCGGCTGGCTTCGGAGAAGAGACGCATGAAGGGGCGATCCTGGAAGAGCAGATGCTGAAAAGCATTAATGAGGCCGGAGCTTCATTGATCGGACCGAACTGCATCGGTTTGATGAATATGCACTATCATGGTGTTTTCACCCAGCCGATTCCCGAGTTTCATGCAGACGGAGTCGATTTTGTTTCCAGTTCAGGCGGTACGGCGCTTTTCATTATCGAATCGGCATTGACAAAAGGACTTCGTTTTTCTTCGGTCTGGTCTGTCGGCAACTCCAAGCAGATCGGTGTGGAAGAAGTGATCGAATATATGGACCGCAACTTCGACCCGGTCCTTGACTCCAAAATAAAGATGCTCTATGTCGAGCAGATCAAGAATCCGGATAAGCTCTTGTATCATGCCTCTTCTCTGATTCGCAAGGGTTGCCATATCGCAGCCATCAAAGCGGGCAGTACGGATGTCGGCAAGCGTGCCGCGTCTTCCCATACAGGGGCGATCGCCAGTTCCGACTCGGCAGTGGAAGCCCTGTTCCGCAAAGCGGGTATCGTGCGTTGTTTCAGCCGTGAAGAATTGACGACCGTTGCCAGTATCTTCACCTTGAAAGAAGTGAAAGGCAAGAACTGTGCGATTATCACGCATGCCGGAGGTCCGGCCGTAATGCTGGCGGATGCGCTGGAAAAGGGACGGCTGAACGTTCCCAAACTGGATGGCCCGATCGCCGCAGAGTTGAAATCCAAACTATATCCGGGTGCTGCCGTCGGCAATCCGATAGATATCATCGGTACGGGTACTCCCGAACATCTGGCTACCGCCATCGATTTCTGTGAAAACCGTTTTGAAGATATCGACCTGATGATGGTCATCTTCGGCAGTCCGGGATTGGTCAAACTATATGATGCCTACGAAGTGCTCCATAAGAAAATGGAGGAGTGCAAAAAACCGATTTTCCCGGTGTTGCCGTCCATCGTCACGGCTGGCCCGGAAGTGCAAAGCTTCGTGAAGAAAGGCCATGTGAATTTTTCGGATGAAGTGACGTTGGGGACAGCCCTCTCGCGTGTGCTCAATACGCCGAAACCTATGAGTACGGATATTCAGTTGTATGGCGTCGATGTACCTGAAGTCCGCCGTATTATCGACCGGTTGCCGGGTAGCGGCTATTTGAATCCCGGAGAAATCCGTACTCTGTTGAAAGCAGCCCAGATACCGTTGGTAGAAGAGTTCACGTCGACTGACCGCGACGAATTGGTCGCTTTTGCCAAGAAGGTGAAGTTCCCGGTTGTTGCCAAGGTGGTCGGTCCTATACATAAGAGCGATATAGGGGGTGTCGCGCTGAATATCCGCAGCGAAGAACATCTGATTTTCGAATATGAACGGATGATGCGTCTGCCTGATGTGACGGCCGTCATGGTACAGCCGATGTTGAAAGGGCAGGAGTTGTTCTTAGGCGCCAAGTATGAAGACCGTTTCGGTCATGTCGTGCTTTGCGGCCTGGGTGGCATTTTTGTCGAAGTGCTGAAAGACGTGTCGTACGGTCTGTCGCCTCTGTCGTATGACGAGACCTATTCCATGATCCGCTCCTTGCGCGGTTATCCGATTATAAAAGGAACACGAGGACAGCGGGGAGTGGATGAACAGCAATACGCGGATATCATAGTCCGCCTGTCCACGCTGCTCCGTTTTGCTTCCGAAATCAAGGAGATGGATATCAATCCGCTTGTCGCAACCGAACGTGGATTGTTTGCCGTAGATGCACGTATACGAATCGAAAAGTGATCGATACGCGAGGTAACGTACTGATACCAAACAGCCTGCATTCCAAAAATCTCATGAAAAGACTTTTGGAATACAGGCTGTTTCTTTAGGCTTTAAAAATTTCCGCACGCTAATGTAGTTATTTACCGGATATGGATAATAAAAAATAGTTGTAAAACATCTAAATTTATTTAACCATAGGTGCGAATGCGACTTTTAAATAGCATATATTTGCAACATTGCAATCTGGAGATGGCAAACCTGAAATCTAAATTTAAATATTGTTTAAATACTGTCGAATATGGAAAGAAAAAGAGTTTACACATTCGGAAATGGAAAAGCCGAAGGGAAAGCGGATATGAGAAATCTGCTGGGAGGCAAGGGTGCGAACCTTGCCGAAATGAATCTGATTGGCGTTCCGGTTCCTCCGGGATTTACGATTACCACAGAGGTATGTTCCGAATATTATGATTTGGGAAAAGACAAAGTGGTTGAATTGTTGAAATCAGACGTTGAAAAGGCGATTGCCAATATTGAGACGTTGATGAATTCAAAGTTTGGAGACGTAGCCAATCCGTTGTTGGTGTCAGTTCGTTCCGGAGCCCGCGCGTCTATGCCGGGTATGATGGATACGATCCTGAACTTAGGGCTGAACGATGAAGTAGTGGAAGGCCTGAGCCGTAAAACGAATAATCCCCGTTTTGCATGGGATTCATATCGCCGTTTCGTACAGATGTACGGAGACGTTGTGTTGGGTATGAAACCGACAAACAAGGATGATATCGATCCGTTTGAAGCAATCATTGAAGAAGTCAAGGAAGCAAAAGGCGTCAAGTTAGACAATGAACTGGATGTGGAAGACCTGAAGACACTGGTCGCTAAATTCAAAGCGGCAGTCAAGGCTCAGACAGGTAAGGATTTTCCGACTTCCGCCTACGAACAGCTTTGGGGCGCCATCTGTGCCGTGTTTGACAGTTGGATGAACGAACGTGCCATCCTCTATCGCAAGATGGAAGGAATTCCTGCCGAATGGGGTACGGCTGTCAGCGTGCAGGCTATGGTGTTCGGTAATATGGGCGATACTTCCGCCACCGGCGTATGTTTCTCTCGCGATGCCGGAAACGGAGAAGACCTCTTCAACGGTGAATACTTGATCAACGCGCAAGGCGAAGACGTTGTTGCCGGTATCCGCACACCGCAACAGATCACCAAGATCGGTTCGCAACGTTGGGCGGAACGCGCCGGTATTTCAGAAGAAGAACGCGCAGCCAAATATCCTTCGATGGAAGAGGCCATGCCGGAAATCTATAAACAACTGGACGAGCTGCAAACAAAACTGGAAAACCATTATCGTGATATGCAGGATATGGAATTCACCGTACAGGAAGGAAAACTGTGGTTCCTGCAAACCCGTAACGGGAAGCGTACCGGTGCAGCAATGGTTAAAATCGCAATCGATTTGTTACATCAAGGTATGATTGACGAAAAAACAGCATTGAAACGTATCGAACCGAATAAACTGGACGAATTGCTTCACCCTGTATTCGACAAGGTGGCCGAGAAACAGGCAAAAGTTTGGGTGAAAGGTTTACCTGCATCTCCGGGGGCGGCTACGGGACAGATCGTGTTCTTTGCCGATGATGCCGCAAAATGGTATGCAGACGGCAAGAAAGTCGTAATGGTCCGTATCGAAACATCTCCTGAAGATTTGGCCGGTATGGCTGTCGCCGAAGGTATCCTGACTGCTCGTGGCGGTATGACTTCGCATGCAGCCGTTGTCGCACGCGGTATGGGCAAATGTTGTGTTTCCGGTGCCGGTGCTTTGGAAATCGATTATAAGAATAAGACAGTCGAAGTAGATGGCGTTAAGCTCAAAGAAGGCGACTATATTTCTATCAACGGTACGACCGGCACGGTTTATGTCGGAAAAGTAGAAACGAAGGCTGCCGAACTGTCTGGCGACTTTGCCGAATTGATGACACTGGCAGATAAATATACGAAATTGCAGGTCCGCACGAATGCCGACACACCGCACGATGCGACGATCGCACGTAATTTCGGAGCCGTAGGCATTGGTTTGTGCCGTACGGAACATATGTTCTTCGAAGGTGAAAAAATCAAAGCCATGCGTGAAATGATCCTGGCGGAAGATGCGGAAGGACGTAAGAAAGCTCTGGCAAAGATATTGCCTTACCAGAAGGAAGACTTCAAAGGTATTTTCAAGGCAATGGCTGGCTGTCCGGTAACCGTACGTTTGCTCGATCCTCCTTTGCACGAATTCGTGCCTCATGATCTGAAAGGCCAGGCAGAAATGGCGGAAGCAATGGGCGTATCGGTCAAAGAAATCCAAAAACGCGTGGAATCGCTATGTGAACACAATCCGATGTTGGGACACCGTGGTTGCCGTTTGGGGAATACATATCCTGAAATCACGGAAATGCAAACACGCGCCATTTTGGGAGCCGCTCTTGAATTGAAGAAAGAAGGTATCGAAGCAAAACCTGAAATCATGGTTCCGCTGACGGGTATCTTGTATGAATTCAAGGAACAAGAAAAAGTGATCCGTGAAACTGCCGCACAACTGTTCGAGGAAATGGGAGACAGTATCGACTTCAAGGTCGGAACGATGATCGAAATTCCGCGTGCCGCATTGACAGCAGACCGTATTGCTTCTTCTGCCGAGTTCTTCTCATTCGGAACAAACGACCTGACGCAGATGACATTCGGCTACTCACGCGACGATATCGCTTCCTTCCTGCCGGTTTACCTGGAAAAGAAGATTCTGAAAGTCGATCCGTTCCAGGTCCTCGATCAGAAAGGGGTGGGGCAATTGGTTCGTATGGCCACCGAAAAAGGCCGTGCTATCCGTCCGGACCTGAAATGCGGTATCTGCGGCGAACATGGCGGTGAACCTTCTTCTGTGAAGTTCTGCCACAAAGTAGGATTGAACTATGTGTCCTGCTCACCGTTCCGCGTCCCGATCGCACGTATCGCAGCGGCGCAGGCAGCGATAGAGGACTGATCTCCGATATAATTGGTCGCAGAATATATGCCAAGCGAACGTATCTGTTTACACACTATCAGAGTAAAGAAAAGGTTATGTTATAGTGATGGATTTTGATTTGTTTGGTAGTAATAAATCCCTGTTAACTTCTCGGTTAGCAGGGATTTATCATTTAAAAAGATATCGGATAACACTCCGGATGAATTATGCTGTCGATCTCAAGATCTACATCAATTGCATCCCAACGCAACGATTCTTCATCCAGCATGGTTACATCCAAGACATCCGATAGAAGACCGTTTCTTATTTTATTATGGTTTCTGATGGTTTTCTGAAAATAATTTGTGGAAAAAAGTGTCGAAGAAATCACAAAATAATGTATATTTGTTTTTTGATGATGAATGAATAAACAATATCTACGTATGGAGCGATATTTAATAATTAAGACGAGAGATGAATTGTTGCGCATCAAAATAGGGCAAATCCTCTATTTTGAAGCCGATAGAAATTACACTAAACTACTTTTATCCAACGGAATTCAATTTACATTTGCAATTAACATAGGAAAAATTGAAGAAATATTGGAGAAGCAGGTGGCAGGTTGTAACGCAATCTTGATGCGCGTTGGCAAAAGCCATATCATCAATAAAAATCATATCTTACAGATAAACTTGCCCAAGCAGAAACTGTTATTGCTGACACAAGATGGAAAACCGAGAGAACTGGTGATATCCAAAGATCCTTTGAAGGTGCTGAAAGACACACTCGAAAAGGAAATGGGAAAAACAGAGGAACCAAAAGAAATTACGGAATGATCATTAAGATTGGAAAAGCAAACGATAATGATTTTGTAGTGAACGATCCTCATGTAAGCCGCCACCACGCAAAGCTGGTTCGTGAAGAGGGAGGATGTTGGCTGCTTGAAGATTTGGGGTCGACAAACGGAACATTTGTCAATGGCTCCCAAATCGTTAAGAAACATGTAACTCCAAGCGACACAATCAAACTGGGAGACAATTATGTGTTAAACATGTCTGAAGCCCTGAAGTCCAGCAATGATTACAGCGAGGAATTTGCAGCACTGAAGCAGGTGTATGACAATTACATTCAAGCAAAGGTTAAGATACAATCGTCCAACCAATTTAAAACCAGATTGTTTCAGTCCCTTCCGTTTGCCATCCCCGGTGTAGTGGGGGTCGTGATTGGCTTTTTGGGGAAAGGAAGTCCGGAATTGTTCGGGCTAAGTTTGTTTATTACGGTCTGCGCTCCGACAGTCGGTATCTACCTGGGTGCGAAACAGTCGGCCAAGATCCCGCAATTGTTGCAAGATTTGACCAATCAATTCAAAATCGACTATGTATGCCCCAAGTGTGGAACGTTCTTAGGTGAAATACCCTGGGAATCATTACGCAACAGAAAACAATGCCCGATGCCTTCCTGTAAGGCTAAATGGGTGAGCGAGTAGGATTCCCGTTTCATATACTAAAAGTAATACTTTCGTACAGTAAACCCAAACATTTGATTATAAGGAACTATTTTGTGTTTGGATGTCAGTCCGTTTCCTTACTTTTGTTTCCAGAAAATTTAATTATAACATTTTATGCAAGAAGAGGATTACACATTCGTGACATTAGACAGCGACGACGTTATATCGACTGACGCTGTTATCGTGGATGTGGACGGGGAAAACGATTTGTCGGATGTTGTGATGATTGATGAAAGCATTGATGCTTCTGATTTTATTACACTATCTGATGACACTGTTATGTTGTCCGATGCAGACATGCTGGATACATATTCAACAGATATTGACGGATCTGATATATCGTTTATCCTATGATTTCCGTTAAATGTCCACATTGCCATGTTGGGTTAAAGGTAGACGAGGGGAAAATTCCCCTCGATATCACCTCTTTCAAATGTCCGAAGTGCAAACAACCGATTCCTGTTTCTTTGTTGTCAATGGAGAAAGGAAGTGCCACATCTGAATCGGAAACGGTTCTGATACAGCCTCTTTGTATGACAACCGGACGTCTCTCTGTAATAGCAAATGCTGATACGCCTGGGCAAACTTTTCCACTTCAGGAAGGGGTCCATATTATCGGACGAAAATCCAATACGTCCAATGCTACGATCGGTATTGTGACGGCTGATAAATCAATGAGCCGGGAACATATTCGGATCGAGGTGAAAAAAGATGCCAAAGGCGGCTATAAACATTATCTTTCTGACAATAATAGCAAAAATCATACGTTATATAATAGCAATTACTTAGAGAATGGAGAGATTGTCGTACTCAATAATAATGATGAAATTATTATAGGTCACACAGTTCTCCGGTTTAATGAATAAAAATGGTCTATGCTATATGAATATAACGATCGGCAAACCTTGGGCTGTCAGCGAAAAAGGAGGCAGATTGAATAATGAAGATTCCATCTTTCCTCTACCGGAAACAGTAAACTCCAATCAAAACTTGTTTCTGGTCTGTGATGGTGTCGGAGGCGCAGAAAAAGGGGAAATTGCAAGTTCGTTGGCTTGCGAGTCTTTTCAGGCTTTTTTTTCAACTTTTCGTGAAGGTGAACCGAACGCTGGTTTCATAAATAAAGCAATTCGTTATACCGAAGCACGTTTTGATGACTATGTAGCAATTCATCCGGAAGCCAAAGGAATGGCTACCACTCTGACCATGACCTTTGTAGGGACAACCGGCATAACTCTGGCACATGTGGGAGACAGCCGGATTTACCATTTCCGTAAGGGAGAAATCTTGTTCCGGACCGAAGATCACTCACTGGTCAATTCGTTGGTGAAATTGGGAAAAATCACCCGTGAAGAGGCCGCACACCACCCGCAGCGGAACGTAATCATACGGGCAATCCAAGGAACGAACCGTCCGACAGAAGCCGATGTCGTGCTTTTGAACGATATCAAAGCCGGAGATTATCTGTTTATGTGTTCGGACGGTGTGCTCGAACGCCTTAGCAATGAGGAACTTTCTGATATATTCGAGCATTCCGGCAGCCCGGAAGAGATTAAAAATGCAATTATGTCCGCTTGCAGCGGGAAAACACGCGATAACTTTTCTTTTTATATCATCCCCATACAAAATGTATTAGATTTCACAGGAATTAAACAAAATATACTTTCTTCCCTTTATTCTTTTATATAAATAACGTAATTTTGGCAGATTAATAGAATTGCGCATAGATGTTATGAATTTGCCAAACGGACATGTTCTTCAGAATGGAAAATATCGGATCACTCATGTAATTGGTCAGGGGGGCTTTGGTATAACTTACAAAGGCGTCTGGTATACGGAGGTGAAGGGTTCGTTAGGAACTGTGCAAACAGAGGTGCCTATTTGTATAAAAGAATACTTCTTTAAAGATTATTGTTACAGAGAAGCTGAATCTTTTGCTGTCAAGGTACACTCCGAGACAGGAAGAGCTCTTTTCGATAAATTCAAGGAAAAACTTATCAAGGAAGCCAAGATACTTTCTGAAGTCCACCATCCCCATATAGTGAATGTACTAGAGGTTTTCGAAGAAAACGACACGGCTTATATAGCCATGGAATACATTTCCGGCTGTTCCCTCAAGTATATGATGGAGCGGGAAGGCGTATTGCCGGAAACGAAAGTACTCAGATATGTTCGCCAAATAGGAGAAGCACTCCGGTTTGTACACGAAAAGAACATCCTTCATTTGGATATCAAACCCAGCAATATCCTGATCGACTCGTCAGGGAAAGCGCGTCTGATCGATTTCGGCGTAAGCAAACGATACGATATCGAGCAACAGGAAACCAGTACGACCATGCTTACCTTGTCAAAAGGATTTGCTTCGATCGAACAATATGACAACGAAGGGACACAGAGCTTTTCACCTTGTCCGGATATCTATTCGTTGGGTGCTACCATGTACAACCTTTTGACGGGGAAAATACCGACCGAATCTATTTTGCGGGCGACACATCCTTTACTGAAACCGTCGGAACTGAATAAGGATATATCGCCTAAGACGGAAGCTGCCATAATCAAGGCAATGCAAATCATTCCGGCCGATCGTTTCCAGACGATAGCCGAAATGATGGCAGCATTAGATCTTCCTGCGGAAGAAGAAGAAACTCCCGCAAATAAATTGCAAAATACAGACGGACAAGAAGAGGATGATGAGACAACAGTCATTCATCAAAGTGAACAATCGACTTATAATGAGAACGATGAAGACCGAACGGTTGTAAACAGCGACGAAATCATTTATCAGTCACCTCGTAAGAAAAGAAGGAAGTGGATACTGGTTTCCGTGGTTATTGCTATATTTGCCTGCGTAGGATCTGCTGTCGCTTTCCTGGTTCAGGGGAACAAAGCCTCTACGAAACCGAACGTAACGGAGTTGGTCAGTCCGGTCGAAGAAAAAAAAGATTCGGAGCAACAGCTTCCGGAAACGACTGTTCCGGAGGTGAAAGAAGAACCTATGCTTGACAAGGAAGATAAGAAAACGGAAACTACAATGGTGCGACAGCCGGAAAAAGCTATACCCGTTGTTGTTGATGAACCTCGGAAACAACCCGAAACAAAGCGGATTCCGGTAGAAGAGAATAAAATAACAATACAGCCACTACAGCCTACCGTCGAAGAAATTGATGCGGAATATGCCGCTCTGATAGTTTCCGGCAAGGAGAAGATGGGGAAAGCTGATTTTACGAATGCAAAGAAAGATTTCACGAAAGCGAAAGAAACCAAATTGACGGAAGAGGTCGTACGTCTTCTGATTTCTTGCGACGAGAAGGAAGCAGCCAAACTCTTGGCCGACAGGAAAGCTCAATATGAGATGAAGAAGACTTTCGGGAATTTTACGATTGTACGAAAGAAATCGACCATGTTATACGGAGCAATCGATTCGGATGCGAACGAACGTATTCCATGTAAATACCGCAATGTCGGGATCGCCGAAAATGGCCGTGCTTTCGAACGTAAAGATGGTTTGTTCGATATCTATAATGCTGATGGCGTATTGATAAATGAAGGATCAACGTATTATTAAACGTGTTTATGAAAAGACTTTGGATGATTTTGATTCTTTTTGTTGTATTGCCGGTGTGCTTGCTGGCCCAACAAAAAACAGAATATAACAGAAAAGGAGACGAGGCGATGAAACGTCTGGACTATAGTGATGCAAGGATGTGGTATGAAGAAGGTGTCGTGCAATGTGACCCTTACAGTATCGGGCAGCTCACTTCGATATGGTTAGCCAACCAGCGGATGCGTCCTTCAATGCATAGTTTGATGAACAAATGTCGGGCTTGCCTGGAACTGATGGCCAACAATGAGGATACGACCGCTATTTCGCGGTTGATAGTCTATTATACCGAGGGAATAGGAACTTCCAAAAATGAAACTTTGGCAAAATCCTGGCAAGACCGCTTGGAAACACTCCGCAAACCGACGGAACCTGCCTTTTATTCACCTGGCAATCAAATAAAGACGGACAAACCCAAAGAACCGATGAAGTTCTTTTTGGGTTATGCCTACTCCATAGAAGCTCCTTACGGCCTGACTGTGGGAGGCGTGAAATCCCGTTTCGGGTGGTTTATTCGTTTTAAAACCAATCTGGGCTTTGACGATTATGACGGGGAATGCAGAGGTACGGATGAACTGGTTGGTTCAACATCCGATAACGCCTATCATTTCACGAACAAGAAAAAGGTGAATAGTTATGCCGGAACGGCGGGGGTGGTTTTCAAATGTACATCTTGGTTATATACGTCTGTCGGTCTGGGATATGGCAGTCGGGAATTATTATGTGAATATGCCACAATCGACAACTCGGATCACAGGATAGAAAAATCCTATTGGGCGAAGAATTTGGATTATTCCTATAGTGGATTGGCGGCCGATCTGGATGTAATGATCAAAGTCGGTCCTGTGTTTGTAAGTGCGGGATGCAATACATTGAATTTTAAATATGTTGATTTGAATGCCGGTATCGGCCTGTTTTTCTAATAAGAATAATTTATGAAATACATATACTCAATCTTTTTAGCAGCAGTTTCATTTTTATGGATACTGTCCGGATGTGTGGAAGATCCGGATATGGATACACGCTTGCAGAATGCAAAGGCACCGGAGGTTTCCGAGACTTCAATGGAAGGGGAAGCATATGCCTCTTCGATCACGTTAAGGGCTCAAGTAGTGAAAGAAAACGGTCTGCCGATAAAAGAATGTGGGGTTTGCTGGAGTACACAAAAGGGAACGGAACCGCATGAAAACATGCGTGACAAACGATTTGAAAAAGCAGATAAAATCGAAAACCATGATTTTACGGTAACGATGTCCAACTTGGAAGATAGTACGAAATATTATGTATATGCCTATGCCATTAATGATGTAGATACAGCTTTTTCAAAAACAGAAGGAGTCTATACGACAATAAACGGTATTGGTGAAGTCGCGACTTTGGATGTGGATAGCGCCACCGTAAAAGCTATTTCCGTCTGGGTGAAAGGGAAGGTGAAAAGCAGGGGAGTCGGCATTGAAAAGTTAGGCTTCTACTACAAAAAGAAAGAACAAGCCGGAAATATCGAACCTTCGGATCAAGATTCAATCATCACATACGAAGAGAGTGATTTGGCTCTTGTCGATACTTTCTCTTGCCACATAACGAACCTCGAGCCGGAGACCTGGTATTATGTACGTGCTTTTGCCAAAAATCAGTTTGGCGAATTTGCTTTCAATGTGGATTCTTTCAGGACTACAGATGGCAAACCTTTGGTAGGCAAGCTGAATTTGATAAAAGACAGTACGACTTTCACCACTGCCGATCTCTCGGCTTTCCTGATCAATGAAGGAGATGCGCCTGTCAGTGCCTATGGTTTTTGTTGGAGTGTTGAAGAAGAACCGACGATAGAGGCCGATACGGTCATGTGCACAAACATGACAGATGACGGTCTGTTTACCGGGAGAATACGAAATTTGGAATCGGCCAAGAAGTATTATGCACGTGCTTATGCCGTGAATGAGTTCGGAACGGTATATAGTGAAGAAGAAATTACGATTTCGACAAAAAGCGAGAAGCCGAATATTATCACATTTGCTATCACTCCGGACTCGATCAAAAGCGACGGAACGGTTCATATTGGCGGTGAATTGCAGAATGGAGGTAACAGTGCCGCCGTCGAGTGGGGGATTTGCTGGTCTTCAAGCAATCGGGAGCCGAGTGTCAAGGATAATCATGTTGCCGTAGACGATACGCTTTTCATGTATGCATTGCCGTCGTTAAAGGGTAATACAGTCTATTATGTAAGAACTTATGCCACTAATGAAAGCGGTTTGACCGGTTATGGCGAAATCAAATCTTTCACCACCCCGAATATTTTTGAGAATAAAAATATTTATCCCGGAGTTAACAGGCAATTTTCTGCCGGGTTCATACTTGATGATCGTATCTATGTTGTAGGGGGAGACTTAGGAGGTGAACGCAGTAAAGAAATGTTTGGATATAATGTAGAGGCAGATGAATGGATTTCCATGGCCGATTGCCCTAAAGCCTACTCTCAGATGAGTACCGCTGTTTATGGGAGCCAGGCATATCTCCTTGGCGGTATAGACAAACAAACGATAGGGGCTGATTGCCAGATATACAATTTGGACAACAACTGGTCGGAACCAGCGCGATATTCATTGCCTGAAGGCCGTTTCGGTTCTGTCAGCTTCGTCTATCGCGATTCTTTGTATGTCTTGGGCGGATCGGATGGAAGCAATAATATGAATAAGATATTGCGCTACGACCTGTCTTCTCCGGACGCGGATTGGGAAATGGTCGCTGAATTTCCGGCCCGTCAGCGCGGCGGCATTGTTCAGGTCGTAGGAGATAAGGTCTATGCCGGATTGGGAGAAGGCGGAAGCGGCATAAGAAACGGCTTCTGGGAATCTTCGGACAGTTTGAAGATATGGAATCAGATATCTATTCCTGAAAAAATAGGAAGTGTTTCATCAGGCGTTTATGATGAACGGCGAAACAGCTTCTTTATGATTGACAATAACGGGAAGATATGGGAATATAATTTGTCAAGCAGTGAATGGACTGCTCGTTCTTTATTGGGTTATCGCATGAACAATTATCACATGTTTATGTTGAATGGTATAATCTATATTTTGGGACAGGATCTTTATTATGTCAACAAATTTATCATGTATAATCCGATATGGGATAATTGATCATGAACAGAACAAAGATATTAGAAGAGATTCAAAAAAACGTAGAACTCTTGTCAGCTACAGGTTCAGCGGAGTATAAATACATTCCGCTACACCAAAAAACATCACCGTCGGTGACAGCGCTCAGGGAGATCATGAGCCTGCTTCGCAAGATTATTTTCCCCGGTTTCTTTGGGACGGAACAGGAGGCACAGACCGACACCATACAATATTATACGGGCGTATATCTGGAACAGGCCTACGATCTGTTGCATGAACAAATCTATAACGGTCTGTGTTTTGAGGTCGAACGTTGTTGTGACTCAAAGGATCGCGCATCAGAAATAGCCATCGCTTTCATTAATAAGATTCCGCATATCAAGTATCTGTTATCGACAGATGTGAAAGCGATCTTAGATGGCGATCCGGCAGCCCAAAGTCCAAGTGAAATTATTTTTTGTTATCCGGCAATCCATGCCATTCTTTATCAGCGAGTGGCACATGAGCTATTGAAACTCGGTGTGCCCGTGATTCCGCGTATCATAACGGAAATGGCCCATTCAGACACGGGAATAGACATTCATCCGGGAGCGCAGATAGGAGAATATTTCAGTATAGATCATGGAACAGGCGTTGTGATCGGGCAGACGGCTGTGATCGGAAATCATGTCCGTCTCTATCAAGGCGTGACGTTGGGGGCAAAGAGTTTTACTCTGGATGAAGAAGGCTTGCCTATGGACGTGCCACGCCATCCGATTATAGAAGATTATGTTACGATCTATTCCAATGCTTCTATTTTGGGCCGGATCACAATCGGCCGCGGTTCCGTAATCGGTGGCAATATCTGGCTGACCCATAGCGTACCGCCTGATTCCAAAGTCTTGCAGACACGTGCTGTCGAAGGTAAATGATTTTTTTTCTGTTTTTTCTGAACCAAACAGGTCTGTATACTGTTATAAGATAAAATGAGTTCGGAATTTGCATCCAAAGAAATTCCAATCATATATTATAAAGTTAGTAGTATTTGTTTTTTCATATAAGTAGAGTTTGTTATTTGTTTGATCCGCATGTAGCTGTGAAGCTGGATGCGGATTTTTTATGTTTAGCATAAATAAAGGGCTTTGATCGCATTTAACTTGTAATACGTAACAGATAATTGACATGTTGGCAGAAAAATTGCGGGGTTTATAATTTTGTAATAAGAAAAATAGAACAGTTAGTAGTGATTCTTTGAAGTTGCCGCTATTTTTTCGGCTGTTTATTTGCAGGGATAAATATTTATCCCTTTATTTGTATCATAAAATTAAACATCATGTAGTTATGCCAACTTTATTTGAACTTTTTGGTATTCGATTTTATTTCTATTCAGAAGAGAACATTTGCCTATTCATGTTCATATAGAAAATGGTGATGGTAAGGCAAAAGTTAATGTTTATTCCAAAATAGAACTTGTATCGAATAATGGTATAAAGCCAAAGGATTTAAAAAAAGCATTGGTGATTATTGAAACATATCAAGATGATATAATTGACGCTTGGAGAAGATATCACGGAGAATAATCAATAAAACTAAAAGTTATGGATATAATAAAAGACATTTGGTTTGACGCAAATCGCATTTATATGAAAACGGACACAGGAAAAACTTTCAGTCGTCCGTTAGAAGCATTTCCTTTACTGAAAGAAGCAAGTGATAAAGATCGTCTTAATTTCAAGATAGGAAAGTTTGGTGATGATGTCCGTTGGGAATCATTAGATGAAGATATTCATATTTCCAGTTTCTTCGAGACTGTGGAGCCTGATTATGAAAATGAAATAGCTGCCATATTTAAACGCTTCCCTCAACTGAACGTGTCAGAAGTAGCACGGAGTATGGGAATTAATAAAAGTCTTCTTTCTAAATATATTTACGGCATTAAAAAACCAAGCATTCAGAGGAAAATGCAAATAAAAGAAGCATTACATGTATTGGGAGAAGAATTAATAGCAGTCTAACAACTTTTTAGGCGTGGCAATGGTCACGCCTTTTTTATGTCATTTTATATGTAGCTGTGAAGCTGGATGCGGATTTTTATTTATATGCTATCTGTTTCTGTTTCAGGCTTTTAATTAAAATAATTACGATTATGTTTAATAGGATTGTGGAACTTCAGGATGAGAACGGCACAAGATCCTCCTAACGCACTCATAGCAACCGGTTCTGCACCCAACATTGAAAAAGATTCCTCTACATCGCGGAAAAGATTTATTGATAACGGGAAAAAGAGTTTTTACATAAAAAAAGGAGCTCTCAATTCAGAGAACTCCTTTATCAATAAATTTTCTGAGCTATTTTATTTATTCATTTCTGCTTCGATAGCTTCCAGTTCCGGACCCATGTTCAGATTGTAATAGATACCTCTCAAAGCAATCATGTTATCCATCTTTCCGGGGTCTGCTTCATGAGCTTTCTTATAATATGGAAGAGCTTTTTTGAACAATTCTTTTGCCAAGCCTAATTCTTCCTGATATTTCTTGCTATCATTGATCATATTGGCTTCACTCAGTTTGTTCACACCCTGATTGTAATAGATACGGCCGATGTTAGAAAGTGCATCTGTCAGATTCGGATCTTTTTCCAATGCTGTTTTGAAGTATTTTTCTGCATTGTCATTATCTTTCAGTCCTGTTTCATAGACACGTCCCATTACATTGTAAAGGTTTGCATCGTTCGGGTTTTTCTGGATTGCAACATTCAGCATTTCCACTGCTTTTTCATTTCTATTGGAATAGATGTAGGTGTTGATCAAGTTATTCAAAAAGAAAGCTGAATCCGGGAAAATCTGCATACCTTCTTCAAATGTTTTTTCCAGCATAAGAGAGTCCTGAGCTGTTTTTGCTTCTCCATATTCGTAGCAAAGATACTGATAAACATCATATTGACGATAGGGAGTTTTCTTTGCACGTTCCAGGGCGGCAATAGCTAATTTGGAATCTTTTGTTAAAGAAGCGGCTGCTGCTGCGTAGAACTGAACTGTCATGAATGTCGAGTCTTTTTCTGCTGTCTGAGTTCCTGCAAACATTGGCAGTTCGGATATTTCCACATACTGGTTGAAGAAATCGTATGCTTTCTTGTACTCTTGTTTATCGAAGTAATATGCTCCACCGTTGAACAGATATACATGGTTTGCACTCAGGATACTTTGGATATCTTTTGTGAATTTAGGTTTTACTTTACCTTTTTCGTTTGGCAACTGATCCAGTTCGTAGGCTTTCTGGAAATAAGGTAAAATACCATACAGAGCTTCGTACATAACCGGTTCGTTGGGTTGCTGTCCCAAGATTTGTTTAGCTCTTTCAGCATTGAACTGCTGATCTTCAATAAAACCTGCTACATACCAAGTTTTAGCGTCATTTTTAGTTTCCGGATTTTCCAATGCACCTTTGATCAAGGTTCTGGCTTCTCCGAAATCTGCATTACTGCCTTTTGCGATACTCTGTGCCTCGCTTACGACTTTTTTCTGTGCGAAAGAGGCAGATGCTGCAACACATAGTGCAACTGTTAATAATACTCGTTTCATTTGTGATAGTGATTTGAGATTAATATTCTATTTTGTTTAAATTATTCCTCCGTTGTTTCTTCTGTATCGTTTGCATTTTCATTGCTTTCGACATCATCAGAGACATCTTCGAAACCGGTATTCTCTATCGGATGTTCATGACTTGCCGCATTTTCTGAAGCTTCGCGTTGTGCTTTTTCTTCGGCGATTTCTTCTTCAGTCTGTGACAGTACTTTACATACAGAGGCGATTTCGTCATTACGTTTCCCTAAATTGATCAGGCGTACTCCTTGTGTCGCACGTCCGATGACATTCAGATCGGATACCTTCATACGGATTGCGATACCGGATTTATTAATGATCATAATATCGTTTTCTTCCGTAACATTCTTGATGGCAACAAGTTTACCGGTCTTTTCCGTAATGTTGATGGTTTTGACACCTTTACCTCCACGGTTCGTAATACGATAATCTTCGATATTGGAACGTTTGCCGTAACCTTGTTCGGACACTACCAGTACGGTTTCCTTTTCTTTGTCCTTGACGCAAACCATTCCTACGACTTCGTCGTTCGGATCGTCATCGAGTGTCATGCCTCTCACTCCGGATGCGGTACGGCCCATAACGCGTACTGCGTTTTCGTGGAAACGGATGGCACGTCCGTTGCGGTTTGCAATCAGGACTTCATTGTTGCCGTTTGTCATACAAACTTCGATCAGGCCGTCGTCTTCACGCAATGTGATGGCATTCACGCCATTCTGGCGGGGACGGGAATATGCTTCCAGCAGTGTCTTCTTGATCACGCCTTTCTTTGTGCAGAACAACAGGTAATGAGAATTGATAAACTCTGTATCTGTCGTCAGTTTCTTTACGCGGATGAAGGCATTGACTTTGTCGTCTTGTTCGATGTTCAACAAGTTCTGGATCGCTCTGCCTTTCGAGTTCTTTGCTCCTTCCGGGATTTCGAATACTTTCAGCCAATAGCATTTTCCTTTTGCTGTAAAAATCAGCAAGGTGGCGTGCATGGAAGCCGGGTAGATGTATTCCACGAAATCTTCATCACGTGTTTCAGAACCTTTGGCCCCTACTCCGCCGCGTCCCTGAGCACGGAATTCACTGAGCGGCGTACGCTTGATGTATCCCATGTGGGAGATGGTGATGATCATCTCGTCATCCGCATAGAAGTCTTCAGGATTAAGCTCTTCTGAGGCATAGACGATGTCTGTCTTGCGCTCGTCTCCGTACTTGTCCTTGATTTCCTGCAACTCGTCTTTGATGACTTTCATACAAAGATCGTCATTTTCCAGAATTTCTTTCAAATATGCGATTAATTTTTCGATTTCTTCATATTCTGCACGAAGTTTGTCTTGTTCCAGGCCTGTCAACTGGCGAAGTCTCATTTCCACGATGGCGCGAGCCTGTACGTCCGACAGGGAGAAACGTTCTTTCAGCCGTTCGACGGCTTCAACCGGGCTTTTAGACGATTTGATGATCGCGATGACTTCGTCGATATTGTCGGAAGCTATGATGAGACCTTCCAGGATATGGGCGCGTTCTTCGGCTTTCTTCAAGTCGTATTTCGTACGGCGGATCACGACTTCATGTCTATGGTCGACAAACGCTTTGATCAAATCTTTCAGATTGAGCAATTTGGGGCGTCCGTTCACCAGGGCGATATTGTTGACGCTGAAAGAGGACTGCAATGCCGTCATCTTGTACAGCTTGTTGAGCACGACGCTCGAATTTGCATCTCTTTTCACGTCTACGACGATTCTCATGCCTTGGCGGTCCGACTCGTCGTTTACATTCGATATGCCGTCTATGCGCTTTTCGTTCACTAAATCGGCAATGTATTTGATCAGTTCGGCTTTATTTACACCGTAGGGTATTTCCGAAATGATAATCTTCTCGTGGTTGTTTTCCGTCTCGATTTCTGCTTTGCCTCGCAGGACAATGCGCCCTTTACCTGTTTCGAAGGCATCTTTTACGCCGGCATATCCATAGATGGTTGCGCCGGTCGGGAAATCCGGTGCTTTGATATATTGCATCAAATCAGCCACTTCCATTTCTCCGTGGGCATCGATGTATGCCATACAGCCATCCAGCACCTCGCTAAGGTTGTGCGTCGGCATGTTTGTCGCCATACCGACGGCAATACCGGAAGCACCGTTTACCAGCAGGTTCGGAATGCGAGTCGGCAATACGGTCGGTTCTTTCAGCGTATCGTCGAAGTTAAGCTGGAAATCAACCGTGTCTTTGTCTATATCGCGAAGCATTTCTTCGGCAAGCTTGCTTAACCTTGCTTCCGTGTAACGCATGGCGGCAGGGCTGTCGCCGTCCACCGAACCGAAGTTTCCTTGTCCATCCACCAGTGTATAGCGCATAGACCATGTCTGTGCCATACGAACCATTGCGAAATAGACGGACGAGTCGCCGTGTGGATGGTATTTACCTAAAACTTCACCAACAATTCTCGCAGATTTTTTATAAGGTTTGTCGGATGTGTTACCTAATTCATTCATCCCGAATAAAATACGACGATGAACCGGTTTAAAACCATCCCTAACATCCGGAAGGGCACGCGAAACTATGACAGACATTGAATAGTCAATGTATGCCGATTTCATTTCCTCCTCGATGTTAATCTTAATAATTCTGTCTTGATCAACCATTTAGTTTTATATTAATTACACTCAATATCTCACCTTTCAAAAAGTGCACTAAGGTAAGGCTTTTCCGTGTATCACGAAAGTTTTTGGCTCGAAATTTTAGAATTTACTTGTCCGGGGAGATCCGGATCCAAACTATCAAAATGAAACTACCACCCCATGAAAATGGGATTAGTAGGGCATGTTTTTAGAATTACACTATAGGGTAATATTTTTTAACGTTTCTTTATGGTGGAATAAGCTTGTTATTTATGATAATATGACAAATTTGCTTTCGTCTGCTTTATTTTCTTTTAAGGAATAATGGCACGGATTTTGTTAGATATATAGCGAGAGTTTATTACATTTGCATGATCACAGTACATTATTATAATATGAAAAATAACTATTCAAAGAGATTAATGGACGTTATTGAATATAGCCGCGAAGAAGCAGCAAGGCTTCAGAACAGTTATATCGGACCGGAACACTTAATGCTTGGAATTATTCGCGACGGCGAAGGGAAAGCCGTGCAGGCCCTGCGTGAACTGAATGTCGACGAGTGGGCTATTAAAGGAAAGATCGAACAAGAAATCAAGAATACAATCGATGCCGAAGATGCTGTCCAGCATGACATCGCCATCAGTAAAACAACCGAGCGTGTCTTGCGTATGAGCATGCTTGAATCGCGCTTGTTCAAGAAAGAAGAAACCGGAACGGAACATCTGCTTCTGGCCATTCTGAAAGAAGAGTTTAACGTTGCGGCAAAAGTGCTGAACGAAGCGGGCATAACGTATCGCAGCATATATAATTACCTGGTGAGCGGTACGGGTTTGAAGCGCTTGGAGGATTTTGCCGGTGAAGACGTTGCCGAACATTTTGAGGAAATCAGCGATGGTTACACAGACGATGATGAAGACGAAGACGATGATTTCTCTTCCCGTCGGGAGTCTCCCCGCTCCTCTTCCGGAGCCGGATCGGCACAGCCCAAATCGCCGAACGACACGCCTGTGTTGGATAACTTCGGTACGGATATGACACGCGCGGCAGCGGAAAACCGCCTCGACCCGATTGTCGGACGCGAGAAAGAAATCGAACGCCTGGCGCAGATATTGAGCCGTCGTAAGAAAAACAATCCTGTTCTGATCGGCGAACCGGGTGTCGGCAAATCGGCGATCGTGGAAGGCTTGGCCCTGCGTATCATCCAGCGTAAAGTTTCCCGCGTATTGTTCGACAAGCGCGTGATCAGCCTGGATATGGCCTCTATCGTGGCAGGGACCAAATACCGCGGCCAGTTTGAAGAGCGTATCAAAGCGATCCTGAACGAACTGTCGAAGAACCCGAACATCATTCTGTTTATCGATGAGATACATACGATCGTCGGTGCGGGTTCGGCTTCCGGTTCAATGGATGCCGCCAATATGTTGAAGCCGGCTTTGGCCCGTGGCGAAATACAATGTATCGGCGCTACGACGCTCGATGAATACCGTAAGAATATCGAGAAAGACGGAGCGTTGGAACGTCGTTTCCAGAAAGTGATCGTCGATCCGACAACAGCGGAAGAGACGTTGCAGATCCTGCAAAACATCAAGGCCCGCTACGAAGAACACCACAACGTGATCTATACGCCCGAAGCCCTGCTGGCTTGTGTGAAGCTGACGGAACGTTACATCAGCGACCGCAACTTCCCCGATAAGGCGATCGATGCGTTGGATGAAGCCGGTTCTCGCGTACATATATCTAATATCACGGTTCCGAAGAGCATCGAAGAACTGGAAGCCAAGATCGAAGCGACCAAGACGGAGAAGCTCGCGGCCGTTAAGTCGCAGAACTTCGAGCTGGCAGCCAGCTTCCGCGACAAGGAGCGCCAGTATCTCCTGCAGCTGGAAGCGGCCAAAGCGAAATGGGAACAGGAATTGCAGGAACACCGCGAAACGGTGGATGAAGATAAGGTGGCAGAAGTTGTAGCCATGATGTCAGGAGTTCCCGTTCAGCGTATCGCAAAAGCTGAAAACCTGAAGCTGCTCGAAATGGCCGAGAACCTGAAGAAGAAAGTGGTCGGCCAGGATGATGCCGTCCAGAAGATAGTAAAAGCGATCCAGCGTAACCGCGTCGGGCTGAAGGATCCGAACAAACCGATCGGGACGTTCATGTTCTTAGGGCCGACAGGTGTCGGCAAGACTCATCTGGCCAAGAAATTGGCTGAATATCTGTTTGATTCGGCAGACGCTTTGGTCCGCATCGACATGAGCGAATACCTTGAAAAGTTTGCGGTGTCCCGTCTGATCGGTGCGCCTCCGGGATATGTAGGTTATGAAGAAGGCGGCCAGTTGACCGAGAAGGTCCGCCGTAAACCCTACTCTGTCGTCCTTCTGGATGAAATCGAGAAAGCGCATCCGGACGTGTTCAACCTGCTGCTGCAAGTCTTGGACGAAGGCCGTCTGACTGACAGCCTTGGCAGACGGATAGACTTTAAGAATACGATTCTGATCATGACATCCAATATCGGTACACGCCAGTTGAAAGACTTCGGCCGTGGTGTCGGTTTCAGTTCGCAGGCAGCCGGTGAACCGGATAAGGACTTTTCGCGCAGTGTCATCCAGAAAGCGTTGAACAAGGCGTTCGCTCCGGAGTTCCTGAACCGTGTGGACGACATCATCATGTTCGACCAACTGGATAAGGAAGCGATCCATAAGATCATCGATATCGAGTTGCAAGGCCTTTACAAACGTGTGGCCGGCCTGGGATATTCATTGGAACTGACAGATGCCGCCAAAGATTTTATCGCCACCAAAGGCTATGACATCCAGTTCGGGGCACGTCCGCTGAAACGCGCCATCCAGAAATACCTGGAAGACGAAATGGCAGAAATGATTATCCGTGCGTCTGTCGGCGAAGGAGATACGATCGTTGTCGACTTCGATAAGGACAAACAGGAAATCGTCACGAACGTAAAGAAAAGCGAACAGGCATCCGAATCCTGATTTTTAGAATATATGGTAACATCATTTCATACGCTGATCTCCCGCAGCCTGAACATTCCGGCCGGACAGGTGGAACGGACCATCGGGTTGCTGGGAGAAGGAGCGACAATTCCCTTCATCAGCCGGTACCGCAAAGAGGTGACCGGAGGACTGGATGAAGTCCAGATCGGCAATATCAAAGACCAGTTGGACAAGTTGACCGAACTGAAGAAGAGAAAAGAAAGTATCTTGTCTTCTATAGAAGAACAAGGCAAACTGACTCCCGAACTGAAAAAACGGATCGAGGATTCGTGGGACAGCACCGAAATAGAAGACCTGTATCTGCCCTACAAACCCAAACGAGTCACCAAAGCGGAGATCGCCCGCAGGAAAGGGCTCGAACCTCTTGCCAAAGTTGTGATGATGCAGAACGAACGGGATTTGTCCGCCCGCGCGGCGACCTTTGTCAAAGGAGATGTGAAGAGCGAAGAAGATGCGTTGCAAGGAGCACGCGACATCATTGCCGAATGGGTGAACGAGAACGAAGAGGCACGTAACGCCGTCCGGAATTCATTCTCGCACACAGCGGTTATCACCTCCAAAGTCGTCAAAGGAAAAGAGGAAGAGGGCGCCAAGTATCGCGATTATTTCGAATTCAGCGAACCGCTGAACCGAACGAGTTCACACCGCCTGCTGGCCCTGCGCCGAGGCGAAGCGGAAGGCATTCTGCGTGTAAGCATTTCACCAGACACGGAGGGCTGCCTGGATCGTCTGAAACGCCGTTT
>ULRN01022290.1_pt1 | contig 38380 bp, 31 predicted proteins | sample 1955461 | NCBI WGS metagenome assembly ULRN01 (sample SAMEA4835683, study PRJEB28245) | human gut metagenome | biome: gut microbiome; material: fecal sample | place: Denmark | collected 2008 | reverse complement strand
CCCGGGACACCGACAACGGTACAGTTCGGAGGTACTTCCTCGATAACAACAGATCCTGCTCCGATCTTGGAATTCTTTCCGATCGTAAAGGAACCGATGACCTTCGCACCGGCACTGACCATGACGTTGTCTTCCAGCGTTGGATGGCGCTTGCCCTGCTCTTTTCCTGTACCACCCAGGGTTACCCCCTGATACAGTGTAATATTATCGCCCAGGATTGCAGTCTCGCCGATGATAACGCCGCTTCCATGGTCGATGAAAAGTCCTTTTCCAATGGTTGCTCCCGGATGGATCTCGATTCCTGTTTTTCTTACACCACGCTGCGATACCCAGCGCGCCAGAAAATAATGCTTTTTCAGATACAGCTTATGTGCAATCCTGTAATGAAGCATTACCTTAAAACTTGGATACAGAAGTACTTCTATATCCGATTTGATTGCCGGATCTCGTTCTTTTACTACTTTGATTTCTTCTTTGATATAGGAAATAACTCCCATTTCATTCACCTCTGATTTGGAATTTCCTGTGAAATTAAAAAACTCCGTCTCAAAAAGAGACGAAGTTTCCGCGGTTCCACTCTAAATTAAAAGCAGTTATCCTGCTTTTCTCTCACGGCCTGTAACGTCTGCCACACGTACCCGGCTACTTGTAAAATCTTCACTTTCACGTTCGCCCGGTCAACTCCCGAATGCACTTCATCATCCCTGCTCCCGGATCTGCTTTCAGCCGATGACAGATCCTCTCTGATGGAACTCTGAGGATAACTACTCTTTTCGTTCTCCGTCTTTTCAGTTTTATTCATATCTAGTACATATAGTATGCGATTTTTTCTTTTTTGTCAACCCGCTTATCAGACAATCTCGTTGATAAAAACAGGAGAAAACGGCATCAATTTACTGATTTCTTCTTTGAATTCTGCTGAAAAGATCTCCTTTTCTTCCTCTTCAATCTTTTCCAGCTCTTTATAGCCAAATACAATCGATGTAAGCGCATCAATACTGATCTTCTGCACAGCATCATCTTTGCCTGTGTGTGCTGTCCTTGTCCGGACTACAAGATGTTCTTTATTGCCTTTTAGCATAAACAGACGGTTATTCTCCCGGATAACCGGATCATACAAAACAAACTCCAGATCCATCTCTTCTTTGCACACCATTGCAGACAGAAGATTTTCTACATTCAAAATCCGCGCCATGATCAAAGGTTTTTTCTTTTCTTCTTTTTGGAGGATGACTCCTGCCTTATCAAAAATATCTTCATATCCCTTCCGGATCAATGGTTCTCTTACTGCAAACCCGTCTTCTTCATCAAAAACAAGAATTCCTCGCATCTCTCCATCCTGCTCTGCGATCAGGATTCCGCCTTTTTCACTTTCCTGTTCCTTCAAAAGGCGCATATAATAAGCTGCATCCCGTTTGGTATATACCTGTATTTTCTGTTTTTCCAGAACTTCTTCCGCAAAATCCCCCAGCTTTTTACAGTCTTTTTCCTCTGCCTTTCTAAGTCTCACGCCGGAATCGTTCTGCAATTCCACGATCTTCTGTATTGTCAGTTCTTCCCCGTCTGTTCCTTTTGCACTCCACACATCGGCTGCATAAATAAACCGGTAATTATGTGGATAGTAAATTTTCTCACTTGCGGGCATCAGGAAAAAGAATGGCATTTTTTGCTGATACAGATCTCTTGCTGTCTTGCTTAATAATTCTGCCATATAACCTCTGTGCCGATAAAGAGGCTCTGTTGCAACTGCAACAATGTATCTGCTCTCTACTGCCTTTTTCCCCATCTGTATTACATAAGGATTCAGCTGCATCATCGCCCGGATATCGTGATCTGTCTCGATCACATAGATTTCGTTATTCTTCGTCTTTTCTGTGTAATAATAGTCCAGAAATTCTTTCGTATCTTCTGTAAATACCTGTTCCCACAGTGTTCTTGTAAGCCCACGTTCTTCCGGCTTCAGTTTTTTCAGTATCTTCATTTTACTTTTTCGCCGTGCCTTTCTATTCAGACTTGATCTACATCTGTCTTGCTGCACAACCTCCACAGCCTGCGCAGCCACCTGCAGGTGCTGCTACGTCTACACTGCTGAAATTAGTCAGCTTTTCGATTGCACAGATTGCCTGGGAAGAAATTCCTTCCCCACTTCCGGTAAATCCAAGACCTTCTTCCGTCGTTGCCTTGACATTTACCTGATTCGTTTCAATATGCAGTGCTTCTGCAATATTCTTTTCCATCTGCTCGATATGTGGGCGCATCTTCGGTCTCTGCGCAATGATCGTCGCATCAATATTCTCAATTACATACATACGATCATCCAGCAGCTTTCCTACATGCTCCAGAAGCTTAATACTGGAAATTCCTTTGTATGCAGGATCTGTATCCGGAAAATGCTTTCCAATATCTCCAAGTGATGCCGCCCCAAGCAGGGCATCCATGATCGCATGCAGAAGTACGTCTGCATCCGAATGTCCAAGAAGCCCCTTTTCGTATGGGATCTCCACCCCACCAAGAATCAGCTTTCTTCCTTCTGTCAGTTTATGAACATCATATCCCATTCCAACACGCATCTTCTACACTTCTCCTTCCTGTCTGGCATCTGCTTTTTTGTCGCTGCTCTTTTCTTCCGGCACATCTTCTGCTTTCTTATCTTCTTTTTCCTCCACAGTTTTCTTTTCTTCGTCTTTTACCGCTTCTGTATCATCTTCTGCTTTCTTTTTCTCTTTTTCAACGTCTTCCGCTTTTTCTTCAGCAGCTGTTTCTTTCCTTTCCTCTTTATCCGCAGACTTCTCTTCTTTTGTATCAGCTCCTACATGAACGTCTGCAACTCCTTTCCCTGAAGAAACCTTTTTTGCCGCTTCTTCGTCATCTTCGTTTTCTTCTGCCCCTGCAGTTGTACCCTGAATTTCTGCCTTTGTCTCTTTTACGATTGTTCTTATATTCCAGATAATCGTAGCCAGTCCAAACAGTGCAAAAAATACTCCGACCAGAATAAAAAGGATCTGGTTTTTCGGTTCTCCGACAATTGTGTCCTGCACAAGTGATATGCCGGTATATACCAGATATGCGCCGATTGCAGCCATGATGATCTGTTTTGTCTTAGATGTCATATGAAAATTCCTCCGTTTTGTCGTAATCTAGGGATATTTTATCACATCTTGAGGGGATTGCATAGGTTTTGTTGGGAGACAGACGAAATGGAGCGGGTGTTCAGAGGGGACGCAGGAGGAGAAAAAATATCCCACCGGATTCCTTTGTCCAAACATGGAATCTGGTGGGATATTTTTTCTCCTCCTGCTGACTTTCTCTGAAAAGACGGCAGCGCTTGGGAGCGGCTGCCTGGGAAATGTTGAGTTTAAGCACCTATGCAATTGGGGATTTATCAATGGCTTTTGTATTGGAGGGGTACTTTGTTGGGAAATTTTAAGGCAATGGATCGCTTGTAGTTTAATATTTGTGAATTTTATAGTTTGAGTATAAAAGTTGGAATATGGCAAATGATATTCAGCGTTTTCATGAATGATAATATAGATATAACGCAAAAAGAAGCCCCACACAAGGACTCCTTCTTGTAGTAGCGGGAACTGGATTTGAACCAGCGACACCGCGGGTATGAACCGCGTGCTCTAGCCAACTGAGCTATCCCGCCATATGATATGTTTTTGTGCCAGCTCTTCAGAGCCGTGTGCATCGCACGAAGTGCTCGTCACATTTCGCGTTCAATGTTTTCGACTTTAAAAAACTTTCTCGCGAAATGGGACCAATAGGGCTCGAACCTATGACCCTCTGCTTGTAAGGCAGATGCTCTCCCAGCTGAGCTATGATCCCATATGTTCGTCCGTTTTACAACCGACTTCGTTATTATACAATTATCTACTTCTAAATGTCAACTATTTTTTTCATTTTTTTGTTTTATTTTTACCATTTTTCATTCGATACCATTGAACAGACAAGCGCTGGAAAAAGAATCGTTTGGATTCTTTTTCCAGCGACCGCCCACACAACCTATATCATTCAACATTTTCGCATAAATCAGAAAAATCTCCGGATTGCTCCGAAGATCTTTCTGATTATATTTTACATAGAGGATATGTCTTATACAATTCCCTGAGCCTGCATTGCGTCTACAACTTTTTCAAATCCGGCAATGTTAGCACCTACTACATAGTTTCCTTCTGCTCCATAACGTTTTGCTGCGTCTGCTGCGTTATGGCAGATATTTACCATGATGTTCTGAAGTTTTGCATCAACTTCTTCGAATGTCCAGCTGAGACGTTCGCTGTTCTGTGACATCTCAAGTGCTGATGTAGCAACACCACCTGCATTAGAAGCTTTACCAGGTGCGAATATTACACCGTTCTCCTGCAGATACTGTGTAGCTTCCAGTGTGGTAGGCATGTTAGCTCCTTCTGCTACTGCAATGCATCCGTTTGCAACAAGCTGTTTTGCATCTTCAAGATGAAGTTCGTTCTGTGTTGCGCAAGGAAGAGCGATATCAACTTTTACTGACCATACACCGCGTCCTTCATGATATTCTGAATTTGGACGGTAATTCTTGTATTCTGTAAGTCTTGCTCTCTTCACTTCTTTGATTTCTTTCAGTGCTGCAACATCGATTCCTTCCGGATCATAAACCCATCCTGTAGAGTCGCTGCATGTTACAACTTTTGCACCCAGCTGCTGTGCTTTTTCAATTGCGTAAATAGCAACGTTACCGGCTCCGGAAACAGCAACTGTCTTGCCAGCGATGTCTTTTCCTGCAAGTTTGAGCATTTCGCGTGTAAAATACAGAAGTCCGTATCCTGTAGCTTCTGTACGTGCAAGGGATCCACCGTAGCTGAGTCCTTTACCTGTAAGAACACCTTCTGATAATCCACGGATTCTCTTGTACTGTCCGTACATATATCCGATCTCTCTTGCACCTGTTCCGATATCTCCGGCCGGTACATCTGTGTCTGCTCCGATATATTTGCAAAGCTCTGTCATAAAGCTCTGGCAGAATGCCATAACTTCACGATCTGATTTTCCTTTCGGATCGAAATCTGATCCACCTTTACCTCCACCGATCGGAAGACCTGTCAGAGAGTTTTTGAAGATCTGTTCGAATCCAAGGAATTTGATAATTCCGATATTTACTGAAGGATGAAGACGCAATCCTCCTTTATATGGTCCAATTGCACTGTTAAACTGTACACGGTATCCTGTATTAACCTGAACCTGACCTTTATCATCTACCCACGGTACGCGGAATTTGATCTGTCTTTCCGGCTCAACGAGTCTTTCAAGAAGAGCGTCTCTTCTGTATTCTTCTTCATGAGCTTCTACAACTGCACGAAGAGATTCCAGAACCTCTTTTACTGCCTGATGAAATTCTGGTTCATCTGGGTTTTTCTTTACTACAAGTTCAATTACTTCATCAACATAAGACATACTACTCAATACCTCCTGAATGTTCTTTTACAAAAATGTGACTTTGCACACTTCTTTGCTAAAAAAGAGGGACAAACAAATGTCTGTCCCTCCGGAACACCTTTGTTCTTTAACAGAGTAAAGCATTCAGGCGCCTGTGTCAAGATTTTTTTGCATATTTTTTCAATTTTTATGAATTTCCACTACATTTTTGTTTCAAATACAGCTGATTTTCATTTTTTTTCTTGATACTTCTTCTCTTTTTTGCAAGTTCGTGTCGACAATCTTGCATTTTCGTCTCATTCGAAGCATTTTATTCCAAATTTTCCGTCTTATTTGAAATATTTCACACCGGATTCAAAGATCTTCATATCCTGCTCACCATAAATATTGATTGCCACGGAATCTGCACGACGTTCTGAATGTGCCATCTTACCAAGCACACGGCCATCCGGACTTGTGATACCTTCAATTGCGCGATAAGAGCCATTGACGTTCCATTCTTCGTCCATAGATACATTTCCATCAAGGTCACAGTACTGTGTTGCAACCTGTCCGTTTGCAAAGAGCTTGTCAAGCCATTCTTCACTTGCAACAAAACGTCCCTCTCCGTGGGATGCCGGATTGGTATAAACTCCGCCAAGCTCTGCCCCCTGCAGCCATGGTGACTTGTTGGTAACAACTTTCGTGTAAACCATCTTGGAAATATGGCGTCCGATGGTATTGTAGGTCAGTGTCGGAGAATCCGGTGTCTGTCCCACAACTTCTCCGTAAGGAACCAGACCAAGTTTAACCAATGTCTGGAATCCGTTACAAATACCAAGTACAAGACCATCTCTTTCGTTCAGAAGTTTTTCTACTGCTTCTTTGAGTTTTGCATTCTGGAATGCAGTTGCAAAGAATTTTGCTGAACCATCCGGTTCGTCACCGGCTGAGAATCCGCCCGGGAACATGATGATCTGGGATTTTGCAATTTCTTTTTCAAATGTATTCACAGAATCTACGATATCTGCTGCATCCATGTTACGGAATACTTTTGTGATGACCTTTGCACCTGCTCTTTCAAATGCTTTTGCACTGTCATACTCACAGTTTGTTCCCGGGAATACCGGAATAAATACAGTCGGCTGTGCAATCTTGTGTCCGCAGATCACAATGTCTTTTGTATCATACAGCGGAGATTCTACCTTTTCGTCAGAAGCTTCGTCAGATACCGTACGGAATACCTGTTCCAGAGTTCCTGTCCATGCATCTTCTGCTTCTTTCAGTGTGATTTCTGTATTTCCAAATGCGAATTTCGCATCATCTGTCACTTCACCGATCACAGTGTAAGAAATGGAGAGTTCCCCAACCTTGTCTGCCGGAACTTCTGCTACGATGTCACCGAATGCAGGTGCAAAAAGTTCTCTTGCATCCATGCTGTGTTCGATCTTCACACCCATTCCGTTACCGAATGCCATCTTGCTGACAGCTGCGATCACTCCATGGCGGTCAAGTGCGTAAGCCGATACGATCTTTCCGTTGTGGATATCATCAGCGAACTTACCGTACTGATCCATTACCTGTTCATATACCGGCAGCTCATATTCATCTTTTTCAATCTTCATCCATACAAGTTTATTACCTGCTTTTTTCAGTTCCGGAGTAATGATATCTCCTTCTTTGGCAATGTCAACTGCAAAGGATACCAGTGTCGGCGGTACATCGATATGTTCAAATGTTCCGGACATGCTGTCCTTTCCTCCGATTGACGGAAGTCCGTAAGCAATCTGTGCCTTATATGCACCAAGCAGTGCTGCAAATGGCTGACTCCATCTTTCCGGATCCTCTGTCATTCTGCGGAAATATTCCTGGAATGTAAAACGGATCTTGCTGTAATCTCCACCACAAGCCACGATCTTAGCCATAGACTCTGTGACAGCATAGACAGCTCCGTGATACGGACTCCAGCTTGACAGATACGGATCAAATCCATAACTCATCATCGTAACGGTATCGCATTTACCATGCATAACCGGAAGCTTTGCAACCATACTCTGCGTCTCTGTCATCTGGTATTTTCCACCGTGAGGCATGAAAACCGAGCCTGCTCCGATGGATCCGTCGAACATCTCAACCAGACCTTTCTGCGAGCATACATTCAGATCTTTCAGAGTATCCAGCCATTTTTCTTTTACATCGCCAACCTCAACCTGTTTCTTAAGGATGGTATCTTCTCTTGAAGGAATATCAACTTTAACCGTTGTCTCCTGGTGTGCACCGTTGGTGTTCAGGAAGGCACGGGAAATATTTACAATCTCTTTTCCTCTCCATGAAAGAACAAGTCTCGGATCTTCGGTAACAACTGCAACCTTTACCGCCTCCAGATTCTCTTCTTTTGCATAGCCAAGGAATTCATCTACATCCTTCGGATCTACCACAACAGCCATACGCTCCTGGGATTCAGAAATTGCAATCTCTGTTCCGTCAAGACCTGCATATTTTTTCGGTACTTTGTCCAGATTGATCTGAAGACCATCTGCAAGTTCTCCGATTGCAACAGATACTCCGCCTGCCCCGAAGTCATTACACTTCTTGATCAGCTTGCTGACTTCTTCTCTGCGGAACATTCTCTGGATTTTACGTTCGGTCGGCGCATTACCCTTCTGAACCTCAGCTCCACATGTCTCGATGGATTCTTCGGTATGAACTTTGGAAGAACCGGTTGCTCCACCACAGCCATCACGTCCGGTACGTCCGCCAAGAAGAATGATGATATCTCCCGGATCCGAATTTTCACGGATAACTGCACGTCTCGGAGCAGCACCCATAACCGCACCGATCTCCATTCTCTTTGCCACATAATCCGGATGATAGATCTCTTTTACCAGTCCGGTTGCAAGTCCGATCTGATTACCATATGAGCTGTATCCATGTGCTGCACTACGCACCAGTTTCTTCTGCGGCAGTTTTCCTTTCATCGTCTCTTTTACAGATACGGTCGGATCTGCTGCACCGGTTACACGCATTGCCTGGTATACATAAGTACGTCCTGACAGCGGGTCACGGATTGCTCCACCAAGGCAGGTAGCTGCACCACCAAATGGTTCGATCTCGGTCGGATGGTTGTGCGTCTCGTTCTTGAAGTTGACAAGCCACTCTTCTTCCACACCATCTACTTCAACCGGGACAACGATACTGCAGGCATTGATCTCATCGGATTCTTCCTGATCCTGAAGTTTGCCTTCTTTTTTCAGCTTCCGCATTGCCATCAGTGCAAGATCCATCAGGCATACAAATTTGTCTTCGCGTCCTTTAAAGATCTCACTGTGTGTCTGAAGGTATTCTTTATAAGTATCTTCCATCGGCTTTTTGTAATCGCCATCACCGAAGGATACTTCTGTAAGTTCTGTTGAGAATGTAGTATGACGGCAGTGGTCAGACCAGTAAGTATCCAGAACACGGATCTCTGTCATAGATGGATCTCTGTGTTCCTCCCCTTTGAAATAATTCTGGATGTGCTGGAAATCCTTGAATGTCATAGCAAGTCCAAGAGAACTGTATAACTCTTTCAGTTCCGCTTCCGGCATATCTTTGAATCCGTCAAAAATCTTTACATCTGCAGGTTCCTCGAATTTCGTAACCAGTGTCTCCGGTTTTTCAAGTCCTGTCTCTCTGGAATCTACCGGGTTGATGCAGTGTGCCTTGATAGCTTCCATCTCTTCTTCGCTGATCTCACCTTCGATCACATAAGTGGTCGCTGTCTTGATAACCGGCAGCTCATCCTCTTTGATAAACTGTACGCACTGAACAGCAGAATCTGCTCTCTGGTCAAACTGTCCAGGAAGAAATTCTACAGAAAAAATGTGGTCACTTTCTTCGCGCGGGAAGTCCTCTCTGTAAAGCACATCTACCGGTGGTTCTGCAAACACACCGTTGCATGCTCTTTCAAATGTTGCATCAGAAAGATTTTCCACATCATAGCGGATCAGTACACGTACATTCTTCACCGTCTTAATTCCAAGATAACTCTTCACCTCATGGCGAAGTTCTTTAGCCTGTACTGCAAATTCTGGTTTTTTCTCCACATATACACGTTTTACGCCCATAATTTCCTCCATTAGCTTTGGTAGTAATATTGAAACCGCATGCCTTGATCCGGCATAACGGCAGTTTCCTCGATTTTTATTTTACCACATCACCTTTTATAAGTACAATAAATATAACTAAATCTTTTTATAAGTATATCTTATTTATTACAATTACCGTGAATCGCATCTCTTATTTATCTTTTTCTGGACAATACTGCAGACAAAAGATACGATTAAAAACACAGCAAAAATACTTCCGATCCTCATCACCATATCATAGAAAAAGCCCTCCGGAAGCATCCGGATCATATAGTCTTCTGCCGGATCAAGGATCCATAAGTTATTGTTAAAGAAAATATGATGAAAGATCACGAAATATTTGTTAAAGTCTCTTGAGAACAGAAATCCTGCCACCGCGGTAAGTGCCAGAAATACCGCCAGCACCCGCTGATACATCTGCGGGATCAGTCTCTTCCAGTCTGCTTTCATAAGCACAAGTGCCACCATTGAAAAAAGCAGTACGATGATCGCTCCCCTCCGGATTGCAAGTCCGCCAAGAAAAAGCCCCTGCACATCTGCCATATGAAGCCGGTCCTTCTCATTGAAAAAATCCTGTATATTTCCTTCCACTTCCGTCTCAATACTCAGTTTCTTCTCGTTGCCCCGCAAATAAGACATCATGAATTTTGTCACCTTCATGATATCCGGCATCTCCATATAAAGTTCATCCGCTACCTTATATTTTTCATATTCTTTTTCATAAAAATTCCAGTCTCCGTATGCACCGATCTCAAAACTGCTGATCAGCAGGATCACGATCAGTGAAATACTCGGCAAAATCGCCAGGATTTTATGCAGCCATTTCTTTTTTGCCATCCTTTTTCTCCTTCTCTTTTTTGTCTATAGTTTAGCAACCCTGTCTTCATTTGTCAAAAATGGTTTTCTCTTGAAATTTCATTTTTTATCACTTATAATACTAATAGGTTTTATAAGGAGGACTAATAATGGATATCAACTATGAATTATATAAAGTATTTTATTATGTTGCAGACACGCTCAGCTTTTCTGAGGCTTCCAAGCAGCTCTTTATTTCACAGTCCGCTGTCAGCCAGTCCATTAAAGCACTGGAAAAGAAACTGGATCAGGTTCTTTTCATCCGAAGCACAAAAAAAGTTCAGCTCACCCCGGAAGGCGAGATCCTTCTGCGTCATATCGAACCGGCGATCAATCTGATCAAGCGCGGGGAATCCCAGATCATGGAAACAGCCTCTACCGGCGGCCAGATCCGCATCGGTGCCAGCGACACCATCTGCCGGTATTTTCTGGTTCCTTATCTGGAACGTTTCCACAAAGCTTTCCCTAACGCACATATAAAAGTGACCAATGCCACTTCGATCAAGTGTACGGAACTTCTGGAGAACGGTCAGGTAGATCTCATTGTCGCTAACTATCCGAACGTTTACCTTGGCAATCTTGCCTCCTTCCGAAAGATCCGTGATTTTCACGATGTCTTTATCGCAAACCAGTCCTTTGCGGAACTGCAGGGGAAAAAGCTTTCCCTCAAAGAACTGCAGCGTTATCCGATCATCATGCTGGACAGAAAAAGTACAACCAGTGAATTTCTGCATTCTCTCTTTCAGCAGCATCAGTTGGATCTGGTTCCTGAAATCGAGCTGAGCAGCAACGATCTTCTGATCGATCTCGCACGGATCGGACTTGGCATCGCTTTTATTCCGGACTACTGTGTACCAAAGAATTCCGACCAACTCTTTGTCGTCCAGACCGAAGAACAACTTCCAAAGCGTCAGCTGGTTGCCGCATGGAACGGACATGTTCCGGTTTCCCGCGCGACACAGGCATTTCTGGATTACTTTAATGCATAAAAAGTTTCTTAATTATCCGTCTGTTTTTTCCAGAACAGACGGATTTTTTCTTCCACAATGTCTAACCGGCATCTTTCACAGTCCGCCCATTCTTTCGGGAAAATCTCTTTCCCCTTCTCCCTCTGAAAACGCTCATCCAGAAGAAGTATCACTCCGCGGTCATCCTCTGTGCGGATCACCCTTCCTGCTGCCTGCAAAACCTTGTTCATCCCCGGATACCGGTAAGCATAGTCAAATCCGTAAAGTCCCTTCTGGTCAAAATAGCTTTTCAGGATTTCCCGCTCATTGCACACTTGCGGCAGCCCTGTTCCGATGATCAGTGTCCCGATCAGCTTCTCATTTGTCAGATCGATTCCTTCTGAGAAAATCCCGCCAAGAACTCCAAAACCGATCAGACTTTTCTCTCTTCCCATTTCAAATGCACGCAGGAAATTTTCCCGTTCTTCTTCATCCATGTGCTTCTGCTGAATAACCAGTTCCATCTCTTCTTCATCTGATGCAAGAAGCTGTGTAAATTCCTGATACACATCTTCCATAAACCGGTAAGACGGGAAAAAGATCAGATAATTCCCCATTTTTGCTTTCACTACCCGGAAAATGTATGTCGCATATCGTTGATACATTTCTCTGGAACGCATGGTGTAACGGGTACTCACATCCACACCATTCATAAGCAGTCTCTTCTTTGTATCAAACGAAGAATCAATGTAGACCGCATAGTTGTCTTTTTCCGTACTCAGAAGTCTTTTGTAATACTGGATTGGCAGAAGTGTTGCCGAAAAGAATACAGCACTGTTCCCCTTATCCAGACATTTCTGCAGATTTGCCGCCGGGTTAACACAAAACAACTTCAGAACAAATCTTCCATTCTCCTGATACTCCGTATAGATGACATAGTTCTCATCCAACCCATCATATATATTCAGGAAAGACCTCACTTGAAAATAAAAATCCAATACTGTTTCCCGGACTTCTTTATCCACACATTCCTCGAGATACCGGTCTGTCTCAGATAGTACATTCATAAGCTGGATTCCAAAATGCGAAATATTGTCCAGCACCTTATAGTTTTCACACTCTTTTTTCATTGCCAGAAGAATCTTATTGCATGCCTCCAGTCTTTTTGCAAACCGCGGTGCTTCTCCCTTTACCAGTTTCTTCACCGCAAGAAAGTCCTCCTTGCATAACTCTGCACTGTACATCTGCCGTCCACGTTCTACCAGATTGTGTGCCTCATCGATCAAAAACAAATATCCTCCAGCGCCACCTTCTGCAAAGAAACGCCTGAGCCGGGCATCCGGGTCAAACACATAATTATAATCGCAGATCACACCATCCACCCAGGTCGACACATCCAGTGCCATTTCAAATGGACAGACCTTATGCTTTCTTGCCTGCGCTTCCAACACTTCCCGGCTCATCACATCTTCCTGCATCAAAAGCTCATAGACCGCGTCATTTACCCGGTCAAAATGCCCTTTGGCATATGGGCAGTCATCCGGATTGCAGCTTGTCTCCTCACAGAAACAGATTTTTTCTTTTGCCGTTAAAGTGATCACCTTGAACTTCAGATTCTGTTCCCGTAAGGTTTCAAATGCCTGCTCCGCCACCGTCCGGGTGATTGTCTTTGCCGTCAGATAAAAAATCTTCTCACCCAGTTCTTCTCCAACCGCTTTCACTGCCGGAAATACCGTTGAAATCGTCTTCCCCACTCCGGTTGGTGCCTGGATGAACAACTTTTTCTTCCGAAGAATCGTCCGGTAAACAGATACCGCAAGCTCTCTCTGTCCTTTACGATATGGAAACGGAAATTCAATCCCTTTAATAGATGCATTTCTTGCCTTTCTCCATTCAATCTGGAACTTTGCCCATTTTTTATACTGTCGAATAACTTCATCGAACCAGACTTTCAGTTCGTTACTCTGATAAGAATACTGAAACCTTTTCACCTCTTCCGTCTCCATCTGGCAATAGGTCATCTGTACCCCGATCTCATCCACCCCTTCCTGTTCTGCTACCATGCTGGCATAACATTTTGCCTGTGCCAGATGAATGCCTGCCGGCTCCTGCACCCGGTCAAGTTCCCGCAGAACACCCTTGATCTCATCTACCATGACCTGCTCTTTTGTATGAATCAGTCCATCGGCACGTCCTTCTATTTTCAAAGTAAACCCATCACAGACGATCTCTGTCTTAAGAGGTACCTCCGCCTGATAATCCGATCCCATCTGTCTCTGGATCTTCCGGTGAATCCGACTTCCCATCTGCATATTCTCCGGATCTTGTCCGCCTCCTGTTCGATTGTCAATATCCCCTTCTCTTAAAATAAACTCCACAAGGTTTCGCACCGAAATCCGGATCACCGGGAGATTCTCGTCCATGTTCTTTCTGCCTCCGCTTTTTGCTACCTGTTATCATACCATAAACACATGTTCCTTGCCAATTGTATCCGTCCTGCCATGATATGGCTTTTCACATTTTCCGTGCCTCTATAGCTAAAAAGCCCCGGCGATCATCACCTCGCCGGAGCTTTCTTCTTAATTGAACTTGTCAATGATGTTTTTAAGATACTGGTTGTCTGCCTCATAGAACTTCTCCTGTTCTACAATCTCGGCAAGTTTCGGATCGATCGGCATCTTTCCGAGTACTTCTACCCCAAGTTTTTCTGCAATCTCGTCAATGTGGCTTTCCCCAAATACAGATATTTTCTTTCCACAGTCCGGACATTCCAGATAACTGTAGTTTTCCACCAGTCCGAGAACCGGTATGTTCATCTTCTTTGCCATATTGTAAGCTTTCTCTACGATCATCTGTACCAGATCCTGTGGCGAAGTCACGATCACAACGCCGTCTACCGGAAGTGACTGGAATACCGTAAGAGGAACATCCCCTGTTCCCGGTGGCATATCAACAAATAAGAAATCCAGATCTCCCCACATTACATCAGTCCAGAACTGGGTTACTACTCCTGCGATCACCGGTCCTCTCCAGATGACAGGATCTGATTCGTGTTCCAGAAGCAGATTAACCGACATGATCTTCGTGCCATCTTTTGCAACGCACGGGAACATTCCCGCCTCGCTTCCGACTGCACTTCCATGCACTCCATACATCTTCGGGATAGATGGTCCTGTGATATCCGCATCCAGAATACCAACTGAATATCCCTGCTGTACCATCATACGTGCAAGAGATGCTGTCACCATTGATTTGCCGACTCCACCTTTACCGCTGACTACTCCAATTACTTTTTTTACCTGTGAATACGGATTTGCCGGTGCTTTCAGATCTTTCTTCGCACTGCTGCATGAACCCGCATGTGCACAGGAAGAACATGATTCCGGCGAACATCCGCTGCTTTTTTCTTCTGCCATAATGCCAAACCTCCTACTTTTTCAGGATATCTCTCTATCCTATTCTTCCACTGCTGCGATCACTTCAATTTCGCAAAGAAGGTTCTTCGGAAGTGTCTTAACAGCAACACAGCTTCTGGCTGGTTTTGATGTGAAATATTTTGCATAAACTTCGTTAAATGCGGAAAAATCTCCCATATCAGCAAGGAAACAGGTTGTCTTTAATACTTTGTCAAAAGAAGTTCCTGCTTCTTCAAGGATTGCTCCGATGTTCTTGCATACCTGGTCAGCCTGTCCTTCGATAGTATCAGCTTCTACAGTATCTGTAGCCGGATTGATCGCAATCTGTCCTGCCGAATAAAGAATTCCCCCATGTACATAGCCCTGGGAATATGGTCCAAGTGCTTTTGGTGCTTTTTCTGTTGATACTAATCTCATGTTGCAAATCTCCTTTTCAAATATATTCTTTCTCTAGCATATCACATCTACCTCAAAATTCCAAATTTATTTTCGCATACAATGTTATGCCAGCTCTGCTTTTTCTCTCGTCACATTCTGAATCCATTTATAGCTTCGGTAGCGCATGACTGTGATCGGTACTTTGATCACCTCATCACTCATCAGAAGGATATAAACAACCTGCACCGGCGCATGAAAGACAAAGGCAGCGATCATACCCAGCAGAATAGAGCATCCCCACATGGTAGACACATCCAGGATCAGACCAAACCTGGTATCTCCTCCTGCCCGGAATACACCCACCACAAGGGTCGTATTGATCGCCTGACAGAGTGTAAAGTAAGACATAACAAAAAACATAAAATAAAGATACCCCTGCGCTTCCTGTGAGAGTGTCATCACATGATTTGCAATCGGAGCAGCTATCAGAATGATGCTGCCTCCTACCGCACCGGTAATAATACTCAGCCACAAAAATCTTTTTCCATACTCTTTTGCCAGATGAAACTCTTTTGCACCGATGGTCTTACCAAGATAAATGGCAGTCGCATTGGATACACCAAAGGCAACCACCGTTGCCAGCTGTCTTGCGACCTGAGCAACAGAATTTGCTGCCACCGCAGCACTTCCCAGATGACCGATCACTGCTGTATTCGCAGTAGAACCAAGTCCCCACATCATTTCATTCAAGATCACCGGACTCGCATAAATCAGAAAGTCTTTTAGAAGCACCTTGTCGATCTTACGCATATAGACCGGGTGAAATCTAACGTCATGGTTTTTTACTTTTGCATACCAGATTACAATGATAAGTTCTACGATCCTTGCTGTCAGAGTTCCGATTGCCGCACCCATAATTCCCATCTTCGGTAAACCAAATAAGCCAAAAATAAGAAGCGCATTTACCAGGACATTACAAATTAGTGACGCGCTGTAGACAACCGTTGCAATCACAACCTGCTCGATACTCCGCATAATGTAAAGATAGACCTGCGTTGCCGCCATCAGGACATAGGAAAGCGCCACGATCCGCAAATATTTCACACCTTCTGCGATCACGGCCGGGTCACTGGTATAGATATGAAGCAGCACTTCCGGAATGATTTCCGCAACAATGGTAAAAAGAGCTGCACAGCTGACACCGATGGTCATTCCCATTCCAAGGATTTTTTCAATCGTCTGTGTATCTTTCTTTCCCCAGTACTGTGCGGTCAAAACCGTTGCACCTGATGTTGTACCGAAAAGGATCAGTGTCATGACAAACTGTATCTGCCCTGCAAGGGATGCACCTGAAAGAACTTTTTCGCTGACTCTTCCAAGCATCAGCACGTCTGCCGCCGTCACACCCACATTGATCAGATTCTGAAGTGCCATTGGGATTACAAGCGCGAACACTTGTCTGTAAAATTTTCTCTTATTTATTTCCATCTTATTTTCCTGCTGCTTTCCGAAAAATCTGGTATACATCTTCGGCAGTAAGTTCTTTGATTTTTGAAAGTTTTACAGTGTCATTTAATGTCGCAGCCATAGCAAGTTCCCGCAGATCTTCCTCTGATACTTCTCCGATCTCCAGTTCCTTTAAATTTGTCGGCATATGAATCTCACGGAAATATTCTACCGTCCGGCGAATTCCCTCTTTTGCGGCTTTCGCCACATCTTCTTCCTCTACGCCCCATACTTTTTTTGCGTAATGTGCAAATCTTTCTTCATCGTTTTTATAGACATATTCTGCCCAGGATTCCCAGACAGCTGAAAGGGTTGCACCATGCGCCTTATCATATTTTGCACCAAGTGCATGTCCGAGCTTATGTACAGAAAAATCTTTTGCTCTTCCGAGACCTGTCAGACCATTATGTGAAAGACTTCCTGCCCACATGATTTCACTCATGGCATCGTAGTCTGTCGGATTCTCCAGACCTTTCTTTCCATTTTCAATCACAACCCGCAGAACTCCCTCTGCAATCTCATCTGTCATCTGATTTCTCGTATTCGGAATAAAATAACGTTCCAGCGTATGCATCATGATATCTACGACTCCACATGCAATCTGATATTTTGGAAGCGTATAGGTAAGAACCGGATTCATGATCGCAAACTTCGGGCGGTTCAGGCCGGTGCTGATTCCTCCCTTTTTCCCTGTTTCTTCGTTTGTCAGAACTGCGGAATCGCTTGTTTCACTTCCTGCTGCCGCAATCGTAAGTACGCATCCTACCGGTGTCGATCTGGTAAGTGTGATTTCACCACCCCAGATCTCCTCCAGAGACCAGTCCGGGTTTGCCACACCATGGGCGATTGCCTTTGCTGTATCAATAGAACTTCCACCGCCTACTGCAAGAAGAAAATCCGCACCGAACTCAATTGCTTTCTCAACGCCTTCCTGTGCATATGCCATCCGGGGGTTTGGCTTTACTCCGCCAAATTCCGCATAAGCAAGTCCTTCTTTTTCCAGTGCTTCTTCTATCTGCGCAAGAAGTCCGCTTTTTTTTACACTTCCACCGCCATATACGATAAATACACGGCTTCCGCCCCATTTCTTAACTTCTTTCCCAACTTCTGCCTGTGTGTTTTCTCCAAACAGGATTTCTGTCGGGGTATACTGTATAAATTTTTGCATTTTACCTCTCTCCTTAAAAAAATCCGAACCGTTCAATAAAGATTGCGGTTCGGACTAAATCTTTCAGTCTTATCTTATAACCATACTTTTCCGGTATGTTCGCCATTGATTACATAGTATACTGCATAATCTTCCGGTTTTACATAAAGCTCAATACTCTTGATCTCGGAAATTTTATGTTTCTGTTTTGTCCAGTCTTTTTTTACTGAAGCAATCATATCTTTTGTGTTTACTTCTTTTTCACCATACTGAAGAACAACTTCTGTTTTGATTTCTTTCTTTGCCGCAGATTTTTTTGCTGTTGTTTTTGGTGCTGCTTTCTTTACTTCTTTTGTAACTTTCTCTGCAGTTTTCTTCACTTCTTTTGCAGCTTTTTCAGCTGTTTCTTCTACTGTTTTTTTCACTTCTCCTGCAGCTTTTTTTACTTCCTGCGCTTTCTTTTCAACAGTAGCCTTTACTTCTTTCGGCTGTGCTTCTTTTTTAGCAGTTTCTTTTACTTCTTCTACTTTTTCGCTGACTTTATCTTCTGCTGCTTTAACTGCTGTTTTTACTTCTTCTTTAGTTTCTGCCGCTGCCTTTACCTCTGCTGCCTTTGTTTCTTTTATCTGTTTTTTCAGTGCCATATTGGTTTGCCCTCCTTAACCGCTAAGCCTTACTATTTTAAATCCGCAAAACTGACAATACGCTGTGTTATCATTTGCTCTTTGACATTATAGCATACTAAATGAAAAAAGTCACATTTTTTCATTTAATTTTACATGCCTCCGTGTTATACTATAAAAAGGACGAGAAAAGGAGGTACGTGTTATGGGTATTTTATTAGTAGCACTGATCGGTGTAGCAATCATCGCCGCTGTCGTTGTTGCTTCTTTCACTGCCGTTCTCGGAGGTGTCATCGGAGGAGAACTGGAAGACGAAGAAGAATAGTAAAAAAGTGGCTGCGAAAAACTCAATCGGGTTTTTCGCAGCCACCTTTTTATTATTCTTCAAATGTTTCTTTTAACTTATCCATGAACCCTTTTTTCTTAGCTTTACCCTTCGATTCAGAAGCCGGCTCTTCCTGGTTCAGTGTATTTCCTGTCAACTGATCAAAATGTCTAAGCACTTCTTTGGCTTCCGGACTTAATTTTTCCGGGGTCTGAATAACCAGCGTCACATAATGATCACCTCTGACCTGAGGATTTCTCAAAGAAGGTACCCCTTTTCCTTTCAGGCGTACTTTTGTATCAGTCTTAGTTCCCGGTTTTACGGTATAGATCACATCACCATCAACCGTCTTGATTCGCACATCACCACCAAGTGCTGCCTGCGCAAACGAAATTGGTGCAGTTGAGAAAATATGAACATCCTGTCTCTGGAAGATTGGATGTCTGGAAACCGTAACTTCTACCAGAAGGTCTCCCCTCGGTCCGCCATTCACACCCGGTTCACCTTTCTCACGGATTCTTACGCTCTGACCATTGTCAATACCTGCCGGGATTGTGACTTTGATCTTCTTGCGGCTTGAAGTATAACCTGTTCCACCACAGTCCGGACATTTCTCACGAATGATCTTACCCGTTCCATGACAGTCCGGACAGGTCTGCACATTCTGCACCGTTCCGAAGAACGACTGTGATGTATAAACAACCTGACCTTTTCCACCACATTTTGAACAGGTCTCCGGACTTGTTCCCGGTTTTGCTCCTGTTCCGTTACACTTTGTACATGGATCTTTCAGAACGATATCCAGTTCCTTCTCGCATCCAAAAATTGCTTCCTCAAATGTAATCCGGACACCTTTACGGATATTGGCGCCTTTCATCGGACCATTGTTCGCACGTCCGCCTCTTCTGCCACCGCCAAACAGATCACCGAAGATATCACCAAAAATATCACCAAAATCTGCCCCGTTAAAATCAAAACCGCCATATCCACCGGCTCCGCCTGCACCGCCTTCAAACGCTGCATGACCAAACTGATCGTACTGACGCCGTTTATCTGCATCACTCAGAACAGCATAGGCTTCAGAAGCCTCCTTGAACTTCTTTTCGGCTTCTGCATCTCCTGGATTCATATCCGGGTGATATTTTTTCGCCAAAGCTCTGTATGCTTTTTTCAGAGTCGCATCATCCGCATCTCGTGATACGCCCAGGATCTCATAATAATCCCTTTTTGCCTCTGCCATAATCCTACCTCACTTAGATATTTCTCAAAGTATTTTAATACAGAATGTACCCTGGCACATTCTCATGCCCGCGCCGGCTCTCTGCAACATCTTCTTTGCACATGCAGTTCACCTAACCGGAGGCTTTTTATGTCATAAAAAACTATTTTTATTTATGATACATGAAATCTGCAAGACGGTATAATGCCGCCTTGCAGTTTCTCATCTTATCTTACGGATTAAACTTCTTTGTAATCTCCGTCAACTACGTCATCTCCGTTAAATCCTTCCGGAGCCGGTCCTGCTTCTGGTGCAGGTCCAGCCTGCGGTCCTGCCTGACCAGCCTGTGCGCCTGCCTGTTCGTAAACCTTTGTGAACAGTTTCTGAGCGCTTTCCATCAGTTTTTCTTTTCCTGCTTTGATTTCTGCAACCTGAGCATCTGTAAGTTCTTCTGTATTCGCTTTTGCAAGCAGATCTTTCAGAGCCTGTACGTCAGCTTCTACTGCTGCTTTGTCTGCTGCATCGATCTTATCTCCAACTTCGCCAAGTGCTTTTTCTGTCTGGAATACCATAGCGTCGGCATCGTTCTTAGCATCGATTGCTTCTTTACGTTTCTTATCCTGAGCTTCAAATTCTGCAGCTTCTTTTACAGCTTTGTCGATATCTGCATCAGACATATTAGATCCTGCTGTAATTGTGATGTGCTGTTCTTTTCCTGTTCCCAGATCTTTTGCAGATACATTTACGATACCATTTGCATCAATATCGAATGTAACTTCGATCTGTGGGATTCCACGTGGAGCCGGCGGAATTCCATCCAGTCTGAACTGTCCGAGGGACTTGTTATCTCTTGCAAACTGTCTTTCACCCTGTACAACATTGATATCAACGGCTGTCTGGTTATCAGCTGCTGTAGAGAAGATCTGGCTCTTCTTTGTCGGGATTGTTGTGTTTCTCTCGATCAGTCTTGTAGCTACACCACCCATTGTTTCGATAGAAAGTGAAAGTGGAGTTACATCAAGAAGAAGGATGTCGCCTGCGCCTGCATCTCCTGCAAGCTTACCACCCTGGATAGAAGCACCAAGTGCTACACATTCATCCGGGTTAAGAGATTTACTTGGTTCTTTTCCTGTCAGACGTTTTACTTCTTCCTGAACTGCCGGGATACGTGTAGATCCACCAACAAGAAGTACCTGACCTAAGTCTGCTGCTGTAAGTCCTGCATCAGAAAGTGCACGTCTTACCGGTTCCTGTGTCTTTTCTACAAGGTCACGTGTCAGTTCATCGAATTTAGCTCTTGTAAGAGTCATATCAAAATGCTTCGGTCCTTCAGCTGTTGCTGTGATGAACGGAAGGTTGATGTTTGTTGTTGTTGCAGAAGAAAGTTCTTTCTTTGCTTTTTCAGCTGCTTCTTTCAGTCTCTGAAGTGCCATTCTGTCTGTTGACAGGTCTACGCCTTCTTTTGCTTTGAAATCTGCAAGCATATAATCTGTGATCTTCTGGTCGAAGTCATCTCCACCAAGTCTGTTGTTACCAGCTGTAGAAAGAACTTCGATAACGCCGTCACCGATCTCGATAACAGATACATCAAATGTACCACCGCCAAGGTCGTATACCATGATCTTCTGTTCTTTTTCATTGTCAAGTCCATATGCAAGAGCTGCTGCTGTAGGCTCGTTGATGATACGTTTTACATCAAGACCTGCAATCTTACCTGCATCTTTTGTAGCCTGACGCTGAGCATCGTTGAAGTAAGCCGGAACAGTGATAACTGCTTCCGTAACTTTTTCTCCAAGATATCCTTCTGCATCTGCTTTCAATTTCTGAAGGATCATAGCTGAAATTTCCTGTGGAGAATATTTCTTTCCATCGATGTCTACTTTATGATCTGTACCCATCTCACGCTTGATAGATGAGATTGTCTTTTCTGCATTTGTTACTGCCTGACGTTTTGCAGGTTCACCTACAAGACGTTCTCCTGTCTTTGTAAATGCTACTACAGATGGTGTAGTTCTTGCTCCTTCTGTATTTGCGATTACGACCGGCTGTCCACCTTCCATAACCGCTACACAACTGTTTGTTGTACCTAAGTCAATACCAATGATTTTGCCCATTATGAAGACCTCCTGTTAATATAATAAAAATTGTATTTTGCTTTGTTATTTATATAAAGTGTATCGTAAATGCGGTACACGGTATATCTTAGTTTGCTACCTTTACCATGCTGTGTCTTACGACTGAGTCACGGTACATATATCCTTTCTGGAATTCCTCGGCTACTACATTTTCACCAAGTTCTTCATCCTCCACATGCATCACTGCATTGTGGAAATTCGGATCGAATTCCTGACCAACTGCTTCGATCGGTTTTACTCCGATTCCTTCCAGTGTGCTCATCATTTGTTTATAGATCTTATCCATTCCATCTACGAACGGATCATCTTTCTTTTCTTCCGGTACGGACTGAAGTCCGCGTTCAAAGTTGTCTACAATCGGAAGAATTTTTTCTACAACATCTTTGGCTCCGATCTCATACATCGCTGACTTTTCTTTTTCAGTACGCTTTCTGTAATTATCGAACTCAGCCATGTGTCTCGTAAGTTTGTCTGTCAGATCTGCGATCTGCTCATCCTTTTTATCTTTTTTATTCTTCTTTTCAAACAGCTTCTTTTTCTTTGGTTCTTCAGTATCTTCGGAATTCGTCTCTTTACCAACAGCTTCTTCCTCTGTTGCTTCGGTTTCTTCCGGTTCCTGCCCTTTTGCCTCCTGCTCTTTGGCTTCTGCCTCCGCAGCTTTCTTTGCTTCTTCCACTGCTTCTTTTACCATTTCTTCATTACTCATCTTTTTATCCAATGGTTCTTCCACCTTTCTTACTTCTTATTCGAGCTTTTTCGGCTCATCCCTGTGGAATATGTCATCCAGCTCTGCCATCAGTGTCTTAAGCGTCTTCATGACATGTTCATAATCCATTCGCTTCGGTCCGATGATTCCGATGGTTCCCTGCATGCCCTCGCCCAACTCATATGTTGCTGTGACTACGCTGCAGTCTTTCATGTTCTCCACATTCGATTCATCTCCGATGTATACCTGGATGTCTCTGTCTTCACCGCCGTTTGCCATTGACTTTGTTACCAGAGCGGCAAGCTGCTGCTTTTCTTCAAAAGCACTGATGATCTCCTGTGCGCTCTGCTTATCACTAAGCTCCGGATACTTGAAAATATTCGTCGCGCCACTGGTGTAAATCTCCATGTCGTCATCCAGCTGGATCACATTCGCTACTGCATCCAGGACACTGCTCATCACACCACTGTGGATCCCTGCCTGTTCTTTCAGTCTTGCGATCACTCCCAGATTGATCTGCTCTAGTGAAGTTCCGTTCAGCGAAGTATTCAGAAGCATATTCAGCTTCAATAGTGCTTCATTGCTAAGCGGCTCATCCAGTGTCACGATCTGGTTCTTTACAATGTTGCCTTCCATCACGATCACAACGATCAACTGATGGTCATCAACCTGTGAAAGCTGGATAAATTTTAATTTGTTCCCGTTGTAAGTCGGAGTCGAAATCATCGTCGCATAATTCGTGTTGTTCGCAAGAACCTTTGCAACCTGCTTCAGAAGTTCTTCCATCTTGTCAGCCTTCTCAAGCATCTGACCTTTGATTTCGGTAATCTCCTGTTCTTTCTGGCTCATCAGCATATCCACATACCATCTGTAACCTTTATCCGACGGAATCCTTCCTGCTGATGTGTGAGGCTGCATGATATAACCAAGCTCTTCGAGATCTGCCATCTCATTCCGGATCGTTGCCGAACTTAAATTCAGATCCGTATACTTGGAAATCGTTCTGGATCCCACAGGCTCTCCGGTCTCAAGATAGTTCTTAATGATTGCATGTAAGATCTTCGTCTTCCGCTCATTAAGTTCCTGTATGGCTTCCATATGCTACCTCCTTTTTGTTATTAGCACTCGTTATGTCTGAGTGCTAACATTTTCTACGCTTATAAATGTACCACTTACTATTCACTTTGTCAACAGGGTTTATGATTTTTTTATTTTTAGTCCGGTTCCACCCGGATATGCTGTCGGATTCCAATTCAATCGGCAAACCATTCCGATGAGCCTCTGAAAGCGAACATTATGTCAGCAAAGGCTTCCATAATGTTCTGAGTCTCATCTCCATTGCCTCAAATGAATTGGAATCCGACAGCATATCCGGGTGGAACCTCACTCAAGCCTATAATAATCGACTTGATTTGGGCGCTTACAGGACATACTATAAAGGATTTACTTGCTTTTTTAACAATACTGTATTGCGTGGGGCGGGACTTAATGGCTGCGCCATTTTCGTCCGCAAATATTGGGATCGGACTGTTTGAAGATGATGTATTTTCTACTTCCTGGGATTAGGCTGTTTTGAGATGATGCATTTTCTACTTTCTGGGAGCTCCACACTTCCACTTAAACAACAACTGGCTGGAGCAACCGGTTTTTTCCGCACATCATCAGACTGGGGCGTCCCGTCTGTATGTTTTCTGTCTTCCAGGAAGAGGGTGGGGAGTTTTGGAGGAAGGGAGCGGGGCGACCAGGCAGAAAAGAAGGGATTCCAATTCATTTGAGGCAATGTAGATGAGACTCAAATCATTGTGGAAGCCATTGCTGACACAATGATTGTTTTCGGAGGCTCATCGGAATGATTTGCCGATTGAATCGGAATCCCTTCTTTTCTGCCTGAACCGCCTGCTCCCTTCCTCCCAAACTCCCCACCCGACCGTCAAACAAAAAATACACACCCCAGCCTCCCGGTCTGATGGTGTGCATTTCTTCTATTATATATAGTACATGTCTTGACTGTATTCACTGTATTCCTGATATTTTTGTTCGAGGTCAGAGAGAAACAGATTCTCAAGGATATCCTGTAGTCCTCTGTTCAGACGTTCGATAACTTCACTCTGTACAGCCTGAGCCGTAGCTCTTCCGTTCTCGGCGCCTTCTACATCCTCTTCTTCGATGAGATAATCACCTTCCAGCGCACGTAATATTTCCGCAACCGAAATCTTTGTGGCAGGCTTCGCCAACAGGTATCCCCCCTGCGGTCCTTTCACGCTTTTAATGATTCCGGCTTTTCTGAGTGCCGCAAATACCTGTTCCAGATACTGCGGTGAAATACTGTTACGCTCTGCAATTGCTGCAAGTGCAACATGGGATTCTTTCGAGTATACGGACAGGTCGATCAGTGCCCGAAGTCCGTATCTGCTTTTCTTTGAAAAATTCATATTCTACTCCGTGAAGAGCGGTGTGGAGTAATATCTGTCTCCGGTATCCGGAAGCAGTGCCACAATCGTCTTTCCTTTGTTTTCCGGACGTTTTGCAAGTTCGATCGCTCCATAAAGTGCGGCTCCCGAAGAAATTCCTACCAGGATTCCTTCTTTCTTTGCAAGCAGCTTTCCTGTTGCAAAAGCGTCATCATTTTCTACAGTAAATATTTCATCATATACAGTTGTGTTGAGTACGTCCGGTACAAATCCTGCTCCGATTCCCTGAATCTTGTGAGGACCACCTTTTCCTGTAGAAAGTACCGGTGAGCTTGCAGGCTCCAATGCAACGATCTTCACATCCGGATTCTGGGATTTCAGATATTCGCCGACACCGGTCAGTGTTCCACCTGTACCAACACCTGCGATAAACAGATCTACTTCTCCGTCTGTATCCTTCCAGATCTCTGGTCCGGTTGTCTTTCTGTGTACTTCCGGATTAGCCGGATTAACAAACTGTCCAGGGATATAGCTGCCCGGGATCTCTTTTGCAAGTTCATCTGCTTTTTCAATCGCACCCTTCATTCCCTTTGCGCCTTCTGTCAGAACAATCTCTGCTCCGTATGCTTTCAGGATGTTTCTTCTTTCTACACTCATTGTCTCCGGCATAGTAAGAATGATACGGTATCCTTTGACTGCTGCAATCGATGCAAGACCGATTCCCGTATTTCCCGAAGTAGGCTCAATGATAACAGAACCTTCTTTTAATAATCCTTTTTCCTCAGCATCCTCGATCATTGCTTTGGCAATTCTGTCTTTTACACTTCCGGCCGGGTTAAAATATTCCAGTTTCACAAGGATTCTTGCCTCTAATCCTAATTCTTCTTCAATATTTTTCACCTCTACAAGAGGAGTATTTCCAACAAGCTCTAAAGCACCATTATAAATTTTTGACATCGTAAGTTCTCCTTTCTTTCCTACTGTTTTGATAGGTTTAACTCGATGATGTCATTATATGCCTATAAAACCTATTTGTCAAGTATACTTTATATTTTTCTGATTTTCCAAATTTTACTCTTCCAGCAGAAACTCTACAAACACACTGTTGCTGACATCGATCCCCCGTTTTGTAAGCCATACTCTGTCATCATCTTGCTCAAGAAGCTTTAAGCTTTCCAGTTTGCAGATCGGTTCACCGTAAATATCCTCCAGACTCTTCCCAAAATACTCTGAAAATTCTTTTTTTGAGATTCCGTTCATTTTCCGCAGTCCAAGAAACATAAATTCCTCCATCTCCTCAGTTTCTGTCAGAAGCTCTGCCTGAAATTTGTTCCTGTAGGAATGTGCATACTCCCTTAGCTGATCCGGGTTCGTGTAGCGACTCATTTTTCCTTCCAGCTTCCTGCATTTTCCAATCAGATCCCCGGGAACCAGAGATGCCGCACCAATTCCAAATCCCAGATACGGAATTCTCTCCCAATATCCCAGGTTGTGCCGGCAGGCATATCCCTCCTTAGCATAATTGGAAATCTCGTAACGGTGATATCCGTTCTTCTCCATCAGCGTTTCCGTATCCCAGTACATCTGACGCTCCGCATCCTCATCCGGAAGCTTTGGTCCTTCTTTTGCCTCGTCTTCTACATATTTTTTATAGAAAGTTGTTCCCTCTTCCAAGATCAGACTATATGCAGAAATATGCTCCGGGGAAAGTGCCATTACCCGCTCCAGTGTACGCCTCCAGCTTTCCACCGTCTGCCCCGGAATTGCCGAGATCAGGTCTACATTGATATTTGAAAAGCCATTGGCTCTCGCCAGATGATATGCTTCCCGAAATTCTTCATAAGTATGGATTCTTCCAAGCAGACGAAGTTCCTCATCATTGACCGACTGCAGACCGATACTCAGACGGTTCACCCCTGCCTGTCTATACTTTCGCAGTTTTTCTTCCGTTACCGTTCCCGGATTCATTTCCATAGTGATCTCTGCGTCCTCATCCAACGTAAATATTTCCCTGACCGTATCCATCAGCCGCCCAATCTGCTCACCGGTAAGAAGAGATGGGGTTCCGCCTCCGAAAAAAACGGAAATCACCCTGTAATTCTGCACTGTATCCGGACAGTTTCTGATCTCGTCGACCAGCATTTTCACATATTCCTCTTTTTCCTTTTCTCCGGCCGGACCGGAAAGGAAATCACAATATGCACATTTTTTCACACAAAACGGAATATGAATATATAGTTCTAAAGGCTGCATCTGCTTTTCTCCTTTTCTGTGCAAAAGGCAGGAACCTTTCCTCGGAAATCGCTCCTGCCTTTTTGTGTATACGATGAGCCAAGTACAGATTTGTGCTTGCACAAGAATCTGTACTTGGCGAATGTACATCACCTGGCTGTTAAGCGAGATAGTGTACAAAGTATACGAATCGAGTAGGAGTCAGCCTGCCCGATTATCTTTTGTCTGTCTATTTGTCGTCCAGTTTTAATACACTCATAAATGCCTTCTGTGGAATTTCTACATTTCCAACCTGGCGCATACGCTTCTTTCCTTCCTTCTGCTTTTCCAGAAGCTTCTTCTTACGGCTGATATCACCGCCGTAGCACTTGGCAAGTACGTCCTTACGCATGGCTCTTACTGTCTCACGGGCAATGATCTTGCTTCCGACAGCTGCCTGGATCGGAATTTCAAAAAGCTGTCTCGGAATCTCTTCTTTGAGCTTCTCACACATCTTTCTTCCTCTCTCATAAGCACTTCCCGCAAATACAATAAAGGAAAGAGCATCCACTTCTTCTTTGTTGATCAGGATGTCCAGCTTGACCAGATCAGATTTGACATAGCCGAGCATTTCATAATCAAAAGACGCATAACCGCGGGATCTGGATTTGAGCGCATCAAAGAAATCATAGATGATCTCATTCAGAGGCAGGTGGTATTTCAATACCGCTCTGGTCTCTTCGATGTATTCCATTCCCTGATATTCGCCACGTCTTTCCTGACACAGATCCATGATCGCACCGATAAATTCGGATGTCACCATAATCTCTGCTTTTACCATCGGCTCTTCCATAAAATCAATTTCTGACGGATCCGGAAGATTAGACGGATTGGTCAGATCAATCACTTCTCCATTGGTCTTGTGCACCTTGTAGATAACACCCGGCGCAGTTGTCACCAGATCCAGATTGTATTCTCTTTCCAGTCTCTCCTGAATGATCTCCAGATGCAAAAGTCCAAGGAAACCACAGCGGAAACCAAATCCCAGCGCAAGAGAGGTCTCCGGTTCAAACTGAAGTGCCGCATCGTTGAGTTGCAGTTTTTCCAGTGCATCTCTCAGATCCGGGTATTTGGAGCTGTCTGCCGGATACATTCCGCAGTACACCATCGGGTTGACCTTTTTATATCCCGGAAGAGGCTCAGAACATGGATTTTCCGCACCTGTTACGGTATCACCCACACGGGTGTCCTTTACATTTTTCAGGCTGGCTGTAAAATATCCAACCATTCCTGCTGAAAGCTCATCACAAGGGATAAACTGTCCGGCACCAAAATATCCAACCTCTACAACATCAGCAGTTGCACCTGTCGCCATCATATGAATCGGCATTCCTTTCGTGATACATCCTTCTTTGATACGGCAGAATACGATAACGCCTTTATACGGATCATAGAGGGAATCAAAAATCAGTGCCTGAAGCGGTGCATCCGGATCTCCTGTCGGAGAAGGGATCTTTGTCACGATCTGTTCCAGAACCTGATCTACATTAAGCCCTGTCTTTGCCGAGATCAGTGGTGCATCCTGCGCTTCAATTCCGATCACATCTTCAATCTCTTCGATCACACGCTGCGGCTCTGCGCTTGGAAGATCGATCTTGTTGATAACCGGCATGACATCCAGATCATGGTCCAGTGCCAGATATACATTTGCCAGTGTCTGCGCTTCTACGCCCTGTGCCGCATCAACGACCAGGATCGCTCCATCACAGGCTGCAAGACTCCGTGACACTTCATAGTTAAAGTCTACGTGTCCCGGAGTATCGATCAGGTTAAAGATATATTCCTCCCCATCCTTTGCCTTATAAACCGTGCGGACTGCCTGTGATTTGATTGTGATACCACGTTCTCTTTCCAGATCCATGTTATCCAGCACCTGTGCCTGCATCTCTCTGCTGGTCAGAAGACCTGTCTGTTCGATAATACGGTCCGCCAGTGTGGATTTTCCATGGTCAATATGTGCAATAATACAAAAATTCCGAATCTTTTTCTGATCCATATGCATATTTTCAGTCTCTCCTTTTTCTTCTTATCTATATCTGATTACTTTTCCCGTTTACTACTGTACTGCACCAGAAAGAGTTCCACCGAGAGGATATCTCCCATCTTTCCGGTTTTTACATCTTCTTCCGTCTGTACACCGGCTTCTACGATCCCACGCAGCTCTTTCCTGGTAAATGCCTTCGCCTGTGCCCGGTACTTTCCTACCAGGAACGGCATGATTCCCACCTTGGCGGCAATCTCTTTTGGCGGAACCCCAGTACGGTCCATCTCTTTTACCTCCATCAGGATACGGAACTGTCTGGTCAGCAGGTAGAGGATCCGCATCGGCGGTTCCTTCAGTGTCAGAAGATCATAATAGTAATCCAGCGCTTTTTTCTGCTCTTTTGCTGCAACCGCATCTACCATATCAAAAATATGGTTTCCGATCTGCGTAGTACAGATTTCATCAATATCTGCTGCCGTGATCTCCGTGTGGTTCATGCAGTAACAGAATAATTTTTCCAGCTCCTGCCCGAGATTCTCCATGTCATTACCAGTCTTTGCAAGCAGATAGCGCACTGCTGCCTCCGACATCTGAAGCTTCTCCTTTTTCGCCATCCCAAGGATCCAGCGGATCAGTGTCTTTTCATCCTGCCGCTTCAGTTCTACAATATGACCTTTCTCCTTGATCGCTTTGTAGAGCTTTCCTCTCTTATCCAGCTCTGATTCCACAAAGATCATATAAGTGGTCTCCGGCATGTTCTTCAGATATTCTGCCAGCTCCGGTGTCGCATTTTTCAGAAAACCGGTATTTTCCAGAACGATCAGCCTGCGCTCTGCAAAAAAAGGTAAGGTCTCGGCAAGGTCGATAATCTCCTTCGGGTTCGTGTTCTTTCCCTCAAAATAACGATAATTCATCGTGTCACCTTCCGGAACCATCGCTTTGACGAAACGGTTTTTATATAATTTTTTCAGATAAGCTTCTTCGCCGTACAGAAGATAAATCTGCTTAAACTGTCCTGTCTTTAAATCTTCATTCAAACTTTTCATGGACTTTGGATACCATATTCCCTTCCATCTGTATACATACTGACAGCACCTCTGTCTTTCGTATTATATAGGCTTACGCCCCATTTTGCAAGTCTTTCCAGTGTTTCCGCATGCGGATGTCCATAACGGTTTTCTTTTCCGGATGAACAGAATGCTGCCCGTGGTCGGATCACTTCCAGAAGCTCTTCGCCGGTCGCATTTCTTGATCCGTGGTGTCCGACTTTCAGCAGATCATAACACGCCGGAAGTTCTCCTTTTTTCCGGAGATTCTTTATTCTCTCTGCCAACAGCTCTTCTCCGGTATTTTCCAGATCTCCGGTAAAAAGCATGGTAATTTTTCCATATTGCAGGTGAAGTACCAGAGAATTTTCATTTCCATTTTCAGATGGCTCATCTTCTCCAGGCCAGAGACAACGCATCTTCAATTTTCCAGACAGAAAAATAGTATCCATCTCCATTACCCGTACCTTCGTTCCTGCCTCTTCTGCCAGATTACATAATTTAATAAGCCTTTCATCCCAGTATTTCTGTTCCGGAAAAATCAGATACTGGATTTCTACTCCATACTTTCTCCGTTCCAGAAGTTCTTCCACTGCATTTAAGTGATCCACATCCCCATGCGTCACCCACACATAATCCAGCCTCTTCACGCCCCGGAATTTTAAAAATGGTTCCAACCGGTATCTTCCTGCTGCATCTACCGAACTGCTTCCGCCGTCGATCAGGTAATTTTTTCCGTTTCCGTCCCGAAAGAAAAAACAGTCACCCTGTCCCACATCCAGCATAGTCAGCTCCATCTGCCCTCGTTTCCACTTTGGAATTCCGAGCAGGATGAGCAGGATCCCAGCTGTCACAAGCTGTCTTACCACCTGTTTCCCGGTTTGTCTGCCCTCTTTCTTTTCCTTCCTTTTTCTCCACAAATAAAATAGAAGAACCCCATAATAACAGGCAATCTGCCAGAGCCGTGGTCTTCCCGGAATCCACCTTGCCCCCGGAAGTTCCAGGAGCAGACCGCTCCCTTTTTCATAAAAAAGCAAAATCCACTCTGTTATTTTCCAGAGCGCGCTCTGCATTATATCTCCTGCCCCACACGGAATCAGCATGACTGCCATCCCTGCACTCCCGCAAAGCAGAAGCACGGATGCCATCGGAATTACCAGAAGATTCCAGGCTGGCGCATACAGGCAGGTTTCATAATAGTGCCACAATGTAACTGGCAGCAGAAAAAACCAGAGCCTCACCGACATCCGGACACTGTCTGAAAATCTGCCTTTTTTATTTCCCAAACCAATCAGATAGATACCGAGAACCGCAGCAAAAGAAAGCTGGAACCCTGCCGTAAAAAGCCGCAACGGATTTGCCAGAAGCAAACCAATTTCCGCAATCCCAAGTGCCGTCAATCCATCGTATCCCCTTCCTGTCAACTCTGCTCCCATCCGGATCAGAAACATGGTAAACGCCCGCAGTGCCGAAACACTCATTCCGGTCATCACCACATAGCTCCCAAGAAGCAGACTTCCCACTACACCGGCCTGTAAAATAGAAAATCCGGTTTTCCTAAGCCCCCGGTAAAGTCCGTTGCCCAAAAAAGAAATATGCAGACCGGATATGGCAAGCAGATGCCCGATCCCTGCCACCCGGTAAAGTTCTTTCACTTTCTCTTCTGTATAAAAAGAATCTCCCAGAAGAACCGCACACAAAATACCCCCTCGACGCTTTCCCATCTCTCTGCAGATCTCATCTGCGGTCCGGTTTCTAAACTGCCACAGCTTTTCCCGGAAGGAAGTCTTTTTCACCTGTTTTTCCAGAACCTTCCCTTTCCATAAGACTGCCTGGATATTCTGCTGCTTATAATAATTTTTCTGGTCAAAATTGCCCGGATTGGCCGCCGGATCAAAAAATCCCACATTGCCTTTAACCAGGATCCGCTGTCCGATTTCCGGACCATTTCCCTTTTCATCCAGATAGACAAGCAGCCTCTCGTCAGCGACTGCTTTTCCATTCTCCATCTCTCTGATCTGTATTTTTTTCAGATACAGGATCAGTTTTTCTTCTTTTCTGGTTTTCTGATAAACCTCTCCTTCCACCATCACTTCTTCCGACTCTTTCCAGAGCTTCTCACACCTTGACACACCGAGTCTTCCAAAAATCTTTCCTCCCCCTGTCAGATACAGTACCAGAATCAGTCCTGCCAGAAGTATTCCGGCAAAACCAAGTCTTCGCTTGATCAACCGATCAATCCTCCTTTATCATTTCCTGGTTTCTGCTCAGAGGTTCATCCAGCTTTATACTCTCCTGATATACAATACTGCTGTCTCCGTTGATTGAAATCTGTACTTCAGAGACATTTCCACCATCGATCACTGAATTTACGATGGAATAGATCACCGTCTCCGGACTGACTCCCGGAGCAATGTTCCGAAGTCCTTCATCAAAATTCAGATAGCAGATATGATCTTTGATCGACACACCCAGCAGCTTTGTTCCTTTTGGTATGGTAGCAAGCAGTCTATTATTGGATGGTCCTCGCATCAGCTGTTCCACTACAACCCGTTCCTTCGACTCATTGCTGTTATACCGCACCGTATCCTCTTCCTTTTGCAGCTTTTCTCCAGATGAATCTGCATAATACAGCGTAAGCTTCATCTCCTGAAAAGAGTTAATAGAAGAGCCTGTGTTCTGTACAAAATCTTCTGCCTGCTGGTATCCATAAGTATTCCCTTTTTTATCCGTAAGTGGCGTTCCATCTACACAGATCATCACCAGATCCACTCCATCGATCTGCGTCAGTGAACGGACAAGCGCTGCCCTGCACAGAACCTCCCTTACCGTATCCATCTTTCCGTAAGCAGCATTATAGTACAGGATCAGCTTTTCATCCTCCAGAGTGTATCTCTCCAGTTTTACCTTTTTCGGCAATGCCGCCTGTGCCTTCACCTCGTCATCACACTTCTGCAGCGCAGACAGCATTCCTTTTACTTCTTCGTCCACCGACTTTCCTGTTCCATCGTAGCCTTTCGGAACCAGCGCCGTTCCGCTCTGGTTAATCTGGTAAATCGTGTATTTTGCATCTGCTTTCTGCTCCTTTTTTCTGCATCCCACAACGCCTGTAAGAAGACACACCGCAAGAAGAATGCTTATGATCTGGTAATTTTTTTTCATTCTTCTCACCCTTCCCTCTTGATATAAGTAAGCGGGATCCGGACTGTAAATGTCGTTCCCTCTCCCGGTTCACTGTAGACCTTGATCGCACCGCGGTGCATGACAACCGCATTTCTTGCAATCGAAAGCCCAAGACCGGTTCCGCCGATCTCACGAGAATGGGATTTGTCCACACGGAAAAATCGCTCGAATATATGATCCGTATCTTCTTTCGGAATCCCGATTCCAGAATCCGCAACCTTCAGATAAAAATACTTATGATCCGCATTTAAAGACACGTGTACCCATCCGTTCTCTTTATTGTACTTGATCGCATTTTCCACCAGATTCGTGATCACAAGTGCAATCTTTACCTCATCAATCTCCGCTGTCACCGGACGAAAACTCTCAAATACCAGTTCAATATTACTTTTTGCCGCAAGTGGCTGTAATCTTTTGAGAATCCGTTCTACCAGTTCATTAACATCCTGACTCTTAATATTTAAGTTTGCACCCTTCTTATCCAGTTTTACAAGATCCAGAAGGTCATTGATGATCTTATTCTCCCGCTCGATTTCTTCGGACAAATCACCCATGAATTCCCGGTAAATCTCCGTCGGTGCATCCGGCTGCATCAGCAGTGAATCCGCCAGCACCTTCATAGAGGTCAACGGTGTCTTCAACTCATGGGATACATTTGCCACGAACTCTTCTCTCGATGCATCCAGTACTTTATAGCGGTCCCACAGCTTATTAAATGCATTGGAAATCCGTTCCGTTTCATCGTAAGCATTTTCATGGAGATAATTATCTCCATAGCCTCCTGCCATCTCCTCGATCGATTGAGACATCCTTTTCAGCGGCCTTACAAGCAGCATACCGATGATTGCTGATAAAAAGATCCCGATAATACTGATTGCAACCGTTGCAATTCTTGCCTTTGTCTGCAATGCCTCTACATTGTCACGCAGACTGTCTGTAGAAACACTGACCAGAATCATTCCTTTTACCGGCTCTTCCCCTTTTTTAACCGGGACTGCCACTTCAATGTACCGGCTCTTTCTGTCATAACTTGCCGGCTTCTCGCCGCGGAAGCATTTGACTACATCCTCGGAAATGATCGTCTTTCCCTCCTCCAGATCATAGGTATCTTCCACAATCCGGAATTCATCATCAATAACAAGCACTCTTCCATTGTAAATATTGGATAACTGTGATAGTTCTGTATCGATCACATCAGAAACTCCCGTTTTCAGATAATCAGAATTGACCAGCTGATTACTCAGAATCGTACACTGGTTTTGAATCTCTGCTGTGCGCACGGATACGGTTCTCTGATCATAGCTTTGCAGAATCGCATTCATCAGGATCACACTGGATAATATGACAAATACGCTCAGGATCACCGTTACCCGCACTTGCAGACTTTTTATGAATTTTGGTACAAAAAATTTAACCCCTGAAATAATAGCCAACTCCCCACTTTGTGTAAACGTATTTCGGATCACTTGGATTTACTTCAATCTTCTCGCGCAGTCGTCTGATATGTACATCTACCGTTCTTGCATCTCCCGGATACTCATATCCCCAGACAATATTCAAAAGACTTTCCCTGCTGTAAACCTTGTTCGGATTCATTGCAAGAAGCTCCAGAAGATCAAATTCTTTTGCGGTAAGATTCAGTTCCCTGTCCCCGGAAAAAACTCTCCGGCTTTCACAGTCGATCTTCAGATCTCCCTTTACCACAACTTTACCGCTCGCGCTCATCCCGTCTTTTTTAGCGACCCTGCGCATGATTGCCTTCATTCTGGCCTTAACCTCAAGAATGTTGAACGGCTTTGTGATGTAATCATCTGCGCCATATTCCAACCCGAGGATCTTGTCCATATCCTCGCCCTTCGCAGTGAGCATGATGACCGGTACATCTGAGAAATCACGGATCTGTCTGCACACTTCAAATCCATCGTATTTTGGAAGCATGACATCCAGAAGAATCATATCATACTCTTTTCTTTTTACCATCTCAAGTGCTTCCTCACCGTCGTATGCGCAGTCAACTTCCATATCATCCTGTTCCAGGCTGAATCTCAGTCCTTTCACAATCAGCTTTTCATCATCTACTACCAATACTTTTCTGCCCATCTTGCGCACTCCTCTACTCTACCGTTATCTGCTCCCGGATCTTCTGAAAGATTCCTTCCTTGATCCCGTCCACTTTCTTCAGATCCTCTATCTTCCTGAATCCACCGTTTGTCTCTCTATAAGCAATAATTGCTTCCGCGCGGGACTCGCCAATCCCGCTTAAGCTTAAAAGTTCAGCCTTTGTCGCGGTGTTCAGGTTTATTATTCCTGTGTCTTTTCCCATCCCGGCATCTGCCATATCCGATGGTGAATCTTCTTCTTTCAAAGTCTGTTCTTCTTCTCTGGATGGCACATAAATCCTTTGTCCATCTGTCAGATGTGCTGCCTGATTCAGATAAACCTGTCCTGCTGCCTCCGTCAGACCTCCCGCTGCTTCTATGGCATGCGTGATGCGGTCTCCTTCCTGCAGTTCATATACACCGGGTGATGCCACCTCGCCACATACATACACCCAGATCGAACCTTCTTTTTCTTCACCACCCGGATCTGCTTTTGCCTTATCCGGCTTTTCTTCGGCAGCCTTTGATTCTGCCTCGTTTTTCTTATCCCCGGCATCCGCTTCTGCAGCAGCCACACTGGTAAAGGTCTCTTCTTTTTCATGGCATGCTGACAGCATACAGCTGATTCCAAGGAAAATTCCACATATTTGATATAAAATCCGTCTTCTTTTCCGCATACATACTCCTTTTCCGCAGAGCATGTCCCCTCGTACTTCCAAGACATGATTATTGTAACGAATTTTTTTCCAAAAGACAACCTATTTCCACTGAAAAATTGTCGTACCAATCAGAGCGATCCCCATACCGATCACTTTTCTCCAGGAAAATGGCTCTTTTTCCACACCAAATAATCCCACCAGTTCAATCAGATACGCTACAATAAGCTGAGACATAACGATCAGAAGTGCCGCCTTTGCAGGCCCGAGCTGCGCCATACTTTTGATCACGGTCCAGGTGATCCCTGCTCCGATCACACCGCCAAGCAGCATATATTTAGGCTGCACCTCTCCTATCGTGGCAATACTGTCCCTTCCCATGATCAGCCACATTACCAGGCAGATGGCAAATGCACTAAGCTGCACCCAGGCATTGCTCACCCACATTCCTGTCGTCTTTGTTACCTGTGTGTTAAATACCCCCTGCACACTCATCAGCGCTCCCGACAGCAGGGCAATAAAAAATCCGGTCATCTTTCATACCTCCTTTTCTTCTGAAAGTATATCCGATGACCGGCTCTTTTATTCTCTTATTTTATCAGGCACCGACTTTATGCAAGTGCTTTTTTCAGGATCTCTGCCATCTCATCTACCTGTTCTTTACCGATAACAAGCGGTGGGATCATTCGGATCACATCTGTTCCAGCTCCGATGATCAGAAGTCCTTCTTCCAACGCTTTGGCTGTCACTTCACCCAGCGGCTTGGTGACCTGAAGTCCCTGGATCAATCCTCTTCCCTTTACTTTAACGGCTGCATCGCAGGTATCCACGATTTCCTGCAGTTTCTGTGTCAGATATGGTGCGATTTCATTGACATGATCGAGCATATGCTCTTTTTCAAAGATCTCAATAGTCTTGCTGACCGCTGCACAGCAAAGTGGGTTTCCACCATATGTAGTTCCGTGATCTCCCGGTACCAGCGAATTATCTGCAACTTCTTTTGTCATCGCAAATGCGCCGACCGGAACACCGCTTCCGATTGCTTTCGCCATTGTCATGATATCCGGTGTGATTCCCATCTGCTGCCATGCAAACCATGCACCGCTTCGTCCCATACCACACTGTACTTCATCGCAGATCATCAGGATTCCGTTCTCATCACAGATCTTACGGATTCCCTGCATAAATTCTTTTGTCGCTGCGTTGATTCCGCCTTCGCCCTGGATTGTTTCCAGAATGATCGCGCAGGTCTTATCATTTACCAGTGCTTTTACACTGTCAAGATCATTGTAGATTGCAAAATGTACACCAGGCATAACCGGTTCAAATGGCTCTCTGTATTCTTTGTGTCCGGTAAGTGCTACTGCACCCATACTTCTGCCGTGGAATGAATTCTCCATTGCAATAAATTCATAACGTCCGGTTTTTTTTGTGTACGCATATTTTCTTGCAGTTTTGATCGCACCTTCGATTGCTTCTCCACCACTGTTTGTGAAGAATACCTTGTACATACCGGTGATCTTTTTCAGATCTTCTCCTGCTTTACCGCAGGTTGTATTATAATACAGGTTTGATGTATGGATCATCTTGTCAATCTGAGCCTTTAATGCATCATTAAATTCCTTGTTGTTATATCCCAGAGAAGATACTGCATATCCTGCTGAGAAATCCAGATATTTCTTTCCTTCCGGATCATAGAGGTATGCGCCGTCTCCATGGTCCAATACAACCGGATAACGGTTATAAGTTTTTAAAATCGCGTCGTCCTCTTCCTGCATATACTGATTTGCCATAAGAATTACCTTCTTTCTTTGTCTTCCCTTTAATCTTCTTCACCGTTTCTTAAAATTGCAGTTCCGATACCTTTCTTCGTGAAAATTTCAAGAAGCAGGCAGTGCGGGATTCTTCCATCCAGAATATGGACTCTGGACACTCCGTTTTCAATCGCTCCTACA